>LNFM01001759.1_pt1 | contig 71352 bp, 60 predicted proteins | sample 596031 | NCBI WGS metagenome assembly LNFM01 (sample SAMN04254537, study PRJNA301005) | activated carbon metagenome | isolation source: dual media filters at the Ann Arbor, Michigan drinking water treatment plant | place: USA: Ann Arbor
CGCGGCATCGCCGACACCGCCAACCGCAAGGTCTGGGTGTTCTGCGGCGACGGCGAGATGGACGAGCCCGAGAGCCTGGGCGCCATCGGCCTGGCGGCACGCGAGAAGCTCGACAACCTGATCTTCGTCGTCAACTGCAACCTGCAGCGCCTGGACGGCCCGGTGCGTGGCAACGGCAAGATCATCCAGGAGCTGGAAGGTGAGTTCCGCGGTTCGGGCTGGAACGTCATCAAGCTGATCTGGGGCAAGGAATGGGATGGCTTGCTCGCCAAGGACAAAGAAGGCGCCCTCCGCAAGATCATGATGGACACGCTGGACGGCGACTACCAGGCCTTCAAGGCCAACGACGGTGCCTTCGTGCGCAAGCATTTCTTCGGCCGCGATCCGCGCACGCTGGAGATGGTGGCGAAGATGTCCGACACCGACATCTGGAACCTGCGCCGCGGCGGCCATGACGCGGGCAAGGTCTACGCGGCCTTCCACGCTGCGAATTCCCACAAGGGACAACCCACCGTGCTGTTGGTGAAGACGGTCAAGGGCTGGGGCATGGGTGAGTCGGGCGAAGGCAAGAACACGGCGCACCAGACCAAGAAGCTCACCGACGACGACATCCGCCGCTTCCGCGACCGCTTCAACATCCCCATTTCCGACGCCGATCTGCCCAACATCCCGTTTTACAGGCCGGCCGATGACACGCCGGAAATGAAGTACCTGCACGAGCGCCGTCAGGCCCTGGGCGGCTACCTGCCCAAGCGCCGTGCCAAGGCCGACGAGCAGTTCACCGTGCCGCCGCTGGAGACCTTCAAGGCCGTGCTTGAGCCGACCGCCGAGGGCCGCGAAATCAGCACGACGCAGGCCTATGTGCGCTTCCTGAACACGCTGCTGCGCGATGCGGCGCTGGGCCCACGTGTGGTGCCGATCCTCGTCGACGAAGCACGCACCTTCGGCATGGAAGGTCTGTTCCGCCAGATCGGCATCTACAACCCTGCAGGGCAGAAGTACACGCCGGTCGACAAGGACCAGGTCATGTACTACCGCGAGGCCGAAAACGGCCAGATCCTGCAAGAGGGCATCAATGAAGCCGGTGGCATGGGCAGCTGGATCGCCGCGGCGACGAGCTACTCGACGAACAACCGGATCATGATTCCGTTTTACGTCTATTACTCGATGTTCGGCTTCCAGCGCATCGGCGACATGGCCTGGGCTGCCGGCGACATGCAGGCGCGCGGCTTCCTGCTCGGCGGCACCAGCGGCCGCACCACGCTGAACGGCGAAGGCCTGCAGCACGAAGACGGCCACAGCCACATCCTGGCCGGCACCATTCCCAACTGCATCAGCTACGACCCCACCTTCGCGCACGAGGTCGGTGTGATCCTGCACCACGGCCTGAAGCGCATGGTGGAGCGGCAGGAAAACGTCTACTACTACATCACGCTGCTCAACGAAAACTACCCGATGCCCGGTCTGAAGACGGGCACTGAGGAACAGATCATCAAGGGCATGTACCTGTTGCAGGAGGGCGCCAAGAAGAAGCTGCGCGTCAACCTGCTGGGCAGCGGCACGATCCTGCGCGAGAGCATCGAGGCGAAGAAGCTGCTCGAGGCCGAGTGGGGCGTGGCCGCCAATGTCTGGAGCTGCCCGAGCTTCAACGAGCTGACCCGCGAAGGCCAGGACGTCGAGCGCTGGAACCTGCTGCATCCGACGGCCGAAGCCAAGGTGCCGTATGTCACCCAGCAGCTGGCTGCGCATGCCGGCCCGGTGGTCGCGAGCACCGACTACATGAAGAACTACGCCGAGCAGATCCGCGCGTTCATGCCCAAGGGCCGCACATACAAGGTGCTGGGCACCGACGGTTTTGGTCGCAGCGATTTCCGCAGTAAGCTGCGCGAGCACTTCGAGGTGAACCGCCACTACATCGTGGTCGCGGCGCTGAAGGCACTCAGCGACGAAGGTGCGGTGCCCGCTGCCAAGGTCGCCGACGCCATCGCGAAGTACGGTATCGATACCGACAAGATCAATCCCCTTTACGCATAAGAAGAACGGAGACAAGACATGGCCACGGTAGAAGTCAAGGTGCCGGACATCGGCGACTTCAAGGATGTCGAGATCATCGAGTTGCTGGTCAAGGTGGGCGACACGATTGCTGTCGATCAGTCGCTGCTGACGGTGGAGTCGGACAAGGCGTCGATGGAAATCCCGTCCTCGCATGCTGGCGTGGTGAAGGAGATGAAGGTCAAGCTGGGCGACAAGGTCAGCCAGGGCGTGCTGGTCTTGCTGCTGGAGTCCTCGGGCGCGGCCGCGCCTGCGGTGGCGGCCGCACCCGCACCCGCAGCAGCGGCTCCGGCGGCAGCGTCGGCACCCGCTCCGGTGGCCGTGCCCGCTACAGCGCCAGCCGCGGCAGCAGTGGCCGCAGGCCCGATCGAGGTGCTGGTGCCTGACATCGGCGACTTCAAGGAAGTGGCCGTGATCGAGGTCTTCGTCAAGCCGGGCGACAGTGTGAAGGTCGAGCAGAGCTTGATCACGGTCGAGAGCGACAAGGCGTCGATGGAGATTCCGTCCTCGCACGCTGGCGTGGTCAGCGAACTGCGAGTGAAGGTCGGTGACAAGGTGAAGCAGGGCACGTTGATCGCGCTGCTGCAGGGTGTCGCTGGCGCGCCTGCCGCTTCGGCGCCAGCCCCCGCACCGGCAGCCGCTGCGGCATCACCCGCCGCGGCGCCCACCGCTGTCGCACCGGTAGCCGCTTCGGCGCCTGCTGCTGCCATGCCGGCGCACGACCCGACCGCACCCAAGGGCGCGTTGCCGCACGCCTCGCCGTCGGTGCGTCGTTTCGCGCGTGAACTTGGCGTACCGCTGCATGAAGTCGTGGGCACGGGCCCCAAGGGCCGCATCACGCAAGACGACGTGCAAGGCTTCGTCAAGCGCGTCATGGCCGGCAGCATCTCCACGGCGGCGCAGAAGAGTGCGGCGCCCGCGGGCGATGGTGGCGCCTTCCCGGGCCTGCTGGCCTGGCCGAAGGTCGATTTCGCCAAGTTCGGCCCGATCGAGCGCAAGGACCTGAGCCGCATCCAGAAGATCAGCGGCGCCAATCTGCATCGCAACTGGGTGCTGATTCCTCACGTCACGAACCACGACGAAGCCGATATCACCGACTTGGAGGCCTTCCGCGTGGCCACCAACAAGGAAAACGAGAAGGCCGGCATCAAGATCACGATGCTCGCCTTCATGATCAAGGCGTCGGTGGCGGCGCTGAAGAAGTTCCCGCAGTTCAATGCCTCGCTGGACGGCGACCAGATCGTGCTGAAGAACTACTTCCACATCGGTTTCGCTGCCGACACGCCGAACGGCCTCGTCGTGCCAGTGATCAGGGATGCTGACAAGAAAGGCATCTTCCAGATCAGCACCGAGATGGGTGAGCTGGCCAAGAAGGCGCGCGACGGCAAGCTCGGCCCGGCCGACATGACCGGCGGCTGCTTCAGCATCAGCAGCCTGGGCGGCATTGGTGGGCGTTACTTCACACCGATCATCAACGCCCCTGAAGTCTCGATCATGGGTGTGTGCAAGAGCAGCATGGAGCCGCGCTGGGATGGCAAGCAGTTCGTGCCTCGCCTGATCCTGCCGCTCAGCCTGAGCTGGGATCACCGCGTGATCGACGGCGCTGCTGCTGCACGATTCAATCTCTATTTCGCATCGCTGCTGGCGGACTTCCGCCGCATCGTGCTCTGAGCCCAAGGAGCACGACATGGCAATCATTGAAGTGAAGGTCCCGGACATCGGCGACTTCGACAGCGTGGCCATCATCGAGGTGCTGGTGAAGCCGGGTGATGTGGTCAAGGCCGAGCAAAGCCTGATCACGGTCGAGAGCGACAAGGCCTCGATGGAAATTCCTTCCTCGGCGGCGGGCGTCGTCAAGGAATTGAAAGTCAAGATCGGCGACAAGGTCAGCGAGGGTTCTGTGATCTTGTCGATGGAGGCGGCTGCTGCGGCAGCGCCTGCGCCCGCTGCGGCTGCTCCAGCGCCGGCTGCTCTGGCGCCTGCCGCCTCGGCGCCAGCGCCCCAGGCGTCAAGCCACGCAGGCGGTGCCGATGTGGAGTGCGACCTGCTCGTGCTGGGCGCTGGCCCTGGCGGCTATTCGGCAGCGTTTCGTGGTGCGGACCTCGGTCTGAAGACCGTTCTGGTCGAGCGTTTCCCCACGCTGGGCGGTGTTTGTCTGAACGTGGGCTGCATCCCGAGCAAGGCGCTGCTGCACGTGGCCTCGGTGATGGACGAGGTGACGCACTTCGCTGATCTGGGCATCACCTTCCAGAAGCCCGAGGTCGACCTGGGCAAGCTGCTGTCGCACAAGAACAAGGTGGTCGGCAAGTTGACCGGTGGCCTGGCTGCCATGGCCAAGATGCGCAAGGTGACGGTGGTGAACGGGGTGGGCGAGTTTGCCGATCCCTTCCACCTGAAGGTCACGGGTGCCGATGGCAAGGTGCAGACGATCAAGTTCAAGAACGCCATCATCGCGGCCGGCTCCGAGGCGGTGAAGCTGCCTTTCCTGCCCAAGGACGACCCCCGCATCGTCACCAGCACCGGCGCACTCGAGTTGCGCCAGAAGCCCGAGCGCATGCTTGTGATCGGCGGCGGCATCATCGGCCTGGAAATGGGCACGGTGTACAGCACGCTCGGCGCGCGCTTGGACGTGGTCGAGATGCTCGACGGCCTGATGCAGGGCGCGGACCGCGACCTGGTGAAGGTCTGGCAGAAGATGAACGCGCATCGATTCGACAAGCTGATGCTCAAGACAAAGACCGTGGGTGCTGAGGCCACCGCCGATGGCATCAAGGTTCAGTTCGAGGGCCTGGACGGGACCAAGAGCGAGGGTGTCTACGACCTGGTGCTGCAGGCTGTAGGCCGAACGCCGAACGGGAAGAAGATTGGCGCCGACAAGGCGGGCGTGGTCGTCGGTGACCGCGGATTCATCCCGGTCGATGTGCAGATGCGCACCAACGTGCCCCACATCTTCGCCATCGGCGACATCGTCGGTCAGCCGATGCTGGCGCACAAGGCGGTGCACGAGGCGCATGTGGCCGCCGAAGTGGCCGCAGGCGACAGCAAGGCGCAGTTCGACGCACGGGTGATTCCGAGCGTTGCCTACACCGACCCTGAAGTGGCGTGGGTCGGCTTGACCGAAGACGAGGCCAAGGCCAAGGGCATACCGGTCAAGAAGGGCCTGTTCCCGTGGACGGCTTCCGGCCGCGCGATTGCCAATGGCCGCGACGAGGGCTACACCAAGCTGTTATTCGATGACAGCCCGGAGGCCCACGGCCACGGCCGCATCCTGGGCGGCGGCATCGTCGGCACCCACGCGGGCGACATGATCGGCGAAGTGGCGCTCGCCATCGAGATGGGCGCCGACGCGGTCGACATCGGCAAGACCATCCACCCGCACCCGACGCTGGGCGAAAGCATCGGAATGGCTGCCGAGGTGGCACACGGCAGCTGTACTGACTTGCCGCCAGCGCGGCGCTGATGGCAGTGCTTACGCGTGGCGCAGGGCATCCACGATGTTCAGGTGCGCCGCGCGTGAGGCGGGCAGGATCGCCGACAGCGCGGCCACGATCACCAAGCCGGCGGCGCTGACCAGCATCAACGCCTGTTCGCCATACAGGCTCACCGCCAATGGCGAGGGCTCGATGCGTCCCGGCGCAATCCAGGTCAGGCCGAGCTGATTGATCAGCCAGGCGGCGCCCAGCGCGGCGCCGATCCCGAGCACGGCGCCAAAGCAGCCGAGGACGATGCCTTCTGTCAGGAACATCGCCTTGATCCCTTTCTGCCGCAGACCGATTGCGCGCAGGGTGCCGATCTCGACCGTGCGTTCGATCACCGCCATGCTCATCGTGTTACTGACCGTGAACAGCACGATGGCGCCAATCAGCATGGAGATGAAGCCGAAGATTGACGCAAACATCGCGAGCGCCTGACCGTAATACGGGTTCAGCGTTTCGTAGTCGAACACGGCCAGCGGTTCGTCCTTCAGCGTGGTCTTGAGGATCTGCTCCAGCCGCTCTCTTGCCGCCGGAATCTGAGCAGTGTGGTGCAACTGCAGCACGATCGCGGTGACCTGGGCGGGTCCGGCACCGTAGATCAGCTTCTGGGCCTGCGACAGGTGCAGGCCTACATAGACATCGTCCAGTTCCTTCAAGCCCTGGAACTCGGCACGCACGACATTGACGCTGGCCACGTTGGGCGCCCCGCGCGCGTTACCGGCCAAAAGCTCGATGCGTTGTGCGCCATCCGCCAATGGCGCCGGCGGTTGCGTCGACGCCGTACCAGTCAGGTCGGCGATGTCACTGGGCAGATCAGCGCCTTGCTGTTCGACCTTCGGGGCCGCGGCAGCGCAATCCGGCACTTTCAGCGCGGAGCAAAGCTCCAGAACGCGCGCCACACCCGTTCCGATCACCGCCGAGTCGCGATCGGTGTCGGTCAGCGATAAGTGGCGAGACAGGATGCGCAGCCCGTAATCGTTCCATGCTCGCATGCGATTCTGGTCTTCGACCACCACCCCATTGACGAGAACCGTGCGCGACACGCCCGCAGAGAAATTGCCCGCCACGCCGCCGAATTGCAAGGTGGGCGTCACCACCACCAGCAGTGGCGCCAGCACAGGGTCTTGCTTGATGGTGGATACGATCCGCTCGTAGGACGCGATGCCATAGGCCGTCGGGTTGCCACTGCCCAGACGGAAGTAGTCTTGGTGCTGGACTTGAATGTGCCCCGAGCGCCGTACGAACTCGGACTGAAGGCCGTACCGGATGTCGGTCACGTACCCGCCAAACAGCAGCACCGCCACCAGACCCAGCACCATCGCGATCAGCGTCATCAGCGATCGCCGCCGATTGCGTAGCAGATTCCGCCAAGCTAACGTCAGTGTTCTCAAGATCGCGCCTTTTGCATGTCCGAGCTCAGTACCTCACTTCGCATTCAATCATGCCCGTGGCTCTCCATGGCCCCGAAACAGCACGACTGTCGCTGGGCATTTCCATGCGGTGCGCTGCTGAATCGCTTGTACTATCCAAAAAGCCTTGGCCTAGTCGCCTCGCACTGTAGCGACAGCCATCTGGCAGATCGGTCATGACAGACTCCTCTGAAGCCCGCCAATCACGACGCATGCCGCGACTTGCCCGTGCGGCATTGAACGGCCTGCCGCGCGAGACGCGCTTTGCGCTTTACCGGCGCATGGTCGATTGCAATCCCCATCCGGACCCTCGGTTGACGCTCGGCATTGCTGCGACGCAACAAGAGTTGGAGGGCTGCTTTTCGCTGCTGCACGAGGCCTACGTGGCCAGCGGCTTCATGAAGCCAGACCCTTCGGGTCTGCGCGTGACGCCGTACCACGCCTTGCCCACCACCACCACCTTGTTCGCGAAGTTCGACGAGCAGATCGTGGGCACGCTTTCCATCATTCGCGAAGGCGTCTTTGGTTTTCCCATGCAGTCGGCATTCGACCTGACGGCCGTGCGCGCGCAGCCGGGGCGCATCGCTGAAATTTCTGCGCTCGCGGTTCACGCCGAATTTCGTGACACCGGCGGCACGATCCTGTTCCCGCTGATGAAGTTCATGTACCAGTACTGCACCGAGTACTTCGACACACGCCATCTCGTCATCGCGGTCAATCCGAAGCACATCGAGATGTACGAATCACTGCTGTTTTTCCAGCGACTTCAGGCCGATGTCGTGAACAACTACGACTTCGCGAACGGCGCACCGGCCGTTGGCGCCACGCTGGACCTGCAAGCGGCGCCCCAGCAATTTTACGAAGCTTATGAAGGGCGCCGGCCCAACAAGAATCTTCATCACTACTTCACCAAGGTCTCGTTGCCCAACATCAAGTTCCCGGCACGCACTTACTACACGACCAACGATCCGGTCATGTCCCCCGCGTTGCTTGATGACTTTTTCAATCAGAAGACCCAGGTTTTCGAGCAACTCGATCAAAGGCGTCGCCGGTTGCTCAGAGCGATCTACCACGAAGACCACTACCGCGGCGTGCTGCCGACGGTCGAAGACGAGTCGGCCATGAAGGAGTCCCTGCGGCGCCATCGTCGCTACTCGCTCAAGTGTCCTGCCACGTTGGAGTTCACGCAGCTGAACGCCAATCAGGTGGTGGAGTTGGAAGTCATCGACGCGTCGCTCAACGGCTTTCTCGCTCGCGCACCGGTGCCACTGCCTGACCACATGCGGGGTGTAGCCCGCATTCAGCTGGGGGCGGGCGTCGTGGCCACCGCCGAGGCGGCCGTGGTTCGAAGCATCATGGCCAAGGGCGGCCCGTATTTCGGATTTCGCATCGAGAACCCCGGCATGGATTGGCGCCGCAAGATCGAGAGCATGGACGAGCACCACACCGAGCCGGGCAGCCTGTCGCGCACGAGCGAGGTGGCCGACGCCTCAGAAGAGTGGTCCGTTCACGATGCAGAGCCCGGCAATTGAGCGCGCTGGCGAGCGCGATATCAGCCGTTTCCCTTGAGCTTGGAACGCACCAGCATCAACAGCAACTGCTGTAGTGGGTTGCCATTTCCGAACGGCCGCCAGGTGAACCGCAGCGTCTGCTGGTAAGCGTCGAACTGCATCGCCCAAGGGGCCGCCTTCAAGGGCCCGCGACCGAGCAGAACCTTCAACGCGGCGGTACCCATCACGCCTGCGCACAGGTCGCACGCCATCATGGTGGAGGGGCCACGCTTTTCAGTGAAGTTGACGGCATCTGCGGCGACGAGATAGCGGCGCTGTAACATGGCCGGCGACAGCCCCGCGATGAACCTCGCGTACTGTTCCTGCACGGGCTGTCCTTCCAGTCGGAAGTAGTCCTCGAAGCTCATGCCCTTCGGGTCGAAGTAGAGCAGCGACACCCCCATGCCCAGCGGAGCCGCCGTCAGCGCCGGGATGCCGCGCTCGCGGCAGGCAGCGAACACCATGCGCCGGGCCTCGATGGCAAAAAAGTCGATGCCATCCACATAAAGATCCACGCCGCGCAGAAACTCGTCCACGTTCTCTGGCGTCACGCCCTGTGTGAATCGGCGCAGATTGGCTTCAGGGTTCACGTCCAGCGCCAATTGCGCCAGAACATCCACCTTGGGCTGGCCGAGAAACGGCATGGACGCACCGGCCTGCCGGTTGAAGTTGTGGACTTCGAAGTGATCGAAATCGGCAATGTTGAATTGCGCAATGCCGAGTCGGCTCAAGGTCAGCAGATGGGCGCCGCCAACACCGCCAAGTCCGGCGATGGCAATTCGGGCGCTGCGCAACGTTGCCTGCTCAGGCTCGGTGACCCAACCGATATTGCGCGAGAACGCGGCCGAGTAATCGAATGAATGGGTAGCGATGTTCAACCCGCCGTTTGGAGTGACGGTGCGGATTATTGCGCTGCGGGTTTGCGCGCCAAGACGTTGTAACAGTTGCCTGAAACAGCCTCGGTCACGATCTCGAAGCCAGCAGCGATGATGCGCTGGCGAATGTCGTCGCGTTCATAGGGCGTGTAGAGGATTCCCTTGCGCATGCCCCACCGATTGATGCGCTCAGCCAGCGGGCGAAGCGGCCATCGCCCTCGGGGAAAAAGCAGCACATTCGCGGCCATCGTGCCGCCAGGCTTGAGCACCTTCAGGACGCCGCGCAGCCCACCGTCTACATCGGGAAAGCAGTGCACGGCATTCGCGACATTCGCGGTGTCGAACGAGTCGTCGTCGAACGGCATTTCAGCCACGTCGCCATGCAGGAACTCGAGCCCCGGCTTGCCAGCGAAGCGATGTCGCGCGCCGGCCAGCATGGGTTCGGCATAGTCGACGCCGACGACCTGGACGTTTGGCAACTTCTTCCAGCGTCGCCAGTGGAAAATCAGCTCGAGCAATGTGCCCGTGCCGCAGGCCACCTCCAGATGCCGTTGACCGAAGTTCGGACCGAAAAACCGCAGTTGCTCGGTCAACGTGCTGTTGTAGGCGAAGGTCAGGATGAAAAAGCCACGGACGTCGTACCACCATGGCTCGGACTTGTAGGCGAGAGCGATCTGCTCCTTCGACTTGCGGACCTTCGGCTCGGCAATCATGCAATACGACGGACTCGTAGTCCACTCCTCCGCGTCTAATGCTACTCCACAGCAGCATGTACGCCGTTGCAGAACCGCGATCATCACTGTCGGTTTTTTTGACACTCACTCGGCGACAGTGCCATCGGAAAATGCTAAGTCGTTGCGGTGGTTGAGTTTTTTCCACTGGCACGGCGCATGCTTCTAGACGTGCCGTGGATCCGATCAACCAAACTGGAGTTTTAAATATGTCTACTAAGCGTTTATTTTCAACTTTCGCCATGGGCGCTGCGCTTGCTTGTGGCGCAGGCTCCGCTTCTGCCGCACTTCTACCTTTTTGCGTCAATGACACGTCACTCGGAGGTGTTGGCGCCCTCAGCGGGACCCAATGCTCTGGCGCTGGGGAACAAATCGGGCAAACCGGCTTTTCAGTAGACGTGTTTCAAGGTAGCTACGTGGAAAAGCTTCGGGTTACTGGGTTGACCACGCCGACATCAGGTACGTTCGCCTCGACTATCGTCTTCAATATTAATAGCTACGGTTTTGAGGGCGATACCCTGCTTACTGCGCTGGACAATTTGCCTCCGGCTGGGTACAACCTTTACGCGGTGGTCACTGCGTTTGGAACTTTCAATGGCGCGTCGTTCTCATCATCAGGCGCGTCGTTGCAGATCTACGGTGACGCCAGTCAGGATGCCAATGTGTCGTTCAGCTCAATCGATGACCTAACGCTGGCTTACACCTCTGGCGGTACCGCTGATACCTTGCTTGGCTCGTCCTCGTTGCTCCTGAGCGGATCGGGTAGTGTTGGCGTCTCTGGCGGGACTGATGGCTTCCAGGCGACTTTTGGCGAATTCAATCTGGAGAATGGCGGTGGTTTCTTCATTGCCCCTCGTCCGTTTTACGTTGGCGTTTACAGCGACGGGGATATTACCGACCCTTCGTTCGTTCCAGTAGACGGCGGTCTCTTTAGGTTCCAGGGTGAGGCCAGCGCTAACTTCGTTCCTGTTCCGGAACCAGGCTCGCTGGCTCTGGTTGGTTTGGCATTGGCCGGTGTAGGATTTGCTTCGCGTCGTCGCAGCGTCTGAACCTGTTAATCTGGATTTTGAAAGCTCTCCTTCGGGAGAGCTTTTTTTTGCCTCTACGGAAGTCGCTTCAAACGGTTCGTTGCATGGTTTCGAGCATCGACCTCTCCAGCCGAGACGCTAGGCCGCATCGCTTGCTGATGCCCTCCACGTACTCAGAGACGCGCACGAGCGGAGTCGCTCGGTCAGACGTACGGATGAAATAGAAGAAGTCGACCAGACTACTGACTTGAACCTGCAAGCTCAACCCCAGCTCGCTGCGTGCGAGGTCGATGACCTGTGCGATCGGAAATGCGGCCCGCAGTGAATGGGCGTAGTCGGTGGCGGTGATGGCGGGAGCTTTCTTGGCCACGTCTGCGACCAGCAGGTCCCGCGTTTTCTGTGACTTCACCAGCCCAAAATCGAAGATATAGAGACCTCCATCGGGCTTCAGGAGGTTGCGCACGCGTTGAAAGACTTGCTGCAAGCACAACGCATCGGGCAGGTGATGCAGCGCCGATGTGGTGATGACCAAGTCGACGCTACCGTCGGGGATGCTGCTCAAATGCCGGATGTCATCGCAGAGGGTTTGCACATTGCGCAATCCGCGGACTGCGCTTGTCTCTTCTAGCGCGGTCAGCATCGGGCGCGATAAGTCCGCGCCGATGAACCTGCAATCGGGGTAGAGCGCCGCCAATTCCAGAAGAAGGGGGCCGGGGCCACAAGCCAAATCCAGGACAGTGTCGCCAGGGCGAATCAGTCCAGACAACTGGCTGAGGTGATGCAGTTGCAACGCCGTCGTTGGCCCACCCCATTCATAAGCCTTGACGTATGCACGGATCTGCTCTGGGTCTTCCATTGCCTCGGACGGCTCGGGCACCCTGATGGGCTGGTCATGGCGAGCACGCCATTCATGCCAAACAATCTTGTGCAACGGCAGCATACGGTGCTCAGTGTGGCTCGTGAAACTTGGTGGGTGGGCGCCGCTTGGTGGCGTGACTTTGCCGATTCGGCAGATCCAGTGGCTACAGCTTCTTGAGCAGTGTCGAGATCTCCTCTTGAACCGCCGTGTTATCGCCAACCTTTTCGATCGAATCAAGCGTTGCGCGGGCCTTGGCCTTCTCACCTGCTGCCAAATATATCTTGGCCAAGTTCAATTTGAATCCAGTGTTGGCCGGTTGTGCCAGCGATGCTTTGGTTTGCAGTTCAATCGCCTTGGCGTGTTGGCCCTTCTCGGAGAGCAGCATCGCCCAGGTGTCCATCAGCGGTGGCTGATTTGGCGCCAGTTGGTTGGCCTTCTCGGCGTACTCGATGGCATTGTCTCGGCGCAATTGCTGGCTGACCCAAGCCAGGTTGTTCAATGCTGCAGCGTTCTCGGGTTGGGTACGGACCAGCTCGCGGAAGATGGCTTCCGAAGCAGCGTAATCCTTGTTCCCCATGGCTTCTGCGCCAAGGTACAAACGAAATTGGGTGTCCTTGGGGTGGGTTTTGACCCATGCAGCTGCAAAGCGGTCTGCCTCCGCTGCCTTGCCGCTGGCCAACGTGGCGGCGTGCAGCTTGATGGCAAGCTCGGTGCCCTCGGCAACCTTCAGTCCAGCGCGGTAGGCTGCAGCGGCAGCATCCCAGTCCTTCTGCGAGCCTTTGATTTCCCCCTCAAGGGAATAGCCAACGCCCTCGTTCGGACGCTGTTTTTGCACAGTGCGTGCCACCGCCAACGCATCTGAATACCTTTTTGCCTCCAGATTCAGGGTGATCATGCTTCGTTGCGCGTCGAGAAAATCAGGCTTCAGTTCCAGCGCCTTGAGCAGGCTTTTCTCGGCGAATGCGGTGTTCTTGCTGGCGTACTGAACGCTGGCCAGCCGCAGATGAGCTTGCGGAGAGAGTGGCTGATCTTCTACGAGCTTGGCGAACGTGGCAGAGGCTTGGTTCAAGTCACCGGAAGCTTGTTGCGCGCGACCCAGTGCGTCCCTCAGTTCTAAGCTGGCGGGTACGGCGCTCACCGCGCTTTGCGCTGCTGCGAGTGCCAGCTTGTTGTCTTGATTGCGCAGATGCATGTCGATGAGCAGCAGGCGCGGTGCCATATCCGTGGGGTTGGCTTCGGAGGCCTTGGTCAAAAGCCCGCTGACTTCCTCTTTGCCAGCACCTTGCATAGCGGCGAGTTCTGCCAGGGCAAGCAAGGCCTGGCTCTGCTTCGGGTTCTTCGCCAGCAGGGTTTCAAACCGCTTTTTTGCGTCATCAGGCTTCTTGTCCAGCATGTCCAAAGCAGCCAGACTGGCTGCAGCTGAAAAATAGGTGGGGTCGATCGCCAAGGCTTGCTCGAAGCTCTTTCGTGCAGCTGCCCTGTCGTTCTGAGCCACTTGAATTCGGCCGCGCAGGTTGGCTGCCAGCGGTTTGTCAGGTTGCTTGGACTCCAGCTTTGCAACGGCTGCCAGAGCCTTGGTGTAATCGCCGCGCCGCAGGTGCGCGCTGATCAGGCCCAAGTCGGCATTCGGCGCTTTGCTCGATTTGGCAATGCTTTCCAGCTCTTCGAACGCGCTGTTGTCGTTTCGACCGCTCGACAGGTGGCTGACCGCCAGCGCGGTGCGGGTCGCCACATTGTTCGGGTCCGCTTTGAGTGCCTTGGCGAAGTAATCTTCAGCGCTCTTGGCGTCTCCATTCTGCAGATAGACCTCACCGGCCAGTGCGAAGAAGCTCGGGTCCAGGTCATCCTTGACGGAGATCGCCTTCAACGCCTCTAACGCCTTGCGAGACTGCCCGGATTGCAGGAAGGTTTTGATCAGCAGACGCTGCGACAGTGCGCTTTTGGGGTCGGTCTGCACCGCGCGGTTCAGGTAGACCTCGGCCTGGGCCAGCGAGTTTGTTTGAAGTTCTACGGCGCCGGCCAGTTGCAAGAAACGCGGATTGTTCGAGGCCTGCCGCAGCAAATCCTGTGACAGTTCTCGCGCCAGCTTGTAATCCTTCTTCTGATATGCCATCTGGGCTTCTGCATACTTCGTAGCCGAGCTTTTGGGCGCAAGTTTCTTGATCTGGTCCAGCTGAGTCGAAGCCTCGTCGAGTTTGTTTTTTTCCATCAGTATGGCCAGCACGGCCAAATGGCCGGTCACAAACTTCGGATCTACCTCTGTTGATTTTCGATAAGCGGCCAGCGCATCGTCGGTTTTCCCTTGGGTATAGAGGACGATGTCGCCCTTGAGCTTCCAAGCCTCTGCGTTTGCAGGCGCTTTTGCCAACACGTCATCCATCACCAGCAAAGCGCCTGCAATGTCGCGCTCCGCTGCTTTTTCCCTCGCCTTGAGCATCAATGCGGGAACGTGATTCGAGTCAGCACTCAGAGCAGCAGCCAAGGCTGCTTTTGATGCTTGTGGCTTGCCGAGGCTGTTCTGGGCGATTGCCAGCGACGTCTGAAGGCTGGCGTCGGCAGACGGCTGACCGAGTTGGGTGGAACCAAACTGAGCCACTATCTTTTGAGCTTGGCCCGTGAGTAGCAACGCGCGGGCCAATTCAGGCACGACAACAGGTTCTGAATACTTTGCCGCCAACGCTTTGCGAAACTCAATTTCTGCGCCCGTGGCATCCCCTTCTTCCAGCAAAAGCTTGCCAAGCAGGAACCGGGCTTCACCGAGATCGGGATTCTGTTGCAGTGCGCTCTTCAACTGAATCAGCGCCGACTTGCTGTCGCTCTTCTGCAGGTACTCCTTGGCCGACTGAAGCTGTTGTTCAGGCGACTGACCGCTACAGGCCGTGAGTCCAATCGAAATGACGAGTGCGGTGAGCAGCGCTTTTCCGTGGCTTGATTTCATTCTTGATCCAGTGAGACCTCATGGCATCCGCAGAGGGCGCAGATCTACCTGCGGCGCAACTGCTCGCAAGCGGATCATCGCTCGAAATTCACACCTTGCTGTTACACGCCAAAAATGCACGCGGGCATTCATTAAATTCCGCACATTGCAAGTACGAGGCGGCGGTGCTGTCAGATACCGCAGCAGCGAATTGCCCTCAGCAACTGAAAGCACGGACCTCACCAGGGTCAATCATGCCGTCACATCCTGGATGTTGAAGGCGTTCCGGGTCTCGGTATCCGCCTGAGAGAGGCCTGCATACCGTCCAATTCGACCTTGACACGTTGCAGATCAGAGCTGGCCTCGCACTACGCAAGCCAGCGGTTATCTCCGACGATGGCGCGCGTCAGGCCTTGGTAGCCAGTTGCCCCGCCAATGCCAATGCCGCCACGCCCAGGTGGATCGCACTCCACCAGAGATAGCGCTGTCGTGTCCGGTTCGGTGGCAAGGTGGAAATCAGGAACATGCGGCCGTCGCGTGGTGCACGCAGGAGGTTGAGCTCGCCCAGCTGGCGTACGTCGCGATGCTGTTGCTCGACCATCTTGGTCGCCAGGCGCCGTGCCAGCTCCCATTCGCGCAGGTCGATTTCGCCGTCGCCGTTCAGGTCGAAGCGTCTCTTCAACTGCACCGAGTCACTTTTCCAGTTCGCCAGCAGCGTGCTGACATCTGCGCTGAGGCTCAGCGCTTCTCCGTCCCCGCGCACGGTGGTGTACTCCCCCAGCACATAGATCTGGCTGCCCGCGAAGAGCATCTCTTCGACCAGCTTGTCACCGTCACGGTAGGTGACCCGCTGCTCAGGAGCCATCACTTCCGCGTGCTCGGGGTCGACCCGGCAAGCCCCGGTGCCGTCGGAAATCTCGAAGGTGGTGTGGCTCGATCCGCTGTCGATCTGCCGCCATTCGCCTCGCGGTGCCTCTCGCGAGTAAACGCGATAGCGGTACCAGATGCAGGCGATCTGGCTGTAGGGGGTGAGGATCAGCTCGCTGGGGTCGGCCTTGGCCTGGCCCATCACTTCCACATAACCCTGGGCCGCCGAACCGATGCGGGAGGTGGCGATGTCGGCGATCATGCGCGCCCTGCGATAGCTGGCCACACCCGCCACCGCGCCCACCGCCAAGATCAGCCACAGACAAATGCGCCATCCCGCGGGCTCGCCGAGATGCAGGCCGAAGCCTGCCACCGAGGCATAGCCGATCAAGGCCAGCTGGTGGCTGTGTTGCTCGCGCCATCCGGACAGACGAGGCACCGCCATCACGGTCGACGCCTGATCGGACTCAAGGCTTGAAGCGCTGGCCGACGTCGACGTCCTTCAATTCATCACTTGCAAACTGCAGCATCTCGAAGCGCTTGAACTTGAACCACTTCGCGATCAGCAACTCAGGGAACTGCTCGATGCGGACGTTGTTGATGTTCACGCTCTCGTTGTAGAACTCGCGCCGGTCGGCAATGGCGTTCTCGAGCCCGCTGATGCGCGACTGCAAATGCAGGAACTGCTCGTTGGCCTTGAGTTCAGGGTAGGACTCGACCAAGGCGAACAGACTGCCCAGACCGCTGCGCAGGGCACCTTCGGCAGTGCCGAGTGCGCCCATGTTCTGAGACGCGCGTGCGTCGGAGACACGCGATCGCGCTTGGATCACTTTCTCCAGGGTGGTCTGCTCGTGCTGCATGTACTGCTTGCAGGTGTCGATGAGCTTGGGCAGCTCATCATGGCGCTGCTTGAGCAGCACATCGATGTTCGCCCAGGCTTTCGCCACCGCGTTCTTCACGCTTACCAGGCTGTTGAACAGGATCACGCCGTACACCACCAGGACCGCCAGCGCGATCCAGAAAATCATGCCCACGCTTGCTCTCCTTGTGCTGCCATGAACTGAAACCCAATCTTGTCCGATGCTGCGCTCTGCGGCCCGCGAGCGCTTCAGGGGTCCGTGACCACCACCGTCCCGACGGGACGTCGCGCGCGCCGTCGAAAGCGGGCCTTGACCTGACTGACAACCAAGGCGGCGGCAAAGACGGCGGTCTGCACCATGACGATGGTGGGCCCGGTGGCCGCGTCGAGATGAAAGCTCGCGATCGTGCCGATCACGCAGGAAGACACTGCGGCCCCCACGGCGATCATGGTCAGTCGGCCGAACTGCTTGGCGAGCAGGAAACCGATGGCGCCCGGCGTGATCAGCATCGCGATCACCAGGATGACGCCAACCGCCTTGAGCGACGCCACGATGGCCAGTGCGACCAGGGCCAGCAGCCCGTAGTGCAGAACCCTCACCGACAGCCCGATCGCGCGGGCATGGGCGGCATCGAAACAGAACAGCAGCAGATCGCGCCGCTTGGCGATCACGATCGCACTGACGGGCACCGCGATCAGCGCGGTTTCGAGCACATCCGACCAGCGCACCCCCAGCATGTTGCCGAAAAGGATGTGGTTCAGATGCAGATCGGAGTCGACCTTGACGAACAGCACCAGACCCAGGGCGAACATGCCTGAGAACACGATGGCCATGACCGCGTCTTCCTTCACGCGGCAATGCTCACGCAGGTAGGCCGAGCCGGTGGTGCAGATCAGCCCGGCTGCGAACGCGCCGATCACGAGCGGGATCGACCACAGATACGCCAGCACGATGCCGGGCAGCACGGCATGCGAGATGGCGTCGCCCATCAGCGACCAACCTTTGAGCACCAGGTAGCAAGACAGCAGCGCGCAGACCGTGCCCACCAGCACGGCGACCACGAGCCCCCGCTGCATGAACTCATGCGTCAACGGCTCGGTGAACCACTGGAGCGCGGTCATGAGGCGCTGCCCTCGGCACGCTGAGCTGCGTTCCTGCGCCAGGTCGCCAGCCGACCGTGTTTGGGCGCGAAAACGAACGCCAAGAGGAACACGAGCGTCTGGAACACGACGATCAAGCCGCCAGTTGCGCCGTCGAGGAAATAACTGGCATACGCGCCCAGCCCGCCGCACATCATCCCCACCGTCACCGCCAGCGCAATCATGCGATCGAAACGATCGGTGAGTAGGTACGCGGTAGCCCCAGGCGTGACGACCATGGCGATGACGAGGATCGCGCCCACCGTCTGCAACGCCGCCACCGTGCAGGCGGAAAGCAACACGAAGAACAAGATGTTCAGCCGCAGCGGATTGATCCCGACCACGCGCGCTTGCGCCTCGTCGAAGAAGGCCAGCATCAGGTCCTTCCACTTCACGCCGAGGATCACGAGCGACACCGCCGCGATCAGCACCACCTGGTTCGCATCCTCGTCGGCGATCGCGAGGATGTTGCCGTAGATCACGGATTGCAGGTTGACCGAGGTCGGATTGATCGAGACGAGGAACAGCCCGAAGGCGAACAGGCTGGTGAAGATGACGCCGATGACCGCGTCTTCGCGCAGCAGCGTGATGCGCTTGACGGCGAGGATTGAAACCGCTGCCAGCAGCCCAGACACAAACGCGCCCACGGCATAGGGCAGTCCCACGAGAAACGCGATCGCCACGCCTGGCACCACGGCATGCGACAGCGCATCACCCATCAGCGCCCATCGCTTCATGACGAGATAACAGGACATGAACGCACAGACGCCGCCCACCAGGGCGCTGACCCAGATCGCCTTGAACATGTAGCTGTAGTGAAACGGCTCGAGAAGCAGGTCGATCACTGCTGGCCTTCGCGTTCGCGGTCGAAGATGGCCGGATCGGCCTTCTCGCCGTAGAAGACGAGAGGCCGCTCATCGTCGGTCAGCACGGTCACGGAGCGGGTGTCGGCGTCGTCGTGAAGATCGCTGCCGCCGAGCCGGATGTGGCGCAGCACACCGCCGAAGGCGGTGGCGAGGTTGTCCTCGGTGAAGACCGCTGCGGTGGGGCCATAGGCCAGCACCGTGCGGTTGAAAAGGATCACCTGATCGCAAAAATTGGGCACCGAGCCCAGGTTGTGGGTCGACACGAGCATCAGGCAGCCGCGATCGCGCATGCCTCGCATCAGCGCGATGATGGCGTCCTCGGTCTTGACATCGACGCCTGTGAACGGCTCATCCAGCAGGATGACCGTGGCCTGCTGCGCCAGGGCCCGCGCCAGGAAGACGCGCTTTCTCTGGCCGCCGGAGAGCTCACCGATCTGCCGGTCGGCAAAGGCGCTCATGCCGACGCGATCGAGCGCCTCGGCCACCGCGGCATGGTCTGCGCGCGAGGCGATTCGCAAGGCATTCATGTGGCCATAGCGCCCCATCATCACCACGTCGCGTACCAGAACGGGGAAGGTCCAATCCACATCCTCGCTCTGCGGAACGTAGGCCACCAGGCCGCGCGACAGCGCTTCATGGACCGGGAGCCCCGAGATGGTGACCTGCCCGCTGGCAGGGGTCAGGAAGCCCATCAGGGCCTTGAACAGCGTCGATTTGCCTGAGCCATTGATCCCGACGAGCGCGCAAATCGACGAGTCGCCGAGTTCGAAGCTGGCGTTCTCTATCGCGCGCACGCCGTTCGAGTACGACACGGAAATGTCCGAGACTCGCAGGCCCGCTGCGGGAGGGGGGGCCGAGGCCAGCATCGACCTGCCGAAGGCCAACGCCCGGCCGATCATTGGCCGAAGCCGTTTGCAATGGTTTCCACGGTCACCTCGAGAAGCTTCAAATAGGTCGGGACAGCGCCCGTCTTGGCCGAGAGCGAATCCACATACAGAACCCCGCCATAGCGAGCCCCCGTTTCCTTGGCCACTTGTCGTGCTGGCTTGTCCGATACCGTGCTCTCGCTGAAGACCACCGGAATCCGATTCTTGCGCACCAGGTCGATCAGGCGGCGAACCTGCTGCGGGGAACCTTGCTCATCGGCATTGATGGGCCAGAGGTAGGCCTCACGCCAACCGAAGTCCCGGGTGAGATAGCCGAACGCGCCTTCGCTGCTCACCAACCAACGCTGGGCTTCAGGTACTTTGGAGAGCCGGGCTTTCAGTGGCTCGGCGAGGGCACGAATCTGCTCTGAATAGGCGGCGGCGTTTCTGGCGTACAGCTCGGCGTTCGCCGGGTCCGCCTGAGCAAGCGCCTTGCGGATGTTGGCCACGTAGATCAGCGCGCTGGAGGTGGACATCCATGCATGCGGATTGGGCTTGCCGAGGTAAGGCCCTTCGCGAATCCCGATCGGGACGATGCCCTCGCTGACCACGGCGCTCGGCACGTTCTTCACGTTGTCGTAGAACTTCTCGAACCAGCGCTCCAGGTTCAGCCCATGCCACAGCACAAGATCGGCCGATTGCGCCTTCACCACGTCGAGCGGCGTGGGCTGGTAATCGTGGATCTCCGCACCGGGCTTGGTGATGGACTCGACGACTGCAGCGGTCCCCGCCACGTTTTGCGCGATGTCCTGGATCACCGTGAAGGTGGTCACCACACGCAACGGCTTTTTGGTCTGAGCCAACGTTGGCGAAGTACTGGACAGAAGCAGCACGCCGGCAGCGCAAGCGTTGACCAGCGAGCGTCGTGACACAGGGCGGAGCTGAGGCAGGTGGATCAGAGTCATGGGGTCAAGCCACTGGAGCGAACCCCGTATTGTCGGACCGAGCCCGGCGCCCGCCGATCACGTGTGGCTTTTTCAGCCACCGCGGACGCGGTTCATGGCGCTCAGGCCGCTGTTGTGGCCACTGGAAGTCTGGCCTCGCGGATGGGCAGGTTGACGAGTGCCGCTGCCAGGGCCAACGCCGCGTCAGCCCACCACATCCACGCATAGCTGCCGGTCTGCACCACTGCCAACCCGCCCAGCCAGGCGCCAAAGAAGCCGCCGATCTGGTGACTCAGCAGGGTCAGCCCGAACAGCGTGGCGAGGTAGCGGGTGCCGAACAGTTTCGCGGTCAGCCCCGCCGTGGGCGGCACGGTGGCCAGCCACGTGGTGCCGAGGACCACGGCGAACACATAAAAGGTCCAGGGCTCCTTGGGCGCGGCCATGTAGGCCAGGATGGCCAATGCACGCGTGGCGTACATCCAGAACAGCAGCATCTTCATTCGCACGTGGTTGCCCAGCGCACCCGCGGCCAGGCTGCCGCCGATGTTGGCCAGTCCGATGATGGCCAGCGACGTGGCTGCCACGTTGGCGCTCAGGCCACACAGGTTCACTTCGCCGGGCAGGTGCGTGACCAGGAAGGCGATGTGAAAGCCGCAGGTGAAAAAGCCGGCGTGCAGGCACCAGTAGCTGCGGTCGCGCAGCGCAAGCTTCAATTGCTGGCGCAGCGGCATGTCGGTTGCAGCAGCAGGACGGGCCGAACTTCCCGCCTGCGCGGCCGCGGCCTTTTTGTCGCCACGCAGCCACCAGGCCATCGGCGCGGTGGTCAGCGCCGCAACGGCCATCATCCACATGGCCTGCATCCAGCCGAACGAGGACATGACGGCCTGGTTCAGCGGCGCGAACACGAACTGCCCGAAGCTGCCTCCGGCGTTGATGAAGCCGCTGGCGAACGAGCGACGCTCCGGCGGCAGCCGCCGAGCCGTCGCGCCGATCAGGATCGAGAAGCTGCCACCACCGGCGCCGGCTGCACTGAGCACACCCAGCGCGACGATCAGCCCCCACTCGCTCGTCACCTGGGTGGTCAGCACCGACCCCGCAGCCAGCAGCAGCGCGCCCATCACGATCACGCGCCCCGGACCCCAGCGGTCGGCCACCGCGCCAAAGACCGGTTGCGCTGCGCCCCAGACGAACTGGCCGATCGCCATCGCAAAACTGATGGTGGCGATCCCCAGTCCGGTGTGGGTATTGAGTGGCGAGACAAACAGCCCCATCGACTGCCGGGTGCCCATCGAGATCATCAGGATGGCCGCGGCTACCAGCATGAAAAGCCAGGCGCTGCGTGGCGGCGGGGTAGCGGGTGCGGCGCTCATGGGGTGTCTCCGTCGGGCCGGAACGCGGGGGTCACCTGGTCCAACCACTGATGCAGCGCCGCCACGCTCTGCGGGCCGAGCGTGCTGTTGACCGCTTGTTGCGCACGACGCCAGTGCGGGCGGGCGGCGGCAAAGGCGGCGGCGCCCGCTGCGGTGATGCGCGCCCGCCGCACGCGTCGATCGTGCGTGTCAGCCACCAGTTCGGCCCAGCCTTGCGTCGCCAGCGGCTGCAGATTGCGGGTCAGTGTGGTGCGGTCCATGTCCATCTGCTCGGCGAGCTCGGCCACCGGCAGCCCGTCGACCCCGGCGTCGCGCTGCAGCGCCCCCAGCAGCGAATACTGCGTGACCCGCAACCCGACGGCAGCCAGTTCGCGGTCGTAGACCGCTGTGATGCGGCGCGTCAGCCGACGCAGCCGTCCGCAGGTGCAGCCCTGCGGCGCGGCCGTCGATTCCGTAGGTGTCGGGAACATTGGGTGCATATGCACTCATTGGAGCACATTGCTGAATTCAGTGCCGAGCAGCCGCGGATCTGTGCGGCCCGGTCAGCGTCAGAACAAGCCTGACACCCGCCCGTCGTCGTCGATATCGATGCGCTCAGCAGCAGGTGTCGCCGGCAGGCCAGGCATCGTCATCATGTCGCCGCAGATCGCGACAACAAAGCCTGCGCCGTTGGCCAGCCGCACCTCGCGCACGTTCAGGGTGTGGCCGCTGGGCGCGCCGCGCACCGACGGATCAGCCGAGAACGACATCTGCGTTTTCGCCATGCACACCGGGAAGTGGCCGTGATCGAAGTTCCACTCATCGAGCTGCTTGCGAGCGGACTCCGCGAAGGTCACGTGTCCGGCCCCGTAGATCTTGGTGGCCACCGCGGTGATCTTGGCCTGCAGCGTGTCACTGTCGGCGTAGACGAAGTGATGGCGGCCGTGGAAGTTCTGGGCCAGGTCGACCACCGTGTGTGCCAGTGCCTCGGCGCCACGACCGCCTTCGGCCCAGTGACGCGCGACGACGAAACGGCCGCCCAGCGCCTCGACGCGCCCCTTTAGCAGTGCGATTTCAGCGTCGGTGTCGGTGGTGAAGTGGTTGACCGACACCACGCATGGCAGACCGTAGTGCTCGGTGATGTTGCGCAGGTGGCGTTCGAGGTTGACGATGCCCTTGTCGAGCGCATCAAGATTCTCGTGATTCAGGTCTTCCTTTTTCACGCCGCCGTGGAACTTCAGTGCGCGGACGGTCGCCACCAGCACCACCGCCGCGGGGTGCAACCCCGCCATGCGGCACTTGATGTCAATGAACTTCTCGGCGCCCAGGTCGGCGCCGAAGCCGGCTTCGGTGACCACGTAGTCCGCCAGCTTCAAGCCAGCCTTGGTGGCGGTGACGGAATTGCAGCCGTGCGCGATGTTGGCGAACGGGCCACCGTGGATGATGGCGGGGTTGTTTTCGAGCGTCTGCACCAGGTTCGGCTTGATCGCGTCTTTCAGCAACGCGGCCATCGCGCCGTGCGCCTTCAGGTCACGGGCGTGAATCGGCTGGCGCTCGCCTTGGGTGTAGCCGATGATGATGCGGCTCAGGCGCTCCTTCAGGTCGTGCCGTGACAGGGCCAGGCACAGGATCGCCATCACCTCCGAGGCGACCACGATGTCGTAGCCGTCCTCGCGCAGGAAGCCATTGGCCGTGCCGCCCATGCCGACGACGATCTCGCGCAGCGCCCGATCGTTCATGTCGACGACGCGCTTCCAGGTGATCAGTCGCGGGTCGATGCGCAGCGCGTTGCCGTGGTGGATGTGGTTGTCGACCAGGGCCGACAGCAGGTTGTGCGCCGCCGCGATGGCGTGGAAGTCGCCGGTGAAGTGCAGGTTGATGTCTTCCATCGGCACGATCTGCGCATGTCCCCCTCCAGCCGCGCCGCCCTTCAGGCCGAACACCGGGCCGAGCGAAGGCTCGCGCAGGCAGATCATGGTTTTCTTGCCGATGCGGTTCAGCGCATCGCCCAGGCCCACGGTGGTGGTGGTCTTGCCTTCACCGGCGGGTGTCGGGCTGATGGCGGTGACCAGGATCAGCTTGCCGTCGTGGCGGCCTTTCAGGCTGTCCAGGTATTCCAGCGAGATCTTGGCCTTGTAGTGGCCATAGGGTTCGAGGGCGTCGTCGGGAATGCCGATGCGCTCAGCCACCTGGGTGATGCGATGCATCGATGCGCGTTGCGCGATGTCGAGGTCGGTGGCCATGGGGTGTGGGGAGTGAGGTGGCGGAGTCGCGCTGTGACGGTGTCAGCGTGCGGCGATGGCATCGGCCCGTGCAAGCAGGTTCTCTGCCATCAGGATGTTGACCGTGTCGATCAGCCGCCCATCGAGCGACACCGCGCCCAAACCCTTCTGGCGCGCCTGCTGCATCGCCTCGATGATGCGGCGGGCCTGCAGCACTTCGGCTTCCGTCGGGGTGTAGACCGCATTCCCCGGCTCGATCTGCGACGGGTGGATCACCCACTTGCCCTCGAAGCCCAGCACCGCGGCGCGCCGGGCGGCGGAGAGAAAGCCCTCGGGGTCGCTGAAGTCGCCATACGGCCCGTCGAGCGGACGCAGACCGTAGGCGCGGCAGGCGATCAGCAATCGCGTTTGCGCCGCGTGCCAGGGATCGGTCCAGTAGGTGTGCCGCTGTCCATGCTCGTCCGGGTGGCTCAGCACCACGCTGTCAGGGTGGACGCCACCGATGCCGGTGGTGCGCGCGCGCGTCGAAGCGGCGTAGTCTGCGACGCCAAAGCTCATCGCCTCCAGGCGCTTCGAGGATTGCGCAATGGCTTCCACATTCGCCATGCCGAGCGCGGTCTCGATCAGCGCTTCGAAGCCGATGCGCTTGCTGCGCTGCTTGGCGGCCTCGATCTGAGAGACCAGCACATCGACCGCGTAGAGGTCTGCTGCCACGCCCACCTTTGGAATCAGGATCATGTCCAGCCGCGGGCAGGCTTCGACGATATCGATCACGTCGCGGTACATGTGGTGCGTGTCCAGGCCGTTGATGCGCACCATCACGGTCTTCTCGCCCCAATCGATGTCGTTGAGGGCGGCCACGATGTTCAGTCGAGCCTGATCCTTGTCGTCGGGGGACACCGCGTCCTCGCAGTCGAGGAACACAGCGTCTGCAGCGGAACGTGCCGCTTTCTCGAACAGGTGCGGTTTCGACCCAGGCACGGCGAGCTCGGTGCGACAGAGGCGGGGTGTGGCGGGCTGGATGCGGGTGAAGCTCATGGCAGTCCTGGTGGCAAGGGTGTGGCGGTGAGACGCCAGCGCGGGATTTTGATCGAGCCGGTCGCCCGATTCGCGCGATCATTCAACGACTTCCCGCAAAGGCTTCGCCGATCATGACCGAACACCTGGTCTTCCTTGACCGCTCCACCCTGCAGGCGACGCTGCGCCGCCCTTCGTTCGATCACACCTGGAAGGAACACGCGACGACGCCCATCGACCAGACCGTGTCACGCCTGCGGGAGGCCACCATCGTGCTGACCAACAAGGCGCCGTTGCGCGCCGAGGCGCTGGCGCAGCTGCCCGCCCTCAAGCTGATCGCGGTGGCCGCCACCGGCTACGACATCGTCGATGTGGCCGCCTGCCGCGAGCGAGGTATCGCGGTGTGCAACATCCGCAACTACGCGGTGCACACCGTGCCCGAGCATGTGTTTGCTCTGATCCTGGCGCTGCGTCGCAACCTGTTTGCCTACCGGGCCGATGTGGAGCGCGGCCGCTGGCAGCAGTCGGAGCAGTTCTGCTTTTTCGACCACCCGATCGGCGACCTGCATGGCAGCACGATGGGCATCATCGGCGGCGGGGCGCTGGGGCAGGGCACGGCGGCGCTGGCGCGCGCCTTTGGCATGCGGGTGCTGTTCGCAGAGATCACACCGGGCGCTGCGGGACGCGCCGACCGCGCACCGCTGGACCAGGTGTTGGCCGAATCCGACGTGATCTCGCTGCATTGCCCGCTGACGCCTGCGACCCGACACCTGATCGGCCCCGCGCAGCTGCGCCAGATGAAGCGCAGTGCGATCCTGGTCAACACCTCGCGTGGCGGGCTGGTCGATGAATCGGCGCTGGCGACAGCGCTCACTGAAGGCTGGATCGCCGGCGCAGGCTTCGATGTGTTGACCAGCGAGCCACCGACCCAGGGCAACCCGTTGCTGGACTTGAGGCTGCCAAATTTCATCCTGACGCCGCACGTGGCCTGGGCGTCCAAGAATGCGATGCAGGGGCTGGCCGATCAGCTCATCGACAATGTCGAGCTGTTCGTCAAAGGCACGCCCCAGAACCTGGTGACCTGATCGGTCGCCGAGAGAAACCCATGAAAAAACTTCTGTTTCAGCTGGATACCGACGCGATTCCCTCGGTGTTTGACACCGTGGTGGCGTACGACGGTGGTGCCGACCACGTGACGGCCTATGGCGGCATCACGCCCGAGAACGTCGGCGCCCTGGTCGATGGCGCCATCTTCACCCGCGCACCCAAAGACAAGAAGCACACCGCGCTGTTTGTCGGTGGCAGCAATCTCCCAGCTGGAGAGGCCTTGCTGAAGGCGGTGCGCAAGAAGTTCTTCTCGAACTTCCGCGTGTCGGTGATGCTCGACAGCAATGGCTCGAACACCACGGCCGCGGCCGCGGTGGCCTGCGTCATCAAGAGTGCCGGCGGCAGCGTGGCGGGCAAGCGGGCGGTGGTTCTGGCCGGCACCGGCCCTGTTGGTCAGCGCGCGGCCGTGATGCTGGCCAAGGAAGGCGCGGCGGTCACGATCACCTCGCGTACGCTGGACAACGCGCAGAAAGTCGCGGATCACCTCAAGACGGCCTTCGGTACGGACGTGGGCGCCATCGCGGCGCCCGACCTCGACACTCGAGCGAAGGCCTGCGAAGGCGCACAGATCGTGTTTGCGACGGGTGCCGCCAGCTCGGTGCTGCTGCGCGAGGTCGACTGGAAGCGCAATCCGACGCTCGAACTGATGGCAGATGCGAACGCCACGCCGCCGCTGGGCCTGGAAGGCATCGACATGATGGACCGGGGAGTGACCCGCGACGGCAAGATCTGCTGGGGTGCGATCGGCTTTGGCGCGGTCAAGCTGGCGGTGCACCGGGCCTGCATTGCGCAGTTGTTCGAGGCGCCGGATCAGGTGCTGGATGCCGAGGCGGTTTACGCCAAGGCCAAATCGATGGTCTGAGCTGGAGTACACCCATGATCGTTCAACAACCCGTCACCACCTTCCTCGACCAACTCGCCAGCGGCGCAGCCACGCCGGGCGGCGGCAGTGCGGCCGCCATCCTGGGCGCGATGGGGGCGGCGCTGGTCAGCATGATGTGCAACCTGACCATCGGCAAGAAAAACTACGCCGAGGTCGAAGGCGAGATGCAGGCGGTGCTGGCCGATGCCGAATCGCTGCGCCGTCGGCTGGCCGAGATGGTGGCCGAAGACATTGCCGCCTTCGACGGCCTGATGGCCGCCTACGGCTTGCCGAAGGAGAGCGATGAACAGAAGGCGCGACGCAGTGCAGCGATCCAGGTGGGCCTGAAGGCGGCCACCGAGGCGCCGCTCGCCTGCGCTCGCGCCAGTGCGGAAGTGATCTCGTTGGCGCTGCGCGCCGCGAAGGTGGGCAACACCAATGTGATCAGCGATGCCGGCGTTGGAGCGTTGTCTGCCCAGGCGGCGCTGCGCAGCGCGGCACTGAATGTGTACATCAACGTGCCGAGCCTCAAGGACGCGGCCTATGCCTCGGCGTGCCGCGCGGAAATCGATGCGCTGCTCGCCAGTGCCGTGCCACTGGCCGAGCAGACCTACGACCTGGTGAAGTCCAAGCTCTGAGGTCTGGTGCCCGCTGGGCCGCGGCCGGCTCAGCCCAGGTTGCCGCCACCCATGGCGTGGCTGAAGCCGCCGTCGACGTAGGTGATTTCAGAGGTCACACCGGCCGCGAGGTCGGACAGCAGGAAGGCGGCGACATTGCCCACGTCGTCGATCGTCACATTGCGGCGCAACGGCGCCGTGGATTCGACGACCTCAAGGATCTTGCCGAAACCCTTGATGCCCGACGCTGCCAGCGTCTTGATCGGCCCAGCCGAGATGCCGTTGACGCGAACGCCGCGCGGGCCGACGCTCTCAGCCAGATAGCGCACGCTGGCCTCCAGCGAGGCCTTGGCCAGGCCCATCGTGTTGTAGTTCGGCACCGCCCGCAGAGCGCCCAGGTAGCTCAGCGTCAGCAGCGCCGAGCCCGCGCGCAGCCGCGGCAGCGCCGCCTTGGCCATGGCCGGGAAGCTGTAGGCGGAAATGTCGTGCGCGATGCGGAACGATTCCCGCGACAGGCCGTCCAGGAAGTCGCCGGCGATCGATTCGCGGGTTGCGAAGCCGATCGAGTGGACGAAGCCGTCGAACTCGGGCCAGACCTCGCCCAATTGGCTGAACAGGCGCTCGATCTGCGCGTCGTCGGCGACATCGCAGTCGTACAGCAAGCTTGAGCCGAAGTCGGCGGCGAGGGTGGCGGTGCGCTCCTTGAAGCGGTCGCCGACGTAGCTGAACGCCAACTCGGCCCCTTCGCGGTGACAAGCCCGCGCGATGCCATAGGCAATCGAGCGGTTCGACAGTACCCCGGTGATCAACAAACGCTTACCGGTCAGAAATCCCATGGTGTGTTCCAGGCGGTCAAAGGCGGCGGATTTTTGCACGCACGCGATTCCGGCCAGCCTGCCGTGCCGAGGGCGATTCCTGCAAACAGTACGCCGTGGGGTGTTGCCGGTACAAACCCCAGGAGCTACAATGCTGGTTTTCCGAGACGTTAGACCAAGAACATGGGCGGACTCATCCAGCCCATTTTTTTTGGCCGATCGGAACGCATCGTACGGATTTGAGCGGGCAGGGAATCGATCGCGAATGAGCTGGCAGAACGCCGTTGAGAAAACCGTGACCGGGCTGGGTTACGACTTGGTGGACACCGAGCGCAGTCCGAAGGGATTGCTGCGCGTGTACATCGACAAGCTCCCGTCGTCGGTGTCTGTGTCGCCGGGCAGTGAGTTCATCACCGTCGAGGATTGTGAGCGCGTGACCCGGCAGCTCCAGCACGTGCTCGAGGTCGAGAGCTGCGCCTATGAGCGCCTGGAAGTCTCGTCACCAGGGCTCGATCGCCCCTTGAAGAAGCCGGCCGATTACCTGCGGTTCAGCGGAGAGCGGATCGATTTGACGCTCAAGCAGGCTTTCAAGGGACGCAAGCACTTCCAGGGTGTTCTGGAGCCGTTGGGCGATGGCTGGCGGCTGGTGTTCACGGCCGATGGTGTCGATCAGGCGCTGGATTTTGCTTTCGACGAAGTGCGAGAAGCCCGGCTGGTGCCGGTGGTGGATTTCAAGGGGCGTCGGTTTGCGGCGCCCACGCAAGAGCTGACCGAGCAGGTCGAGTCGGCCGCAACTGAAATGGATGGAGACGGCAAACGATGAACCGCGAATTGTTGATGCTGGTGGATGCGATTTCTCGCGAGAAAAGCGTGGACCGCGAAGTCGTGTTCAGCGCCGTCGAGGCGGCGCTGGCATCGGCGTCCAAGAAGCTGCACGGCGGCGAAGTCGACATGCGGGTGACCGTTGATCGTGACACCGGGGCCTACGAGACCTTTCGCCGTTGGCACGTGGTGGCTGACGAGGCCGGCTTGCAGCTACCCGACTCCGAAATCCTGCACTTCGAGGCGCTGGAGCAGATCTCGGACATCGAGGTCGACGATTACATCGAGGAACCGGTTGAGTCGGTGTCGATCGGCCGCATCGGTGCCCAGGCGGCCAAGCAGGTGATCCTGCAGAAGATCCGCGATGCCGAGCGCGAGCAACTGCTCAACGACTTCCTCTCGCGCGGCGAGAAGATCTTTGTCGGGACCGTCAAGCGTCTGGACAAGGGCGACGTGATCGTCGAATCTGGCCGCGTCGAAGGCCGGTTGCGCCGCAGCGAGATGATTCCGAAGGAGAACCTGCGCATCGGCGACCGCGTCCGTGCCTACATCCTCGAGGTCGATGCCACGCTGCGCGGCCCGCAGATCATCCTCTCGCGCAGCGCGCCGGGCTTCATGATCGAGCTGTTTGCCCAGGAAGTGCCCGAGATCGAGCAACGTCTTCTGGAGATCAAGTCCTGCGCCCGCGACCCGGGCTCGCGCGCCAAGATCGCTGTTCAATCGCATGACAAGCGTGTCGATCCGATCGGCACCTGCGTCGGCGTTCGCGGCTCGCGCGTCAACGGCGTCACCAATGAACTGGCCGGCGAGCGCGTCGACATCGTGCTGTGGTCGGAAGACCCGGCGCAGTTCGTCATTGGTGCGCTGGCGCCGGCGAATGTGCAGTCGATCGTCGTCGACGAAGACCGTCACGCGATGGACGTGGTCGTTGACGAGGAAAACCTGGCGATCGCGATCGGCCGCGGTGGCCAGAACGTGCGACTCGCCTCCGAGATGACCGGCTGGCGCATCAACATCATGACGGCCGAAGAGTCGTCGATGAAGCAGGCCGGTGAAAGCGACGCGGTGCGCAAGCTGTTCGTCGACAAGCTCGATGTCGACGCCGAGGTGGCCGACATCCTGATCGCCGAGGGCTTCTCCAGCTTGGAAGAAGTGGCCTACGTCCCGATGCAGGAAATGCTCGAGATCGAAGGCTTCGATGAAGACACCGTCAACGAGTTGCGCACCCGTGCCAAGGATGCGCTGCTGACGATGGAAATCGCGCGCGAGGAGAGCGTCAGTGACGTGTCGCAGGACCTTCGCGACCTCGAAGGCCTGGATCCCGAACTGATCCCCAAGCTGGCCGATGGCGGGGTGCACACCCGCGACGACCTGGCCGACCTCGCGGTGGACGAATTGATTGAAATTTCCGGCCTCGACGAAGAAAAGGTCAAGACGCTGATCATGAAGGCCCGTGAACACTGGTTCACGACCTGAGTGCCCACCAAGCACTCGCCGACCTCACACACGCACGCTGTACCGCTAGACCCGAAGCAAGGATTCCACAATGGCCGTGACCACCGTCGCCCAACTCGCCGCCGAGCTGAACCGCCCCGCCGCTGCACTGCTCGATCAATTGCAGTCTGCCGGGGTCAGCAAGGCGTCGACGGACGATGCCCTGACCGACTCTGACAAGGAGCGGTTGCTCGATTACCTGCGTGCCACCCATGGCACGGCAGGGGCTGAGCGCAAGAAGATCACGCTGACGCGGAAATCGACCAGCGAGATCAAGCAGGCTGATTCCAGCGGCAAGGCACGAACCATTCAGGTTGAAGTGCGCAAGAAGCGCACCTTCGTCAAGCGCGATGACGCCCCATTGACATCTGCCGCACCTGAGGCCCCGGAGGCGCCGGAGATCGACACAGCCGAGCTGGTGCGGCTCGAACATGAAGCGCAGGCACAGGCCGCGCTGCTGCGCCAGCAGGAAGCCGAACTGGCTGAACGCCAGCGGCTGCGCGACGAAAAAGAGCGCGCCGACCGTGAAGCGGCTGAAGCCGCGGCGCGCGCCGAGGCCGAAGCCGAAGCCGTGAGGGCTGCACTGGCCGCTGCGGCACGCGCCGAGAACGCCACTCCGGCCGCTGAGCCTATCGCCCCGGAGAAGCCGGTGATCGCTGCACCCGCCGAGCCAGTGAAGCCGCAGCTGCGTGTCATCAAGGCCGCCGATGTGGTCGATGAAGACAAGCAACGCGCAATCGACCTGGCCAAGCGCCGCAAGGCCGCCGAGGACGAAGCCTCCGCCATCCGCGCGATGATGTCCGCGCCCAAGAAGGTGCTGAACGCGAAGAAGCCGGAAGAGCCTCCGAAGCCTGTCGAAGCTGGCAAGGAAGGCATCAAGGGCACGATCCACAAGCCCGCCGCCGTGGCCGGTGCGCCGGGCGCCGCGGTGGCCAAGCCGGGCGACAAGAAGTCGGTCAAGTCCGAGAAGCTCTCATCCAGCTGGGCAGACGACGCTGCGAAAAAGCGTGGCTTGAAGGCCCGCAACGATGCGCCGGGTGGCGCCCGTGCCGGCTGGCGCGCGCCACGCGGTGGTCGCCGCGGCGAGCGCAGCGATGGGTCGGTGTCGACCTTCGTCGCGCCGGCCGAGCAGCAGGTGCAGGAAGTGCACGTGCCGGAAACCATCAGCGTCGCCGATCTGGCGCACAAGATGAGCGTGAAGGCCTCGGAGGTCATCAAGCAGTTGATGAAGCTGGGCCAGATGGTCACCATCAACCAGCAGCTCGACCAGGAAACCGCCATGATCCTCGTCGAGGAAATGGGCCACAAGGCGTTTGCGGCCAAGCTCGACGATCCGGACGCATTCCTCGAAGAGGACGCCGAGGGCGAATCGGAGCACGAGCTGCTGCCGCGTGCACCCGTGGTCACTGTCATGGGTCACGTCGACCACGGCAAGACCTCGCTGCTCGACTACATCCGCACCGCCCGCGTGGCAGCGGGTGAGGCTGGCGGTATCACGCAGCACATCGGCGCGTACCACGTGGACACACCGCGCGGCATGATCACTTTCCTCGACACACCGGGACACGCCGCCTTCACGGCGATGCGCGCCCGCGGTGCGAAGGCCACCGACCTGGTGATCCTGGTCGTGGCTGCCGACGACGGCGTGATGCCGCAGACCAAGGAAGCGATCTCGCACGCCAAGGCGGCCGGCGTGCCGCTGGTGGTGGCGATGAACAAGATCGACAAGCCCGGTGCCAACCTGGAACGCCTGAAGAGCGAACTGGTGGCCGAGGAAGTCGTGCCCGAAGAGTTCGGCGGCTCATCGCCCTTTGTGCCTGTGTCAGCGAAGACAGGTGCTGGCATCGACGACCTGCTGGAACAGGTGCTGCTGCAGGCCGAGGTGCTGGAGCTGAAGGCGCCGAAGGACAGCATGGCCAAGGGCCTGGTCATCGAAGCCAAGCTCGACAAGGGCCGCGGCCCGGTCGCCACGGTGCTGGTTCAATCCGGCACGTTGCGCCGCGGTGACGTGGTGCTGGCCGGCTCGACCTATGGCCGTGTGCGCGCCATGCTCGACGAGAACGGCAAGGCCATCACCGAAGCCGGCCCGTCGATCCCGGTCGAAATCCAGGGCCTGACCGAGGTACCGCAAGCCGGTGACGAGTTCATGGTTCTGGCCGACGAGCGCCGTGCCCGCGAGATCTCGACCTTCCGCTCTGGCAAGTACCGCGACGTCAAGCTTGCGAAGCAGCAGGCCGCCAAGCTGGAGAACATGTTCGAGAACGTGGGCGAGGGCGCTGCGCAAACATTGGCCCTGATCATCAAGGCCGATGTGCAAGGCTCGCAGGAAGCCCTGGCGCAGTCGCTGCTCAAGCTGAGCACGGCCGAGGTCAAGGTGCAGGTGGTGCACGGTGCGGTGGGTGGCATCAGCGAGAGCGATGTCAACCTGGCCATCGCCTCAAAGGCGGTGATCATCGGCTTCAACGTGCGAGCCGACGCCGGTGCGCGCAAGCTGGCCGAGCACAACGGCGTCGACCTGCGCTACTACAACATCATTTACGACGCGGTCGACGAGATCAAGGCCGCCATGACCGGCATGCTGGCGCCGGAACAACGTGAGGAAACCATCGGCACGGCCGAGATCCGCACGGTGTTCGTGGCGTCGAAGATCGGCACGGTCGCCGGCTCGATGGTCACTGCGGGCCTGGTGCGCCGTGGTGCGAAGTTCCGCCTGCTGCGAGACAACGTGGTCATCTACACCGGCGAGATCGAATCGGTGCGCCGCCTGAAGGACGACGTGAAGGAAGTGGCTGCCGGTTTCGAGTGCGGTATCAAGTTGAAGAACTACAACGACATCGCCGAGGGCGATCAACTGGAGTTCTTCGAGGTGAAGGAAGTGGCGCGAACCCTGTAAACCTCCTCGATCGGTACGACAAACCCCGCCTTGCGGTTCAGGCGGGGTTTGTTTTTCCCGGGGGCTGACCCATGAAACACAAGCGTTCCATCCCCAACCGCGGTTTCCGCGTCGCCGACCAGATCCAGCGCGATGTGGCGGTGCTCATTCGCGACCTGAAGGATCCGCGCATCGGCATGGTCACGCTGCATGCGGTGGAGGTCACTCCCGACTACGCGCACGCCAAGGTGTTCTTCTCGGTGCTGGTCGGTGATCCACAGGAGTGCGAGACCGCGTTGAACGAGGCCGCCGGCTTCATCCGCAATGGCCTGTTCAAACGTCTGCAGATCCACACCGTGCCGACCTTGCACTTCCACTTCGACCGCACCACCGAACGCGCTGCAGAGCTGAGTCTGCTGATCGCCCAGGCGAACGCCACGCGTGCCAAGGAAGATTGAAGTGAGCGCTGTAGTTCGCCAGCGAATCCCGCGTCGCGCTGTTCACGGCGTGCTGTTGCTCGACAAGCCGCTGGGCCTGTCGAGCAACGATGCGCTGATGAAGGCCAAGCGCCTGTACCGCGCCGAAAAGGCTGGCCACACCGGCACACTCGACCCGCTGGCGACTGGCCTGCTCCCGCTGTGCTTCGGCGCGGCGACGAAGTTTTCGCAGATCGGGCTGGAGGCTGACAAGACCTACCGCGCCACCTTGCAGTTGGGCCTCACCACCACCACCGGCGATGCCGAAGGCGAGGTGCTGCAGCGCGCCGATGTGCATGTCACCCGGTCGCAATTCGAAGCGGTATGTACGACCTTCACCGGTGACCTGTCTCAGGTGCCGCCGATGCATTCGGCGCTGAAGCACGAAGGAAAGCCGCTGTACGCCTACGCCCGCGCTGGCATCGAGATCGAACGTACGGCCCGTCAGATCACGATTCATCGCATCGACATCGCCGAACGGCAGCATCAGGGGCTGGCCAACGGGTCGGACAACACCTGGACCATCGACGTGCGTTGCAGCAAGGGCACCTACATCCGCACACTGGCCGAAGACATCGGTCGCGCGCTGGGATGTGGCGCCCATCTGGTGGCGTTGCGGCGCACCGGCAGTGGACCGCTGACGCTGGATGGCGCGCAGACCCTGGAGGCGCTGGCAGCGATGACCGAGGCGCAACGCGATGCGCAGTTGCACGACGCCGACAGCCTGATCGCCGACTGGCCGGTGGTGCGCCTCGACGATGACGACGCGGGCCGATTCTTGAGTGGCGTGCGCCGCCGCCTGCCGCTGCCCGATGCGCCTCGTGTGCGTGTCTATGGGCCGCAGGAGAAGGCCTTCCTCGGCAGCGGACACGTCACCGCTGGCGAACTGATTTCAAACAGGCTGCTGAGCCCGGTGGAGGTGCAAGGCCTTCTTGCCCCGATCCGAGAGACAAACGAAGTGATTACGACATGACCCAACAGATCCGCAACATCGCCATCATCGCCCACGTGGACCATGGCAAGACCACGATGGTCGACCAGTTGCTGCGCCAGAGCGGTACCTTTGCCGACCACGAGAAGGTGGTCGATACCGTGATGGACAGCAACGCCATTGAACGCGAGCGTGGCATCACCATCCTGGCCAAGAACTGCGCAGTCAGCTGGAAAGACACGCACATCAACATCGTCGACACCCCGGGCCACGCGGACTTTGGCGGCGAGGTCGAGCGGGCGTTGTCGATGGTCGACGGTGTGCTGTTGCTGATCGACGCGCAGGAGGGCCCGATGCCTCAGACGCGCTTCGTCACGAAGAAGGCACTGGCACTGGGCTTGAAGCCGATCGTGGTGGTCAACAAGGTGGACAAGCCTGGTGCGAAGCCGGATGCTGTCATCAATGCGGCCTTCGACCTGTTCGACAAGCTCGGCGCCAACGACGAGCAGCTGGATTTCCCGGTGGTCTATGCCTCGGGCATCAATGGCTGGTCGTCGCTGACGGAGGGTGCGCCGGGTGAGCAATGGGGCCCTGACATGTCGGCGTTGTTCGACACCATCCTGAAGCATGTGCCGGCACAAAGCGGCGACGCGAACGCTCCGTTGCAACTTCAGATCTCTGCGCTGGATTTCTCGACCTTCGTCGGGCGCATCGGCGTGGGCCGCATCAGCCAGGGCACCATCAAGCCAGGGATGCAGGTCGCCGTGATGGAAGGCCCTGACGGCAAGTCGATCAATGGCCGCATCAACCAGGTGCTGACGTTTCAGGGCCTGGACCGCGTACAGGTCACCGAGGCGAGGCCGGGCAACATCGTGCTGATCAACGGCATCGACGAGATCGGTATTGGTGTCACCGTGACCGATCCGTCGAATCCGTCGCCGCTGCCCATGCTCAAGGTTGACGAGCCAACGCTGACGATGAATTTTTGCGTCAACACCAGCCCGCTGGCCGGCCGTGAAGGCAAGTACGTCACCAGCCGCCAGATCTGGGACCGGCTGCAGAAAGAGCTCCAGTCAAACGTGGCGCTGCGTGTTGCCGAAACCGATGAGGACGGGATCTTCGAGGTGTGCGGTCGCGGCGAACTGCACCTGACCATCCTGCTGGAAAACATGCGCCGCGAGGGCTACGAGCTGGCCGTTTCCAAGCCGCGCGTGATGTTCAAGGAAGTCGATGGAGTGAAGAGCGAGCCGATGGAGCTCGTGACCGCCGACGTTGAAGAAATCCACCAGGGCGGTGTCATGCAGGCCCTGGGTCTGCGCAAGGGTGAGATGCTCAACATGGAGCCCGATGGACGCGGCCGTGTGCGGTTGGAGTACCGCATCCCGGCGCGGGGCCTGATCGGCTTCGCCAATGAATTCATGAACCTCACGCGCGGCTCGGGTCTGATCGCGTCGATCTTCGACGGCTACGAAGCCTACAAGGGAGAGATCGGTGGCCGCAAGAACGGCGTCCTGATCTCGATGGACGACGGCGAGATCTTCACCTACGCGCTGGGCAAGCTCGACGACCGCGGCCGCATGTTTGTCAAGCCGAACGACCCGGTCTACGAGGGCATGATCGTCGGCATCCACAGCCGCGACAACGATCTGGTGGTGAACGCCACCCGCACCAAGCAGCTGACCAACTTCCGTGTCAGCGGCAAGGAAGACGCGATCAAGATCACGCCACCGATCGAGCTGACGCTGGAGTACGGGGTGGACTTCATCGATGACGATGAACTGGTGGAGATCACGCCGAAGTCGATCCGGGTGCGCAAGCGCTTCCTGAAGGAGCACGAGCGCAAGAAGGCGTCGCGCGACATCGCTTGAAGTCCGGGGGCGGCCGGCAACCGGCCGCCTGTTGCATCCGCATCAGCGGATGCTGCGTTCTCAGTAGCTGATGCAGCCCGGGCTGGTGATGGCCACGCCGGCTGGCTTCACCGTGTGGGACTCCGGTTTGCTGGCCTCTTCAGGGAGCGACTGGGAAGCGAGTACCTCGACGTTGTTCGCGGCGGCGGGTCCGAAGACCTGAGTCCGTGTGCGCGAACGCAGGCCCCAGTTCCACAGCGCTTCAAACGGCAGTGGCAGCACCAGAAACCAATGTTCCAGCACAGCCAAGGTCAGTAACGTCGCAGCAAACGTCAGTGCGGTGATGCTGAACGCGTCCTGGTCGAGTCCGTTCGCTTCTTGCCAGATCAGCGCCGCGACGAGGGTCGAGCTGATCACGGAAATCGGGAACAGGCGGTTCATCGGGCGCCGTGTGAAGTAGGTCTGCAGGTACTTCAGATGGTCCGGTAAGAAGCCTTCGTTCAGATTGCGTACGCCGAGAAACACATTGAGTTTGGCGCTTTGGCGCATCACCCACAGGATCAAAAAGGTCCACATGCCGGTCTGGTTCGCTCCACCCCAGGTGGCCGCCAGAACCGCCGCGCCCAGGATGACCAGCGCCAACTCATGGTGCATCACCGCCATGAAGGCGTACCTCGCTCGCCGCCAGCCCGTTGAGTCGGCTGGGCATTCGATGCGACGCGGTCCGGTGACGTAGCCAAGCAGGAAGGCCACTTCCTGCCAGGCCCACACCAGCAGGCCGAAGGTGAATGCGAGGTATGCGCCGGTGATGCGCGTGTCGTCTCGTGTGGCACCGAGACCGACCAAGGCCATCAACAGCACGAAGGTCGCACCGCCCATCGTCCACTTGAATGTCCAGCGCGGCAGTCCGTTGAGGTACAGGATCACGCCCGTGCTGAACCACCAGATGAACAGCGTGTAGGCGACGGGCCAGAGGTACTGGGACATGAGGCGCTAGGGCGAGGGACTGAACGCTGCTCAGCGTGTCACCAGGCCGGCGCCACGCGGGCGTCGACAGGCAACTCGTTGGGCTGAGCGGGGAGGCAATACAGCCGCACAAAGGTCGCGCCGGCGGCGATGGCGTATCCCGCGCGCTTCACCGCGCCAACGATGCCGCCTTGTGCCCGCGCAGCCTCGGTGGCCACCGACAGCTTGCGCAGCCGCTCCAGCCCATTGCGGAAGCGTGGGTCGTCGATGTTGAGGGTCAGCGGGAACACCTGCTTGGTGATTTCCGAGGTGATGCGGAACACGTGGTAGTCGTATTCGGTGGGGTTCAAGCCCATGGCTGCGTGCATTTCGGGACGCTGGTGATCCCGCACATACATGGTGGCGTAGACCGCCAGCACGAAGAAGCGAATCCAGAGTTTGTTGACGCCCGTCAGCAGCTTGGGGTTGGCGCGCATCAACAGCGCGAACGCTTCGCCATGCCGGAATTCATCGTTGCACCACAGTTCGAACCATTTGAAGATCGGATGGAAGCACAGCTCGGGATGGCGTTCGACCTGACGGTAGATGGCGATGTAGCGCGCGTAGCCGATCTTTTCGGAGAGGTAGGTCGCGTAGAAGATGAACTTCGGGCGGAAGTAGGTGTACTTTTTCGCCTTCACCAGGAAGCCGAGATCAACGCCGATCCCGAAGTCCTTCAACCATTGGTTGATGAAGCCGGCGTGACGACTTTCGTCGCGGGCCATCAGCGCCATCAGTTCCTTGATGTCTGGGTTGGTCACCCGCTTCTTCATCTCGGTGTAAAGCACGCAGCCCGAAAACTCGGAGGTGACCGAGCTGATCAGGAACTCGCTGAACTCCTTGTAAAGCGCAGGAGGCAACTTGGAAGAGTAGTCCTGACCGACCATGTCGTCCGGCCGCTGGAAATGGTCGGTGTTCGAGTCGGCACGGAATTCGTCCATCAGCACGTCCCACTGTGCCCGGACCGAACTGACATCCATTCGGTCCATGGCATCGAAATCGGTGGTGTAGAAACGCGGCGTCAGAACCGTGTTCTCCAGCGCAGTGGTGGTGGCTTCGTTGGGGGCGCGTAGGGTGGTCGTGTTCATTTACTGCTCCGAGCGTGGAAAGTGGTGCGGGCTCAAGGTGTCGTTGGCGAGTCGGTCATGAAACGGGCAAACACGGCTGCGTTGGTCGGGCCGAACGATTCGAGATCGATGCGCTGGCCAGTGGCCGGGTCTACCAGCGTCATCCGGCCATCGGCGCGACCAATCAATTGAAACGGTTGCTCTGAACCGAGGCCGCTGCGGCGCCGTTCACGCGCCAATCCGCGCAGTGCGCCCCGAAAGAAGCCATTCTCACCGGTCATGGTGTGGATCACCGATTTGCTGTTGGCGTCAATCACGACCACGCTGCCGTCTGGGCGATCTTCAAATCGCAGTTCGCGCATGGCGACAGCCGCCGCATCAGGGACCGTGATGTTGGTGCCCGAGAGCCGAACAGCCGCCACGGCCACCAGAGTGCCGAGCAGCACCAAGCCAATGGCCAGCAAGGCACGACGCGGCATGGCATGGTTGGCAGTCAGTGCGACCATTTCAAGCACCTTGGGTCAGGTGAGTTTCGCCGCCAGCAGCATAGCGACGGCGAGGCGCTTCGGGCGCGGTGACGGAAACCGGTGCGACATCCAATCCGCGTGATTGTGACCACGCCTGCGCCAGTATGCGCGCTACCTCTTGACCATGGGGGATGCAGCGCAGCATGGGCTCGGCCTTGGCGATGCGCCATGGTCGCGCGTGGGGCCACAAATGCGGGAAGGCGATCTGGTCGGTTTCGGCCAAGGTCAGTGGAATATCGCCTGCGTCCTGGCCGATCTTGCGAAATCCTGCAGATGCGATGCGCGCGAAAGGCAGGTTGAAGGTGAGGTTGAGCACGATCCCGACGCGCATCGTGACCCGCTTGTCGGTGATGGTGTAAACCGTCGTGCGGGCGCAAAGCATGGCCAGGCCGAGGACGATGCCCAGAGCCAGCAGCACCAGCGGTAGCGTCATGGCCACTGCCTTGATGGCTAGTGCGGTGGTTCCGCCGTCGCTGAGCACGAAACCGCCCCGGATGATCAGGATCGCGGCGAAGTACAGCGCCAGCGCGCGCAGATGGAACACATGACGGGCCAGCAGGCGCCAGTCCGGCGCACCCTGCCACAGCACGCGCTCTCCGGCGGGCAATGGTTCTGGGAGGCCGTGCTGGGGCTCGAACTCGTGTTCGTGCGTGTGGCCGTCATAGTTCACTTTCATACCAGCGGCTCCTGGCGGTCGGGGGTCGCGTACAACGTTCCGCCGCCGTAATAGGCCATGATCTTTTCTTCTTCCAGCAGCGTGATCTGCTCTGCGCTCTTGGTGCCAGGGACCTGTGCGAATTGATGGCTGAGGATCGATGCCACCTTCACATGGTCGGCCTTGATCCGTGCGAAGTTGAAGGGCAGCAAGACGTTGCGCGTGGCACCACCGGCCGGCACCGTGACTTCGATGTAGCGGAACATCATTTCTGATTTGTCGACCCACAGGTCGTGCACCGTGCCAGCAACTTCACCGTCGGCTCCGATCACTTCCAGGCCGCGAGGGTCGCGGTCGTTGGACGCGACGCCGAAGTCGGTCGCCATGCGCAGCGGGACGATCTTGGCGTCACCTTCCCAGGTGTAGTCCGGCACATCTGCGCGGTCGGCGTAGGCACCAGGCCCCACACCGTCGAGCATCGGATTGCCGGTTGGCACCAGCGGTGCGCCGATCATGCGGTGCAGTTGCTCCGCGTGCAGGGTTTGAGGCGAGACCTTGTCATTGGGGACAGTGACAGATTCGCCATGTGGGAGCAGGAAGGTCTTGGGGGTGGGCATGCCGACGAATCCTGGGGTCTGGCGCATTTCGCCGGATGGATACACCGTCTCCAGCGGAAAGCCCTCGCGCTTGCTTTCCTGCTGGAGGTAGTACACCAGACCGAAAAAGAAGATCCAAAAGGCGTACAGCACGAGTTGTGCGACGTCGATGTACCCCGTGATAGCTCCAGTACCCATGATGTGATCTCCTTCTTACCCGAAAAAATAATCAGCCAGGAAATTCGGCCAACCCGAATTTCTGACCTCGATGCAAACGTGGCTCGGTCGACATGCGAACCAGCGGACCGATGGCGATCAGCGTGGCGAACAGCAGCCCGATTTCAAGGTGGTAAACAACGCTGTAACCCACCGAAGGGTCGGACAGGCCGGCGCCCAGCATCCCGTGCGATGCCAAGCCAGTGAAGATGTCGCGCAGTGCTCCACCGGCTGCGATGGCCACACCACCGGCGGTGGCTTGGACCGCCCCCCATGCCCCCAACGCCAGACCGATCTGACCGGGCCGTTCCAGGCTCATGGCGACCGTCAGAGTGCTGACTGCAAACAATCCGCCTCCGAAGCCAATCAGCGCCGCGCCGACCCGGAAGAGGGCTGCGGATTCCAATGGCGCGGCGAAGATCACTGCCGAGAACGCGACGATGCCCACCAAGATGCCGAAGGACGCCAGTCGCAAGGCATCGATGCCTCGGCTCAGCCAGCGCGCAGCCAGACCGAATGCCAGCAGCGCCCCGCCCGCGAGCAAGGCGGTCAGCATGGTGGTGGCTCCCACGGTGAGTTTGAGAATTTCTCCGCCGTACGGCTCCAGGATGATGTCCTGCATGCTGAACGCTGCCGTACCCAGACCCACAGCGACCAGGAACCGCAGCGTGCGCCCCTGACGCACGAACGCTTGCCAACTGGTGTTGAAATCGGGGCGTGTCAGGTGTTTCGACGTGGCAGCCGGGTTGCGTGCTTCTTGCTTCCACAGCGCGATCAAGTTCAGCGCCAGGGTGACGGCGGCTGCACCCTGAACCACCTTGATCAGCCGCAACTGGCTGAAGTCGGCCAGCAACGCGCCGAACGTCAGTCCACTGACCACCATGCCCAACAGCAGCATGACGTACATCAGGGCGACCACGCGGGGGCGGGCACTTGCCGGAGCGATGTCTGTGGCTAAAGCCAGCCCCGCGGTCTGGGTGATCTGCATGCCCGCACCCACCATCAGGAAGGCGAGTGCAGAGCTGATCTGACCCAACCACGGTCCGGCGCGTGAATCCCCCGACAGCAAGATCAAGGCGAACGGCATGATGGCAAAGCCGCCGAACTGCAACCACGTGCCGATCCAGATGTAGGGCACGCGTTTCCAGCCCAGCACCGAGCGGTGCGTGTCGGACTTGAAGCCAATCAGCGCTCGAAAGGGGGCGAACACCAAAGGCAGTGCCACCATCAGCGAGACGAGCCAGGCTGCCATGCCCATCTCGACGATCATCACCCGGTTCAGCGTGCCGATCAGCAGGACAGTGGCCATACCCACAGTCACCTGAAACAGCGACAGGCGCATCAAGCGGCCGAGCGGCAACTCGGTGGTTGCCGCATCGGCAAACGGAAGAAAGCGCGGCGCGATGTCCAGCCATTGTCTGGCCCTCAACACGAGCAGCGTCGGTCTGGTCATTGCCGCACCAGTTCCAGGGCTTGGGAGGTGTAGAAGCCGCTGGAAATGCGCTGCGTGCGGCCCCGCTTCCAGTCCTGCAGGGATGGATCGGCCGCCAGCAGGCGGTGCAGTGTGGATTCGGCCACGGGCTCGATCCAGGGTGCGCGATCGCTGCGCGGCAACATGCGTCCGATGGCTCGGAACGCGATCAGCGCCGGGTTGCTGGGCGCATAGGTGAACAGCAGCCCGCACCGCGTCCGCTGCGCCAGACCTGCGACGACGCGTACGGCGTCGGGCGTGCAGTAGTGAATCAGCGAGTCCATGCCGACCACATAGTCGAATTCGCCGAGCGCCGGGTCCAGCATGTCCCCCGAGCGGAAATCGATCCGACCCACGCTGTATTCGCTGGTCAGCTCAGCGGGTTGGCGATCGCGCGCCAGATCGACCAACGTCGGCGACAGGTCGATCGCCAGCACGTGCGCGCCACGCCGCGCGGCCTCCACGGCCAGCGCGCCCGTGCCGCAGCCGGCATCCAGAACACGCATGCCGGTGAGGTCGCTGGGCAGCCAGTCGAGCAGCGTGGCACGCATGCGATCACGCCCCGCACGCACGGTGGCGCGAATGCGCCCGACCGGTGCATCAGAGGTGAGGCGTGCCCACGCCTGCACGGCGGTGCGGTCGAAATAGTCTTCGATCTTGCTGCGGCGTTCGAGGTAGCTGAGCGGGTTCATGCAGGTCGCGTCCAGTGGGGCTTCGAGGAATGGGAGTGCCGATGGATCAATCGAAACCCAGCAGGTCGAAGATGTCGCGGTCCTTCATCGGAACCGCATTCATCGGCTCGGTGCCCAGCCACAGCGACGCGGCCAGTCGCATGTATTCGTTTTGCACCGCTTCGAGCTCGGGCGAGTACTCCATCTCGAACAGGGTCGACTTCTTCAGGCGGCTGCGGCGGATCACGTCCAGGTCGGGGAAGTGCGCTGCCAGCTTGAGGCCGATCTTGGCGTTGTACTTGTCGATCTGGTCTGTTTCGCGACTGCGGTTGGCGATCACGCCGCCCAGTCGCACGTTGTAGTTCTTGGCTTTTGCGCCGATGGCCTGCACGATGCGGTTCATCGCGAAGATCGAATCGAAGTCGTTCGCGGTGACGATCAGCGCGCGATCGGCATGCTGCAGCGGGGCTGCAAAGCCGCCGCAGACCACGTCGCCCAACACGTCGAAGATGACCACGTCGGTGTCTTCGAGCAGGTGGTGCTCTTTCAGCAGCTTGACCGTCTGGCCGACGACATAGCCGCCACAGCCGGTGCCCGCCGGCGGTCCGCCCGCCTCAACGCACATCACACCGTTGTAGCCGGGGAACACGAAGTCTTCGACGCGCAGTTCTTCAGCATGGAAGTCGACGGTTTCGAGCACGTCGATGACGGTCGGCAGCATCTTCTTGGTCAGCGTGAAAGTCGAGTCGTGCTTCGGATCGCAGCCGATCTGCAGCACGCGCTTGCCGAGCTTGGAGAACGCGGCCGACAGATTGCTGGAGGTGGTGCTCTTGCCGATGCCACCCTTGCCGTAGATCGCGAACACCTTGGCGGTGCCGATCTTCAGGTTCGGATCGAGCTCGACCTGAACGCTGCCCTCACCGTCGAGGCGCAGGTTCTTGCGTACGCCAGGGTTCTTGATGTCGGGAATGGGAAACGTTGTCGTGCTCATGCGTGAGCTCCTTCGCGGGAATCAGAAAAAACACCTTCGAGCCGGTCTTCGAGCTCTTCACCAGCGCGACGCAATGCTTCGAGCATCTTCGCGTCCGGTGTCCAGAACTTGCGCTCCGACGCTTCAAGCAGCCGGTTGGCCACCCGCGCCGACGCCGTCGGGTTCAGTTTGGCGAGACGCTCGCGCATCTCGGGGTCGAGCATGAAGGTCTCGCTCAACTGCTGGTACACCCAAGGCTGTACCTGGCCCGTCGTTGCCGACCAGCCCATGGTGTTGGTCAGGTGCACCTCGATCTGGCGCACCCCTTCGTAGCCGTGTTTCAACATGCCTTCGTACCACTTCGGGTTCAGCATGCGGGTGCGGGTTTCGAGTGCGACCTGTTCAGTCAAGGTGCGCACGGTGCCGCCGCCGTTGGCATCGCGGGTCTGGTCGCCGATGTACACCGGGGCCATCTCTGCGTCGACGCCTTCCTTGCTCGTCTTGGCACGCTTGATGGCACGGCTGATGCCGCCCAACGTGTCGAAGTAGGTGTCGACCGTGGTGACCCCCAATTCGACCGAGTCCAGGTTCTGGTAGGCGAGGTTCACGCCGGACAGCACACTTTGCAGCAATTGCGCCTGCTGCACCGGGCGACCGGCACGGCCATAGGCGAAGCCCTTGCGGCGGCTGTAGGTTTCGGCGAGTTCGTCGCCGTCTTCCCAGCGACTGTTATCGACCAGGCTGTTGACATTGGAACCATACGCTCCTTCGGCGTTGCCGAAAACGCGCAGCGAGGCGGTTTCGAGATCGCCGCCGTGTTCAGCCATGTAAGCCAGCGCATGCTTGCGGATGAAGTTCTGCTCGAGTGGCTCGACCGCGCTGGCAGCCATGAATGCGGCCTCTGCGAGCAGCTTGATCTGCAGTGGCAGCAGGTCACGGAAGATGCCCGACAGCGTGATGATCACGTCGACCCGCGGGCGGCCCAGCTGCTCGATCGGAACCAGCTCGGCGCCGGCCAGTCGGCCGTAGCTGTCGAAGCGCGGGCGGGCACCCATCAGGGCCAGTGCCTGGGCGATCGGGCCGCCTTCGCTCTTGAGGTTGTCGGTGCCCCACAGCACCATCGCGATCGACTCGGGGAACGCATGACCGTCGGCCATGTGCTTGTCCAGCAGGCGATCGGCCTGACGGGCGCCGTCCTTCACCGCGTAAGCGCTCGGAATGCGGAACGGGTCGAAGCCGTGCAGGTTGCGCCCGGTCGGCAGGATGGCGGGTGTGCGCAGCAGGTCGCCGCCCGGGGCAGGGCGCAGGAAGCGGCCGTCGAGGGCGTGCAGGATGCCGTTGATCTCGTGGTCTTCCGCCATCAACGTGTCGGTCGCTGACAACTCCTTGAGCAAGGCCAGTGTCTCGGCATCCGAGGTGGTCAGGGTGCTGGCCACCGCTTGTTCAGGCGTTTGCCCAGCGACCAGCGCTTCGATCAGGGCGCGCTCTGGCCGCGCACCATGCGAAGCCTCGGCACATGACAGCAGCAGATCCACCCGCTCGGCGGGGCTCGGCGCCTGGCCGACCACATGCAGCCCGTAAGGGATCAGCGTGTACTCGACTTCGAGCACAGCATCGTTCAACCGGACGATGCGCGACTCGGATTCAGCGCCCCAGGCGGGCTCGGCAGTGGCCAGTTCCAGCTCGGCCGCCTGCATCTGGATCATCACGCTGAGCTCGTCGCGTTCGGCGCGCTCATGCGGTTCGAGGCCGCGGAATCGCTCCAGCAAGCCTTTCAGGTCGGACAGGCCCTTGTACAACCCGGCCTGCGCGACCGGCGGTGTCAGGTAGCTGATCAAGGTGGCCGCGGCACGGCGCTTGGCGATCGTGCCCTCGGAGGGGTTGTTCGATGCGTACAGGTACATGTTCGGCAGGTCGCCGATCAGCCGATCGGGCCAGCAGGTGGCCGACATGCCGCTCTGTTTGCCAGGCATGAATTCGAGTGCGCCGTGGGTACCGAAGTGCAACACGGCATTGGCGCCGAAGTCTTCACGCAGCCAACGGTAGAAAGCGGAGAACGCGTGCGTCGGCGCGAAGCCGTGTTCGAACAGCAAGCGCATCGGATCGCCTTCGTAGCCGAACGCTGGCTGGATGCCGACGAAGACATTGCCGAAGCGTTCGCCCAGCACGAAGATGTGGCTGCCGTCGCTTTGTTGTTTGCCGGGAGCTGGGCCCCATTGGGCCTCGATGTCCTTCAGATATTTTTCGCGTCGCACATGGTCGTCGGCTGGAATGCGGGTGTGCACATTGGCCATCGCGCCAAAGCGCTCGGCGTTGCCGGTGATGATGCGTTCGCGCAGCTCGTCGACACTGGCTGGCACTTCGATCGTGTAGCCCTCGCGCTGCATCGCCTTCATCACATTGAAGAGTGACTCGAACACTGACAGGAAGGCCGCCGTGCCAGTGGCGCCGGCATTCGGTGGAAAGTTGAAAACGACCGCTGCGACCTTGCGTTGTGCCCGCTCAGAACGACGCAGGTCCACCAGCTTGCCCACGCGGGAAGCGAGTGCATCTGCGCGCTCGATGCAGCTGTGCATGTCGTGCGAATCGACGATGTTCTCGAACTTGCAGGCGTGCGCGCAGCCGGTGCAGGCGATGTGCGTGGCGCTGCCACGGCCACCGAACACCATCGAGCCGGTGGCGCCGTCGAGCTCGGGAATGGCGACCATGATGGTCGATTCCACCGGCAACAGGCCGCGGGTCGAACCGCCCCATTGGTCCAGCGTCTGGAACTCGACCGGGTGCACCGCGAGATAGGGCACGTCGAGTTTGGCGAGGATGTCTTCGGCCGCTTTCGCATCGTTGTAGGCCGGGCCGCCGACCAGTGAGAAGCCGGTGAGCGAAACCAGCGCGTCGATCGTCGGGCGTCCGTCCGCATAGAAAAACGCGTCGATGGCCGGACGCTGATCGAGGCCGGTCGCAAACGCTGGCACCACTCGCAGGCCACGCGCTTCAATCGCAGTGATCACGCCGTTGTAATGGTCGGCGTTACCTGCCAGCAGGTACGAACGCATCAGCAACAGACCGACAGTGCCGCGCTTGCCGGTGGTGGCAAAGGACGGCAGCGCATCAAGGCTGGCCGACATCCGCCCGACCGAGTTTTCGTGGACCATCTTCGGGTGGTAGACCCCGACTTCCGGATACTCGACTGGCTCGTGCGTCTTGGCGATGCCGCGCAGCTTCTTGCGGGGGCCATCGGCGTAGCGGTCCACCAAGAAATGGACCATGTTCGAGATGTTTTGCTCGGAGCCGGCCAGCCAGTACTGCAGCGTCAGGAAATAGGCGCGCACATCCTGCGCAGTGCCCGGAATGAAGCGCAGGATCTTCGGCAGCATGCGCAGCGTCTTCATCTGCTGCGCGCCTGCGGTGCCCTTGTTGCCATCGTCCTTGCCAGGCGGCTTGCCGCGCAGGCGCTTGAGGAAGGCCATGGCGCCGGTGGCCGGGGCTGACATGTCGAACTTGCCCATCCGCGTGAGCTTGGTCACTTCGCCAGCGGACATCGCACACACCATCGCATCGCAGTGCTCGCGGCGCGCCTGCAGCGTTGGCAGGATGGGCATGAAATGGTCTTCGAGGAACAACATCGCGGCGATCACGATGTCGCCCTGCTCGATGTCGGCCTTGCAGCGCGCCAGGGCTTTGGGGTCGTCGCCCCATTCGGCCGCCGCGTGCACACTCAGGTGCAAGCCTGGAATTGATTGCCCGAGGGTGCGGTTGGCACGCTCGGTCGCACTCGCCAAGTGGCTGTCCATCGTGACCACGACCACCCGCATCGAGGGCACGGCCTTGGCTTTCTCAACGACTGTAATGGGCTTTGGCGTCATAGAGGGTCTCCGTGCCTTGCCTCGCACGAAGAAGGGGATCTTCTTGAGTTCCTTTTCGGCATCGGGCGCCCATGACGCCGGGCCCGTCGCGGGTGCCACTTCAAGGGCTTGATCGGTGGATGCATCATCCGCTTGGACGACAACTGGCGCCGCCAACGGCGCCGTGGACAGGCTGGGTTCGGGCTTGCCCTTCGATGCTCCGCCGTGTCCGCCCAGGTGCGAAGGCGCGGCATCTTCGTGAAACTCGGAGTCGCCGCGGAACATGCCGATGAGGTGCTCTTCCAAGCCCATCATCAGCGGGTGCACCCACGTGTCGAAGAGCACGTTGGCGCCTTCGAAACCCATCTGAGGCGAATAGCGGGCCGGGAAGTCCTGCACGTGAACCGGGGCGGAAATCACCGCGCACGGAATGCCCAGGCGCTTGGCGATGTGGCGCTCCATCTGGGTGCCCAACACCAGCTCGGGCTGCAATTCAGCGACCTTGGCTTCGATTTCAAGGTAGTCGTCACAGATCAGCGCCTCGACGCCGTAGAGCTTGGCGGCCTCACGCACTTCGCGGGCGAACTCGCGGCTGTAGGTGCCGATGCCCACCACCTGGAAACCCAGTTCCTGGCTTGCCACGCGCGCAGCAGCCACGGCGTGCGTCGCATCACCGAACACGAACACGCGCTTGTTGGTCAGGTAGGTGGAGTCGACCGATTTGGCGTACCACGGGGAGCGTGAGTCGGCGTCGGCCAGTACACCGCTCGGATCAATGTCGGCGAGCTGCGCGACTTCCTTGATGAACTCGCGGGTTGCGCCAGCCCCGATGGGGATGGTCTTGGTGGCAGGCTGGCCGAACGTGCGCGTCAGCCAAGAGGCGGTCAGCGACGCGATCTCGGGGTACAGCACCACGTTGAATTCGGCATCACCCAGGCGAGACAGATCGTCGGCGGTGGCGCCGAGCGGAGCCACGACGTTGATGTCGATGCCCAGTTTGGTCAGCAGGCCGGTGATCTCGCGCAGGTCATCGCGGTGCCGGAAGCCCAGCGCGGCCGGGCCCAGGATGTTGCAGCGGGGCCGAGAACCAGCGGCACGGCCGGGCTGGGTCGTGCCAGGAGCCGGCGCATTCGGACCGGCCAATGCCCGCACCATCTGATAGAAAGTTTCGGAGGCGCCCCAGTTCTCCTTGCGCTGGTACGACGGCAGCTCCAGTGCAACCACCGGCACCGGCAAGTTCAGCGCCTTGCAGAGGCCACCTGGATCGTCCTGGATCAACTCGGCGGTGCAAGAGGCCCCCACCATCATCGCCTTGGGTTTGAATCGCTCGTAGGCATCACGCGCGGCAGTCTTGAAGAGCTCAGCGGTGTCGCCACCCAGGTCGCGGGCCTGGAAGGTCGTGTAGGTGACCGGCGGTCGCTTGGGCAGCCGCTCGATCATCGTGAACAGCAAGTCGGCGTAGGTGTCACCTTGCGGCGCGTGCAAGACGTAATGCACGTCCTTGAGCGCGGTGGCGATCCGCATCGCGCCCACGTGAGGGGGGCCTTCGTAGGTCCAGAGCGTCAACTGCATGGTCTGGTGTCTTTGGAAAGGTGTTGGGTGGTCAAGCGACCAGCTTCATGCGGCGCACCAGCGGCCGCGCGAACAGTTCGGCCAGATCGGCGGCTTGCTCGTAGCCGTGGATCGGCGTGAAGACGAGTTCGATCGCCCACTTGGTGGTCATGCCTTCGGCTTCGAGCGGGTTGGCCAGCCCCAGACCGCACACCACGATGTCAGGCTGTGCGGCACGGCAGCGATCCAGCTGGTTGTCGACGTGCTGGCCTTCCGACAGCGATGTGCCCGCAGGCAGCAATGCGAGCTCTTCGGCCAGGTGCTGGCGGTGCATGTATGGCGTGCCAACTTCGACCAGTTGCATGTCCAACTCGCGCGCCAGGAAGCGAGCGATCGGAATTTCGAGCTGGGAGTCCGGGAAGAAGAAGACGCGCTTGCCGGCGAGTTGCACCTTGTGGCGCGCCAATGCGGCCGCGGCCCGCTCGCGACCCGGCGCCGTCACGCGGTCGAACGTCGCCGCATCGATGCCGAACGCCGTGGCGGCGGCCTGCAGCCACTGCGTCGTCCCTTCGACGCCCAGCGGGAACGGCGCGGGAAGCCGCTCGGCACCCAGCGACTCCAGTGCCCGCGCGGTGTCGGCCAGGAATGGTTGTGCAAGCAGGAACTTCGTGTTCGGGCCGACGGTGGGCAGATCGGATGCATGCCGCGGTGGGAAGAACCGCACTGGCGCGTCGGCGCCAAAGCCGAGCGCAGAAAAGAGGCGCAAGAACTGATCCTCGACCACATCTGCCAGCGCGCCGACGATCAGCAACGAGGCCGGCGCGTCGGCCGAGGCCACGGGCAGACTCGGCACCAGCGACGCCAGGCAGGCGTCCTCGCCCTGGGTGAAAGTGGTTTCGATGCCGCTGCCGGAATAGTTCAGCACCCTCACGCCCGGTGCAACGCGACCCGAGAGCCTCGATGCGGCCCGAGAGAGGTCCAGCTTGATGACTTCGGAAGGGCAAGACCCGACCAAGAACAGCAGCTTGATTTCGGGGCGGCGCTCCAGCAACCGAGTGACCACGCGGTCGAGTTCGTCGTTGCAGTCGGCCAGACCCGCCAGATCTCGTTCATCGATGATCGCGGTCGCAAAGCGCGGCTCCGCAAAGATCATCACGCCCGCAGCGGACTGGATCAGGTGTGCACAGGTGCGTGAACCCACCACAAGGAAGAAAGCGTCCTGGATCTTGCGGTGCAGCCAGATGATGCCTGTCAGGCCGCAGAAGACCTCGCGCTGGCCGCGCTCCTTCAATACAGGGGCATCTCCGCAGCCGGAGGCCGCCTCAGGGCGGATCGGAATGACTGCGCTCACGCGGCCAGCCCAGGTTGACGTGCCATCGCATCGCGATGCGCCATTTCCAGTCGCGCCATGCGCAGCTTCCAGATGAACTGCCCTGCATTGATCGCGTATGCCGCATAGGCGGCCAGTGCCAGGTACATCAGCGGTGTGGCATTCAGGGCGCCGGTGAACAGGGCGACGAGGTAGGCGGTGTGCAGTGCCAGCACCAGCATGCTGAACACATCTTCCCAGTAGAAGGCGGGAGCAAACAGATAGCGTCCGAAGACAACTTTCTCCCAGATGCAGCCGGTGATCATGATGGCGTAGAGCGTCAGGGTCTTCACAACCACCGACCCGGTCGCCAACGCCCAACCTTCTCCGGTAGAGAGATAGCGCAGGACGAAAAACAGGCTGATGAGAAAGACCAGAAACTGAACCGGCGCCAGGATGCCCTGAACCAGCGTCCACGGCGTCGAATCACGGCGGATCCGCTCCTCGGCGCTGTACAGCGGCTGCCTCGCTTTCATCGGGGACCCTCTTTCGGACATCAACTTCCTCTGGCGACTGCGACTTGTTGCAATCGAATTTAGACGGCGACCTTGTAAATGTCAATCCAGATTGACGTAAATCCACCTTGACAGTTTTCCGGGTGCCATTGATCATTCGCAAAAGCTGTCGGACCGCGGTTGCATTGATGCGCCCGCCTTCGATACTTCCGCTAGCGCGACTGCCTTGGGGCGGTTGGCGCTCCATGCAGGTCTTCAATCGGGGCGTCAGCGATGCGAATGCGTGGCGAAACCTCAGCTTTGGCATCGGTCACTGCGGAGTCGCGCGTTCGTCCAGCCTTGCCGGGCTGTGCGGCACCGGAGTCAGGTTGGCCGCATGCGCTCTTCGAGGCAGCGGTTCAGTCACTGGTCGCCGCCCGGAAGCTTGACAGCCCCGCGTCCGGTGATTGCCGAGGGCCGCGTGCAGTGGAGGTGTTGAAGGCGGCAAGCGCCCGAAACACCAGGGAGCCCCTGTTCTCAACAGCTTTTCTGGCGGGTCCTCCCGCAGACCGTTGCGTGCCGCTGGGTGGGGGGACAATGCCGCGGTCTCCGCCATCGACGAATGGGCAGCGCGGCCAGGGAGCGCGTGCTGCCAGGAGACTTGCAATGACTCGAACGACGCCTCAAGCGGTGTCCACTGACGCGCAAAATGCTGCTGCCGCAACCAACGAAGCTGACACCGATGCTTGGCCCCAGGTCCACCGGCTGCCCTTCAACACCGACTCGCCCACTTGGCTGCAAAAACGGCTGGAGCGGCCCGAAGCCGAAGAACGCATGAGCCGCCTGGTCAACACGCTCGAAGCCGAAGTGATTCCTCGACTCGTTGAGGCCCATCGCGCCACGCCCATGGGCGAAATACTTCCGGCTGTCGTGAGCATCAGGCCCACAGCTGCGGAGGTCGACGAGTTCGTTCAGTTGCTGCTGCGTCGTGATGACGCGTCGATCACGGCTTTCGTCACGACACTGCGCAGCAAGGGAATGTCCACCGAAGTGGTGTTTCTTGAGTTGATGGCCACAGCAGCCAATCGCTTGGGCGGGCTCTGGGAGGACGATCGCTGTGATTTCACCGAAGTGACCATCGCGCTCGGTCGGCTGCAGCGGTTGTTGCAGGTGCTGAGCCCGATGCTCGCCGCCGAGTCCGAGCTGTCCGCCAATGCGAGCCGCGTGCTGCTGGTCCCCTCGCCAGGAGAGCAGCACACCTTCGGGCTGTCGATGGTCGCTGAATTTTTCGTGCATGCGGGCTGGGAGGTCGCCAGCGGGCAGGGTGCTTATCGGGACGAAGCGGTCGACATGGTCAGCCGCGAGTGGTTCGATGTGATTGGGTTCTCTGTCGGCAGTGAGATTCGGCTCGACTGGTTGACGGCGTGCATTGCTTCTGTTCGCCAGATGTCGCGCAACCCTGCGATCGGGGTTCTCGTTGGGGGGCCGGTTTTCACTGCCCATCCCGAGTATGCGGCGATCGTTGGCGCTGATGCGACCAGCATGGACGGCAAGCAGGCACTCGTTGCGGCTGAGGCGTTGGTCTCAAATCGAGTCCCTGGTCGCTGATAATGTCAGGGTACTTCAGACCTGCCCCATGAGCTTTGTCCGCTTCCCCTTCACAGGTGACACCCGATGATCGGGTTCGCACAACCATCGCAGTCCATCGGGCACCTGACGACCGAGTCGGTCAGCAAGCTGATTGCCTCTGCTGCCGACGTGTCGTTGGTGGTGGACGCCAATGGCGTGATCTGCGACATGGCCTTCGGCAGCGACAGCCTGAAGAACCTGGGCTACGACCGCTGGATCGGGCAGCCGTGGATTCAAACCGTCACCAAGGAGAGTCGCCCCGCGCTGGCGGCAGGTCAATCACCCCTCGGACTCAGGAGCCGACCTGCCGCTTTCCTATTGCGCCGTCAAGGTGGAGGGCGATCCATCATCCGTGCAGCTGGGGCACTCTGTGGTCTACGGCCGAGATCTGCGCGCCGTGGCCGCCATGCAGCAGAGCCTGATCGACGCGCAGCAAGCGTCATTGCACGAGCATTGGCGATTACGCGATGCGCAATCGCGCTATCGGCACCTGTTCCAGGGTTCCAGCGAAGGCTTGCTGATCATCGACAGCGTGACCCAGAAGGTCACCGAGGCCAACCCAGCAGCGCATGCGCTGCTGGCTGACGTGTCTCGCAAACTGGTCGGTGCCTCCTTTCCCATGGGTCTGGAAGAACGCGGTGCTGAGGCCGTGCAGGACATGCTGGTCAACTTGCGTTCTACAGGCAAGGCCGATGACGTTCGCGCACGTCTCGCTGACGGCGGTGCTGAGTTGTGGGTCTCCGGCTCGATGTTTCGCCAGGAAAACGGCTCGATGCTGCTGTTGCGCCTGTCGCGCGTGGCGCCCGACGGCTTGGTGCTGTCCCAGCCCAGCGCGCATTCACTGCTCGTCAAGCTGCTGCAGAGCTCCCCCGATTGCATGGTCATCACCGACCTCGACGGTGCGGTCGTCATGGCGAATGCCTCGTTTGTTCAACTGGTGCAGTTGGCCTCGGAAGAGCAAGTGCGCGGTGAATCACTCGGTCGCTGGTTAGGTCGTACCGGTGTCGAACTCAATGTGCTGATCGCCACCCTGCGGCAGCGCGGTTCGGTGCGGCTGTTTCCGACCACCCTCCGCAGTGACCAAGGCGTGCCCAACGATGTCGAGATTTCGGCTGCGATGGTCTCCGATGACGAGCAGTCCTGCCTCGGCTTCACCATTCGTGACGTCAGTCGACGCCTGACCAACGACGCCCGCGCCGCCAAGGAGTTGCCGCGCTCCGTCGGTCAGCTTTCTGAACTGGTCGGGCGGGTGCCGATGAAGGACATCGTCGGCGAAACCACCGACCTGATCGAACAGCTGTGCATCGAGGCCGCCCTGGAGTTGACGCGTGACAACCGCGCCGCAGCGGCAGAGATGTTGGGCCTGTCGCGCCAGAGTCTGTACGTCAAGCTGCGCCGCTATGGCTTGAGCGCCCCGACCTCCGAAGGCGAAAAATAGGGTGGACCGGGGCGCGGTCGCCGTGCTGGTGCTGGTGGACATCGCACCCGGGTCCAGGGGGTGGGGCTTCGGTCGTTTTGTCGTCGGTCGGTTCGATCTCTATCGCGTGCCCGGCTTGCGCTTTTTCAAGGTCCTGGGCAGCGGCCATGAATCCGGCTTCGGGCTGCGGCCCAGCCTTTCGCGTCAAGGACTGTTCTGCCTCTTCGACGACGAATCGGCGGCAGATTCATTTCTGGCTGACTCGACACTGGCTGCCAGTTACCGGACCCACGCGCGCGAATTTTTTGCGGTCAAGCTGCAAGCGTTCAGTTGCCGCGGCAGCTGGGCCGGTGTGAGTTTTCCCGTCAACGCACAGGCGCCTGCGCGCGGCCCGATCGCGGCGTTGACCCGTGCGTCGATCCGGTTGCCGAAGGCGGCGGCGTTCTGGCGCCAGGCCCCGCTGACCCAGCGCTCGCTTGATGGCGCGCAGGGCTGCCTGTTCTCGGCGGGCGTGGGCGAAGCGCCGCTGTTGCGGCAGGCCACCTTCACCATGTGGGACAGCGTGGCGCACATGGATGCCTACGCACGCAGCGGGGCGCATCTGGAGGCGATCAAGGCGGCGCAGCGCCACGGCTATTTTTCCGAGTCGATGTTCGTGCGCTTCGTGCCCAGTGGCGCACAGGGCACGTGGTTGGGGCGCCGCTATGGCTGAGGCGCTGCGCGAGCACCGGGTGGTGGTGATCGGCGCGGGTGTGGCGGGCCTCGTCAGCGCGCTCTTGCTGGCATGCCGAGGCTTGCAGGTCACGCTGGTCGAGCGCGCCGAGGCGCCGGGCGGCAAGATGCGACAGGTGGTGGTTGATGGTGCCGGTATTGATTCAGGCCCCACCGTGTTCACGATGCGCTGGGTGTTCGAGCAGATCTTCGCGGCCGCTGGTTCATCGCTCACCGAACAGCTGCGTCTGCAACCACTGGGCGTCCTCGCGCGGCACGCCTGGAATGCCGGCGAGCGGCTCGATCTGTACGCCGACGCCGAACGGTCCGCAGAGGCGATCGGGCAATTCGCCGGACCGAACGAGGCGCGGCGCTTTCTGCAGTTCTGCGCGCAGGCACGCACCGTGTACGACACCCTGGAGGGGCCGTACATCCGTTCGCAGCGACCGACGCTGCTCGGCATGGCGCGCGATCTGGGCCCTCGTGGCCTGGGCGTATTGGCCGGGCTGGGGCCGTTTGCATCGTTGTGGCGATCGCTGTCCAGGCATTTTCACGATCCTCGGCTGCAGCAGCTGTTCGGCCGCTACGCCACTTACTGTGGTTCTTCGCCTTTTGCGGCACCGGCCACGCTGATGCTGGTCGCGCAGGTCGAGATGGACGGCGTCTGGGCCGTGGATGGCGGCATGCTCGCAGTGGCCACCGCGCTGGCGGGGTTGGCACAGCAGCGTGGCGCCACGATCCGCTATGGGCAAGCTTGCGAGCAGGTGCTGGTGCGCGACGGGCGCGCGTGTGGCGTGCGACTGGCTGGTGGCGAATGCCTCGATGCCGATTCGGTGGTGTTCAATGGCGACGCCGCGGCGCTGCCACTGGGGCTGCTGGGGCCCGATTGCAAGCGTGCGGTGCCGCCCGTGCCTGCCGCGGCTCGATCGCTGTCGGCGATGACGTGGTCCATCAACGCCCGCACGTCCGGCTTTCCGCTGGTGCGGCACAACGTGTTTTTCAACGCCGACTATGCCTCGGAGTTCCGTGACATCTTCCAGCACCGCCGCCTGCCCCGTGAAGGCACGGTCTATGTCTGCGCACAGGACCGCGACGACAGCGGTTGCCTGCCGGCCCGCGCAGGCGATCCGGATGGCAGCGGACCCGAGCGGCTGCTGTGCCTTGTCAACGCGCCGGCGAACGGCGATTCAGCACCCCTTGAACCTTCGGAGATCGACGCATGCGAGCAGACCCACTTCGCGCTGATGCAGCGCAGCGGACTGACCATCCATCGCACTGTTTCCGGCGACGGGCGGGGCGCTGTACGGGCAGGCAGCGAATGGCTGGATGGGGGTGTTCAAGCGACCCGCAGCACAGAGCCATTTGCCGGGGCTGTATCTGGCGGGGGGCAGCGTGCACCCGGGGCCAGGCGTGCCGATGGCGGCGATGTCCGGGCGGCTGGCGGCCGAGACGCTGCTGGGGCACCTCGATTCGACCAGCCGGTCCCGCCCGGGGGCTATCTCTGGTGGTATGTCGACGCGATCAGCGACGACGGGCACCACGCCCTGAGCATCATTGCCTTCGTCGGCAGTGTTTTCTCGCCTTACTACGCCTGGGCGCGTCGCAGCGGTGCTGCCGATCCCGAGAACCATTGCTCCATCAACGTGGCGTTGTACGGCCGAGCTGGCAAGCGCTGGACGATGACCGAGCGCAGCCGCGCCAGCATGACACGCGATGCCAGCCGCCTGGTGGTCGGGCCGAGTCAGGTGCATTGGAATGGCGAGTGCCTGACGATCGACCTCGACGAAATCACCGTGCCGATCCCGAAGCGCGTGCGCGGGCAGGTGCGTGTGTATCCGAAAGGCCTGTGCCGATTCGTGGCCTCGCTCGACGATGGGGGCCTGCACCGATGGGGGCCGATCGCGCCGTGCTCGCGGGTCGAGGTGGATTTCGCCGCGCCCGCCATGCGCTGGTCTGGCCACGCCTACCTCGATTCGAACGAAGGCGATGAGCCGATCGATCGGCCGTTCACCGAATGGGACTGGTCGCGCGCGCCACTGAAAGATGGCAGCACCGGGGTGATCTACGACGTGCGCCAGAAGCAGGGCGACGACCGGGTGATCGCGGTGCGCTTTCAGCCCTCGGGCGAATTCGAGCCATTCACGCCACCAGCGCGTCAGCCCTTGCCAGGCACCGCCTGGCGCATCGGTCGCACGATGCGCGCCGATGAAAGCCAGCCTGCAGTCGTCACCCAGACGCTGGAAGACACACCGTTCTATGTGCGCTCGGTGTTGTCGTCAGGGCTGCTCGGCGAGTCGGTGACCTCAGTACATGAGACGCTGAACGTGCCGCGTCTGGTGTCGACTGCTGTGCAACTGATGCTGCCGTGGCGGATGCCCCGCGTGCGCTGACACCTGGTGTCAACGCCGCAGGCCAGCGGCCTCAACCGCTGAAGACCGAAGGTGCCTGTCGACCGGCGCCGACGAACGAGTTGCTCGCCAGTTGGCGTTCTTCAAGGCGCTCGAACAGACCGATGGCCCACAAGAGACGCTGATCGAACCGCTGTTTGCCCGGCCGGCTGTCCGCCTCGGCGCTGATGTCTTCCTCGACAGCGCTTGGCCTGACCATCGACGGCGCGGATGCCACATCGACCAGGTACTGAATCGCCGGCACCGGCGCAGGATCGGACGCGTTGCCAGGACGGCGTCGGGCCGGTGACATGGCAGCGGCCCCAAAGGCGACCGCCATCAGGCCGAGCTTGCGCTGCGCCGACACGCAGGCACGGCGCGACACCGAGTCAAAGCCTGCCCGCTCGACCTCGCGGCCAATGTCGGCGTAGACCAGGCGCGCGGCTTGAATCGCTGGCCGGCAGTCGCGAGGGAGCGCCGGAATGCCCAGTGCTGCGCGTTCGTACAGGGTGTCGGCCTCTGCCAGCAGGCGTGACACCACCGAGCCCAGCGCCAGGCTGAAGGTCGGCGCGCGCAGCCATGCGTCGGGGTCGAGCCCCGCCTCACGCATCCACTCGCGCGGCAGGTAGAGGCGCCCGTTGCGTGCGTCTTCCCCGACATCACGGGCAATGTTGGTCAGCTGCATCGCCAGGCCCAGCTCGCAAGCCCGCGCTTGCGCTTGCGGGCTGCGCGCGCCCATGATGATGGCCATCATCGAGCCCACCGTTCCTGCGACGCGTGCGCCGTAATCGTGCAACTGCGCGATGGTCTCGTAACGACGGGATTGCAGGTCCCACTCAAAGCCCTCGAGCAACGCATCGAGCAACGCCTTCGGAATGTCGAACTGGGCCACCACCGCCGACAAGGCGCGGTCCGCAGGCACTGGCGATGGGCAGCCGTCATAAATGCGCTGCAGCCGCTGTTGCAGGTGATGCAAGGCGCCCATCGGGCCGCCGTGCAGATGGCTTTCCAGGTCGATGGTGTCATCAGCCAGTCGGCAGAAGGCGTAAAGCGCAGTGGCTGGAGCACGCACCCGGCTGGGCAGCACCAGAGACGCTGCGAAGAACGTCTTGGAGCCGCTGCGCATCAGCGATTCGCAGTCGTGCAGGTCCATGCTGTGGCGGGCTTCGGCTTGATGACGCGAGCCGGACACCAGGGTCAGCTGCGGTGGCAGCACGTGATCGACCGGGTGATTGGCCAAGGCTTGTTGGGGCTGCATGACGCTCCTTGTAGGGGTCTTGGGGTCCGATCAGGCCTGAGCCTGGATCGTTGAGACGGGTGAGGCGAACGAGGCGACCTCTGGCACCACGGATTCGAGCGCCTTGGCCGAGGCGAGAACGCCGGGTACGCCAGCGCCAGGGTGCGTGCTGGCACCGACCATGAACAAGCCTGCGATGTCTTCGCTGCGGTTGTGTGGACGAAACCAGGCGCTTTGCAGCAGCACTGGCTCGAGTCCGAATGCCGCGCCCTTGAAGGACAGCAGCCGGTCGTGAAAGTCTTGCGGCGTGGTGATGCGCGAGGTGGCGATGTGCTTCTGAAAGCCCGGCATCACCTTGCGATCCAGCGCATCTGCAATGGCCTGCCGGTAGGGCTCGGCCTGAGCCTGCCAATCGGTGCCGCTGTCGAGGTGCGGCACCGGCGCCAGCACATAGAACGCATCGCAGCCGGGCGGCGCCATCGACGGGTCAGAGGCTGTCGGGCGGTGCAGGTACAGGCTGAAATCCTCGGCCAGCACATGCGCCTTGAAGATGTCGTTGAGCAGTTCGCGGTAGCGCGGGCCCAGCACCATCATGTGGTGCGGTACGTCGGGGTACTGTCGGTCGGTGCCGAAATACCAGACGAACAGGCTCATCGAGTAGCGACCCTTGTCGATCTTGCGGTCGGTCCAATGGCGCCGGAACTCAGGGCGGATCAGGTATTTGTAGGTCCACGCGGTGTCGGCGTTCGACACCACGATGTCGGCAGGCAGATGCTCGCCGCTGGCGAGCGTGACCCCGGTGGCCTTTGGCTGGCCTCCGCGCGTCGGCACGCAGGTGATTTCACGAACCTCGGCATTCAGTCGCAAGCGCGCGCCGCTGCCTTCCAGCAGGCCGACCAGCCCCCGAATCAAGGCGCCGGTACCGCCCATCGCCCAGTGCACGCCGAATTTTCGTTCGAGCGCGGTGATCAGGCTGTAGACGCAGGTGCAGGCAAATGGATTGCCGCCAATCAGCAGGGGGTGGAAGCTGAACACGATGCGCAGCTTCGGGTCGCGCAGATGCCGCGCGGTCAGGGCGTACAGCGTCTGCCAGGCCTTCATCTTCATCATCGACGGCACGGCAGCCAGCAGGTCGCCCACGGTGTCGAACGCCACCGTGGCCAGTTCCTCGAAGCCCAGCTTGTAGCAGCGCTCGGACTCCGCCATGAAGCTGTCGAATCCGGCCAGATCCGATGGGGAGAAACGGGCGACCTCTCCGCGCATGGCCGTCAGGTCACCGCTGTAATCAAAGTAGGTGCCGTCGTCGAATTGGATGCGATAGAACGGGTCCAGCGGGCGCAAATCGATGTCGTCCGACATCTTGCGGTCGCACAGTGCCCACAGTTCCTCCAGCATGAAGGGCACGGTGATGATGGTCGGCCCGGCGTCGAAGGTGTAGCCGTCTTGCCGGTGGACGTAGGCGCGGCCGCCGGGGGCGTCGAGCTTTTCCAGCACCGTCACCTGGTAACCCCGCGCGCGCAGCCGGATGGCGGCTGCCAGACCGCCGAACCCACTGCCGATCACCAAGGCGGTGGGCCCTGCCTCGGCACGGCCCGCCGATTCAGCGTCGGCAGGGGCGGAAAAACCGTGTTCAAAGAAAGAGCCGGGCTTCATCGGTCGGGTGACCCTCGAAATACTGCATGGCCAGTGTCTTCACGATCGTCGACAGCCGCAATAAGTGTAAGTTTAGATTGACACTCACAAGTGTCAATCCCAGAATCATCGCCATGTCGTCCCGTACCCTGCCTGTTCCATCATCGGTTCCCGCGTGGCCCGTCGTTGCAGAACTGCTGAAGCCGATCACCTGGTTTCCGCCCATGTGGGCTTTCTGCTGCGGCGTGGTCGCTTCAGGCGTGTCGCCCGAGGGTCGCTGGTTCCTGATCATCACTGGCGTGCTGCTGGCCGGGCCGCTCGTCTGTGCCAGCAGTCAGGCGGTGAATGACTGGTTCGACCGGCACGTCGATGCCATCAACGAACCCCACCGTCCGATTCCGTCGGGGCGGATGCCCGGACGTTGGGGGCTGTACATCGCCATCGCCTGGACCGCACTCTCGCTGGGCGTCGCCACCACGCTCGGCACCTGGGGCTTTGCCGCGGGTGCCGCCGGTCTGCTGCTCGCCTGGGCCTACAGCGCGCCGCCGCTGCGTCTGAAACAGAACGGCTGGTGGGGCAACGCCGCGTGCGGCCTTTGCTACGAAGGGCTGGCCTGGGTCACCGGTGCAGCCGTGATGGCGGGTGGTGCCATGCCGGACGGTCGCACGCTGGCGCTCGCTGCCCTCTACAGCGCAGGTGCGCACGGCATCATGACGCTGAACGATTTCAAGGCGGTTGAAGGCGACAAGCGCATGGGCATTGCCTCGCTGCCAGTCCAACTCGGCGTCCAAGGTGCTGCACGCACCGCCTGCCTGATGATGCTGGCGCCTCAGTTCGTGGTCGTGATGCTGCTGATTTTCTGGGGTGCGCCGATGCACGCCATCACGGTCGGGGCGCTGATGCTGCTGCAAGCGCTGCTGATGGACTATTTCCTCGACAAGCCGGTCGATCGCGCCTTGCTCTACAGCGGATTCGGCGTGCCTCTGTTCGTCGCGGGGATGATGGTCAGCGCTTTCGCACTGCGCACCCTGGGACAGGCGGCCGCATGAATCAAGCGTTCGGCTGGATGGGTATCGCACGGCTTGGTCTGGTGCAGGCCTGCATGGGCGCCGTGGTGGTGCTGACCACGTCCACGCTGAACCGCATCATGGTGGTTGAGCTGGCGCTGCCGGCCTTGCTGCCCGGTATCTTGGTGGCCTTTCACTATTTGATTCAAGTGGTCCGGCCACGGATGGGGCATGGCTCTGACGTTGGCGGGCGCCGCACGCCGTGGTTGATAGGCGGCATGGGCGTGCTGTCCGTCGGCGGCGTCATCTCGGCACTGGCCGTGGTTTGGATGGCGACCCAGCCGACGGCGGGCATCGCGCTGGCGGTGGTGGGTTTCGGGATGATTGGCCTCGGCGTCAGTGCGTGTGGCACGTCGTTGCTGGTGCTGCTGGCCAAGCGGGTGCCGGCCGAGCGGCGAGCGGCCGCAGCCACCATCGTCTGGATGATGATGATCGCCGGCTTCGCCGTCACCGCCGGTACCGCAGGCAAGCTGCTCGATCCCTACTCACCCGAGCGTTTGCTGGTGGTGACCGGTGCCGTCTCACTGATGGCCATCGTGATCACTGTGCTGGCCTTGCGCGGCCTCGAAGGGGCGGCGACGTCCGCGTCAGCCCCATCAGCCCGCGCCGCTGCGCCGGCATCGCCTGGCTTTCGGGTCGCGCTGTCGCAGGTCTGGTCCGAGCCCACGGCGCGACGCTTCACCATCTTCGTATTTGTTTCGATGCTGGCTTACAGCTCGCAAGACCTGATCCTGGAACCCTTTGCCGGCACGGTGTTCGGTTACACGCCAGGCGAGTCGACGCAGTTGTCGGGCGTACAGCACAGCGGCGTTCTGCTGGGCATGTTGCTGGTCGCGGTGGCGGGCAGCGGCGTGCTGGGACGATGGATGAACCGGTTGAGTGGGCGTCGTGTTGAAGCCGGCGGTACGGCTGTCAGCCGCAGTGCCTCATTGCGTGCCTGGACGGTCGGCGGCTGCCTTGCCTCTGCGCTCGCACTGCTTGGCCTCGCGGTCGCGGGGTTGAGCAACGGCGCTTGGCCATTCAAGGCGACGGTGTTCATCATGGGTGTTGCCAACGGCGCGTTCTCGATTGCTGCGATCGGCTCGATGATGAGCTTGGCCACCCAGGGCCGCGAGTCTCGCGAAGGCGTACGCATGGGTCTCTGGGGGGCTGCGCAGGCCGTCGCCTTTGGCATGGGCGGGCTGGTTGGTACGGGTGCCAGCGATCTGGCTCGCTGGTGGTTCGGTGCCCCCGGCGTAGCGTACTCCGCGGTCTTTGCATTTGAAGCCGCACTGTTCGTGCTGGCTGCCTGGCTGGCTCTGCGTGCTGCCGGCCATGCCGCCGCAGCGCCGACGCGCCCAGAAGTTCCTTCCGAGGCACCGCATCGCGGTGCCACCTTGGTCTCGACGCCTCGTCTGGCGGCTCGGGATCCCCAAGCTGGTGACGCCCCCGTCGCCATCATCAAGTCGAGTTGAACGCGAGGTGAATGACATGAGCACGCCCGAAATTTTCGATGTGGTTGTTGTTGGTGGCGGCCCAGCAGGCGCAACGGCAGCGGACGATTTGGCAAGGCAGGGCCGCTCGGTGCTCCTGCTTGACCGGGTGGGCCGCATCAAGCCCTGTGGTGGCGCCATTCCGCCTCGACTGATCAAGGACTTTGCAATCCCCGATGAGCTGCTGGTCGCCAAGGCGCGATCCGCACGCATGATCTCGCCCAAGGACAAGCGGGTCGACATCCCGATCGAGGATGGCTTTGTCGGCATGGTCGACCGCGATGTGTTCGACGAATGGCTGCGTGAGCGTGCCGCAGCCAGTGGCGCAGTGCGCCGCAGTGGCACCTTCGACAAGCTCACGCGCGACGATGATGGCGTCACCGTCGTCCACTACACAGCACGTGACGGGCGTGAGCGCCGCAGTGCCAAGCCGGGCGAGCTGACCGAGGGCGTGCCGACCAGCGTGCGTGCGCGGGCGGTGATCGGCGCCGATGGCGCGCGCTCTAAGGTCGCCAGCCAGGCTGTGCCCGGTGCCAAAGACACACAGTACGTGTTCGCATACCACGAGATCATTCGCGCACCCGAGATCAAGCCGGCGGGCTACGACGGCTCGCGCTGCGACGTGATTTACCGAGGTTCGATCTCCCCTGATTTCTACGGCTGGGTGTTCCCGCACGGTGACACGCTGAGCATCGGCACCGGCAGTGCCGACAAGGGCTTTTCGCTGCGAGGCGCGGTGGGCACCTTGCGCGAATCAGCGGGGTTGGGCGGCACTGAAACGCTGCGGCGTGAAGGTGCGCCGCTTCCAATGAAACCGCTGAAGCGCTGGGACAACGGCCGTGATGTGGTGGTCGCAGGCGACGCAGCGGGTGTGGTCGCACCCGCCTCGGGCGAGGGTATCTATTACGCGATGGTCGGGGGGCGGCTGGCGGCCGAGTCGGTCGACACCTTGCTGCGCACTGGTGATGTCAAGTCACTGAAACTCGCACGCAAGCGTTTCATGAAGGCCCACGGCACGGTGTTCCGGGTGCTGGGCATCATGCAGTGGTTCTGGTACGCCACCGACAAGCGGCGCGAGAGCTTCGTCAAGATCTGCGAGGACAAAGACGTTCAGCAACTCACCTTCGAGTCGTACATGAACAAGGAACTGGCGCGCAAGAAACCGATGGCCCATGTGCGGATATTCCTGAAGGACATGGCGCACCTGATGGGCTTTGCTCGCGCCTGAGGCGCGCGTCTTGGTGGTGAGCGACTGGCTGTCGCCCCAGGGGCTCATCACCATCGTCATCGGCGTCACCCTGCTCGAGGGGGTCGCGTTGTGGGTTTACCGGCTGACCACCGGCAAGGGCGTGGCGGCGAAAGACTTCGTCGCCAACTGGTTGTCCGGCCTGTGCCTGATGTTTGCACTGCGCAGCGCACTCACCGACGCGTGGTGGGTGTGGGTGGCGCTGTGGTTGCTGGCCTCAGGTTTGATACACGCCAGCGATGTCTGGTCGCGCTGGCAGCATTGAGAGCGCCCAAGTCTCTCGTTGATAGACGCAGGCAGCGCGGCTCAGACCAGGAGCAACGTGGGCAGGCTGGCGCGAGGCCAGTGTCACGCCGCTCCTGCGACTGAGGGATCAGGCTGCCTTGGGCTGGTAGGCAGAACACCAGGCCTTGGCCGACACCTGCTTGCCCGGGAAGATGGGGCAGCCTCCCGCAGCATCCGTGGCCTTGCCTTGGTACAAGGCGCAGTTACTGCAATTGTGCGTGGCCTTGTGGGCGGGGTACTTCTTCAAGTCGACCTTGGTCGCGTCAGCTTTGTACCCAAGGGACACGGCGTTGGCGTCAGACTCAGAAACCAGCGGAGCCGCCTGGGCCATGGCTTGTGATGCGGCAATGGCGCTGCCGCCCACGACGACTTGCAACATGAAAGTGCGGCGATTGGTGATGCTCATGGGGAACCTCCGTTGTTGAGTAAGCCTTAAACGTCCGACAACGCCATCGGATGACAAATTTTTGCACGAAGGTGACGCCTGGGTCATTTGATGAACTGAGAGGTTCGAATGACGGCAGGTGGCGCCTACACGGGTAAATCCGTTTGAGGGCCTGTGACGGCGCCGCCTAAAATTTGCTGCAAGCGCACAATTCACGAGGCACTGTTTCCGATGCCACCTACTCGACGGTCTGCCCAGCCCGCCACCGCCAACAGCAAGGCTTCGGACACCAACGTGCCGACTGGCGAGCTCAGGGTGCTGAAGAAGTATCCGAATCGGCGCCTCTATGACACGACTGCCAGCAGCTACATCACGCTGGCTGATGTGAAGAAGATGGTGATGGCCGGCGACAACTTCGTCGTGCGCGATGCCAAGACATCGGAAGACCTCACTCGCAGCATCTTGCTGCAGATCATCCTGGAGGAAGAAAGCGGCGGGGTGCCCATGTTCTCCAGTCAGATGCTGGCCCAGATCATCCGTTTCTACGGTCACAGCATGCAGGGCATGATGGGCTCCTACCTAGAAAAGAACCTGCAAACCTTCACTGAAATCCAGGGGAGGCTGGCCGATCCGGCGCTCGGTCTCTACGACACAGCAGCCCATACCCCCGAGCTCTGGAACCAGTTTCTCACCGGTCAGGCACCCGCTGTGCAGGGCCTGATGAGCACTTACCTCGAACAGTCGAAATCGATGTTCACTCAGATGCAAGAGCAGATGGCCAAGCAGGCGGGGACGTTGTTCCCCGGCGTCCCTGGTTTCCCACCGAAGCGCTGACTGATACCGGATCGTCCGGCCGGTGCAGGCTTTGAGGCGAAAATCGGCGCATGACCTCTGATGCCAGCACTGCCGAACGCCCAAACGCCATGGGAGCGGCCGCTCCGAAAATTGGTTTTGTCTCCCTCGGTTGCCCGAAGGCGTTGACCGATTCGGAGTTGATCCTCACGCAACTGCGCGCCGAGGGCTACGACACCTCGAAAACCTTTGCGGGCGCGGACCTCGTGATCGTCAACACCTGTGGCTTCATCGACGATGCGGTGAAGGAAAGCCTGGACACCATTGGCGAGGCACTGGCTGAAAACGGCAAGGTCATCGTCACCGGCTGCCTGGGCGCCAAGGCGGGTGAAGAGGGCGGTAATCTGGTGCGCCAGATGCACCCGAGCGTGCTGGCGGTGACCGGCCCGCATGCCACCCATGAGGTGATGGACGCGGTGCACCGACACGCGCCCAAGCAGCACGATCCGTTCACCGATCTGGTACCGGCGGCTGCTGCGCCCAACGACATCGGCGTCAAGCTGACGCCGCGCCACTATGCGTATCTGAAGATCAGCGAAGGGTGCAACCACCGCTGCACCTTTTGCATCATCCCCAGCATGCGCGGCGATCTGGTGTCGCGGCCGATCGGCGATGTACTGGGCGAGGCGCAGCGCTTGTTCCAGTCTGGCGTCAAGGAATTGCTGGTGATCAGCCAGGACACGAGCGCCTACGGTGTCGACATCAAGTACCGCACTGGTTTCTGGGACGGCAAGCCGGTGAAGACGCGCATGCTCGATCTGTGCGAGAAGCTGGGCGAACTCGCCGCCCCACACGGCGCCTGGGTGCGGCTGCACTATGTGTATCCGTATCCGCATGTCGACGAGGTGCTGCCGCTGATGGCACAGGGCCTGGTGCTGCCGTACCTCGATGTGCCGCTGCAGCATTCGCACCCCGATGTGCTCAAGCGCATGAAGCGCCCGGCCAGCGGCGAGCGCAACCTCGAACGCATCCAGCGCTGGCGCGAGGTGTGCCCCGAGATCGTGGTTCGCAGTACCTTCATCGCCGGCTTCCCCGGAGAGACCGAAGCAGAATTCGATCATCTGCTTGATTTCATGCGTGAGGCCCAGATCGACCGCGCTGGCTGCTTCGCCTATTCACCCGTGTCTGGTGCGACGGCCAACGAACTGCCCGGCGCGTTGCCGGTGGCCTTGCGTGAGGAGCGCCGCGCGCGCTTCATGGAAGTCGCCGAGGCGGTCTCCGCGGCCAAGCTGGCGCGCCGCGTGGGGGCCACGATGCAGGTGCTGGTCGATGCTGCGCCCGCGCTCGGCCGCCGGGGTGGCACGGGCCGCAGCTATGCCGACGCACCGGAGATCGACGGTGTGGTGAAGCTGCTGCCCCCTGAGAAGGCGTCGAAGACCTTGAAGGTCGGTGAATTCACCCGCGCGCGCATCGTCGGCACGCAGGGCCATGACCTCATTGCGCTGCCGGTCTGACCATGAGCGATCGCCCGTCAGGCGGTGATGCCGTCGGCGCGACCGCGCTGATTCACCATCGCTACACACCGCCAGGCGGTTTCGCCGCGGTGCAGCCGCCGGTGCACAAGGCGTCGACGGTCATCTTCGCCAACACCCAGGCCTTGCATGCCCGCCAGTGGAAGGACAAGACCGGCTACACCTACGGACTGCACGGCACGCCGACCACCTTCACGCTGGAAGAGCGGATCGCCACGCTGGAAGGTGGTGTGCACACGCTGTTGATCCCCAGCGGGCTTGCAGCGATCGCGCTGGTGGACATGGCGCTGCTGCGCGCCGGTGACGAAGTGCTGATCCCCGACAACGCCTATGGCCCGAACAAGGAATTGGCTCGCGGAGAACTCGCGCGCTGGGGCATCACGCACCGCTTCTATGACGCGATGGACCCGGCGTCTTTGGCCGCAGCGCTGAGCCCGGCGACCAAGCTGGTGTGGCTCGAAGCTGCGGGATCGGTGACGATGGAATTCCCCGATCTGCCTGCACTGATCCGCCTCGTGCGCGCACATGGCGCGCTGATCGCGCTCGACAACACCTGGGGTGCCGGTATCGCGTTCAATGCGTTCGACATCGATGCCGGGCTCGGCGTGGACATCTCGGTGCACGCATTGACCAAGTACCCATCGGGCGGCGCCGACGTGATGATGGGCTCGGTCACGACGTGCGACGAGTCATTGCACTTGCGGCTGAAGGCCACGCACATGCGCATGGGCTGGGGCGTCGGGGGTAACGACGCCGAACTGCTGCTGCGCTCGTTGCCTACGCTGCCGTTGCGCTATCAGGCACAAGACGCGGTCGGCCGCGAGTTGGCCGCGTGGTGGCGCACGCGTGCTGAGGTCGCGCAGGTGTTGCACCCCGCGTTGGCTGGATCGCCAGGGCATGCGGCATGGCAACGGCTGTGCAGCGCGTCAGCGGGATTGTTCTCGGTGGTGTTCGATGAGCGTTACAGCGCCGCGCAGGTGCATGCCTTCGTCGATGCACTGCGGCTGTTCAAGATCGGCTACTCGTGGGCCGGGCCGGTCAGCCTGGTCGTTCCGTACCAGTTGAGCACGATGCGTAGCCAGCCCGCCTGGCCCGGCACGCTCGTTCGCTTCTCCATCGGCCTGGAGTCAGTGACCGATCTGACAGCAGACTGCGAACAGGCGCTGGCGGCCTTGGGGTGAGCATGCGCCCTGCGCAGCGTTTGCCGTTGATCGACCTGTTGAAGGTCGTCGCCTCACAACTCATCGTGTTGCACCACCTGGCCTTCTATGGGCCGATGGCCGACCACGCGGCGCCGTTGATGCCTCGGGTGATCGACTGGCTGGCCGATCCGGCGCGCATGGTGGTGCAGGTTTTTCTGGTGGTGGGCGGTTATCTGGCTGCGCTCAGCCTGGCGCCGGATGGCCACGTGCGCATGCCCACCGAAGTGGTATCGCGCGTGTTCGAGCGCTACCTGCGGCTGGCACTGCCGCTGGCAGTGGCGCTGCTGTCGGCGATCGTCGCGGCGGCGGTGGCACGCGACTGGATGGAGCACCCGTCAGTACCTCAGTCACCGAGCCCGATGCAGCTCGTCGCACATTTGATGTTGCTCCAGGACGTGATCGGGGAAGAGGCGCTGTCGGCCGGGATCTGGTATGTCGCCATCGACTTGCAGCTCTACGCGGCGCTGGTGCTCTGGCTGGCGCTGGTGGCGGCGTTGCTGAAGGACTCAGAGAAGATCCGCCGCGTCTTGCCCTGGGGCGTGGTGGTGGCGGTGACTTGGTCTGCCTGGTGTGTGAACCGGGATTCGACCTGGGACGTCTTCGCGCCCTATTTTTTTGCAGCGCACGGTCTCGGTGTATTGGCCGCTTGGGCGCGAGCGAACCCGGCGGCGCGCGTGGCGTTTGCGCTCGCCCTGCTCAGCGTGATGGCGAGTCTTTGGCTGGAATGGCGCGGGCGGTTGGCCTTGGCGACGGCGCTGGCCGTGCTGCTGTGGTTCGCACATGAGGTGCGCAGCTGGCTTGAGGCATGGACAACGTCGTTGCGCCCGGTAGGGCAGGATGCGCTGCACTACCTGAGCCAGATCAGCTACGCGACCTTCCTCATGCACTTTCCGATTTGCCTGATGGTCAATGCGGCGTTCACCGCGTTTGTACCCCTGGATGCATGGTTGCAGGGGCTCGGTGTGCTGCTGGCCTGGGGCGGCAGCATTGCCGCCGCTGCGCTGTTCCACCGTTTTGCCGAGGCGCCGCTCATGAGACAGGTGTCTCGCTTCAAGGCGGTGGGCTGGGCCGTGACAGGGCGACGGCAGGGCAGTGGATCCGGCTGAGTCAGACCTGCTCCGAGCGGCCCATGGACGCCATCGCCTCCCGCGGCATGGCTCACGCCTTGGACGAGACCTTGTGCCTCATCAATCGTCCCTTTTCCCGATCCCAGTCTCGCTTCTTCTCGGTGTCGCGCTTGTCGTGCTCGGCCTTGCCCTTGGCCAATGCGATCTCGGCTTTCACCAGGCCGCCCTTGTAGTGCAGGTTCAGAGGCACGAGCGTGAACCCCTTTTGCTCGACCTTGCCGACCAGCCGCTTGATCTCTTCCTTGTGCAGCAGCAGCTTTTTCGTGCGGTCTGCCTCGGGGCTGATGTGGGTCGAGGCGCTGCGCAGCGCATTGATGCGGCAGCCGATCAGGAACAGCTCGCCGTCACGGATGACCACATAGCCATCGGTCAGTTGCACCTGGCCGGCGCGTATCGCCTTGATCTCCCAGCCCTGCAGCATCATGCCGGCTTCGTAGCGTTCTTCGATGTGATAGTCGAACCGCGCGCGTCGGTTCTCGGCAATAGACATGAGCAGGCAATCGCGCGGGCAACGCGTCCATAGAATCGTGGCATTGTATGAAGCACGTCAAAAAGTCAGTGCTGCTGTGGTACTCGCCGCATGAGATGTACCAGTTGGTCACCGCAGTGGACGACTATCCGAAGTTCCTGCCGTGGTGCGCGCATGCCGAGGTGCTCGAACACACCGACAGCACGATGACGGCCCGTCTGCATCTGGCGATCGCCGGCCTCCGTCACGCATTCACCACCCGCAACGAACACGAGACCGACCGCGCGGTACGGTTGGCCTTGGTCGACGGGCCTTTCTCCGTGCTCGAAGGCCAGTGGTTGTTTCGTCCAGTGGGCTCGGAAACCCAGGCCTGCAAAGTGGCGTTCGAGTTGCGCTATGCCTTCTCCAGCGTGACGCTGGAGGCGGTGGTCAGCCCGGTGTTCGACCGCATCGCCAGCACCTTTGTCGATTCCTTCGTCAAGCGTGCGGTTCAGGTCTATGGCGATCGCTGAGCCCGCTGTCTTCATCTCGGTGGCGGTGGTGAGCAGTCCGGCACCGGGACAAGTGAAGCAAATCGATGTCCAACTGCCCTTGGGCGCCTGCGTACGCGATGCGCTTTCGATCAGCGGCTTGACCGCGGCCGCGGAGGGCACTGCAGGGAAGGTCGGTGTCTGGGGCCAACTGCGCCCGCTCGACCATGTGCTGCGCGACCGGGATCGGGTCGAGGTCTATCGCCCGCTGCAGGTAGATCCGAAAGATGCGCGGCGACTGAGGCACCGCGAGCAGCGCCGCACCCGACGTTGATGTTTCGGCTAGGCCAGCCTGACCGCGTTCTGAGCTACTTGCAGTCGGCGCTGATCGTTTCCCGGGTGCGTGCGACCTCTTCGGCACGCGCCTTGTCGTCCAGCAGCTCGCGTTCGCCCTGCTGATTGACGCGGGCCACGCGCAGACCATCTTCCAGCCCGCGCAGCTGAAGTCGGGCGCGGTTGCAGTTGTCGGCTTTCTGGGCTGCCAGCTTCTCTGCCTCGGCCTTGGCTTTTGCGGCCTTTTCTTGTTCTTCCTTGCGGAGCTTGGCTTCGAGTTCAGGCTCGACCGCCTTCCCTGGTGCCAGTCCAGCGGCTGCTGAAGCCGCCGCCTGCGCCGAAGAAGCTGCCACGGCGGGCAGCGCGCGCCGGCTTGCGGCGGCTGGCCGCTGCAGGATGCTGGAATCAGGGATGCCCTGCGGTGGCGGCAGATCGCTGTACTGGACCTGGTTGTTCTTGTCGCGCCATTTCCACTGTGCCAGCGCTGGCGTGGACAGGCTGGCGATGAGCACCGCTCCGCAGATCGCGACGAACCCTGAACGCATGGTGGAAACCCTTCAAGCTGGACTGGAGAAAAGTGTACCCGTGGTGGTGCGTGCCATGGCGAACGCGCGAGCAGCAAAAGCGTGCGTCTGTTGCGGCATCCCTATAATTTCGTTTTGCGTCAGGAGCCCTTTCCATGCGCCTTCTTGGTAAAGCGCTCACCTTCGACGAT
>LNFM01000865.1_pt1 | contig 71337 bp, 54 predicted proteins | sample 596031 | NCBI WGS metagenome assembly LNFM01 (sample SAMN04254537, study PRJNA301005) | activated carbon metagenome | isolation source: dual media filters at the Ann Arbor, Michigan drinking water treatment plant | place: USA: Ann Arbor
TTGACCAAGGTGCCGTTGGTGCTCCCCAGGTCCTCCAGAAAGGAGTCGTTCAGGATCGTGACGATCAAGGCATGCTCGCCGCTCACGGCGAGGTTCTCGATCTGCAGATCGTTGCTGGGACGACGCCCGATGGTCAGTCGCTCCTTGTCCAGGGGGACCTCTCTCAATACCGTCCCGTCAAGACTAAGAATCAGCTTCGCCATGGCAGTACCCCGTGCTTATTTGAACCACGAAAACAGCCGCGCGAGCCAACCCTTCGGCGCAGCATAGTCGTCTTTGATTTTGACCAGGATGACCGAAATGTTGTCACGCCCGCCGTTGTCGTTCGCTTGCTGGACCAACTGATCCGCCGCCAACTGCAAATTGGCCTGCAAGCTTCCGAGCGTCAGCTGCATGTCTTCGTCTTCGACCATATCGCTGAGCCCGTCCGAGCACAGCAGATACAAATCGCCCGGCTTGGTATCGTAGACGTGGACTTCGGTATCGACATCGGCGTCGATGCCCAGCGCGCGCGTGACCAGATTCTTGTTCTGAGACAGCTTGGCTGCCTCCTTGGTGATCATGCCGCTGTCGATCTGTTCCTGCAACAAGGAGTGATCGCGGGTGATCTGCTCGAACGAATCGCCCCGCATGCGGTACAAGCGCGAATCGCCCACGTGGGACACGCACAACCTGTTGTCGAAGAACAGCGCCACGACGAGCGTCGTGCCCATGCCGGAATACTGCGGCTGGCTGCGTGCGGCTTCGAAAATGGACAGGTTCGCCTTGGAGGAGTTCGCCTTGGCGATCTGCTCGACCCGGGTCAGTCCGCTCTCCGGATCCACTTCGATCAGGGACTTGCCTGGCAGCACGCGCTTGGTTTCGGACGACACCACCGCAACGGCGATGCCGCTGGCGACCTCCCCGGCGTTGTAGCCGCCCATGCCATCGGCAAGCACAGCGAGCCCGATCTCAGGGTCGGTACCGATCGAGTCCTCGTTATGCGAGCGCACCCGTCCGGGATCGGTCGCCGAAGCAAATTCAAGCGCAGTGCTCAGTGTCGCCATAAGGTGAATTACAGTCCGATGTCGACGGTATCGGCCGTGAGGCTGGCGGCGCAAGCACGAAGCGCCTTGGCCATTTCCTCACCCGTTTGGAAACGCTCTTCCGGATCCTTGGCCAATGCCCGATTGATGATGGCCGCGAGGCAGTCCGGCACATCCGGACGAATCGCCAAGATATCAGGATGCGGTTCATTGGCAATCTTGAACATGAGCTGTGCCATGGAATCGCCCTGGAAAGGAAGTCGGCCACAGACGAGTTGGAACAGCATCGCCCCGAGCGAGAACAAGTCGGACTGCCCGCCGATCTTCTTTCCGGCAAGCTGCTCGGGAGACATGTACGAAGGTGTGCCGAGCACCATGCCTGTCTTCGTGCGCGAGGAGTCGGTGATCCGGGCAATGCCGAAATCGGTGACCTTGACGCTGTCGCTTTCGGGCTCGTACATGATGTTGGCCGGCTTCACGTCGCGATGCACGACGTTCTGCGAATGCGCGTATCCGAGCGCCTCGGCCACGCGCGCGACGATGATCATCGTCTTGGCAATGGGCAGCAGGCTGTCGGGCTTGGTGTAAGGAACGAGATCCTTGCCCTTGAGGAACTCCATGGCGATGTAGGCAAGATCGTGTTCCTCGCCCGCATCGTAGATCGTGACGATGTTCGGATGAGTCAGGCGCCCTGCCGTCTCGGCTTCGCGGAAGAAGCGGGCTTTGACGTCTTCCAGTTCGTCGGCGTCGAATTCCTGGGCGAGTGCCATGGTCTTGATCGCGACGATCCGGTTGATCTTCGGGTCACGCCCGCCATATACGACGCCCATCGCCCCCTTGCCCAATTCGCGTTCGACCTGATAGCGGCCGAGCATCGGCTTCTCGGCCCCCGAACCGAGCACCATCGTGCCGCCGGGATGGGTGCTGCCGCCGCCGAGCATGACGGTTTCGCTCATCGCCTTCGCACGCCCCAAGCGCTGCTCCAGATCGCGGAACTTGGGGTTGTAGTCGGCCATGTAGCGGAACACCGACTCGGCCTTGTTGAACTGGCGCTTGCGCTCGAAATCAAGCGCGAGGTTGTACAACAGATCCATGATCGAATCGTCGAGCGGCAGCTTGCGGAACATGTCGAACGCCATGTCCAACTGCCCCTGGCCCTGCAGCGCGAGACCGAGCATGCGGCTGGAATGCGCAGACTCGGCGTCGGATTTTTCCTTGCCCTTCTCGGTCATCAGGAAGCGCTTGGTCGTCAGCAGCGCGTGACCGATGACGAGCAGGGCGGCCGCCGTCATGAATTGCAGCCACATCTGCTTGCTGATTATCAGCGAGAAGTGCGCAATGATCAGCGCCAGCAGAATGCCGACCGTCACCAGCGCGCCCATGCCGGCCTTGAGCCGCGGCAGGACCCAGATCAGATAAGCCGCCACCAGCAGTATGGCAAGCAGCCGCACCCAAAGCCCCCAGCTTGGCGCGACGAAGTAGTGCTCCTGCAAAATGCTGGATACCGTGTGCGCCATGGTCTCGACCGGGGATGTCGCGGCCGATACCGGAGTCACCTGGGCTTGGCCGAGTCCGGTGGCGGTCGGACCGATCAAGACGATCTTGTCGCGATACTTGTCGGCCGGGATCTTGCCGGTGAAGACATCGAAGAACGAATCGATGGGAAAGGCGGAACGCCCGCCCGCCTGATCGGAATAGAAGTAGGTGTACATCCGCAGGTTCGAGTCGGTGCGGATGCGCAGTTTGCCGAGGGCGAGTTCTTCGCCGAAAGTCAGGCGGATGTCCGCAGGCGTCAGATTCAGGCTCTGCGCCGCAAGCATGACCGCCAGCGACGGAAAATACTTGTCGTAGTAGCGCAGCACCAGGGGCTCCGTGCGCACTGCGCCGTCGACATCCCGATCCGAGTTCAGGTGCCCCAAACCGACCGCGCTCGCGGCGAAGCCTTCGAGCGGATAGAGCGGATTGATGGCGGGGATGGGCAGGCGTTCGATGTCGATGCCGCGGTCGGAACCCTGGATGCTGCTCTTGAGCACGAACTCCGGCAGCGGCCGATCGGGGTTGCCCTGAGGCTCGACGAGCGCCTGAAAGACCATCGGTAACAATACGTTATTCGCGCGCCGGAAGCTCAGTTGCGCCTTGGCGTCGGTATTGAGCGCCTGGGTCGCTTCGCTGAGCAGGCGACTGAACTGCGCGGCGGCAGGGTCGGCGCTGGCTCGGAACGACGATGCCTCGAACGTGGCCGCGAGCTTGTTGATGTACTCCAGCCCCGGATCGATCTGGGGTTCGAAGAAGAAAACGTTGTAGCCGATGACCTTGGCTTTTGCGCCGCTGAGGATCTCGGTCATCTTGGCGTGCACTTCGCGAGACCAAGGCCAGCGCCCGATGTTCGCGATGCTTTGATCGTCGATCGCGATCACCGCGATACGATCGCTGGGGACCTGCGAAGTCGACCTGACGCCGATATCGTAGGCCTTGCGCTCGAGGCTCTGTAGCAGATCCTGGCCCGAGAAAACGAGAATGACGAGCGTCGCAAGAACGCCGATGAACCAATCCGACCGCCAGAAATCTGTTTTTTTCATGCCTTCCCCGCGTTTTTACCTTTTATTTCTGGTGGTTAACGCCGACGGATTATCTATTCTACGATATTGAGTAGAAAAGCATATGATTTTTTGGGGACTAATGCCTTTGGGCTGCTGCGCTATTGCGATTGCGCAACAAATCCGCCGCCGCATATTCCACTCGCGTCTGGACTCAACGGCGATCCGCGCCGATCCCTTAATGGACGCAGTCGAACCTCGATCCTAGCGCGGCCGAGCAAGCGTCAAGGCGAAAAAAAGCCGCGGTAAACCGCGGCTTGAAGCGTTCTGCCGGTTCGATCGGTCAACTGCCCAGCACTGCGCCCACCGTCAGGCCTGCAGAGCGAACGAATTCGACCGCATCCATCTTCTTGCCGTCCTCATGGCGCAATCGGGTCACTTCGATCTGGCCGCCGGACGCCGTGATCTTGATGCTGGTCTCGCCGATGGCGCTGATCTCGCCGCTTTTGCCGACGACATCGGCGAAGCGGCCGAAGACCACCTTGCGCGCATCGTACAAATAGAGCTTCTTTCCGCCGATCGTCGTCCAGGCGCCCGGCGCGGGATTGCAGCCGCGAATCAAGTCGTAGATCTGACCGACCGGCCTGGCCCAATCGATCCGGGATTCCGCGGCGCGACACCAACCTTCATAGGTGGCCTGAGATTCGTCTTGCACGGTTTCGGTGTGCTTGCCGGCGTACACCAGGTCGGCAGCTTCGACCATTGCCGCCACGCCCATGGGAAAGAGGCTGTTGAAGTAAACGTCGCCAAGGGTATCGTCGGGCCCGATGTCGCAGGTCTTCTGCAAGATGACCGGCCCTTCGTCCAGGCCGTCGGTAGGCCGGAAGATCGTGAGCCCGGTGCGCCGGGCGCCCTGCATGATGGGCCAGTTGATCGAACTCGGGCCCCGGTGCTTGGGCAACAGCGAGGGGTGGTATTGAATGGTACCCAGACGCGGGATGCCGACGAACTCCTGCGGGGCGAACAGCAACACGTAGGCCATGACGCCCAAGTCCACGTTCAGCTCACGCAAGGCATTCTGCGCCTCGGGCTTGCGATACGAGGGAAACTGAAACACCTTCAGTCCCTTTTCCTGCGCAGCCACCTTCAACGGATCGGGTCGCGCCCCTTCCTTGTCCGGCGCGACGAACACCCCGGCGACCTCGTCGCCACGGGCGAGGAAAGCCTCCAGAACGGCCTTGCCAAAGTCTTGCTGGCCTATGATCGCGATTTTCATTCTCTGGTTCCCAAGATGGATGGATGACGGCAGTTCAGCTCTTGGCCCGCTTCGGCGGCAGACTGAACGCACCCGAGGCCTTGAGTTGCTCGACGCGCGCAGCATCGTAGCCGAGAACCTGCTGCAGCACTTCGTCGGTATGCTCGCCCAGCGTGGGCGAGCGCTCGATCTTGGCGGGCGAGGCAGAGAGCTTGATCGGCATGCCCACGTTGTACCATTTGCCCCGCTGCGGATGATCCAGTTCCACCATCATCCCACGCAGCTTGACGTGTTCGTCCTCGAACAGGTCTTGCGTCGACATGATGGGCCCGCAAGGCACGTCGAGCTCGTTGAGAATCTGCATGAACTCGCGCTTGGTGTACTTGAGCGCGAACTCGCCGATCAGCTGCCACATCTGCGCCTGATTGGCCCGGCGCTCGCCGATCGTGGCGAACTTCGGATCGGCCGCGAGTTCAGGCATGTCGAGCTCTGCGCCCATGCGCTTCGCCAAGGCATCCCATACGGCTTCCTGCACCACGACGTAGATATAGTCGTTGGGGCCGCCCGGCTTGCAATGAATGGCGTTGCCGAGTTGCCCGCCCCCGGAATCGTTGCCTGCGCGCGGCGCCGCGCCCATGCCCTTGTGGGTGGGCACGGAATACTCGGACAGGCCGCCATGCCACAAGCGCTGATGGTCGCGCCACTTGACCCGGCACAGGTTCATGACGCCGTCCATCATCGCCACTTCCACGTACTGCCCTTCGCCGGTCTGGTCGCGCTGGCGCAAAGCCGCCAGCAAGCCGATGGCGAGATGCAGCCCCGTGCCGGAGTCGCCGATCTGCGCGCCGGTCACATAGGGCGGCCCATCGGGCACGCCGGTCGTGCTCATCGCACCGCCCATGGCCTGGGCGACGTTCTCATAGGCCTTGAACTCCGCATAGGGGCCGGACGAGCCGAACCCCTTGATCGAGCCCATCACGATGCGCGGATTGATCTCGTGGATCTTCTCCCAGGTGAAGCCGAAACGGTCGAGCACGCCGGGGCCGAAGTTCTCCATGATGATGTCGCACACCTTCAGCAGATCCACGAAGATCTGCTTGCCCTCGGCCGTCTTCATGTTGACGGTGATCGAGCGCTTGTTGCAGTTGAGCATCGTGAAATAAAGGCTGTCGGCGTTGGGGACGTCGCGCAGCTGCCCGCGCGTCGCGTCGCCCTGCGGCGGCTCGAACTTGATCACGTCCGCGCCCATCCACGCCAGCAGCTGCGAGCAGGTCGGCCCGGCCTGCACGTGCGTCATGTCGAGTATGCGTACGCCCTTGAGTGCTTCCATTGTCTTCTCCAGAGTTCCTGCGGCAGGCGGGAGTCTACCTGCCCTCGCCGCACCGATCGTTCTTTATTTCTTCTTCGCGCTCTGCGGATTCAGGCTCGTGATGCGTCCGCTTTCGGTGCCGGCGGTCTCGTCGATGACCGCGTTGATGAGGGTCGGCCGGCGGGAGCGGATCGCCTCCTCCATGGCCTGGCGCAGCTGCGCCGGGGTCGTGGCGTGCACGCCGACGCCGCCGAATGCCTCCATGATTTTGTCATAGCGCGCATCCTTCACGAACACCGTGGGCGCGACATCGCTCCCGCCCGAAGGATTGACGTCGGTGCCGCGATAGACGCCGTTGTTGTTGAACACCACCACGCACACCGGCAGGTTGTAGCGGCAGATGGTTTCCACCTCCATGCCCGAGAAGCCGAACGCGCTGTCGCCCTCGATCGCGATGACGGGCTCTGCGCTCACCACCGCTGCGGCGACCGCGAACCCCATCCCTATGCCCATGATGCCCCACGTGCCGACATCGAGCCGTTTGCGCGGCTTGTACATGTCGACGATGCTGCGGGTGAAATCGAGGGCGTTGGCCCCTTCGTTCACGAGATAGGCATCCGGATTGGCCTTCACGATGTCGCGCACCACGTTGAGCGCGCTGTGATAATTCATCGGCGAGGGATTCTTTGCGAGCGTCTCGGCCATCTTCGCGACGTTCTTGTCTCGACGCTCGGCAATGGCGCTAAGCCACTCGGCCGGCGGCTTGGCCCATTGGGAGCCCATGCCGGCCAACAGCGCGGACACGCACGACCCGATGTCGCCCACCACCGGCGCATCGATGCGCACGTTGCTGTCGGCCTCCTGGGGCGAGATGTCGACCTGGATGAACTTCTGTCCGCCCCAGTCTTTATGGGTCTTTCCGCCCCAGGTCTTGCCTTTGCCGTGCGACAGCAGCCAGTTCAGGCGCGCCCCGATCAGCAGCACCACGTCCGCCGCGGGCAACACGTAGGAGCGGGCAGCGGCAGCCGACTGCTCATGCGTGTCGGGCAGCAGCCCCTTGGCCATCGACATCGGAAGGTAGGGAATGCCGCTTTTCTCGACCAGTGCGCGTATGTCGGCATCGGCTTGCGCGTAGGCCGCTCCTTTGCCCAGCAGAATCAGCGGGCGCTTGGCGCTCCCGAGCAGATCCAATGCGCGCTGCACGGCATCGGGCGCCGGAATCTGGCGAGGCGCAGGATCCACCACCTCGATCAGCGAGCGCCGTCCGGCTTGCGCATCGAGGGTCTGAGAGAACAGCTTCGCCGGCAAATCGAGGTAGACGCCGCCGGGCCGGCCGGAGACCGCAGCGCGAATCGCGCGAGCGATGCCGACACCGATGTCCTCGGCATGCAGCACGCGGAAGGCAGCCTTGCACAAGGGCTTGGCGATGGCGAGCTGGTCCATCTCCTCGTAATCGCCCTGTTGCAGATCGACGATTTCGCGCTCGCTCGAGCCGCTGATGAGTATCATCGGAAAGCAGTTCGTCGTCGCATTGGCGAGCGCGGTCAGACCGTTGAGGAATCCGGGGGCGGATACCGTGAGGCAGATGCCGGGTTTTTGGGTCATGAAACCCGCGATCGCCGCCGCGTTGCCCGCATTCTGCTCATGGCGAAAGGAGATGACCCGCATGCCCTCGGCCTGGGCCTTGCGGGTCAGATCGGTGATCGGGATACCCGGCAGGCCGAAGATCGTGTCGATGCCGTTGAGCTTGAGGGCATCGATGACAAGATGAAAGCCATCGGTCAACTCTTCGGCTTGTGCATTGGCGGTGATGCTCAGATCAGTCATGGTAAGAAGCCTCGCGTTCTCGTCGTCAACGGAACAAATGTCTTGCTCGGATGATCCGCCGGGCAGGTCCATCCCGGCATGATTGCCCGGATGCGCGGCAGACCCCGGCCACCTGATGTGGCCCGTGCTGTAGCGACGCGTATCATAGGGGCAATGCGGGATCGAAGCTCTTGACCACGGTCAAGATTCGCCCGAGCCTGGCTGAGGGCAGGCGGCAGCAGGCAGGCGAACCTGGTCGGTCCGGAATGGGATCATGGTTATGTGCGGCAGAGAAAGAACTGACGATACCGACTGCCCGCTGGCGACGCGGGCGCCATGATGACTGCGATCGCGCGCCATCCCGAAGCGAAGATCATACGCGTGCAGCTGCGGCAGAACCTCGCGCTGCAGCAGCTTACCGCGTCGCAATGGGACGAACTCGAGCCGCTGCTCGAGATCGCGGAGTATCCGAAGGGGGAAAGGCTCGAACACCAGGGCGACTGGTCGATGGAGCAATACTTCATTCTGGACGGCATCCTGAAGCGGGTGGTCTCGAATGCGGAGGGCCGGGAAATGATCCTGCGTTTCGCGGCCGAATCGGACATCGATACGAGCTACGCCGCCTGGCGGCTGAAAACCTCGATCCCTTACTCCATCCGTGCGGTGACTCGTGTGCGTGCCGCGAAGCTCTCCATGGAGGACTGGGTCGCCTTCATGGAGCGGCATCCGGCAGTGAAATCCGCATTCGAGTTTCAGGTCATGAAGCTCATGAGCGAAGTGATGGCCCACGTCATCACTTTGCATCTCCTGGATGCGCCCGGCCGCGTGCAGCGGTTCCTGCGCAAACAGGCGCAGTTGGGCGAGCGGCTGCCGAAAAAGGAGCTGGCCTCCTACCTCAACCTGTCCCCCGAGACCCTGAGCCGACTGAAAAAGCGCGGGAAGATCACGGTGCCTTAGCGGCCTCCCGCGCCCTCATGACCGTGGCGACGAGCGGCCACAGCAGCATGGTCAATGCGAGCACGGTCAGCGCCGCCGAAAAACCGCTGGAGAAGAAAACGAGCGGGCTTCCCTGGGACAGGACCATCGACTCGCGAAACGATGCCTCCACGCGGTCGCCGAGCACCAGCGCGAGAACCAGCGGTGTCGAGGGATAGTCGAGTTTCTTGAGCACGTAGCCGACGATGCCGAAGCCGAGCATCAGCCAGACATCGAGGATTTCGTGGCGAACGGTGTAGGCACCGATCGCGCAGGCGACGACCACGAGAGGCGCGAGGACGGCAAAGGGGACACGCAGCAACTTCGCGAACAGCGGAAGACAGGTCAGCGCGAGCATGAAGGCGGCGAGATTGCCCAGATAGGCGCTGGCGACCAGCCCCCACACGAGATCCTTCTGCTCGACGAAGATCAATGGCCCCGGCTGCACGCCCCACATGAGCAGGCCGCCCACCAGAACCGCCATTGCGGTGCTGGTGGGTACACCCAAGGCGAGCACGGGCAGCAAGGCGCTCGCCCCGGCCGCATGCACCGCGGTCTGCGGAGCGACCACGCCTTCCGTTTGCCCGCTGCCGAACTTCCTGCCCTTGACCGACAAGCGCTGCGCGATGCCGTAGCTCACGAACGACGCGGCGGTGAGCCCCCCCGGCACGATCCCCAAGACGCAACCGAGCAAGCCCCCTCGCAAGGACGTCGCCCAGAAACTCGGCCACTCGGCCCAGGTCTGCAATACGATCCGGGAGGTCATGCGCGCCCGCTTGCCCCGAAGCGCCGGCCCCTCGTCCATCGCCCACAGCATGCCGCCGATTCCGAACAAGCCGATCGCCACCACCAGGAAGTCGAAACCACGCGCCATCGGCGCCAGCCCGAAAGTCATGCGCGCTTGTCCCGTGGCCGCATCGCTGCCGACAACGGCCAGGGCAAAACCGAGCATCATGGAGGCGATCACCTTGGTAGGCGAACCTTTGCCCAGACCGACGAATCCGCAAAAGACGAGCAGATAGACCGCGAAGAACTCGGGCGCTTCGAATCCCTCGGCAAGACTCGCGAACGCGGGTGCCAGAAAGGTCAGCAGGACGACTGCGAACGAGGCTCCGACGAAGGAAGAAGTGAACGCGGCCGTCAGAGCCTGGGCACCCAAGCCCTGCTGAGCCAGCGGATGGCCGTCGAAGGTGGTCGCCACCGACCATGGCTCGCACGGCGCGTTGCCCAATATCGCAGCGATGGCCCCCGCAAAAAGGGCGCCCCAATAGACGCACGAGATCAGGATGATGGCCGAAGCGGGCGGCAGCGAGATCGTGAGCGGCAGCACGATGGCCATTGCGCTGGCGGCGCCGAGCCCGGGCAGCACGCCGATCATCAGACCGAGCAGGATGCCGGTGAGCATCAGCAGCAGGTGCGTGAGGGACAGCGCCACGCTGAAACCGTGCAGCAAGGCGCTCGGCTCACCCATGTCCTGCCGCCTCCGCGCAGCGCTCTCGCGGCGCTCCACATCCTTGCACGCCGCCGTACGATCGATGACGCATCAGTAGCCCAAGAAGGCGAGCGGATGCCAGAGGCCTTGATAGAGCGGCACCGCCAATCCGACTTCGAACATCAGGAACATCGCCGCCATGACGGCGCCGCCGATGCCGATCGACGCCGCCGTCCCGCGGCGCCCCGGCCCGCGCAGGTACACGGCGACAAGGATCGCCGATGCGACATGGAAGCCGATCAGCTCGATGACGCATACATAGACGGCCGAGGCGACCAAGACCCGCAGCACACGGCGGCCGCCGTCCATGCTCGTCAAGCGGTTCGAGCCGGACACTTCGCCGGCGCGGGCACGGAACAGCCGCAGCCCTGCGCACACACAAAGCAGGGAGCCGATGTAGAAGGGGAAGTAACCTGCCGGCGGACTGCCGCTCGACCAGGCCGCACCCAGCCTCAGACTGTCGAAGATCACCAAAGCCCCGATGCAGAACAGCCCGAGCGCCGTGGTGATCTCCACCAGGCGCGTCGAAATGCCGCGCGAGGCGTCGTCGCTGCCGCTCAAGGCGCGTCATCTCCGTATCGTTGCATCGATCCAGCCAAGCGGGCCACGGCGCGCGCGACCCTGCGCTATTTGCGACCGGCGCCCTTGTTCGCCAGGAAGCCCGCATCCTTCATCAGGCCGATGTGATTGATCCCCGCCTGCTCGATCCACTGCCGATACGGCTCACCGATCAGGAAAACGGGATTGAATGCACCATCGACCATAAATTTCTTCCACTCGGGCGTTTCCCGCACCTTGCGGAACACCTCGACATAATAGTCGACAGCCGCCGGCTGCACACCCGGTGCGGCGAAGATGCCTCTGAGCATGAGATAGTCGACGGGTATGCCCGCTTCCTTGCACAAGGGGATGTCGGCCCACGATCTTCCCGCGGCAATCTTCTCGGTGTAAGGCATCCGCTGCGCATTGAATACGCATAGCGGGCGCAGTTTACCGGCGCGCCAATGCGCCACGGCCTCGATGGGATTGTTCACCGAAGAATCGATGTGCTTGCCGACGAGTTGCACCGCCACCTCACCGCCGCCCTTGAACGGGACGTAGGTAAACTTGGCGCCGGTGGCCTTCTCCAGCGCAGCGGTAATGATGTGGTCTTCCTGCTTCGCCCCAGTGCCCCCCATCTTGAACCGCTTCGGTCCGGCTGCCTTCACCGCGGTCAGATAGTCTTCGGCCGTCCGATGCCTGGAGTCGGCATGAACCCACAGGACGAATTGATCGAGTCCGAGCATCGCCACCGGCGTCAATTCCGTCCAATGGAAGGGCACCCCGGTCGCGAGCGGTGTGGTGAAGAGATTCGACAGCGAGATGACGAGCTTGTGAGGATCCGACTTCGCATCCTTGATCGCCAGGAACCCTTCGGCACCGGCGCCGCCCGACCTGTTCACCACGGCCAACGTCTGCTTCATGAACCCATGCTTGTGCACCAGGTCCTGCAGCAGCCGCGCGATCTGATCCGCCCCGCCACCGGTTCCCGCGGGCACGATGAGTTCGACCGGTTTGGCGGGCTCCCAGGCCATCGCGCCTGACACGGGCGCCATTGCGCCGAGCCAACCCACGGCAACGACCGACAGCAGAGACAGGCATCCGGACTGAGCCATCGTTTCCTCCTCGTTCACGCAGCGGGTTTCAGACGGGGATCGCAGGACTTCGAAGCCGGCCCAGCGCTGCAGCGCCAGTATGGCCACACGCACCCTCGACAAGCAAGGGCGACAGGACAGGTTCCCGACAGGGAAGGACGTCGATGCCTGTGCGACGATGGCCGCCTCGGAACGAGCGGAGGTCGGCAAGCGTCCTGGGCAGCAGCGCGGTCGGTAGAGTTCCCGGCGCCGGCACCAAACGGCAGACCGCGAAGGACGCAAAGGTTGCTGCTGCTCGATCCACCCATGCACTGGATGGATCGACTGGCCCGAACAGCGAACGTTTACTTGATCAGAGTGACTGGAATGTTGACCAGGTGAATGACCTTGGAAGCCACAGAACCCAGCAACAGATTCGAGACGGCGCCCATGCCTCGGGTGCCCATGATGATTTCGGAGATCTGCTGCTCGTTGCAGAAGCGGGAGATGACGTCGGCCGGGTCGCCCACGCTGATATGGTGGCGGTAAGCGACACCGGCGGCATCCAGGCGCTGGCGGGCAGTCTTCAAAGTCTCGTCGCCCTCTTCCCGGTAGAAGCGATTCAACGTCTCCTGGCCGACGACCGCGGCAACGTTGGCGTACGGGACAGGCGGATGCACCGTGATGATGTGGAGTTCGGGCACAGGCTGCGTGCGCTTGACCAAATCGATCACGAAGTCGACCGCCCGAAGGCAACTTTCCGATCCGTCGACCGGCAACAGAAGCTTAGACATAGCGTTCTCGCGAAGATGAATGGGCTAAAGGCAAAACCAGGCTAGGTCTTCTTCTCGTCCGTGGCAAGATCGATGACGCCCCGTTCAGCTTGGGCACGAGCGACCCGACTGCTCACGATCCTGCCGATGGCCATCACGGCGATCGCACAAGCGAACGCAGCGACCCGGTAATCGCGGATCCACGCCATGTTCGCATCGATCCAATCCTTGAGCGCGACATCGCGCACGAACATGTCACCGGCGATGTAACCGAGCAAACCACCGCCGAACAGGATGATCACCGGATAGCGCTCCATCAGCTTGAGCACGATCGTGCTGCACCACACGATGATGGGAATGGACACCAGCAGACCGAAGACGATCAGACCCACGCTGTCCTTCGCCGCCGCCGCCACCGCGATCACGTTATCCAGACTCATCACGAAGTCTGCCACGATGATCGTCTTGATGGCTCCCATGAGCGACGTGCTCGCATCGATGTTGTGTTCCTCCCCGTCCTGGGGCATGACGAGCTTGATGCCGATCCACAACAGCAGAATCGCGCCGACGATCTTCAAGTACGGGATGGCAAGTAGGGTGACCGCGAAAATCGTAAGGCCGACCCGCAGCCCGATGGCGCCGAACACGCCCCAGAAGATGCCGAGCTTGCGCTGCTTCTCCGGCAAGTTGCGGCAGGCAAGCGCTATGACGACAGCGTTGTCGCCGCCGAGCAGAATATCGATCGCAATGATTTGCAGCACCGCGATCCAGAAATCTGGTGACCCGAACTCCACGATTTGTCTCCCTCCCAGGGCGAGCTGCGGTCCGAACGGCAGCAGCTTCTGGATAAACTAAGTGTGTGTCTGAATATACACGGCGCTCTCGCTGGAGTATAGATCCAGGCTCCTGTTCATCGAGGTCTAGAACAGACCCACGACCTTGCCGTTTTCATCGACGTCGATCTTCTCCGCCGAAGGCACCTTGGGCAATCCGGGCATGGTCATCATGTCGCCGCAGATCATGACAATGAACTCTGCGCCGGCAGCGAGCCGGACTTCACGCACGTTGACCACGTGCCCGCTCGGCGCGCCTCGCAGACTCGGATCGGTCGAGAAAGACGACTGCGTCTTGGCGACGCACACCGGATAGTGGCCGTAACCCGATTCCTGCAGCTCCTTGATGCGATTGCGAACCTTCGTGTCGGCGGTGATCTCTGCCGCGCCGTAGACCTTGGTGGCGATCTTGCTCATCTTGTCCCACAAGGTGTCGCTGTCTTCGTACACGAACGTCGGGTTGGATTTCTCCTCGCACAAAGCCACCACCGTGCGCGCGAGATCGGCTGCGCCTTTGCCGCCCTCGGCCCAATGATTGGCAACCACCACCTTGACGCCGAGCTTGCTCAGCCGATCCGTGAGCAAGTCCATTTCGGCCTGGGTGTCGGCAGTAAAGCGATTGACCGACACCACGCAGGGAATCGAATAGGTTTCCTTGACGTTGCGAACGTGACGCTCGAGGTTCGCCAACCCCTTCTCCAGCGCGGAAAGATTCTCGACGTTGAGCAGGGCTCGATCCACGCCGCCGTGGTGCTTGAGTGCGCGCACGGTCGCAACGATGACCGCCGCGTTCGGCTTGATGCCCGCCTTGCGGCATTTGATGTCGAGAAATTTCTCCGCGCCCAGGTCGGCGCCGAAGCCGGCTTCCGTCACGACATAATCGGCAAGCTTCAGCGCTGCCGTGGTCGCGGTGACGGAATTGCAGCCGTGGGCGATGTTCGCGAAGGGTCCGCCATGAATGAACGCCGGATTGTTCTCCAGCGTCTGCACCAGGTTCGGCGCGATCTGATCCTTCAGCAGCACGGTCATCGCACCGTGCGCCTTCAGATCGCGTGCGCGCAGGGGCTTGCCCTCGCGCGTGTAGCCGAAGACGATGTTGCCCAGCCGCTCTTTCAGGTCTTTGAGCGAGGTGGCGAGACAGAAGATGGCCATCACCTCGGAGGCGACCACGATATCGAAGCCGTCCTCGCGCGGATAACCGTTGGCCGTGCCGCCCAGCGAGCACACGATGTCGCGCAGCGCGCGGTCGTTCATGTCCATCACCCGGCGCCAGGTGATCCGGCGCGGGTCGATACCCAGTTCGTTGCCGTGCGAGATGTGGTTGTCGATCATCGCCGCCAGCAGGTTGTTGGCCAGCGCGATGGCGTTGAAGTCGCCGGTGAAATGCAGGTTGATGTCTTCCATCGGCACGACCTGCGCATAGCCGCCGCCGGCCGCGCCGCCCTTGACGCCGAACACCGGGCCGAGAGAAGGTTCGCGCAGACAGATGATCGCCTTCTTGCCGATGTAGTTGAGCGCATCGCCCAAGCCGACGGTCGTGGTCGTCTTGCCTTCACCCGCCGGCGTCGGGCTCATCGCCGTCACCAGTACGAGCTTGCCGTCGGGGCGCCCCTTCAGCGTGCCGATGAAGTCCAGGGAGACCTTCGCTTTGTAATGCCCGTAAGGCTCGAGATGTTCGTCCGCGATGCCCAGCTTCGCGGCCACTTCGACGATGCGCTTCATCGTCGCCTTCTGAGCGATCTCGATATCGGATAAGGCCATGCTTTGGCTCCTCGCAGGTTCGCACGACGCACCCGTGTCGGGTAACCCGGGCGTCACTTCGCAACGGTCGCAACTATACTGGGCGCCGCGCCCGTGCTCTCTTGACCGCGGTCAATTTTTACGTACGGCGCTGCTTGCGCTCAGGCGGTTTCGATATGTGCGCGCGCCTGACCGCCGCCGTAAGTCGACAGCGGCGTGAGTTCTCCGCCCTTGCGCACCACCACCGCGCAGTACTTGAACTCCGGGATCTTGCCGAACGGATCCAGCACCGGGTTGGTCAGCAGGTTCGCGGCCGCCTCGTAATAGCAGAACGGAATGAACACCGCGCCGAGCGGCGTCCCGTCGTCGGCTCGAGCGTAGAGGCTCACGGATCCTCTTCGTGAGGCCACGGTGACCACCTCGCCGGGACGCACCCCCAAACGATCGAGTTCCAGCGGATGCATGGAGACCGTCGCCTCGGGCTCGATGGCATCCAGCACACCGGCACGACGCGTCATGGCTCCGGTATGCCAGTGCTCGAGCTGACGCCCGGTGATGAGAACCATCGGGTAATCGGCATCAGGCTGCTCCGCGGCCGGGATGATGTCGGCAGGCACGAAACGCGCTTTGCCTGTCGCGGTGGGGAAGCGCTCGGTGAATACCACGGGCTGGCCCGGGTCGCCCTCGTTCATGCAGGGGTAAGTCACACAGCTTTGATCCTCGAGCCGGTCCCAGGTGATGCCCGCGATCGAAGGCATCGCGCCGCGCATCTCCTCGAACACGTCCTCGGGCCCGCGGTAGTTCCAGTCGAGCCCCAGCCGCTGCGCGAGCTGCTGAATGATCCACAAATCGGGCATGGCGTCCCCGGGGGCATCCAGCGCCTGGCGCCCCATCTGCACCATGCGATCGGTATTGGTGACCGTGCCGGACTTCTCAGGCCATGCCGTGGCCGGAAATATGACGTCGGCGTGATAGCACGTCTCGGTGAGGAAGATCTCCTGCACCACCAGCCAATCGAGCGCCGCGAGCGCTTCGCGCGCGTGGTGCGCATCCGGATCGGACATCGCCGGGTTTTCGCCCATGACGTACATGCCGCGGATCTCCTTGGCGATCGCCGCGCGCAGGATCTCCACCACGGTCAGTCCGCGCTGGGCATCGAGCGGCATGCCCCAGAGCGATTCGAACTTCGCCTTGGCTTTCGGATCGTCGACGAACTGGTAGTCGGGAAAGACCATGGGAATGAGGCCCGAATCCGAAGCGCCCTGGACGTTGTTCTGTCCACGCAAGGGATGCAGCCCGGTGCCGGGGCGACCGACCTGGCCGGTCATGAGGCACAACGCGATCAGGCAGCGGGCGTTGTCGGTGCCATGCACGTGCTGCGACACGCCCATGCCCCAGAAGATCATGGAGCCCTTGGAGGTGGCGTACATGCGCGCGACTTGCTTGATGGTCTCGGCGGGAACGCCGCATATCGGCGCCATCGCCTCGGGGCTGTAGCCTTCGACTTTCTGGCGCAGCTCGTCGTAGCCCAGCGTGCGGCCGGCGATGAAATCGGCATCGACGAGCCCTTCGTGCACGATGGTGTGCATCATGGCGTTCAACAACGCGACGTCGGTGTCGGGCTTGAACTGCAGGTAGTGCGTCGCATGTCGGGAAAGATCCGACCGGCGCGGATCGGCATAGATCAGCTTGGCGCCGCGCTTGACGGCATTCTTGATCCAGGTGGCCGCGACCGGATGGTTGGAGGTGGGGTTCGCCCCGATCAGGAAGATCAGATCGGCGCGAGCGACATCGTTGACCTGATTCGAAACCGCGGCCGAGCCGATGCCTTCGAGCAGCGCCGCCACGGACGACGCATGACACAGCCGCGTGCAGTGATCGACGTTGTTGCTGCCGAAACCCGTGCGCACCAGCTTCTGGAACAGGTAGGCTTCTTCGTTGGTGCCCTTGGCCGAACCGAACCCCGCCAGAGCGCGCTTGCCGTGGCGGTCGCGAATCTCGCGCAACTTTGCCGCCGTCAAGTCGAGCGCTTCCTCCCAACTCGCCTCTCGGAAGACTTCCAGCGGATTGGCCGGATCCATGACGAAATCGGCGCTCTTCGCAATGCCCGGCTTGCGTATCAGCGGCCGCGTGAGCCGCTGCGGGTGCTTGACGTAGTCGAACCCATAGCGCCCCTTCACGCACAAACGGCCTTTGTTCGACGGCCCATCGCGTCCCTCCACGAACAGGATGCGATTGTCCTTTACATGGTAGGTGAGCTGGCAGCCGACGCCGCAGTACGGGCAGACCGAGTGCACTTTCTCGTCGGCGATCTGCATGCCGACCTCGCCTGCGGGCATCAGCGCCCCGGTCGGGCAAGCTTGCACGCATTCGCCGCAACCGACGCAGGTCGAGGCCCCCATCGGATCATCGAAGTCGAATACGACTTTGGCATGGCCGCCGCGGAAGGCGTAGCCGATCACATCGTTGACCTGCTCCTCGCGACACGCGCGCACGCAACGCGTGCATTGAATGCAGGCATCCAGACGCACGGCGATGCCGTGATGCGATGCGTCGGCGGGCGGCTGCTCGCGAGGCACGAACCGCGGCGTGTGCACGTCGAGCTTCTTCACCCATTTATCCAGCTCCGAATCGAGCCGATAAGCGCGTTCGGGCATGTCCGAGGCGAGCAGCTCGAGCACCATCTGCTGCGACTTGCGCGCACGCTCGCTGGTGCTGTCGACCTCCATGCCCTGGACGGGCTTGCGACAGCAGGAGGCTGCGAGCACGCGCTCGCCCTTGACCTCGACCATGCAGGCGCGGCAATTGCCGTCCGGACGCATGCCGGGCTGATAGCACAGGTGCGGGATCTCGACGCCGGCCCGCTTGGCCGCCTCGATGATGGTCTCGCCATCGCAGGCAAGGGCTTCCTTGCCGTTGAGCTTGAAGCGGATGGGTTCAGCAGCCGCCTGGATCGTGGTCGCAGTGCTCATGGATCGACTCCGAATTGACTTGCCCGCCCTACTCGATCTCGTCCGCAAAATACTTGATCACGCAGCGCATCGGATTCGGCGCTGCCTGGCCGAGGCCGCAAATCGATGCGTCGGCCATGACGCTCGAAAGCTCCTCGATCAAATCCTTGTCCCAGACCTGATCGCCGAGCAGGTTCACGGCCTTTGCGGTTCCCACTCGACACGGCGTGCACTTGCCGCAAGATTCCTCGGCAAAGAAGCGCATCACGTTCGAGGCCGCGTCGCGCGCCTTGTCTGCCTTCGACAGGATCACCACCGCAGCCGACCCGATGAAGCAGCCATGCGCCTGCAACGTGTCGAAGTCGAGGGGCACATCGCCCAGACTCGCCGGCAGGATACCTCCCGACGCACCGCCGGGCAGGTAGGCGTAGAGCTCGTGGCCGTCCTGCATGCCGCCGCAATATTCGTCGATCAGCTCGCGCACGGTAATGCCGGCGGGCGCGAGATGCACGCCGGGCTTCTTTACGCGCCCCGAGACCGAGAACGAGCGCAAGCCCTTGCGGCCATGCCGGCCTTGCGAAGCGAACCACTCCGGCCCCTTCTCGAGGATCTCGCGCACCCAGTACAGCGTCTCCATGTTGTGCTCGAGAGTCGGCCGCCCGAACAAGCCCGTCTGGGCGACATAGGGCGGACGCAGCCTCGGCATGCCGCGCTTGCCTTCGATCGATTCGATCATCGCGGATTCTTCGCCGCAGATGTACGCCCCCGCGCCGCGCCGCAGGTGAATCCGGGGCAGGGCACAGGGCGGTGCGGCCTGCAGGCGCTCGATCTCGCGCTCGAGAATCTCCCGACAGCCTGCGTACTCGTCCCGCAGATAGATGTAACAGTCCTCGATACCCACGCAGCGGGCGGCGATGAGCATGCCTTCGAGGAATCGATGCGGGTCGCGCTCGAGATAGAAGCGATCCTTGAACGTCCCCGGCTCGCCTTCGTCGACATTCACGGCCATGAGCTTCGGCGCAGGCTCGGCGCGCACGAGCCGCCACTTGCGGCCGGCCGGGAAGCCCGCGCCGCCCAGGCCTCGCAGTCCCGAGCTTTCCATGGCTTGCAGGATCGACTCGATCTCGCGCCCTCCCGAGACGCACTGTGCGAACAAAGCATAACCGCCGCCCGCCCGGTACTGGTCGTAGTCGATATACGGCGCAACCGCGCACCGGACTTCCCGACTTCGCACGGCCGAGGTCACCGCATCGGCATTGGCATGAGCGATCGGGTTCTGCCCGACGACCGCGACGGGCGCTTGTTCGCAGCGTCCCACGCACGGCGCGGGAATGACGCGCACCTGCGGCCCGAAGCACGCCTTCAGGCTATCCAGCAAGCGCTGCGAACCGGCGAGTGCGCAGGCGATGGAATCGCACACCCGCACCGTCAACGCGGCAGGCGCCGCCTCGCCTTCCTTCACCACGTCGAAGTGGTGATAGAACGTGGCCACCTCGTAGACTTCGGCCGCCGCAAGATTCATTTCACGCGCAAGCGCGAGCAGGTGCGAAGCCGGCAGGCAGCCGTAACGGTCTTGAATCTTGTGCAAATGCTCGATCAGAAGATCGCGTCGACGCGGCGCATCGCCGAGCAGCGCCTGCACTTCGACGAGCGCTTGCGGATCGACGGGCCGACCCTTCGGTGTCGCGCGGGCGCGGCGCGTGCCGCGTTGCGCCGGCCCGGCCGGCGCGGGCTTGCTGTCACCCATCTCTTTGAACCTTTCGTGGGTTCGTCTTCCCTGGTGCCGCCACCGACCGCCGCCCGGCCCCGCAGCGATGATCCGCTGGAGGATCACGGTGGCGCATGCTCGAGACGACTACAACACTGATTTGAGCAACTTGCCCATTTCGGCAGGGTTGCGAGTGCACTTGATACCGCATGCTTCCAAGACCGCGATCTTCTCGTCGGCCGAACCATGGCCGCCGGAGATGATCGCGCCCGCGTGTCCCATGCGCTTGCCCGGAGGAGCCGTCGAACCGGCAATGAATCCGATCACCGGTTTGCGCATGTTGTCCTTGGCCCAGCGAGCGCCTTCTTCCTCGTCGGTACCGCCGATCTCGCCCACCATGATGACAGCCTCGGTGGCGGGATCGTCGTTGAACATGCGCAGGACATCGACATGCTTCAGGCCGTTGATCGGATCCCCGCCGATGCCCACGCACGACGACTGCCCGAGGCCCAGCGCACTCAATTGGCCCACGGCCTCGTAGGTCAGCGTGCCGGAGCGGGAAACGACGCCGATCGGCCCCTTCTTGTGAATATGGCCGGGCATGATCCCGATCTTGAGTTCGTCCGGCGTGATCAGGCCGGGGCAATTCGGGCCGATCAGCATGGCCTTCTTGCCCTGCATCCGGTAGCGGGTGTTGAGCATGTCGCGCACGGGCACGCCGTCGGTGATGCAGATCACCAGTTCGATGCCCGCGTCGACGGCTTCGTCGATGGCGGCCGCGGCATAGGGCGGCGGCACGTAGATCACCGATACGTTGACGCCGGTCTTGTCCCGGGCTTCTTGCACCGTCTCGAAAATCGGCACGCCTTCGAACGTCTGACCGCCCTTGCCCGGCGTCACTCCCGCCACGTAGCAGGCCTTGCCGTTGGCGTAGGCGATGCCCGCGCTGGTGTGGAAGCGTCCGGTCTTGCCGGTGATTCCCTGGGTGAGCACCCGGCTGTTCTTGTCGATTAGGATTGCCATGTCATTGCCCCTTTGCCGCCTTGACCACTTTCTCGGCGGCATCCGCCATATCGCCGGCCGGAATCATGGCAAGCCCCGATTCTCTGAGTATCTGCTTGCCAAGATCGACGTTGGTGCCCTCCAAGCGGACGACCAGCGGCACCTTGAGCGACACCTCGCGCGCGGCCTCGACCAGCGCCGTGGCGATCACATCGCACTTCATGATGCCGCCGAAGATGTTGACGAGGATCGCCTGCAGCTCCGGGTTGGTCAGCATGATCTTGAAGGCTTCGGTCACGCGCTCGGTGGTCGCGCCGCCGCCGACGTCCAGGAAATTCGCGGGCCGCCCGCCGTAGAACTTGATGATGTCCATGGTGGCCATCGCAAGACCCGCGCCATTCACCAGACAGCCGATGTTGCCTTCGAGCTGGATGTAGTTGAGTTCATGCTTCGAGGCTTCGACCTCGGCCGGATCTTCTTCGTCCAGATCGCGCAGCGCGACCAGTTCGGGATGACGGAAGAGCGCGTTGTCGTCGAAGTTCATCTTGGCATCGAGCGCCACCACGCGTCCGTCGCCGGTGACGATCATCGGATTGATCTCGGCCAGACTCGAGTCGGTCGCGTAGAAAGCCTCGTAGAGCGCCTTGAAGACGTCGCGCGCCTGGGAAACCGATCCTTCCGGGATGCCGATCTTGCGCGCGACATCGTCTGCCTGCGCATCGGTCAGCCCGGTGCCCGGATCGATCGCGACCTTGTGGATCTTTTCAGGCGTCTTGTCGGCGACCTCTTCGATGTCCATGCCGCCCTCGGAACTCGCCATCAGGACGATCCGCTGCGAGACTCGATCGACCACCATTCCGACATAGTATTCCTTGCGGATGTCGGCGCCCTCTTCGATCAGCAGACGCCGCACCTTCTGGCCGTGCGGGCCGGTCTGGTGGGTCACCAGTTGCATGCCGAGAATCGCCTCCGCATGCTGGCGCAACTGCTCGGGCGACTTGGCGATCTTCACGCCTCCCCCCTTGCCGCGGCCGCCGGCATGTATCTGAGCCTTGACGACCCAAACAGGGCCCCCGAGCTTGCGCCCGGCCTCGACCGCTTCGTCAACGCTGAAGCAGGCGACGCTCCGGGGGGTCGGCACGCCGAACTTCCTCAAGACCTCTTTTGCCTGATATTCGTGGATCTTCATGTCTACCCGATCGAGCATTGCGTTCGGAAACCAGCCCGCTGCACGATCCCGCAGATCGGCGCGGATACCCAAGGCCACCGCCAGGGCCGCGGATGGGAAACTGGATTGACCGCAAGCGCTTACCGGCCTTGCCGGATCGATCCCCGGCCCAGACGCGGCGCCACGCTGCAGCGCCAGCCAGTATAGCACCCGAGTTTACGGATCGCTGCGGCGATGCCGGCGCAGGAAAGTGCTGCCGCTGAAGAGCAGCAGCGAGCTCGCCACGAACAGCGGGATCATCCCGAACACGGAGCCCAGGGCACCGAACAGCACCGGGGCGCCGGCTTCGGTCACCTTGTTCACCGTTTGCCTCAGTCCCAAGGCTTCCCCGGCGCGACCGGAAGGCGCGCGAGCGTGTATCAGCATCATGGACAACGGACTGCAACACCCGAGGCCGAGACCGAGCACGAAGGACAGAGCGAGCAGCAGCCCGATGTGGCCCGCGAAAGGAAAGGCGCAGTACGCGATCGCCGAGAGAATCATCGACAATCGCATGACCTCGGCCTCCCCGAACTTGCGGACCAGAGCCGGCATGGCGAACCGAATCGCCATCAAGGCCATCGCGTACGCGCCCATGACCGTGCCGATCTCGGAGGCCGACAGGCCGATCGAGCGGCCATAGATCGGCATATAGAAGGTGTAGAGCTCGATCCCGGTTTCCACGGCACCGCCGGCGATCAGCAGCCGACGCAGATCCCGGCTCTCGCGCAGCATGGAGAAGGTCGCGCGCCGCCCATCGCCGGCGGCTTGCGTACGATGGCCCGAGAGAAAGCCCGCGCCTGCCACCAGCCAGCCGATGGCCAACATCGGAACGAACGCCAGCAGCAGGTACGTCGGCGCATAGCCCAGGCCGTCGATCGAGAAGCCGACCGTGAGGGGGCCGATGAAGTTGGAGGCGCCGATGCCGAGGCTGAAGATCGAGAAGTTCCGGGCCCGGTCGCCAGGCAGGATGCCGATCATGCTCTGCATCGCCACGATGAAAAAGATATAGAACGACCCGATCAACGTAGCCGAAACGAAGAGCGCGAGCACGCCGGGAAACACGTACGGAATGAGCAGCCCGAGGGCCAGGCCCGCGCTCCCCAGCATCATGGGGCCGCGCATGCCGAGCCTGTCCGCCATCTTGCCGGCGTAGACCGCCAGAACGATGGGAAACACCGAGTACATCCCGTAGAGCACACCGATGAGAAGCTGCGACGCCCCGAGATCCAGCGCGAACAGCGACAGCAACACCTTGCTGCCCTTGAAACTGGTGTGATTGAGCAAAGCGAGGGCGACCACCCAGTAAAGCGTCATGGCAGAGGCGCTTCGTGGGGCGAAGGCGCCGCGGCTTTCCGCGAACCGCCTGAAAGGCAATCCGCCGCGTCGGGACGGCCTGCGACGACGGACGGTACGCACCGAACACGTACGTTGGTCAGTCGACGCTTCTTCACAGTATATGGACTATATAAGCCCATTGAATGGCGCATCGCACCATCCTCCCTGGAGGAAGCATCGCAGCAGACAGTTCACGATATGGATTCAAAAAACCGGATTTGCAGGGTGGGAAAGCGAACGGCACAGACAAAAAAAAAGCGCAGTCTCAAGGACTGCGCTTAAATCCACCAAAGGAGGAGGTTTTGGAGGAAACGTCGGACTGGCATCCAACGTGCAGCCATTATGCCTCCGCCCTCAGAACGACCGCAAGCACTTTTTGTTGCTACGCAAAAAAACACATCCCGAATCGTGAAACAGAAAAGCGTCGAGGGTAGTCATCGCAGACCCCAGGCAGGAGCTGGCAGCCCGGGCCGGGAAAGCGTCGAGGCTAGCGGACGACGAGCACCGGGATCGTCGCGTGGCTGAGCACCTTGCGCGTCTCGCTGCCCAACAGCATCGACATGATGCTGCGCCGACCGTGCGAGGTCATGACGATCAAATCGCATCCGCGCTGCTCCGCGGCCTTGACGATCTCGTCGTAGGGGTGATCGCTCGTGGCCCGTACGGTGTCGCACGGTATCGAAGCATCCTGGGCCGTCTTGCGAATGTACCCCAGGTAGTCCTCGGCCTTGGCCAGGGCCTCACGCTCGATCTTCTCCTCGGTGGCGGGATCGAACGCCCCTTCGTAGGCGATCATCAGATGGAAATCCGGCACGACATGGATGCCGGTGATGCGCGCACCGTGCAACTTGGCGAGATCCACCGCTAACTGCACTGCTTGCTCCGAACGCTCCGACCCGTCGGTCGGCACCAGGATATGTTTGAACACGATGTGCCTCCTTCCAGCTTCATGAATCATGCATCGGTCGGCGAAGCAGGGTGAGAGCCGCGCACGGCAATCCAGTGTTCCACGAGCCCGCCGCCGACGTCAACGCGTTTCGCGTCCACCGTCACTGTCACTTGCTTTCGTTACCGTTTCACGCGCGCTGTTCCTGCGCGGACAGCGGGCGCTCCCCTGCCTGCGAGCGCCCGCCCTTGGGCTCAAGGGCCTTCGTCAGCGGGCGTACGCAGTTTGCGCGTCGGATAGACCTTGGCCGGATGCGCCTGCACAGCGGCCTCGTCGATATCGATGCCCAAGCCAGGCGCCGTCGGCAAATCGATGTAGCCGTTCTTGGGCTTCAACTGGTTGGGAGAAATCTTGTCGCCCCACTCGACGAAGGGCAGGAAGTATTCGGTGATGATGAAGTTCGTCATGGTCGCCGAGGCGTGTACGGTGGAAGCCAGGCCCAGCAGCGTCGAGTTGTAATTGTGCGGCGACACCGCGATGAAATAGGGCTCGGCCATGGCCGCGATTTCCTTCAATTCGAGAATGCCGCCCACGCAGGCGACGTCCGGATTGATGATGTCTGCCGCGCGCTGCTCGAACAACGGCCGGAAGCCGGTCTTGAGATAAGTCGCCTCACCGATGACGATGGGCAATCCCGTCGCCTGGCGGATCTCGGCCAAGGCTTCCACGTTCTCGGCGGCACAAGGCTCTTCCAGCCAATAGAGATCGAACTCGGCCAGGCGCTTGTCGAGACGGATCGCATGCATGGGCGCCAAGCGCCGATGCTGCTCGATCAGCAGGTCGATCTTGGGCCCGACGGCCTCGCGCACTGCCTTCACGACCGACACGGCGCGCTCTTCGTGCTCCTTGGGAATATAGGTGCGCCAGGGCGAAGGCAGAGGATCGAACTTCATCGCGGTGAAGCCCATCGAGACCACCTTCTCGGCTGCACGCGCGTAGTCGGCGGGTTCCTTCATGCCGTAGCTCCAGCCGTTGGCGTAAACGCGGATACGATCGCGGACACGCCCGCCGAGGAGGTTGTACACCGGCTGCTGCAGCGCCTTGCCGACGATGTCCCACATCGCCTGTTCGATGCCGGAGATCGCGCAGAACAACTCCAGCGACCCGCGCCGGGCCGCATAGTCGTCGAACGCGAACTGGGTGAAATGCTTGATATCGAACGGCGAGCGTCCAACCAGGTATGCGCCGAGCGCGCTCACTTGCGCGAGCACCGGTTGGTCGCGATCGTACTGCGAGTAAGCCTCGCCCCAACCGTGAATGCCCGCGTCGGTTTCCACCTTCACGAACACCAGATTCTTGCGCCAGCCCGGATGCACGCCGTAGCCGGTTACCTTCGTGATCTTCATTGTTGCCTCCCCAGTCACGTGTCGGAATGCGTTCCGCTTTTTAACCCAGCGTTCGGGCTTAGCCAAGCAGGTTCATCGAACAATCCGCGTTGGAGGCGAGCAGTGTGCCTCGCGGCAGCCCCCTCCGCATTCGCCCTAGCGCGGCGAGCGATCCCGCGGCAACCGGTCGACGCCATCCTCGCGACGAAACTCCCCCTCGATGACCCCCGGCGGTTGCTCCGGATCGAACGAACTGCCCTTGGGCATGGGCCAGATCAGTACGAGCAGGGCAAGCAGATCGGTGATGACGCCGGGAAAAATCAGAAGCAAGCCGGCGATCAACGTACGCGCGCTGGCAAGCAGCGCCGAGACGGGGGAGCGCCGCTCACGCAAGTGCGCCGCGACTCGAACGGCCCACATCAATTTCTCGAACCGTATCAACAGCAAGCCGCAGACAGCCGAACATGCGAGCCAGACGAGCACCCAGAAGCCGATCGCGTCTCCCAGGCGAAACAGCAGCCAGGCCTCCAGCACGGGAAAGCCGAGCAGTAGCGCGAAGATGATCAGTGCAGGCATTACGCACCCTCCGTGCGCCGATTCAAAAGCCCCCCGCTGCCGAGCAGCAGGCCGTTCACCACGAACACCAGCCCTACGCCGAAAGCAGTTCCGAGGACGCCGAACAGCAGCGGACAGGCGACTTCGGCCAGCTTGTTGACCGTGACTCGCATGCCGATCACTTCGTTCACGCGCCCGGCCGGCGACCGATTGTAGGAAAGAATCTGACTCAGCGGCTGACCGCAGCCCAAGCTCAGTCCGAGCATGAACGAAACCGCCGCCAGGATCCAGGCCGACTCGAAAATCGGAAACAACATGAACGTCCCCGCAGCGCCCACCATGGCGAGGGTCAGCATGCGCGCCTCGCCGAGCCGTCTCGTCAGCGCAGGCAGGAAGAAGCGAACTGCGATCGCTGCCAGCGCGTAGGCGGACATCACGAAGCCGATCGCCGTGGCCGACAGCCCCACCGAATGACCATAGATCGGCATGTAGAAGGAGAACAATTCGAGCGCCGAAAGCACGACGCCACCGACGATGAACGTGTCCCGCAGTACCGGGCGCTGCCATAGATCCAGCGCATTGCCGCGCTCGCCGCGCCCACCCTTGCGAACCGCGGGAAAGCCTCGTCTGAGCATGGCCACATAGGCCATGCCTGCCAGGGGGGTCAAAGCCAACAGCAGGTAGCCGTAGGCATGACCCACGTGATCCACAGCAAAGCCTGCCGCAATGGGCCCCAGGAGAGCCGCAATCGCCGGACCCAGGCTGAACGTGGAGAAATCACGCGTGCGTGTCTCCGGCGTGCCGAGCGCTCCCACCAAGCCTTGGATCGTGACCGCATAGAAGACGAATCCAACGCCCACCAGGGCCGCCGACCCGAACAGCGCCGGAATCGAGGGCAGCAAACCCGGCAGCAGCATCCCCAGGGCAAAGCACAGCGAGCCCCCGAGCAAGGGCCAGAAGAAACCCACGCGGTCGCTGACCTTGCCCGCGACCACCGCCAGCAACAAGGGGCCGACGCCATAGACGGCCATCAACACGCCGATCTGCGCGGGGCTCGCGCCCAATTCGAGCGCGAACAGGCTGAGCAGGACCTTGCTGGCCTTGTACCCGGTAATCACCAGCACGGTGATCACGAGCACGGAGTAGACGCTCATCAGGCGCACGGCCCGGGAGCCCGCGCCGTTATCCGGCGTTTGGCTCACGCCGAAAGGCGCCGAGCGTTCAACCCCAGCAATGCACCGATCCGGTCGCCGGACTTCAGACCCGAACCCGTCAGCACGAGGACGGTGGCCTCGCCGGCCTTGATCTCGCCGCGAGCGATCAACTGGCTGAGCCCCGCAGCCGCGGCCGCCGAGGTCGGTTCCACATACAGCCCTTGGCGGGCAAGCGCACCGAGCGCGCTCACGATCTCGGCCTCGGAGACCGCGAGAATGCTGCCTGCGCAGGAGCGAATCGCCCCCAACACCTCCACGACCCGGGTCGGCTGCGACGAGGCGATACCCTCGGCCACCGTCGTCTCGATGCGGGTAGCCACCAGATGATCGGTCCCGGCGACATAGGCCGCGAAGTATGGGGCGCAGTTGGCCGCCTGCACGCCGTGAATCTTCGGCATGCGCGCGATCTCGCCATTGGCCAGCAGTTCTCGAAAACCATGTTCGCATCCGAGCACGTTCGCGCCGTAGCCCAGAGGGACCACGACATGATCCGGCACATCGAATCCGTACTGCTCCCAGATCTCGTAGGCCAGCGTCTTGGTGCCCTCGGCGAAGAAGGCCTGCCGGTTGTGGCTCGCGTAGAAGATTTCCGCCGACATGGCCAGCGCCGCGTCCGCCACGTCCTGCCGCGATCCCGGGATGGTCACGGCGTCGGCGCCCATCGCCGCGATCTGCACGATCTTCGGATAGGAAGCCGTTTCAGGCACCAGGATGCGCGCCTGGATACCGGCGGCCGCGGCATACGCGGCCAGCGACGCACCCGCGTTGCCCGAGGAATCCTCGAGCACCCGCTGCAACCCGCAGCGCTTCAGGTACGAGATCATCACCGTCATGCCGCGATCCTTGAAGGAACCGGTCGGCATCATGAATTCGAGCTTCGCCTGTACCTCGATGCCCTCCCAGCGCATCGGCACCATCGGCGTCCAGCCCTCGCCCAGCGTCACCGCGTCGGCAGCCGGCACTCGTATGGCTTTGGCATAACGCCATACCGATCGACAAGTCGTGTCGATGTCGGTGCGCTTCAAGCCGCTGCCGGGCGTGAGATTCAGGTAACCGCCCGCGGGCGACTGCCACATCGGCTCGTCGACCGGATAGCACTGACCGTTGCTCGGATCGATGTATTCGACGTTCATGAGACGCTGCTACTCGCCAATCCGACGATGCTTCAGTTCAGCGACGATCACCGGCTCGCCTGCCATTCCCTGACCAACCCGAGCAAACGCTCGACATCCTGCGCGGTGTTGTACAAGTGCAGCGAGAAGCGCAACACGCCGCGCCGAACCGACAGCTTCACCTGACGTTCGCTGATGTATTCGTACAGCGACTGCATGCGTGTGTCGTTGGTCGAATCGTGGCCGCCCGCCGCCATGTCGCCGACCGTGACGATATGCGCAAGATGGGGCCCAGGCGCACCGCCGCTCACCGGCAGGCCCAGTTCGAGCAGGCCGCGAGCCAGACTATGGGACAGCCCCAGCACATAGGACTCGATCGCCGGCTTGCCGTAGCGCGCCAGATACTCGAGCGAAACATCGAGGCTCGCCGCCGCCGTGAAGTTGTAGTTGCCCAAGTCGAAGCGACGCGCACCGGGGGCCAGCCGATACTCGAAGCTGCCCAGATCGGCTTCCGAAGCATCCCCCAGATCGACGCCGAAACGCGACAGGTAGGCCGGCTGCAGACGCTCGGCGCATTCCTTGCGGCAATAGAGCAAGCCCATGCCGTAGAGACCGCACAAGCCCTTCTGCGTGGAGCAGGCGTAGGCGTCGATGTTGAGCTTCTGCACATCGTCGTCGAGCACGCCGATCGACTGCGCCGCATCCACCACCAGCATCGCCCCGCGCTTGCGGCAAGCCGCGCCCAGGGTCGCCAGGTCGGTGCGAAAACCCGGCGCGAACGACACCGTCGCGCAAGTCACCGCTCGCGTGCGTTGATCGATTCTGGCGATCATTTCCTCGACCGGCATGGTGCCGGCGCGCGGTGCGACCATGCGAATCTCCACCCCGCGACGCTGCAGATTGAGCCAGGCGTAGACGTTGGCCGGATGCTCGATCTCGGGACAGATGACGACGTTGTCGCCGCTTTGCCAATCGATCGACGCGGCAATCGCGGCGATGCCCTCGGTCACGTTCTTCGTGAACGCGATTTCATCGGGCGTGGCGGCGTTGATCAGCGCGGCGAACCGGCCGCGCACGCGCTCCATCATCTCGAAATAGCCGTTCTTGTCGACCTCGGCATTGAGGCGCTCGTCCAGATGATCGACCAGCGCATCGCGGGCCGCCTTGGGCAGGAGTCCGCGTGCGGCTACATCCATGTAGGTCCAGCGCGCGGTCGCCGGGAAATCCTTGTACGCCTGCGATACGTCCTTGCTCATGTTCGTTCTCCGTGTGGCTTGAGCTGCAGCGAATTGATGACTTACGACCGACCTTGCACGCGACCTTCTCTCAGGTCGCGCTCGACTGCTGCCTCGTCCCGCGTGGCCGGTGCGCCATAGCCGCCGCCGCCGGGCGTGGCGATTCTCAGCACACTGCCTCGAGGCAAGGCGACTTCGCCCGCTGCCGCGGGCAGTTTGCGCTCATCCGGGCGCCCGGGATTGAATATGAACTCGCCGGGCCGGCCGGCCGCCGCCCCTTCCATCCCTTGCGCGGCCACATGCTGGCGCTCGGAGGACAGGCTGACCGTGACATCGTCGGCGATGATGCGGTAGTCGCGCAGCACACCCATGCCACCGCGGTACTTGCCCGCCCCGCCCGAGCCCTCCCAAAGCGCGTAGCGCTCGATCATGAAGGGATACGCGTGCTCCAGCGCTTCGACCGGCAAATTCGACGCACCGGAGGCGTGCACGCGAACCGCGTCCACACCGTCGCGATAGGGGCGCGCGCCCATGCCGCCGGCGACCGTCTCGTAGTTGACGAAGTAATCGCCGCTGCGCGGATCGGTCCCGGAAAGCACGACCAGATGATGCGGACCGCTGCGGGCGAGCGCCTTGTCGGGCATCGCCTGAGAGAGCGCCGCAGCCACGACATCGCCCAGCACGCCGCAGGAGATGGAGCGCGCCCCCACGGCGGCCGGCGGCGTCGGCCCGACCACCGAGCCGGGCGGCGCCTCGATCTGCAGCGTGCGGTAATACCCCGCGTTGGCCGGCACATCGGGATCGAGCAGACTCTTGGCCACGGTATAGACGGTCGCGAGCAGGGCGCGGTAAGGAATGTTGCGCGCGCTCCCGACCTGCCGGCCCGAACCTTCGAAGTCGAAATGCAGCTGGCCTTCACTCACCGTCAGCGCCAATTGGATCTTGGCCAGCTCGCCTTCGCTGTCGCCATCGAGGTAATCCTCGGCCACGTAGGTGCCGCGCGGCAAGCGCGCGATGGCCGCCCGGAAGCGGCGCTCGGTGAAATCGAGATAGGCCGCGATCGTGGCCTCGGTCTGCTCGACGCCGTATCGCTGCATGAGCCCGGTGACGGCACGGATGCCGACCACGTTGGCGGCGAACTGCGCCTTCAGATCGCCGTCGCGCTCCTGGGGTGTGCGCGAATTGAGCAGGATGATGTCCACCAGATCGCGGTTCACCTTGCCTTCGGCGACGATCTTCACCGGCGGAATGCGCAAGCCCTCCTGGAAGATCGTCTTGCACACGGCCGCCTCGCTGCCCGGCACCATGCCGCCGACATCGGCATGATGCGCGATGTTGGCGACGTAGGCGACGATGCGCCCCTCGCAGAACACCGGTGCAATCACGTTGATGTCGGGCAGATGGGAGCCGCCGCCGTTGTACGGGTCGTTGGCCACGAACATGTCGCCGGGCCGGATGTCTTCGAGCTTGAAGCGCGCGCGGATCTCGTCGACGGCGCCCACCATGGAGCCCAGGTGGATCGGCACGCGCTGCGCGAGCGCAACGACCTGCCCGGCCGCATCGAAGATCGCCGTGGAGCAGTCGGCGCGCTCCTTGATGTTGGGAGAGAAGGCGGTGCGCATGAGCGTCGCCCCCATCTCCTCCGCGCTCGCCAGCAGATGACGGGCAACGACCTCGGCTCTGATCGGATCCACGCGACTGTCCATCCTAGGCCTCTTTTCGTACGTCGAGCGGTTCGAGTTCCAGATGCATGGTGCCGGTCGCATCGATCCTGAACTTCGACTTCGGCGGCACGACCGTGGTCGTGTCCATCTGTTCGATGATGAGCGGTCCATCGAAGCTCGTGCCCGCGGGGAGCAGCTCGCGCTTGTAGACGGGCGTGCTGGTGAAGCCCGTCTCCGGGAACCATACACTGCGCGTCTCGGCCAGCGCCCGCACCAGATTGCCACCGCTGTAGGGCTGTTCGGCCGGCGGCACCGCACGCGCCGCGGTGACCGTGAGGCGCAGGTTGACGATCTCGACCTCTTGCTCCGGCATGTCGTAGCCGTAGAACTCGCGATGGCGGGCGTGGAAGCTTTCCAGCAACTGCTCCAGGGTGTCCGGAAAGACGTTGCCCCCCGGCAGGGGCAGGATCAGCTCGAAATTCTGGCCGACATAGCGCAGGTCGGCCGACCACTCGAACACGGCCTTGGCGCCGGCACCGATCTCCCCTTCGATCCAGGCCTCGCCCTGCGCGCGCAGCTGAGCGTATCCCGCATTCATCGCGGGCAAGTTGGCGGCCAAGGCGCGGACGAAGCGCGTCAAGCTGAAGTCGCCTCGCACATCGGCGTGCAGCAGCCCGAGCGCCGAGAGCAGACCGGGCCGCGGCGGCACGACGACGTGACGTATCCCCATGTTGCGCGCGATATCCGCGGCGTGCAGCGGGCCCGCGCCGCCGAAGGCGACCAGCGCGAACTCGCGCGGATCCTCGCCCTGTTCGACCGAGATCACCCGCACCGCGCCCATCATGTTGGCATTCACGATGTCGAGAATGCCGGCGGCGGCTTCGAACATGTCCACGCCCAGCGACTGACACAATTCCTTCTCGATCGCATTGCGGGCGCGCGCCGGATACATCACCATGCGCCCGCCCAGCAGCGTTTTCGGATTCAGACGCCCGAGCACCACGTTGGCGTCCGTCACCGTCGGCCGCGTGCCGCCGCGTCCGTAGGCCGCCGGCCCCGGAAACGCGCCCGCGCTCATCGGCCCGACCTTCAGCAATCCGCCCGCGTCCACCCAGGCAATGCTGCCGCCGCCGGCGCCGATCGTATGCAGATCGATGGTGCGTGTACGTACCGGGAAACCGCCCATCTCGCGCTGGCTCTTCTGCGCAGGATTGAGCGCGCGTATCAGGCAGACGTCGGTCGACGTGCCGCCCATGTCGAACGTGATGAGATCAGGGATGCCCAACTGCGTGCCCAGGCCGCGCGTTCCGATCACACCGCCCGCGGGACCGGAGAAGAACGTATTGACCGGCATGCGGCGCACGGCGGCCGGTGACACTGCGCCGCCGTTGGACTGCATGACGCGCGGCACGCTCGGCACGCCCAAGTCGCGCACGCCTTGCTCGAAGCGCTCCAGATACCGATCCATGATCGGCATCAGGCTCGCATTCACCGCCGTCGTGGCGAAGCGCTCGAACTCCCGGAATTCGGCCAGCACCTCGTGCGACGCACAGATGTAGATTCCGGGCGCCGCCTCCTGGAGCGCCGCGCGGGCACGACGCTCGTGGTCGGGGTTGGCATAGGCATGCATGAAGCAGATGGCGACCGCCTCCACGCCCTGGCTCTGCAAGGTCTGGACCGCTGCCCGCACCTGATCTTCGTTCAGCGCAACGACGACCTCGCCGCCGCAATCGACCCGCTCGTCGATCTCGAGGCGTGCATCGCGCGCGGCCGGAGGCACGGGCTTGGGGATGTCGAGATTGAAGTAATGCGGCCGGCGCTGCCGTGCGAGTTCCAGGACGTCGCGAAAGCCGTTCGTGGTCAGCATGCCGGTGCGAGCGGTCTTGCCCTCGAGCACCGCGTTGGTCGCAAGCGTCGTACCGAGCACCACGAACTCGACCTGCTCGCATTTCGCCCCCGCGAATTCCACGATTTCTGCAATGCCTTGCAGGATGGCCTTGGCGGGATCGTCGGTGGTGGTAGGAAGCTTGTGATACCGATACTCGCCGGTTGCGATATCGGCGAGCACGACATCGGTGAACGTACCGCCGGTGTCGATGCCGATCCAAAGACGGTTCATGCGCCTTGCCTGGGTAAACGGTGGGAGCGATCGAGAATAGCACGCGGCTACCTGTGCGGCCAGACGAGGGCGGGCGCTGCGGCCCGCTGCGGGAGCAGCGCTATACTGCCGCTCTTCACACCCCTGCCGAGGAGTACGCGTGGCCACCGTCATTCGAGAAACCGAGTCGATTCCCGCCGCAACCAGTCAGGCGCTTTGCGAGGCGATCGCGCGCTGGCGTTACGAGGATCTGCCGGTCCAGGTCGTCGCCACCCTCAAGTCCCTGCTGCTCGACGAGATCGGCGTGATCGCCGGTGCCGCCCATGCGCCGGGCATCCCCGAACTGAACGCGCGGCTGTCCCGCTGGGAGAGCAGCGGCAGCGCCACCGGATTGATCGGCAAGCGACGCTACTCGCCACCTACCGCGGCACTGGCCAACGGCGCAGCCGGGCATGCACTCGACTACGACGATCAGCACGATCCGGCCCGCGTCCATACCAACTGCGTCGTCATTCCGACCTTGCTGGCGGCCGCCGAGGATGCGGGGCCGATCAGCGGCAAGCAGTTCCTGCTCGGCCATGCGGTCGGCGCCGAGTTGCACGCACGCCTGGGCCTTGCCTGCTACAACAGCCTGGGCAAGGGCTGGCACCCGACCATGGTGTTCGGGACGCTGGCCGCCAGCCTGGGCGCGGGCCGCATGCTGGGGCTCGATGCCGGCAAGCTTCAGCACGCGCTCGGCATGGCCTACCACCAGACGAGCGGCTCGGCGCAGAGCATGCGCGACGGCGTGTTGTCCAAGCGCATGGGCGCAGGCTTCGCAGCACGCGCGGCCGTGCTCGGCGTGTTTCTGGGGGCCGACGGCTTGAGCGGTACCATCCGCACGCTGGAAGGCAATGCCGGCTTGTTCGCGCTGTACGAGCGCGGCGAGGTGAAGCCCGAGATCCTGATGGGTCGGCTCGGCGAGGATTGGCGCATCCCGGAGTACAGCCTCAAGCCTTACCCGTGCTGCCGCTGCAATCACAGCGCGATCGACCTCGGGATCCGGATGCACGCCGATGGCATCGCGCCCGAGGCGATCGCGGCGATAGAGATCGGCATGGGCCACGTCAACTGGCTCACGGTCGGCGACGCCTACGACCCGGGCCGCAACGAGATCGTCCACGCGCAGTTCAATGCGGCCTACGGCTTTGCTCGCTCGATCGCGGACGGCAAGGTCGACTTGCGCACCTACACCCGGCCCAACATTACCGAGGCGCGCATCGCGGCGCTCACCGCGCTCACCACCGTGGTGGACGATCCAGCCATCGACCCGACGGCCATCGAGCCGGTGCGAATCAAGCTAACGCTCAAGGACGGTCGCACCGTCGAGGCCAAGACCGACACTGTCAAAGGCAGCCCGCAGGATCCGATGAACGACGCCGAGCGCATGGCGAAGTTCTACGATTGCCTCGAATTCGGCTTGGGCGCCACACGGTCGCAAGCCGACCGGCTGGCCGGTGTGTTGCAGAACATCGAGCGCGAAGCCGATGCCGCCGGGGCCATCATCGAAGCTTTCCCGGCGAGTTGACCCCCTGCGCGCGCGCAGGGCGCCTCGAGGCGTCGATGAGCGCGCGCCAGCGACTCTGACCTGCGCCGGCAGCGGCCGGGCGGGCCCTCGCATCAGGATCGTCGGCGTGCGCTCAAGTCTTGCGCGCCGCCTGGGTCTCGGCCGCCTCCTTCGCGCTGGTCACGCCTTGCGCTTCTTCAGGCGGCGGCAGGACAGCCTCCATGCCGAGCGCCTTCATCCACAGTTCCCGACACCAGCCTTTGGTGTGGTAGAGGTGCTCGTCTTCCTCGTCCTCGACTTGCTCGTAGGCTTGCGCGAGCGCCTCGCCGGCCTCACCGGGCAACTGCTTCGCACACTCGCCGATCAGCTGCCAGTTGGCATGATCCTTGGTTTCGGCCAGCACGATGGCATCGCAAGCCACCAGTTCGGCCGCTTCGGGATCGTTGGCGGCCAGAGCCATTTTCATGGCCACTGCGAGGGCGGTGCCGTTGTGGCGCACGATCTGGCGACCGGGTGTCATCTCGTCGGGATCCAGGCCGAGCGCTGCGCAGGCCGTGGCGAGCGCATCCACATGGGTTGCGGTTTGCATCAGGTACGCTTCCCATTCTTCGCGCAGATCGTCGTTGAGCACGCACTCGAGCGCGGTCTGGTAGAGGATCACGCCCCCGCGTTCGTGCTCCAGCGCTTGCAGCAGCAGCTCCTTCAGTCGTGGTGAAACATTCATGGCGATTCCTTCCGTGATTCTGATCTGGGGCGGACGCAGCCGAGGTGCTGCGGCTGTGTCGCCATGGCAACGATGCGCTAGATGGCAGGCGGATCGGTTTCGCGACCGTAGTGCCGGTGAGCGATCAGCGCCTCGATGAAAGCCGCCACGGCGGCCTCCAGATCTTCGGCGCCGAAGACCAGCAGACCCGGATCCGCCGCTCCCGACTCGAGGGTGGCCGAGATGCCAAGATCCTCCAGCAGATCGGCGGAGGCGCCCATCGCCAGGATGGGCTTGCAGTGCCGGTACTGATCCTTGAGGAACTCCTGCGCGTGGCCATCCGCCGCCAGCGCAGCCACGGCATCCTCGCCATCAGGCAGCACGACCGCATCCCACAGCACCCCGGGCGCCGTTTCCAACGTGACCTCGACTTCGATCGGTTGATCGGAGTCCGCATTGACCCGACCAAGCATCGAGCCGACGAACCGGGGCACCGCACCCTGTTCGGCCAGCGCCTCGTGCAGGCTCATGGCCGCCTCGCCATTCGCCCCGTCGGCCACGAGAATGGCAATGCGGCGCGTCTTGATGCCCTCCTCGCCCGGCCGCGCGAACAGCGACAGTGCCGGTGACGTCTCCACCTCCGGCTGCGGCGGATTCTCCAGCAACAGCGGCAAAGGCTCCGGTAACGCCATACCCAACCCCTCGGCCACCTGCTGCGCGAGATCCTCCGACACGTTGCGTAACTGTGCCACCACCCGCCGTCGCACGCCGGCCGTCTGCACCCGCGTGAGCTCGAAGCGGTAGGCCTTCATGATGTGCGTTTTCTCCACCTCCGACTGGCTCTCGTAGAACAACCGCGCCTGGTTGTAGTGCTCGGCGAATTTCTCCGGCTTGCCGCGAACCTTGTGCTCCTCGACGGATTGCGGAAACGACGTGAAGCCCTGCGCTCCCGCCTGGAACGGACACCCGCCGGCGAGCGAATTCGGCTCGTAGGCCACGCGGCCTCGGGGTATGGCCTGGCGATGCAAGCCGTCGCGCTGATTGTTGTGTACCTGAGCAACCGGGGCGTTGATCGGGATCTCGTGGAAGTTCGGCCCGCCGAGCCGGGTGAGCTGCGTATCGATGTAGGAATGAATCCGCCCGGCGAGGAGCGGATCGTTGCTGAAGTCGATGCCCGGGACGATGTGCGCGGTGCAGAAGGCGACTTGCTCGGTTTCGGCGAAGAAATTGTCCGGATTGCGGTTGAGCACCATGCGACCGATCGGCGTCACCGGCACGAGTTCTTCGGGGATGATCTTGGTCGCATCCAGCACGTCGAAGCTGAAGCGCTCGGCCTCCTCCTCGGTGAAGATCTGCACGCCCAGCCGCCATTCCGGATAGGCGCCGGCCTCGATCGCCTCCCACAAATCGCGCCGGTGGAAGTCGGGATCCGCACCTGCGATCTTCACCGCCTCGTCCCAGACGAGCGAGTGCGTCCCGGCCGAAGGCGTCCAGTGGAATTTCACGAAGCGCGACTCCCCCTGATCGTTGACGAAGCGGAAAGTGTGGACGCCGAAGCCCTGCATCATGCGGTAGCTGCGCGGTAGGGCGCGATCGGACATGACCCACATCAGCATGTGCGTGCTCTCGGGCATCAGCGAGACGAAGTCCCAGAACGTGTCATGCGCCGACGACGCCTGCGGCATGGCATGGTGCTGCTCGGGCTTGAGCGCGTGCACCAGATCGGGAAACTTCATCGCGTCCTGGATGAAGAACACCGGCATATTGTTGCCGACGAGATCCCAGTTGCCCTCGTCGGTATAGAACTTCACCGCAAAGCCGCGCACGTCGCGCGCCGTGTCGGTCGACCCGCGCTCGCCCGCCACGGTCGAGAAACGAACGAACACGGGCGTGCGCTTGCCGGCCTCGGCGAAGATCGATGCGCGCGTCAGATGAGCGAGCGACTCGAAGCATTCGAAATAACCGTGGGCCGCGGAACCGCGCGCGTGCACCACCCGCTCCGGAATGCGCTCGTGATCGAAGTGGGTGATCTTCTCGCGCAGGATGAAATCTTCCAGCAGCGAAGGACCGCGCAGCCCCGCCTTGAGCGAGTTCTGATTGTCCGCGACGGGCACACCCTGGTTGGTCGACAGCGCTCGCCCCGCCGAATCCACGCGCACGCGGTCGAGCGAGCCGTTGCCGGGATTGAAGCTCATCTGCGGATTGCCGCGCCCGAGCTTTTCCGAAGCATTGATCTCGGTGAGCGTGCTGCCGGTGACCATCGGGTGCGGCGGGTCGACCGACTGCCCGGTCGCAGGATGCGCGGCTGCGTCGCCGAACTCGCTCGGCTTGGCCGCGTTGAACGGCATCGCCTGTGCCAGACTCTCGACTCCGGCGAGTTTCGCGGTCGGTGCGTCCGATATGGCGTCCTGGGCGACCCGCGCCGGACCGCCCATCGAAGCGCGCGCCGAGGTCGAGGAAGCGGATGCGGCCGGCGTCGCCTTGCCCGGCGACTTCTCTGCGACGGCGTTGCGCCCCGAACTGCGACGGGGCTTCTTCGAAGCTGTTTTCTTTGCTGCCATGCCTGCCTCCTGTGGCGAGGGAGAAGGGCGATGAGAGCGACGCCGACTCGGACGTGCCACATCGCCGAAGGGACAATGAATTTAGGCCGGCAGCCGTGCTGGGTGCGCGGCGGTGCTCCCGTGAACCCCGGCCCGGTAGAGTGGCAGACGCCGCCTTGGCTTGCTTCGCTCAGACGCGTCCTCGCCATCGTGCCGCTGGGACGATAAGCGCGCACCGTGCCCGCACTCGATTTCGTCGGACATGCCAAGCGCGCCGCGTGGTGGTAAGTTGCTCGGCGCGACCCGCAAACTTTCCCGGCAGCCGTCGACGAGGAGGCTTTGAAGATGAACGATGAGAAACCTGCCGCCGCCATCGAAGCCATCGCCATCGCACCGCGCAGCGTGGCATCGATCTACCCGGCACCGTTTGCAGCGCGCATGACTGGCCGCAGCAAGCGTGCGTTGGGCGATTACTTCGGTCTGAAGAACTTCGGCGTCAACCTCACCCGGCTCGCACCCGGCGCAAGTTCCGCGCTACGCCATGCACATTCGCATCAGGACGAATTCATCTACATCCTGGAAGGACGACCAGTGCTGGTGACGGACGATGGCGAAACGCCCCTCGCGCCCGGCATGTGCGCCGGGTTCCCTGCAGGCGGCGGCAATGCACATCACCTGGTCAATCGCGAAGGCGAGGATGTGGTGTATCTCGAAGTGGGCGATCGCAGCGGCCGCGACCGGGTGAGCTACCCCGACGACGATATCGAGGCCGCCACTGCCGAGGACGGCACGCGTCGCTTCACCCGCAAGGACGGCACGCCGTACTGAACTACCTCTGGCGCACGCAGTCCACGAACGATTGCATCTTCCCGCCGACGTCTTGCTCCACCAGACCGTGGATATCGGTATGGAAGCCCGGGAACTGCTCGTTGAAACTGCGCGCGAACTTCAAGTACTGAACGATGGTCCGGTTGAACCGCTCGCCGGGAATCAGCAACGGAATGCCAGGCGGGTACGGCGTGACCAGCGCGCAGGTGACACGGCCTTCCAGTTGATCGATCTCGACCCGATCGATCTCACGGTGCGCCATGGCTGCGAATGCGTCCGAGGGCTTCATCGCCGGCTGCATGTCGGAGAGGTACATCTCGGTGGTCACGCGCGCCACGTCGTTGGCCCGATAGGCTTCGTGGATCTGCTGCGAGAGATCCCGCAAGCCGACCCGCTCGTAGCGCGGAAACTGCGCGCAGAACTCGGGCAGGATGCGCCACATGGGCTGGTTCTTGTCGTAGTCGTCCTTGAACTGCTGCAGCGCCGCCACCAGCGTGTTCCAGCGCCCTTTGGTGATCCCGATGGTGAACATGATGAAGAACGAGTAAAGCCCGGTCTTCTCCACGATGACGCCGTGCTCGGCGAGGTAGCGCGTGAGGATCGAGGCGGGAATGCCCGTCTTGGCGAAGCGGCCCGAGACGTCGAGCCCCGGGGTGATCACCGTCGCCTTGATCGGATCGAGCATGTTGAAGCCCGTGACCAGATTGCCGAAGCCGTGCCACTTCTCGCTCGAGCGCAGCAGCCAGTCCTCGCGCGAGCCGATGCCTTCGGGCGCAAGCCGCTCCGGGCCCCAGACCTTGAACCACCAGTCCTTGCCCCATTCGCTGTCGATCTTGCGCATGGCGCGCCGGAAGTCCAGCGCCTCCATGATGGACTCCTGCACCAGCGCGGTACCACCGGGCGGCTCCATCATCGCCGCCGCGACGTCGCAGGAAGCGATGATCGCGTACTGCGGGCTGGTGGAGGTATGCATCATGTACGCTTCGTTGAAGCGATGGCGGTCGAGCTTGTCCTTGTTCGACTCCTGCACCAGGATCTGCGACGCCTGCGATATCCCGGCGAGCAGCTTGTGGGTGGAGTGCGTGGCGAAGATGAGCCCTTCCTCGCGGCGCGGACGGTTCGGGCCGATCGCGTGCATGTTGACGTAGTACTCGTGGAAAGCCGCGTGCGGCAGCCACGCTTCGTCGAAATGCAGGTTCTCCACCGCGTTGCCGAGGGTCTGCTTGATCATGTCGACGTTGTAGATCACCCCGTCGTAGGTCGACTGCGTGATCGTCAGAATGCGCGGGCGCTTGTGCTTGGCCTCGCGCGCGAAGGGGTTCGCTTCTATCTTGCGCTGGATGGATTCAGGGCGAAACTCGTCGAGCGAGATCGGCCCGATGATCCCGAGGTGATTGCGGGTCGGCGTCAGAAACACCGGAATGGCGCCGGTCATGGTGATGGCATGCAGCACGGACTTGTGGCAGTTGCGGTCCACGACGACGATGTCGCCCGGCGCCACGGTCGAGTGCCAGACCATCTTGTTCGAGGTCGACGTGCCGTTGGTGACGAAGTAGCAGTGATCGGCGTTGAAGATGCGGGCCGCGTTGCGCTCGGACGCGGCCACCGGGCCGGAGTGATCGAGCAGCTGCCCCAGCTCTTCCACGGCATTGCACACGTCGGCCCGGAGCATGTTCTCACCGAAGAACTGGTGGAACATCTGGCCGACCGGGCTCTTCAGGAAGGCGACCCCGCCCGAATGGCCGGGACAGTGCCAGGAGTAGGAACCGTCCTGGGCGTACTCGACCAGGGCGCTGAAAAAGGGCGGCGCGAGCGAGCCGAGATAGCTCTTGGCCTCGCGGATGATGTGGCGAGCCACGAACTCCGGCGTGTCCTCGAACATATGAATGAAGCCGTGCAGTTCGCGCAGGATGTCGTTGGGAATGTGGCGCGAGGTGCGCGTCTCGCCGTAGAGGTAGATCGGGATCTCGGCGTTGCGAAAGCGGATCTCGGTGATGAACGCCCGCAAGGATTTCAGGGCCTGCATCTCCTCTTCCGGAGAGTTTGATTTCAGTTCCTCGTCGTCGATCGACAGAATGAAAGCCGATGCGCGCGACTGCTGCTGGGCGAACTGCGCCAGATCGCCATAGGAGGTGACGCCGAGGACTTCGAACCCCTCCGCCTCGATCGCCTGCGCGAGCGCGCGTATGCCCAGACCCGAGGTGTTTTCGGAACGAAAATCCTCGTCGATGATGACGATCGGAAAGCGAAATTTCACGGTGTATCCCTGCTCCGAAAACGAACCTGACCAGCCCATGCCGACTCGGCGCTCACCCTGCGCGGATCGGCAGAATGGAGGGAGAAACGCGGCGGACGACGATTACGGGGACGCTGCAACTGCCCCCCCGAGAGAAGGCGCAATGATCGTTGATATTTTCGGGCAGGTCATCATTGCTCGGGATTTTTTTTGACCCCGATCTCCGACCTCGATACAGAAGCGCAACACCACCGCCGACGCCCGTGTGCCGCATCTTCCCGAGGGCTAGGCCGGCCCGGCTCGGCTCGGGAAGCCGTCGCAGGCAGCGCACTTACCGTACCCTTACCGGCGGGACCACGCGGCCGGACGTCCGCGCGTTTCGGCGCCGGGATCGTCCGTGCATCACCCGGGCGGTGGCGCGCGGCCACCGGACCCGCCAGGCATCGGACCTGCCGCGCCGACTCGCCTGGAACAGGCGCGTCGGCCTGCCGGACGCGCCATTGGGCTACTGCACGCGAATGTTGGCCGCCTTCACCACCTTGCGCCACTTGGCGACATCCCGGTTGATCACGTCGCGCAGCAGCTCGGGGGGACCGTCGGTCGCCTCCAGGCCCTCGGCGGCGAAGCGCTCGCGGATGTCCGGCGCCTGGAAGGCCTTGCGCACCTCGGTATTCCATATCTCGACCGCATCGCGGCGCATGCCTTTCGGCCCCCAGAGTCCGTACCACAATCCGGCCTCGTAGCCCGGCACGGTATCCGCGATCGGCGGCACATCGGGCAGCCCGGGATTGCGCTTGAGGCTTGTCACGCCCAGGGCGCGCAGCCGGCCGGCGAGCACGTGAGGGCGCAGCACGTTGAGCGTGCCCACGATCAGCTGCACCTGGCCGCTCAGCAGGTCGGTGACTGCCGGGCCCGTTCCCTTGTACGGCACATGCGTCATCACCGTGCCGGCCATCATGTTGAAGAGCTCGGTCACCATATGGGTGTTGCCCCCGGTGCCGCTGGACGCGTAGTTCAGCGCACCGGGCTTGGCCTTGGCGAAGGCGATGAGATCCTTCACGGTCTTGGCGGGAATGCTCGGGTGGATGGCCATGAGGATGCCGGCGTTGCCGACCTGCGCAATCGGCGTGATGTCGTTCACCGGGTCGTAAGGCAGCTTGAAGACAGCTGCGTTGGTGGCGTAGCTCGTCGACACCATGCCCAGCGTGTAGCCGTCCGCGGGCGCTCGCACGACCATCTCGGCCCCGATGGTGCCACCGCCCCCGCCGCGATTGTCGATCACGACCGCCTGCCCGCGCGCCTCGGAGAACTTGTGTCCGAAGATGCGCGCCATGATGTCGGTACCGCCGCCGGGGGCGAAGTTCACGATCAGACGCACTGGACGCGTGGGGTAGGCATCGGACTTCGGCTGCGCGTGCAAGGCGGGAGCCGCGAACAGCGTGCCGCCAGCCGCCAAGGCAAGAGCACAGATTCGATACTGCATCGTGACACCCTCCTCCGGGCATAGGGTCGAAGAAAACTGCGGGCACCGGCGCGAGACTGTCCGAACCCCGCGACCCGCCGCTGCAGTGCAAATGAGTTTACTCGCAACTCGTCAGCCGATGAAGCAGCACGACGTCATTGGGCGGCCGCTGCGCCCGTCCTGCGGCAGAAATCACAGCGGACGCGAGCGCAGCGTGAAGGCGAACAAGGCCAGCGTGACGGCCAGCAAGGCCATCGCGCTGATCGTGAGGGAGGAATGGATGCCTATGAAACTGCCCAGCATGCCGACCGTGATGCCGCTGAACGCCCGCATGCCCAGCGACGACATGCCGTAGAGCCCGATCACCCGGCCACGAATGTGCTCCGGCGCCTGCAGCTGCACCAGTGTCTGCGCCATGGCATTGAAGGCCAGGTTGAAGAACCCGGCGGCGAACAGAAAGGCGAGCGCCGCACCGTAGGACGGCGCAACCGCGAACCCGCCGATGCACACGCACCACAGGACGGTGAGCACGAACGCCGTGCGCGGATCCGGACGCAACAAGCCCTTGCTCTCGAGCACGATGCCCGCCACCAGCGCACCGGCGGCGTCCGCGCCGAGCAGGATGCTGTACGTCAGTCCGGCATGTCCGTGACCGAGGTGTGTCGCGAACTGGGGCATCTGCGCCTGATACGCGTTGCCGACGAACAGCGAAGCACACCCCGCGAGCAGGATCATGGAGACGATGGTCGGCTGACCCGCGACCTCGCGCATGATGGCCGGCACGTCGGCCAGCCCCCGGAAGCGCTTCGCCGCCGGCTTGGGCTCGCCCGCGCGAGCATGATGGCCATAAGGGGCCTTCCACAGCCACCACAGCAAGGGCACGTAGATCAGCACATTGGCCAGGATGCCCCAGGCGGGCCCCAGCGCGAGCATGAGCGCCCCACCGATGGCGGGCCCCAGCAGCATGCCGAGCTGACGGCCGGTGGCGTTCAGGCGCACGGCGCTTTGCAGTTGCGCCGGCCCGACGATGTCGTGCACGAGCAGCTGATTGGCCGGCACCCAAAGGACCCCCGCCAATCCGTGCACGATCAGCAAGGCGGCCGCATGCCACATCTGCAGACTGTCGGTGAGGAAAAGCAGCCCCCACGCTGCCGAAACCCCCATGTAGAGCAGCAGCGCGACCTGGATGATGCGCCTCGGATCGAAGCGGTCGGCGAGCGCGCCGGAATACACCGAGAACAGCAGGAACGGCAGCCAGTGCGTCAGCACCGCGATGCCGCCCAGCGTCGGCGAACGGAACTCCTGATAGATGATCCAGTAGCTGATCACGTGCTCGATGTTGTCGGCCATCATCGACATCACCGAGAACGAGAAGTATCTGCGAAAGCCCGGGTGGCGCAGTGCGGCGAAGGACTGCGCGGACGGGGCAGGCACCGCCTGCGCGGCGCTCACGGACGCGCCCCTGGGGCGCCGACCGTGTCTGGCTCGGGTATCAGTGCGCTGGCGCCAACGACATGATGCGTCACCGGGTGCCCGCGCTGAACCGCAGCGCGTCCGGTGGTCGTCGGTTTGCGGAGGCCACCGCCACCACTAAGGCGCCGCGACCTTGGCCGCCGCCTCTTCGAACGGAAAACCGAGCGCGGCGACCTGCGCGCGCATCTCCAGGATCGCGAGGGCCACTTGCGCCGGATCGCCCCGCACGCCGAGTTCCACGTGACGGCGCGAGGCGTTGGGCCCCATCGAAGGCAGACTGAACGCCTTCAGTTTGTCGTACTTGCCCTGCGCGGCCTCCATCGCCGGAATGAGTTGGGATTCGCCGGCCTCGTACACGAAGATCGAGGCTTCCGCCCAACGGTCGCGATCGAAAAGATGTCGATACCGGGTATCGAGCACCCATTCGACCATCGGCCAGGCCATCTGCGGAAAGCCGGGGACGAAGTGATGCTCGCGGATGCTGAATCCGGGGATGCGGTTGAAGGGGTTGGGAATGATCTCGCAGCCGAGCGGAAACTCGCCCATGCGCAGGCGCTGCGGCGTGATCTCGAGACCGAAGCGGGCGCGGATCTCGGCTTCGGCGTCCGGGTGCAGAGCCAGCGCTACGCCCAGCGCCGCGGCTGCGCATTGACGCGTGTGGTCGTCGGGCGTGGCGCCGATGCCGCCGAAGCTGAACACGACGTCGCCGCGCGCGAAGCTGCGCTCGAGTGCCGCCGTCAGTCGCTGCGGATCGTCGCCGTGATACTCCGCCCAGGCCAGCCGCAGGCCGCGCTGGGCGAGCGCCTGGATGGCGAACGACATATGCTTGTCCTGCCGCTTGCCGACGATGATCTCGTCGCCGATGATGATCGCGCCGAATTGCATGCCGTCTGCCTCCGCTCAGTCTGCCCGGGCGCGCGCGGCGTGTCGCGCCAGCACCAGGGAAACGCACACGGTCAGCCGCTTGGCATAGGCGATGTGCAGGAATTCGTTCGGTCCGTGCGCGTTCGACTTCGGCCCCAGCACGCCGGTGATCAGGAACTGCGCCTCGGGATAATGCTTGCCGAGCATGCCCATGAAGGGGATCGTGCCGCCGCCGCCTTTCATCGCTGCCGGCTTCTCGAAGATGGCCTGGGAGGCGCTGTGCGCGGCCTCCAGCAGCCACGGCACCGAGGCTGGTGCGTTCCAGCCGGTCGCGCCCTGGTCGGCCACGAAGCTCACCTTGGCGCCATAGGGCGGGTCGGCCTCCAGGATGCGCTTGAGATCCTGGGTTGCCCGGGCGCCATCGATCAGCGGCGGGATACGCAGGCTCAGCTTCAGTTCGGTATAAGGCCGCAGCACGTTGCCGGCGTTCGGGATCGGCGGCAATCCGTTGGCGCCGACCACGGACAGGAACGGACGCCAGGTCTTGTTCAGGACCGCCTCGGCCGGATCAGCCGCCATCGTGCTCGTCGTCCCGGCATACGGATACTTGCTGTAGACCGTCTCACCCAGCATGGCCCCCACCGCACGCGCCTGCTCCAGCCGCTCGTCCGGAATCGGGCAATGAAACTCCGGCGGCAGGATGCGGCCGGTGCGCGCATCTTCGATGCGATCGAGCAGCAGCCGCGCGATGCGGAACGACGAGGGCACGAGCCCGCTCGCATCCCCCGAATGCACGCCTTCGGTCAACACATCGACGCGCAGGGTGCCGGCGGCAATGCCGCGCAGCGAGGTCGTGAACCAGAGCTGATCGTAATTGCTGCAACCCGAATCCAAGCCGATGACCAGGTCGACCTGTCCCACGCGGGGTGCGAGCGCTTCGAGGTAGTAGGGCAGATCGTAGCTGCCGCTTTCCTCGCAGCACTCGATCATCGCCACGCAGCGGGCATGCGGCACCCCTTGCTCGCGCAGCGCCATCACCGCCGCCAAGGAGGCGAACACGGCATAGCCGTCGTCGGCGCCGCCGCGCCCGTAGAGCTTGTCGCCTTCGATCACCGGCTCCCAGGGCCCCAGCCCCTCGCGCCAGCCGGTCATCTCCGGCTGCTTGTCCAGGTGGCCATACAACAGGACGGTGCCCGGTGCGTCGCCCGGGATCTCGAGAAACAGCAGCGGTGTGCGCCCGGGCAAGCGCACGATCTCGGTGGTCATGCCGGCGATGGGCTGCTGCCTGCACCACGCGGCCGCGAGTTGCACGGCCTGCTCGATGTACCCGTTGGCTTCCCAGGCCGGATCGAAGTGCGGGGATTTGCACGGGATGCGGATGTATTCCTGCAGGCGGGGGACGATCTCACTATCCCAAAGGGCATGGATGAACTTCTGCGCGCTGTCGATTTGCATGAGCGGTGACCCGAAACGAGGCGTGGACCAAAGCATAGCAGTTCGAAAGACCGGCCGCGGGCGAGCGCAGTCGCGAGGACACCCTCGCGGAGGCCCGCCGCCATCCCTTCGCGGTTCCCCGCGTTGACCTGCGCGCGGCGCTGCCGCACACTGCCACGCCGGAATCGCACTCGAACAGTCAAGCGGGGGAGAACCATCGTGGATGCGCGTTACGACTACATCATCGTCGGCGCCGGATCGGCCGGCTGCGTGCTGGCCAATCGGCTCAGCGAATCGGGCGAGCATCGCGTGCTCCTGCTCGAATCCGGCGGCCCCGACAGCAACCGCTGGATCCACATCCCGATCGGCTTCGGCAAGGTGATGTTCGATCGCGAGGTCAACTGGATGTTCGAGACCGAGCCCGAGGCTCGCATGCACGGGCGCAACATCAAGATTCCGCGCGGCCGGGTGCTCGGCGGCTCGAGTTCCATCAATGGCCTGATCTACATCCGCGGTCAGCGCGAGGACTACGACGACTGGCGCGCCCTGGGCAATCCGGGCTGGGGGTTCGACGATTGCCTGCCCTACTTCAAGAAGTCCGAGCATCAGACGCGCGGGGCCGACGCATGGCACGGCACCGACGGCCCTCTGTGCGTCTCCGACGTCAAGGACAAGCATCCGCTCGCCGATGCCTTCGTCGCCGCCGGCGAGGCGCTCGGCATCCGTCGCAACCCCGATTTCAATGGCGCCTCGCAAGAGGGGCTGGGTTATTTCCAGGGCACCGCGCGCAACGGGCGGCGCTGCAGTGCGGCCGTGGGTTATCTGCATCCGGCGATGAAGCGCCCCAATCTGACGGTCGTCACGCACGCGCACACCAGCAGGATACTCACGCAAGGCACCCGGGCCACGGGCGTTGCCTACACCCACGCGGGGGCGATGCAGCAGGCCTACGCGGACCGCGAAGTGATCGTGGCCGCAGGCGCGATCCAGTCGCCGCAGCTGCTGCAGCTCTCCGGCATCGGGCCGGGCGAGCTGCTGCAGCGGCATGGCATCGATGTGGTCAAGGCACTGCCCGGCGTGGGGCGCAACCTGCAAGATCACCTGCAATCGCGCATCATCTGGCGCTGCACCGAACCCGTGACCGTGAACGACGATCTCATGAGCCTGCGCCGCAAGATCGGCATCGGTCTCAAGTATGCCCTCAGCCGCAGCGGCCCCCTGTCGTGGTACGCGGGGCTCGCCGGCGGCTTCGCCCGCACGCGGCCGGAACTCGATCGACCCGATGTCCAGTTCCACTTCTTTCCCTACAGCACCGATCGCGTCGATCCGAGCCTGCACCGTTTCTCGGGCTTCACCATGTCGGTATGCAAGCTGCGGCCCGAATCGCGCGGCACGGTGGAGATCAAGTCGCGTGATCCGGCGGCCGCGCCGGCCATCGCACCGAACTTTCTGGAACGCGAAGCCGATGTGGCCACCATGCTCGACGGCTTGAAGCTCGTGCGCAAGCTGGCCGCGACACCGGCCCTCGCGCGCTGGATCAGCGCCGAATACGATCCCGGTCCCGAGTGCGCGAGCGACGATCAACTGGTCGACTTCATCCGCAACAAGGCCATGACCGTCTATCACCCGGCTGGCACGTGCATGATGGGCAGCGACGAGAACGCGGTCGTCGATCAGGCGTTGAAGGTGCACGGCATGCAGTCGCTGCGCGTCGTCGACGCCTCCGTCATGCCGGTGGTCACCTCGGGCAACACCAATGCGCCGGTCATCATGATCGCGGAGAAGGCCGCCGACATGATCCTCGGCAAACGGGCATGAGGGTCTGCGCATGACCGAGCACGACACTGCGCCGCCTGCCGTCCAGCGCGTCGGCGAGCCGGTCGACGCATCCCCCGCACAGCGCCCGCAGCGCACGCCGCTGCGCGGCATCTACGTCGACGTCATGCCCTTGACGTCGCAGGCTCACGGCGACGATCTCTACGCCGCAGCGACGGCGCCCGGCACCGGCACGAGCTGGACGTATCTCTCCTTCGGCCCCTGGACCGAACGTTCCTCGTTCGACACCTGGCTGCGGGCGTTCGAGGCCGCCGACGATCGGCTTGCGTACGCGCTGGTCGACAAGCGCACCGGCAAGGCGCTCGGTCTGTGCAGCTACGCGCGCATCGATCCTGCGAATCGTGTCATCGAGATCGGCAGCATCTGGTACTCGCCCGCCCTGCAGCGCACGCGCGCCGCCACCGAAGCCATGTATCTCTTGGCCCGTCATGTCTTCGAGGATCTGGGCTACCGCCGCTACGAGTGGAAGTGCAACAGCTTCAACGAACCTTCGCGGCGAACGGCCCAGCGCCTGGGCTTCACTTACGAGGGCTTGTTCCGCCAGCACATGATCTCCCGCGGACGCAACCGGGACACCGCATGGTTCTCCATGCTCGACGGCGAATGGCCCTCGCGCAAGCGAGCCTTCGAGCGCTGGCTGGCCGCCGACAACTTCGATGCCGACGGGCAGCAGCAGCGCAGCCTGTCGGCATTGCGCGCGGAGGATGCGGCCCGCTGACATGCGCGTCGCGAGTTTGCGCTCGCGCCTGCTCGCATTGCCGTGCCTGCTGCCTGCCATGACACCTGTCGACGCCGCCCCTTGCAGTGCCAGTGCCGCCGAGCGCGAAGCCGTCCCCCTCGTCATCGCGCACCGCGGTGCCAGCGGCTATCGCCCCGAGCACACGCTCGCCGCCTACGATCTGGCGATCGACATGGGCGCGGACTACATCGAGCCCGATCTGGTCCTCACCCGGGATGGCGTGTTCATCGCTCGCCACGAGAACGCGCTGGCCCTGGTCGACGCAAGCACCGGAAGCCTCATCGAAGCGACGACCAACGTACATACCCTGCCCCGATTCGCTGCCCGCCGGGCCACGAAGCAGGTGGACGGCAAAGCCCTGACCGGCTGGTTCGCCGAAGACTTCACCCTGGCCGAGATCAAGCAGCTGCGCGCGCGCGAGCGCATCCCGCACGAACGCCCCGCCAACGTCTGCCATGACGATCGCCACGAAATCCCCACGTTGCAGGAAGTCATCGATCTCGCCCAGCGCAGGAGCGCCGTTCTCGGCCGCACGATCGGGATCTATCCGGAGACGAAGCATCCGAGCTATCACGCCTCGATCGGCCTCCCGATGGAGGACACGCTCGTCGCCGTGCTGGCAGCCAACGGCTGGAACGATGCCCAGGCGCCTGTCTTCATCCAGTCGTTCGAAATCGGCAACCTGCGGTATCTGCGCACGATCACCCGCGTGCGCCTCGTTCAGCTCCTCGAAGCCGACGGACAGCCCTGGGACTTCGTCGCAAGCGGCGATCCGCGCGGCTACGCCGATCTCGCGAGCGCCGAGGGTTTGCGTACCATCGCCGCGTATGCGCAGGGCGTGGGGCCGCACAAGAGCCTGGTCATCGCACGCACCGCCGAGGGCGCATTGGGGCCTGCGACGCGATTCGTAGCGCACGCGCACGCGGCGGGCTTGCGGGTGCATCCGTGGACGTTTCGCGCCGAAAACGCCTTCTTGCCCACCGACTACCGCCGCGGTGGCGGTGCCGGCACGCGCGGCGACGTGGAGGGCGAAATCACCGCGTTCCTCCGCGCAGGCATCGACGGGCTCTTCACCGATCACGCCGACGCGGGAGTCGCCGCGAGAAACGCCTTCCTGAAATCGCGCTAGCCCAACTTCCACAGTTCAGGGATATGAAGTACGGCGCATCAAGAACTTAAGGTCCATGGTTGGCACTGCATTTCGATCGATGCGGGCGTCCGTAGCCGTTGGGGCAGACCGAGGCCAGTTCGATCGATGGGCAAGGCTTGGTCAGTATCTGGGCGCACAACGCAACGAATACTCAGGTCGTTTCGGCTCACGTCGGCCCGCGCGTTATCCCGACCGCGACACAGCTTCACCTCGACGTCTTCACGGATGGGGCGCCAGTCGGCGCAATCTTCGATCTGCCTCCACCAGCACTTGAGTTCAGCCTTCGGTGTGCCGATCACATAGCTGCGTCGGCTGTGGTTGAGCCACTCGAGGTTGTCCTCACTGGCCGTCCCTCGATCCGTCACCCAGGCCCGGTTCGCCTTGCCCAAACGCGCCCACATCGTGCTGACGATCTCTTCGACCGCGCTCACGTCCGCCGTGTTACCTGGGAAGATCTCGTAGCCCGAAGGCATGCCCTCACGCGTCACCACCAACGCGATGTTCGCCTGCACGCAGTCGAGTCGATGATCGCGAGGGTAGCCGCGCTTGCATAGCTGTGTATCCGCCTTGCCTTCGAAGTATGTGCTTGTCACGCCATGGAGCAGCAGGTCGTAGTCCAGATCGAACAACTCTCCGAAACGCTCGACCAGGTGGGATTCGATCGCCGCCTTGCGCGGCAGCACCCGATCCAGACTTCGATGTAGCCGCGCGTCGTGGATCGCCTCCTCGGGCACACCGAGCGGATCCTCCAGCGCCGGCGTCCGGCACCAACGCTCAGCGACGTGCAATTCGCTCGAGGGCTCGCACAACCGCGCCACGCCCAGGATCGCGATCGAATCGGCCCAGCGCACCGTCTCGCGCCCCACGCGCATCGACCGTTCGAGCAGCGTATCGACCTTCAGTGCGCGCCACAGCAGCCACCCCAGCCATACCGCGCCGAACGCCCGTGAACCTTCCAGAGGAACCTTGCCCCTATGAACAGGTACCGATTCGCACGAATCCAAGCACGCACCCGCCGTAACCGCCGGCGCCAGGACCCTGGCCTTCGCTCGGCCCTGCGCCGACGTCGCGATCTTGAACATGGCTCCAGTACCTGGGCAGGAATTCCATGCTCTCTCTTGACTTTCCTCGGCGTGGTGGCGCTGGCACGTCGTCGAACGCATTGACCTAGGATGAGCAGTCGCGACGTCGGTTACTGCGGGAGGGCGACGCGACTTCCCGCTTCGGGAGCGTCGCTGAGCAGTAGGCATAGAGGCACGTACCACGCCATTGCAGCGTGCCCGGCTGGCGCAATAGCCCCTTAGAACTTCGCGCCGTCTTGCAAGAGCGCCGATAGGTTGTCGCCGGTCATCGGCTTTGCGATGTGGTAGCCTTGCACGATATCGCAACCCAGCGCAGCAAGCGCCTCCAGGGTCATCACATTCTCGACACCTTCGGCGACGACCTCCAGGTCAAGGTTGTGCGCGAGATCGATCATCGAACGTACGATCTTCCTGTTTTGCGCACGTTCCAGCATCGTCTTGACGAATACGAGATCGATCTTCAGTTCGTCCAGAGGCAGTTCCGCTAGGTACTGCATCGACGAGTAGCCCGTGCCGAAATCATCCACCGATAGCCGGACGCCGGATCGTTTCAGTTGCCGCAAGGCTTCATGAGCGAGTGCCTGTTCGACCATCATGGCTGTCTCAGTGATCTCGATTACGATGGCATGCCCTGGAACGTCCCAAGTGCGAAGCTCACGATCGACATGCCACGGCAGATCCGGCTCGCGCAGATTCGAAGGCGAGATGTTGACGCTGACCGAGAAATCCGGCCTCACCCTCCTGAATTCGGCACAATGCCGTACCCCGCTCGAGATCACCCACATGGTGAGCCGATCCATCAGACCCGAGGCTTCTGCTGCCTGGAGAGCCACGTTGGGCGGCACGAAACCGAGCACGGGATCGTGCCAGCGAAGCAGCGCTTCAGCGCTGACTACGGCCTTGCGGCGCAAATCGAACTGAGGTTGAAAATGGAGCGCCAGGAGATTCTCGTCGAGCGCGATTCGCAGCCGGTCTTCGTACGCGAGCGGCGATACCGGGCTCGGAGCTTCGTCCGGTGTGCAATGCATCGCGATGCGATCTCGGTGGCATCGTGCGAGGGACAGTGCGCTCTTCGCACGCTGGAGAAACTGCCGCGCATCGACCGCATGCCCCGGGAAGACGGCTATTCCGATCGCTGGATCGGCCCGTATCGACGCACCCTCGACTTCGATTCGTTGCTCGAGCACCGAAAGAACACGGGTGGCCCCGAGAAATGCAATGGCCTCCGAAGACAGCGGATGTAGGACGCACGCCATGTGGTCGCGCGATATACGTCCGATCAGGTCGCTTTTTCGAAGCACTTTCGTGCGCAAGAGATCGAAAATCGTCGAAGCGATACGATCGCCAGTGGAAAATCCGTGCGTTGCATCGACCCGGTCGATTGCGGCTGCCTGCACGAGCAGAAGGCCGACAAGTTCGCTTCGCGCCTTAGCCTCATTCAGCAAGCGCTGCAAGCGCCCTTCGAACGCTTCACAGGTTTCGCTGAATGCGGCGCTGTTGGCCGCGACGGTATCCATCGTGTCAGATGAAAAATTCGCTCGCGTCGATCGGCAGCATTGTCTTGGGCAGGGTTCGGACAATGCGGTAGGGCTCGCCGCTGCGGGACTTGGGATCCTTCACCAGATCGAGCGTTCGTTGCTGTACAACCACTTTTCCCTTCTCGTCCAGAATGATCATGACTCGTGGCTGCAGCCGCCGCACGACATTCTGTGCAACGACGATCGCGACTTCGCGAGTATTGAGTTCCACCACGCTGCCGACGGGATAGACGCCGATGCATTGGATGAATTGCTCGACCAGCGCCTCGTGATAATGCTGGCCCCGCAGCTTGTAGATCGCCGACAAGGCGGTGGACGCAGAATTCGATTCTGCATAGGGTCTGGCGTTCGTCATTGCCGAGAATGTATCGACCAGCCCCGCGATCGAGCCGTCGATTGAAATCCGCTGTCCGCTCAGTCCGAACGGATAGCCGCTGCCGTCCTGTCGTTCGTGATGCTGCGCTACAGTTTCGAGAACCTCTGCGGGTATGCGCTTCACCTTGGAGATCAGTTCGATCGACTGCTCGACGTGCCTCTTGACCAATTCGAATTCTCCGGCCGATAGAGCTCCGGGCTTGTCGAGCAGCCCCCGCGGCAGTTGCGTCTTGCCGACGTCCATGAGTAGTCCGGCCATTCCCAGAGCTTCCATTCGTCCCGTCGAGTATTGAAGGAAGCGTCCGAGTGTGAGCATCAGCACCGAGGTATCAATTGCACGACGAAAGCCGACATCCGCCTCGCTTTGGCGAACCATGTTCAACAGCAGCATCGCGTCAGGATTGCGCTGAATGCTCTGTGTCATGCTGCTGACCGAGGCCTGCAGCCTTTCCGTGTCGATGTCTCCGGACCGCTGAAAGGCGTCGATTACCTCACGTGTCACTTGTTCGCAGGCCGTGTAGGTGCTCTTGGCGGTCTCGAGTTCCTGTTCTACGGACGTAACGGTAGGGTGTTTCGTAGCGCCGCGCACATCCTTTTGGGTGTCACGGGCCTCGAACTTGCGCAGGTTCTCCGAGGTCAGCGTTCGGTCAGGATCTACGAAAACCGACTTGCAGTGACCTCGCAGTGCGCTCAACTGGCCTTCGTTCGTCAAGGGGAACCCCTGGAATGCGAACGGCGTTCCGAGCCACGGTCGATCGAGTTCGACCACGTACATTCCGAATTCCAAATCGTCGACGAGAATTTTCCTGGATTTCATTGATGAAGGCCGGACGGCGATGGCGGGATCTAAGCCTCGGATTCCCGAGTCCCCTCCGGTATCGGCCGCACGATCAAGATCTTGAGTCGCCCCCAAGTTCCTTTGCTCCATAGCGCGGTGGCAACGAGAGCAATTCTGCGGCTGGCACTACATCGGCCTTCGCCCCCTACTCGGGCATACGTAGGCCCGACGGCAGTGCGCCAACGACCATGTCTCCCATGAGCGCGGGTGTCGCAACTGCGCTACAGCAACGAACAATCATTCGCCCAGGGCAACAACTGTGTCCGTCGGGTTAGCCGGGCGCAGGATCACGCGCGAAGGCGACGGAGGCGACGCGCGTCCGGTCCATGGAGACAGGTCGGCCCGCGCGAGCGCCGGTGTCGCGCTCGGACCATCGGGTTCAGATCGCCGCTGCGATCGCGCGACCGAGGTCTTCGGTCTTCGCTTGCCCGCCGATGTCCGGCGTGCGGGGCGCCCCGCTGCCGGGTTCCAGCGCTTTTTCGATCGTCGAGACGATATGCGCACCCGCTTCGGGGTAGCCCAGGTGCTCGAGCATCATCGCCGCCGACCAGATCGCGCCGATCGGATTGGCAATGCCCTTGCCCGCAATGTCGGGCGCCGAACCGTGCACCGGCTCGAACAACGAAGGATAGACGCGGTCGGCGTTGATGTTGCCCGAGGGCGCGATGCCGATGGTGCCGCAGCAGGCCGGCCCGAGATCGGAAAGAATGTCGCCGAAGAGGTTCGAGGCCACCACGACATCGAAGAACTGCGGCCGCTGCACGAAGTGGGCGGTCAGGATGTCGATGTGGAATTTGTCGACGCGGATATCCGGAAACTGCTTGGCCATCTCGGCCACGCGCTCGTCCCAGTAGGGCATGGTGATCGAAATGCCGTTCGATTTGGTCGCGGAAGTCAGATGCTTCTTGGGCCGCTTGCTCGCGAGTTCGAACGCGAACTTCAGGATGCGATCGGTCCCTTTGCGCGTGAACGTCGCCTGCTGCACGACGAACTCGCGATCCGTGCCCTCGAAGGCGCGACCGCCGATCGACGAGTACTCGCCTTCGGTATTCTCGCGCACGATGTACATGTCGATCTCGCCGGGTTTGCGGTCGGCCAGCGGCGAGCGTATGCCGGGCATGAGGCGGGCCGGGCGCATGTTGACGTACTGATCGAACTCGCGCCGGAACTTGATCAGCGAGTCCCACAGCGAGACGTGATCGGCGACCTTGTCCGGCCAGCCGCAGGCGCCGAAGTACAAGCAGTCATGACCGCCGATCCGATCCTTCCAGTCCTTCGGCATCCAGGTGCCGATCCGGTCGTAGTAATCGCAACTCCAGTCGAAGTCGTCGAAGGCCAGATCGATGCCGAACTTGCGGGCCGCGGCGTCGAGCACGCGCATTCCCTCGGGCATGACTTCCTTGCCGATCCCGTCGCCCGGAATCACCGCGATCCTGTGCTTTGCCAAGTCTCGTTCTCCTCGTGTAGGTGTCGATGGCGCTACCGGCCGGCATTCTACGCCGCGCGTTTGCCTGGCCGATCGGCGCGTCTCAGGATCGCCGGCGTGCCTCGGCGAGAAATTCCTCCAGCAGCGGACCGGGGTCGAGCAGCCGTTCGTCGTCCGGACGATGGAATTCCGGATGCCACTGCACCCCGACGACGTAGGTGCGCCCGGGCAGCCGGATCGCCTCGATCACGCCATCGTCGATCGAATACGCCTCGGCCACCAGATCGCGGCCCAGCTTGCGCACCGCCTGATGGTGCAGGCTGTTGACGTGAGCCGTCTGCGTTCCGGGATAGAGTCGCGCCAGCCCGCTACCCGGCTCCAGGCGCACGGTATGCACATTGGCGTCGTTGATGGACCGGTCCCGGTGCGCCGTCTGCTCGCCCACCTGGCTGGGGATGTCCTGGTAGAGGGTGCCGCCCAGGGCCACGTTGATGAGCTGATGGCCTCGGCATACGCCCAACACCGGCTTGCCGGCCTCGATGAATTCGTTGACGAGTTCGAGCTCGTAATCGTCGCGCACCCGATCGCCGGCCCATTCGGGCTTGAGCGGCTCCTCTCCGTAGCACGTGGGACTGATGTCGGCGCCCCCTTGCAAGACCAGCCCGTCCAGCTCGTGCACGTAGTCGCGCAGGCGCATGTTGTTGCGATGGAGCAGCCCGGTACTGTCGACCGAGGGGACCATCAGCGCGACCACGTCGCGCGACATCACCCAATTGGCCATCAGGGGATCGAGGTATTGCACCGTGCGGCGCAAGGTGCCGGTCGCCCCCGGGCGCGGGGCGAGAAACCGCGCCGAGAGGCCTATTCGCAGAGATCGAGGCATGAGCGTCGCGTTTCCCTTCCGACCTAGTGTCCGCCGCCCGCACCCGGGGTGGGTGCTGCCTGCGGGAAATATTCCTCCACCGCGATCTCCACGATGGCAGGCTTCCTGGCCGCCAGGGCGGTCGTGACGGCATCGGCGATGTCGTCGGGCCGCGTCACGTAGTAGCCGGTCGCGCCATACACCTCGGCCAGCTTGTCGAAGCGCGGATTGAGCAGATCGACCCCGATGTACTTCGCGCCGAAGTGCCGTTGCTGCTGGGCTTTCTCGGCGCCGTGACAGCGGTTGTTGAGCACGATCCCCACCAGCGGGATCCCCCAGCGCACGGCGGTATTGATCTCGCTGGCCGTGTACATGAAACCGCCGTCGCCCTGGATGCTGATCGCCGGCCGGTCGGGGCGCCCGAGCTGGGTGCCCAAGCCCACGCAATATCCCATGCCCAGCCCGCCGTGCCCGGCATAGTTGAAGAACGTGCGCGGCAACTCGAATTGCAGGCGATCGTAAGCCAGCCCGCCCGCAACGCCGGCATCGAGGGTCACCATGCAATCCTTGGGCAAGGCCTTGTTCAATTCCGGATAGACCCGCTGCGGCATCATGTAGGGCTCGGCGGGCAGCGTCTGCTCGGCGGCGATGCGCGCCCGACGCTGGCCAGCCAGCGCCTCGATCTGCTTGCGCCATTCGGCATTGGGCCGCCCCGACGGGAACTGCGCCCGCAGGCTGCCGAGCAACTGCTGTGCAACCGCCTTCGCGTCGCCCGCAATGCCGACGGCCACCGGGTAGTTGCGCCCGACTTCCTGCGCGTCGATGTCGACCTGGATGATCTGCGTCTGCGGATTGATCACGCTCCAGTTCCAGTGCGTGGTGGACTGGTTGATGCGCGTCCCGAGTGCCAGAACGACATCGGCGCTGTGAATCGCCTGCGCGGTTTCGCCCGCGCCACGCCCGCCCGCCGCCCCGACGAACAGGCGATGACTGTTCGGCACCGCGTCGTTGTGTCCGTAAGAAGGCACGAGCGCCATATCGAGCAATTCGGCCAGAGCCACGGCGTCCTCGGTGGCACCCGCATCGACCACACCGCCGCCGGCCAGCAGCAAGGGCCGCTTCGCCTGGGCGAGCAACCGGACGGCGCGCTCGATCGCCTGGGAATCACCGGGCAGGCGCTGCTCGGTGGCCCGGTAGGCGGCCGGGGCGGCGATATCGGTGTCGAGCGACTGGTCGTCGAGCAGGTCTCGCGGAATGTCGATCAGGACCGGGCCGGGCTTGCCGGACAGCGCCATGCGAAAAGCGTCGTGCATCGTCTCCACGATGCGCTCGGTCTTGTTCACTTGCCGCGACAGCTTGGTGAAGGGGCGGAAGATGTCGACCAGATCGAACGCCTGCGCGCCGTCGCGGTGGATGTACTCGCGGGCGACGTCGCCGGCAATGACGAGCACGGGCGCGCGGCCCTTCCACGCCAAGGCGACACCGGTGGCGAGATTGATCGTGCCCGGCCCCGAGGTCGTGATGCATGCCGTCGGCTTGCCCGAGGCGCGGGCATAGCCGTAGGCCATGAATGCAGCCCCTTCCTCGTGGCGCGAATCGACGAACTTGATGTCGGTGCGGCCGTACATCTCGGTCACGATGCTGTTGGTGGTCGTGCCCACGATTCCGAACGTGTACTCGACGCCCTCGGCGCGCAAAGCCTCGATCACTGCCTGACCTGCCTTCATCGTCGGCATAGCCTCTCCTTTGCCCTTGCAAGCGTGGTGATGATCCGCAGGGCGAAGGCCCGGAACTGCCAGGCTCCGAACCACCCGGCCCGCCTCCGCCGCCGCTATTGTGCGCCAGCCGCGAAAGCGATCCAATATGCAGCTACAAACGAAGGATGCCCCCTATGCCGATCACCCGCCTATGCCTGGTGCGCCACGGCGAGACCGAATGGAACGCCGAAGGTCGCGTTCAAGGCCAGACCGACATCCCGCTGAGCCCGGTGGGGCTCAAGCAGGCCCATGCCGCTGCGGCCGCGCTGTGCAAACACGACTTCACCGCGATCTACTCGAGCGATCTGATGCGGGTGCGTCAAACCGCCGAGCCGAGCGCCCACAAGCTCGCCCTGCCTCTGCAGTTCGATCCCGACCTGCGGGAGCGTCATTACGGCATCTTCGAGCGCATGCTCTATACCGAGGTGAAGACCCGGTATCCGGAACAGTACCTGCGCTTCCACGAGAAGGATCCCGATTTCGATTTCGAAACCGGCGAGAGCCTGCGCTTTTTCTTCGATCGCTCCCTGGGGGCCGTGAAGCGCATCGTGGAGCGCCATCAAGGCGAACAGGTGCTGGTTTTCACCCACGGCGGCGTGCTCGACATGGTCTACCGCCATGCTCGCGAGCTGGGGCTCGCAGCACCGCGTGATTACGGCATTCCGAATTGCGGCGTGAACTGGCTCGAAATCACGCCGGGCCGCTGGGAAGTGCATTGCTGGGCCGACGTCGCGCATCTCGCGGACGCTTTGGACGAATTGCCCGACGGCTGAACCGCACCGACAAGGTCGGTCGCTGAAAGAGCCGCCAGGAAGCCTTACTGAGCGCTTGTCCTGCGAACGCGGTTGGCCACCTGAAGATTGGCCTCGGGCTGGCGCTGATAGCTCACCCTGAACGAAAGCGGCTTGACGTCGGCCTGCTCCTGGTAGGCCCGCGCGAGCGCTTTCTGCGCATCCTGATTGAACAAGGCATGGGGCTTGGTGAAGCGGCCGTACAGCTTGACGTCGAAGCCCTTCAGCAGCGCCGTGTATTCGATCCCCGTTTCATCCTGGAGTATGCTCGGCGCCCGCTGCAGCAAAGCGTCACGCACGATGGCAAAGCGCGGAGTTTGCAGCAGATGGGACGCTGCCTTGAGCACGGTACGATGGGCCGCCATGCCCTCGACCCAGGCCCGCTGCTCGGGCGCTTCGGCCAGAGCAGCATCCGACAGATTCATGCGGACGTAGTCGAGCAGCACCTTGCGATTGCCCGACTGCAGCGAGATCCGCACCGAATTCCAGGTCGATCGATCGCTGCGCGGACCAGGATGAATCTCCAGATCCGAGCCGCTGGCGTTGACTCTGACCGGCTCCACCGACACGATCGTGTAGCCCGAGCGCGCGGCGAAGGCGAGCAAGGGCGCGATCGTCCCGGCTCTGAGTCCCTGCTGCTTCGCCTCTTCATCGAGGTCCAGAGTGCGGAAGAAACCGATCTGTGCGAACTGCTTCCAGGCTTCGGCGAAGCGACCCATGAAGGCAGCGAGATCCTCGGCACTGGCACGATCCAGCGCCGGCGGCGCTTCCGCACGCTGCATGGCCACCAGGACGTACCGACCCGCATCCGGGTACATGCGCTGCACCGTCGCGAAGTCCGGCCCTGAAAACGGATAGAAGATCGTGGCGCCCTGGGCCGCGACGAGTTCGCTCTGCGCCCACTTCTGCATGGGCCCGCCGATGCGCCGTTCGTACTCCTGCCAGCGCATCGTCGCCTTGCTCGCATAGTCGACGAGATTCGATGCGCGCATCGGCACACCGGCCGGCACGGTCGTCTCCAGACCTGCCAAAACGCGGGCGATGCCGTCGGCGCTCAAGGGCGCCGCCGTTGCCGGCAAGGCAAAGGCAAGCATCAGTGCAACCGTGCCTGCAAACTTGGGATACCGGTAGGCATGACCGGTGCCGGTCGTGGTGGCGCGAAGAAACGTCAAGCTCGACTCCGTGGGCAAAAGGCTACGTAAGTGCGGATTCTAGCGAGGCGTGCCCTGCAAAGTCTCGTGCGGCTCGCAAGTCTTTGCATGCAGGCGACCAGGCACGACCCCGAAATCGAATCCGCGTGGCCGCGGATCGCTTCGAAGATCGGGATGCCGGGCCATCGCCCAGGACATGTCGGGCGATCGAGCGCCCGCCCGCCGGTCGATCGCAGGATCCCCGTCCGGTGTATGCTTACGTCGCCCCTCGCGCCGATCGGATCGTGCGCGGGCGGGCACGCTTTTTTCATCGAGCGACGCGCGTGCCGGCGCGCCTCGCCACGGCACGAACACAAGGATCACCGCGCATGAACAAGATGCGAACAACGCACACGGCGCCACGGCGCGAGCGCGGCGCAGCCGCCGGCAAATTGCTTCTGATCATCGTCGTCCTGTTCGGACTGTGGTGGTTCAAACCGTGGGAGGCCTTCGTGCCCCCGGCACCGAAGCCCGAAGCCATTCCTCGACCGGTCGCTGCCCGCGGGGACCTGGCCGCCGACGAACAGAACAACATCGCGGTCTTCAAGGCGGTATCGCCCTCGGTGGTGCACATCACCACCCTGGCTGCGCAACGCAACTTCTTCTCGACCGACATCACCCAGGTGCCTCGGGGCACGGGTACGGGCTTCATGTGGGACGAGCGCGGCCACATCGTCACCAATTTTCATGTCATCGAAGGGGCGAGCGGGGCGCAGGTCACCCTGCAGGATCAGACGACCTGGCGCGCCACCCTGGTCGGCGCCTTTCCCGACCGCGACCTGGCGGTGCTGCGCATCGATGCGCCCAAGGAAAAGATCAGCCCCATCATGATCGGCGTGAGCCAGGATCTGCAAGTCGGCCAGAAAGTCTACGCGATCGGCAATCCGTTCGGCCTCGATCAATCGCTGACGACGGGCATCGTGAGCGCCCTCAATCGGGAGATCGAGTCGGCCAATCAGCGCACCATCCGCGGCGTGATCCAGACCGACGCCGCCATCAACCCCGGCAACTCGGGCGGCCCGCTGATCGACTCCGCCGGACGCCTCATCGGCGTCAACACGGCCATCTACAGCCCCTCGGGCGCTTCGGCGGGCATCGGCTTCGCCATTCCCTCCGACGAAGTCAACCGCATCGTGCCGCGCCTCATCCGGGACGGCAAATTCATCCGTCCGGCGATCGGCATCCAGGCCGCGCCGCCGAATTTGCAGCGAGCCCTCAAGCTGCCCGAAGGCGTCGCCGTGGCCGGGGTGCTGCCCGATGGTCCCGCTCAAAAACTGGGATTGCGGCCCTTCATGCGAGCGCCCGACGGCAGCATCGTGGTCGGCGACATCATCGTCGGCCTCGCCGGCAAGCCGGTGAAGACGCTCGACGACTTGCTCGGCCTGCTCGAACAGCACCAGCCCGGCGAGACCGTGCCCATCACCATCGTTCGCGGCGGCGAGAAGATCGAACAGCAAATCACGCTCGGCCTGAACGAATAAGGCAGCGCACCGAAGCGCCTTGGTCGCTTCGCCGGCGCCGCCGAAGGAACAGCCATGAAGATCCGAACCAACGACATCGACACCCACTACACGATCCACGGCGAGGGCCCCTGGCTCGTGTTCAGCCACTCGCTCGCGTGCGACACACGCATGTGGGCGCCGCAAATCGCCGCATTCTCGAAACACTACAAGGTGCTTTGCTACGATACGCGCGGACACGGTGCGAGCAGCGCCCCCCCGGGGCCTTACACACTCGACGGACTGGCCGACGACGCCAAGGCGCTCTTCGAGGCGCTTGGCATCGAAGCTTGTCATTGGGTCGGCTTGTCCATGGGCGGCATGATCGGGCAGACCTTCGCGCTCAAGTACCCGGGTATCTTCCAGACGCTGACCCTGGCCGACACGACCAGCCGCTATCCCGCCGAAGCCCTGCCCCCCTGGCAGACCCGCATCGAACTCGCCACCGTGGCGGGTATGGAGCCGATCGTCCCGGCCATGCTGGAGCGCTGGTTCACCGAGCCCTTCCGCAGGAGCGGCGCCCCCATCGTGGACGACATCGCGGCTGCGATCCGCTCGACGCCAGTGGCCGGCTTCATCGGCTGCTGCCATGCGATCCCGCAGATCAACCTCACGCAGCGGCTGCACGAGATCGAAAGCCCCACGCTCGTCATCGTCGGCGAGCACGATCCGGGCACGCCGCCGCAAATGGCGAGAGAGATTCACGAGCACATGCCTGGATCGGAGCTGACCATTCTCCCGCGCGCCGCGCACCTGTCGAATGCGGAACAGCCCGAAGCCTTCAATGCGGCCGTGGCCAACTTCATCGAGCGGCACGCATGAGCGATCTGTCCGCGGCGGGACTCGATGGGCTCGTCCTCGATCGGCAGCAGCCGGGCGCATGACCACCCTGCGCGTCGGCCTCATCTCCGACACGCACGATCTGCTGCGCGCGCAGGCAGCGCGTGCGATGCACGGAAGCACGCACATCGTCCACGCGGGTGACGTCTGCGGGCCGCACGTGCTGGCCGAGCTGCAAGGCATCGCACCCGTGACGGCCGTCCGCGGCAACAACGATGCGGGCCAATGGGCGCGAACGCTGCCTCACTCGACGCTGCTGCAGGTCGAACAAGTGAGCATCCTTGTCGTGCACGATCTTGCGACGCTCGCGCTCGACCCGGCCAGTTGCAACGCCGATGTGGTGGTCTTCGGCCACTCGCACCGGCCGCTGGTCGAACACCGGGACGGCATCTTGTACGTCAATCCCGGAAGCGCCGGCCCGCGGCGTTTCCGCTTGCCGATCTCGGTCGCGCACTTGCTCGTGACCGACGGCCGGATCGAGGCTCGTCTGACCGAACTCGAACCCTGACTGGCCGTGCTCGCCTATGCACGCCGCGGCCGACTGCGTCTTTGACACGCGCTGTTCTGCGCCGGCGATGCGTTACGCGACCCTGCTCCCCCGCTCCCTCGAGCGCATGGCCTGCGCACCCAGCACGCTCGCTGCCAGCGCCATGACGTGCCGGCGAGTGACTCCCAGCCGATCACGGCTTGGGTTGTACTCGGCAATCTCGAGGCCGCGCAGCGCATCGTCGCCGCCGACGACTTGCAGTGCCGGCACCAGCTCCGCAGCCCGCAGGCCGCCGGCTGCGGGCGTACCCACGCCCGGTGCATCACGCGGATCGAGCGCGTCCATGTCGATGGTGATGCCGTAACCGCCCTGCGCACGACGCACGATGCGCAGCGCTTCATCGAGCGCGTCGACCACCCCGCGCCGCTGGATTTCGGCCATGCCGATCACACGCACGCCGAGGCGATCGAGCAGCGCCCGTTCCTCCGGCTCGTAGCTGCGTGCACCGAACACACAGACGTGCTCCGGCAGCAGCTGGGGGCCTGCGCCCAGGCAATCGGTGAAGCGAGGATCACCGTGACCGAGCAAGGCCGCCAGCGGCATGCCGTAGATCAAACCCGTGTGCGAAGTCTCGGGCGTATGGCTGTCCAGATGCGCGTCTATCCATAGCAGACCCAGCGGTCCGCGCGCACGATTCGCCGCACGCACGCCGCTCCAGGTACCGACGGCGCACGAGTGGTCGCCGCCGATCACGAGCGGCGTGGCGCCCGCTTTACCCGCTTCGCATAGCGCATGGGCGACGATCGGATTGAGGCGAGCCATCGCCTGCGCCGGATCGCTCGCTTGCCCGTGCGGCGCCTGGAACATCTCGGCCCATTGGACATCGAGTCCGCCGGCGCGCAACCGGGATGCGAGCCCGGCGGCTCGCAGATCGTCGGCGGCGCGAAAGGCGCCGGGATCACGCCCGCCGATGCCGCTGCGAACACCGAAGAGTCGAATGCGTTCGTTGCGAACGCGGCCTGCTGCAAATCGGGTCATTGCACTGTCTCCATGCACTCGCCGGCTCGTGGCCGGTGGCGTCACGTCCAGGTGTTCCGGATCTCGGCACCGGTTCACCCAAGAAGAAGGGGCTACTTGATGGGCAGCCCCCCGAGCTTGCGGGCTGCACGTCGGCGCATCCATCGAGACGCTCGTCGTGCAGACCGTCTTCACCTAAGGGCAGTTTAGAGACGCCCCCTCGCCCGCAGTTCCGCGCTATCAGGATTTTTTTTCCAGACGTTCCACGAGCTTGCGATGCAGTCCGTTGAAGCCGCCGTTGCTCATCACCAGCACATGGTCGCCCGGGCTCGCGTCGGCGGCGATGCGCTCCACCAGATCGTCGAACGCTTCGACCACGCGGGCCTTGGTGCCTAGCGTCGACATCGCGCCTTGCACATCCCAGCCCATGCCGCTTCCATAGCAGAACACGCTGTCGGCCGCTGCAAGACTCGCTGCCAGAGCGTCCCTCCAGATGCCGAGCTTCATCGTGTTCGAGCGCGGCTCGAGCACGGCGATGATGCGCGCCGCGCCGACCTTCCGCCGCAAACCGGCGAGCGTGGTCTCGATGGCGCTCGGATGATGGGCGAAGTCGTCGTACACGGTGACACCGGCGACCTCGCCGACGATCTCCAGGCGTCGCTTGACGTTGCGAAACTTGCCTAGCGCGACCAGGGCACGCTCTGGCGGCACGCCGAAGTAGCGCGCCGCGGCGATCGCGGCCAGCGCATTCGACTGGTTGTGGCGCCCGAGCAGATCCCAGGCGAGCCGACCGATGTCCTCGCCGGCAAGCCGGACTTCGAACGCGCCGTCGCGCCCCATCGCCGCCGCCTGCCAGCCCTGGTCGACGCCGAACCGCTCGACCGGCGTATAGCAGCCGCGCTCGAGCACCCGCGCGAGATTCGCATCCGTTCCGTTGACCACGAGCAGGCCGACTCGCGGCACCGTGCGCACGAGGTGGTGGAACTGGGTCTGAATGGCGCCCAGATCCGCGAAGATGTCGGCATGGTCGAACTCGAGGTTGTTCAAGACCGCCACCCGCGGCCGGTAGTGGACGAACTTCGAGCGCTTGTCGAAGAACGCCGTGTCGTACTCGTCGGCTTCGATGACGAATGGGGCGCTCGCGTCGCCGAGCCGCGCGGAGACGTCGAAGTTGAGCGGCGCACCTCCGATCAGAAAACCGGGGGCGAGCCCTGCGCTTTCCAGGATCCACGCCAGCATCGCGGTGGTCGTCGTCTTGCCGTGCGTGCCGGCGATCGCCGCGACGCGACGCGTGTGCAGGATGTTCTCCGCGAGCCACTGCGGGCCCGAGATGTAGGGCAGGCCCCGGTCGAGGATCTCTTCCATGAGCGCGTTTCCGCGGGTAACGACGTTGCCGATGACGTACACGTCGGCCCCGAGGGCAAGCTGATCGGCGCCATAGCCTTCGATGAGGTCTATCCCCTGCGCCTGCAGTTGAGTGCTCATCGGCGGATAGACGTTGGCATCGCAGCCGGTGACGCGATGGCCGGCTTCGCGCGCGATGGCCGCAATGCCGCCCATGAAGGTGCCGCAGATGCCGAGTATGTGCAGATGCATGGCGCAATGCCCTCTTCGAATCGAGCGCGAGAATACCAGAGGCCCGGACGCTTCTTTCGATCGGGCGATGCGCCCACTCGGTGTACGATCGGCCCGACCAGCCAGGAGCAGCGACGATGAGCGCAGATTCGAGCCCGGACACCTCCGATACCGCCTTGTCGCGAGCGATCGAAGCCCGCGTCTCGCGGCGCGACGTCCTCAAGGCCGCCCTTGCCGGCATGGCCGGCGCCCTCGCCCCCAGCGCGCTGCAAGCCATGCCGGCCGGCGCTGGTTCAACGCTTGGCTTCGCCGAGATCGCGCGCGGCCTCGACGAGCGCCATCATCTGCCGCCCGGCTACGTGGCGCAAGTCGTGCTGCGCTGGGGCGACCCGCTGTTCGCCGACGCACCCGCGTTCGTGCCCGGGCACCCGGATGCAGATGCGCAGGAGCAGCAGTTCGGCTACGACAACGATTTTCTCGCCTTCTTTCCCTTGCCGGCTTCGGGCGAGGCATCGCTTCGAGGCTTGCTGTGCGTCAATCACGAACGCTGCACGGCGCAGCTGATGTGGCCGGGCATGACCGAGCGCAACTACCGGGAGCGCATGACAGCGGCACACTGCGCGCATGAGATGGCCTCGCATGGCGTCAGCGTGGTCGAGCTTCGCATGGAGCACGGACGCTGGCGCACCGTGCTCGACAGCCCGTACAACCGGCGCATCACCCTGCGCAGCACGCCGATCGCCTTGAGCGGCCCGGCGGCGGGACACCCGCGCATGCGCACCGCCCAGGATCCGGAGGGCCGGCGCGTCATCGGCACGCTCAACAACTGCGCCGGCGGCGTCACCCCCTGGGGCACCCTGCTGACCTGCGAGGAGAATCTGCACCTGTACTTCAGCGGCGAGCCCGAGGGCCATGCGGAGGCGGCCGCGCGCAAACGCTACCGAGTGCATGGGCGCGGCCTCTATGTCTGGGGACGGCACTTCGAACGCTTCGATCTGCGGCGCACGCCGAACGAACCCAATCGTTTCGGCTGGGTGGTGGAGATCGATCCCTACGCGCCGCGATCGACACCGGTCAAGCGCACGGCGCTCGGACGCTTCAAGCACGAAGGCGCCACGTCGGCCGTGAGCCACGATGGCCGCGTCGCGATCTACATGGGCGACGACGAGCGCTTCGAGTACTTGTACAAATTCGTCACGCAAGCGCGCTGGCAGCCGCAGGCTCCCGAGGCCAATCGCGACCTGCTGGATCGGGGCACGCTCTACGTCGCCCGCTTCGACGCCGATGCCCGCATGCACTGGCTGCCGCTGGTCTACGGCGAGGGTCCGCTGACGCAGGCCAACGGCTTCCACAGCCAGGCCGATGTCGTGATCGAAGCGCGCCGCGCCGCCGATCTGCTGGGCGCGACCAGCATGGACCGCCCAGAAGACGTCGAGGCGCACCCCGAAACGGGCGCGGTGTACGTCGTGCTCACCAACAACAACGCGCGTACCGGGGCGCAAATCAACGCGGCCAATCCGCGGCCGAACAACCGCTGGGGCCACATCATCGAGATCGTCCCGCCGCGCGTGAACGGCGCACCGGACCATACCGCCACCGATTGCGCATGGGAGTTTTTCCTGCTCGCAGGCGACCCCTCGGACGCACTGCAAAGTGCCCGCTATGCCGGGCCGGTGAGCGCCACCGGCTGGCTCGCCTGCCCCGACAACGTCGCCTTCGACCCGCGCGGCCGGATCTGGATCGCAACCGACGGTCAGGATCATGCGGCGGGATTCGCCGACAGTCTTTACGCCGCCGATACGAGCGGCCCCGGTCGGGGCATCACCCGCCTGTTCTTCAATGCGCCCCGGGGCGCCGAGGTGTGCGGCCCCTGCTTCGCGGCAAACGGTTCGACCCTGTTCCTCGCCGTTCAGCATCCCGGGGACGAGCGCGGTTCCGACTATGCTCGTCCGTCGACCCGCTGGCCGGATTTCCGATCCGACCTGCCACCGCGACCGGCGGTGATTGCCATCTCCAGGGAGGATGGCAAAGAGATCGGCAGTTAGGGAGCGTCCGGCCCCGGGGACGCTCCCCGGCCTGCGTCGTTCGGATTCATGGCCGCACCCGCTTGCGCAGCCAGACGATCAAGCCGATCACGAGCGGAAAAGCCACGAAGGCGATGAAGACATAGACGAACGCCTTCTCGCCGAAGCCGGTGACGTGCTGAAACAGCGTTCCGGCCACCGCACCGGGCAGCATCAACAGCGGCAACCAGACGATCGCCGAGGTGACATTGGCCACCTGAAATCGCCCCTGCGGCATCTCCATCACGCCCGCCACCAGCGGCACCACGGCTCGAAGCGGACCGAAGAAGCGCCCCAGGAACACGCTCAGCACGCCCCAGCGAGCGAAGAAACGGTGGCCTTGATCGAGCAGTGCCGGATCGTTCTTGAACGGCCAGACATGGTGCACGCGCCGACCGAAGTAGCGACCGATCCAGTAGGACACCGCATCGCCCAGACATGCGCCCAGAATGCCCCAGGGAATGATGACCCAGGGATCGAGCGTTCCGCTTGCCAGCAAGGCCCCGGAGGCGACGATCATCGCGGTGAACGGAACCAGCAGAGACAGGAAAGCCATCGACTCGGCGAATGCCAGCGTCGCGATGAGCGGGCCGGCCCACCCCTGGCTCGACGAAATGAAAGCGACGACTTCGGCTGCCCACTGCTCCACGTCGGACGGTCCTCTAGAATGCAACGATTGCCGCGGCTGCGCGGGTGCAGATGATAAACCCTGAAATCCTCGCCGCACTCGGTCGCCGCTCGCGCAGTAGAATCGACCGCCTGCCCGACCACGCGACTGCGCCCCACCCCACGAGGAGATCTCCGATGTTACCTGCGACGATGACTGCCATTTCAATCACGGGCGCGGGCGGACCGGAAGTGCTCAAGCCCGAGTTGCGCCCGGTACCTCAGCCCCGTGCCGGCGAAGTGCTGATCAAGGTGGCATACGCCGGCATCAACCGCCACGATTGCAGCCAGCGCAAGCGCGGCTTCGGACCGAAAGGCGCCACCGACATTCCCGGTCTCGAGGTCGCAGGCGAAATCGTCGCCGTCGGCGCGGACGTGGCGCGCTGGAAAGTCGGCGACCGCGCCTGCGTGCTGGTGAACGGCGGCGGCTACGCACAATACTGCCTCGCGCTCGAATCCCTGCTGCTGCCGATTCCGGCGGGCTACGACCTCAAGCAGGCTGCCAGCCTGCCCGAGGCCATGTTCACGGCCTGGTTCAACATCTTTCATCTCGGCCGGCTCGTCTCGGGAGAGTGGCTGCTGGTGCATGGCGGGTCGAGCGGCGTCGGCGCCATCGCCATCCAGCTCGGCCGGCTGGCCGGTGCCAAGGTGATCACGACGGCGGGCTCGGCTGCGAAGTGCGACGCCTGCCTGAAACTCGGCGCCCAGCATGCCATCAATTACAAGGCGGCCGATTTCGTTGCCGAGGTGAAGCAGGCAACCGGCGGTCGAGGTGTCGACGTCATACTCGACATGGTGGGCGGGCAATACGCCAAACGCAATCTCGAAGCGATCGCGAACGACGGTCGGCTGGTCCATATCGCCTCGAGCAGCGAGTTTTCGGTGCCCTTGTCGGCAATCGCCGCCAAGCGCGCGATCGTGACGGCCTCGCAGATGCGGCCCCTGCCGCTGGAGAAGAAACGCGCGGTGACCGACGATCTGCTCGAACGCGTCTGGCCGCATCTGGGCAGCCGCATCGATGCGGTGATCGACAGCGTCTTTCCGCTGGAGCAGGCGGCCCAAAGTCATGCCCGAATGGAATCCAGCGCGCACATCGGCAAGATCATGCTCGAGGTCGCGCACCCGTAGCGCAAATGCGCGCCACCGGCATCACTGTCCATATTTCGGACTCCACATCGACACCGGTGCGCCCGGCGGCAAGGATTGCTCCCGACGAAGCGGCCGCGCGGGTAGAATCGTCGCTGGTATCGCACCCCATGGAGGAGCAATCTCAATGAGCATCAAAGGCAAGTCCTATCTCGTGGGCGCATTCGAGCACCCCACGCGCAAGGCGACGGACAAATCCGTCGCCCAGCTTCATGCTGAATGCGCAAAAGGCGCCCTCGAAGACGCCGGACTCACCAAGAACGACATCGACGGCTATTTCTGCGCCGGCGACGCGCCCGGCATGGGCGGCATCGGCATGGCCAACTACATGGGCCTGCGCTTGAAGCACATCGACTCCACCGACACGGGCGGCTCCTCCTACCTCGTGCACGTGGGCCACGCCGCGCAAGCCATCGCTACCGGCAAGTGCAACGTCGCGCTGATCACGCTGGCCGGCCGGCCGCGGTCGGAGGGTTCGTCGGGCACCCAGGTGCGCAGCCGTGGCACCGGTGTACCGGAAGAACCCTTCGAGCTGCCCTACGGCCCCGTGACGGTCAACATGTACGCCATGGCCGCGATGCGCCACATGCATCAGTACGGCACGACGGCCGAGCAGCTCGCCTGGGTCAAGGTCGCGGCATCGCACCACGCGCAATACAATCCGAACGCGATGCTGCGCGACGTGGTGACGGTCCAGGACGTGCTCGATTCGCCCATGGTCTCCGATCCCCTGCACCGTCTGGACTGCTGCGTGGTGAGCGACGGCGGCGGCGCCCTGATCATGGCGCGTCCCGAGATCGCGAAAAGCCTCAAGCGCCCTCTGGTGAAGCTCCTCGGCGCGGCCGAAGCGCCCAAGCACACGATGGGCGGCAAGTTCGACCTCACCTTCTCCGGCGCGGCCTGGACCGGCCCGCGCTGCTTCGAGGAAGCCGGCGTCAAGCATGCCGACATCAAGTACGCCTCGATCTACGACAGCTTCACCATCACGGTGGTGATGCAGATCGAGGATCTGGGCTTCTGCGAAAAAGGCCAGGGCGGCAAGTTCGTCGCCGACGGCAACCTGATCGCCGGGACCGGCAAGTTCCCCTTCAATACCGACGGCGGCGGCCTGTGCAACAACCACCCGGCCAACCGCGGCGGCATGACGAAGGTCATCGAGGCCGTGCGGCAACTGCGCGGTGAAGCGCACCCCGCCGTGCAGGTCAAGAACTGCGGCATCGCGCTCGCGCACGGCACCGGCGGATCGCTGGGACATCGGCACGGCAGTGCCACCGTGATCATGGAAAGGGAGTAACGACGATGGCCACACCGTACCAGGACCGCAAGCTCAACGACCCGAACCTGAACGTCGGCGACGAGCCCTTTTTCGAAGGAACTGCGCAGGGCAAGCTGCTGCTCAAGAAGTGCAAGGACTGCGGCGAGTATCACTACTATCCGCGCGGCATCTGCCCCTACTGCTTCAGCACCAACGTCGACTGGGTGGAAGCCAAGGGTACCGGCACCATCTACACCTACAGCATCACGCGCCGCGCCGGCCCCATTCCGTATTGCATCGCCTACGTGACGCTGGATGAAGGCGTGAACATGATGACGAACATCGTCGATTGCGATCTCGACGCCATCCGCTGCGGACAAAAGGTGAAGCTCACCTTCAAGGCCAC
>LNFM01001584.1_pt1 | contig 71283 bp, 70 predicted proteins | sample 596031 | NCBI WGS metagenome assembly LNFM01 (sample SAMN04254537, study PRJNA301005) | activated carbon metagenome | isolation source: dual media filters at the Ann Arbor, Michigan drinking water treatment plant | place: USA: Ann Arbor
AATGCGTGCCACCGAAGTTTTCAGAGGCGGCGACACGCTCCCAAGAATATCCTCATACAAGACGTGTAACCAGCAGACGTTCCGAAAAGCAATTGGAGAAGTTCATTTTGTCCGGACGTGGCGATGGTTTTGTCAAATAAGCAACACCTGCGTGCCCACCCCCGCCATTTCGAACAGCTCCTCGATGTGCTCATTGTAAAGGCCGATGCATCCGTTCGACGAGCGCCGCCCGATCTTGCGAGTGTCGTGTGTTCCGTGGATTCGGTAATACGTCCATGACAGGTAAAGCGCCCTGGATCCCAAAGGGTTGTCAGGCGCCCCGCCTTCAACCACATCGGGCCACTCGGGGTTGCGCTCTTTCATCGAAGCCGTGGGCCTCCATGTCGGGTTTACAACTTTCTGAACGACCTCGGTCTTGCCACGGCGAGTGAGGTCTTCGGAAAGGGGAACCGACGTTGGGTAAAGCCGGTAAATCGACTGATCTTCAGACCAGTAGTGAAGCGCACGGGACGTGATATCGACCAGAATCGCACCGCCACGGGTGTTCTCAAAGTAGTTCTGCCACTCGAGCATCCTGAAGCTGGAAACGTTGTTCCGGATCGGGCTTGCCGCCGGAAGGAACTCGGTCGTGCCGTCCTGTGCAAAGGCTGGAAAGGCTGTGACGGCCGCCGCGCCGGCAGCGCCACGGAGCAGCGAGCGGCGGTTTAACAAAGCTTTTGCCATGGAGGTGCCTCGTGATCTTTCTTTTTCTCGGGCCCTCTTACAGCTTTTTCAAGCCAGCGGCAAATCACTGAGCCGTCAGCTTTCGCCGATGCGCAGACTTCGGTTTGAACACCGCGCCTGCATTCGCTATGGAGGACGAAATGGATGCCTTTGCTGGCGCTGGATCGGTGACACTTCATGAAAAGACGCTCTTTGCTTCTTCTTGCTCCAGCCTTGCTGGTTGCCGCCTGCGCACCTGCCAGCATAGCACCAACGGTCGGTGCTGATGGCCGCCCGCTGCCGCAGGTCTACAGGATCACCGCGGCTGAACAGGCCGCCATACCGTTCCGTCTACTGGATTCGGTGAACACTCTAAGGGCGGCAAAGAGACTGACGCCGCTTGCCTATGATGCTCGCCTCAACGCCGCCGCTGCTACACATTCGCTGGACATGTCGGTTCAGAACCGGCCTTGGCATTTCGGGTCTGACGGTTCGTCGCCATTGGTCCGCGTACAGCGCGCAGGATACACGGGCCGTCTGGTCGGCGAGCTCATCTCCGAAACTTACGAGACCGAGCTGGAAACTCTGTCGACTTGGATGGCACAGGCCGACACGCGTGGCGTGATCATGGATCCGACGGCGCGGACACTGGGTTTCGCATGGTTCCAAGAGCCAGGCGGCAAGATCTGGTGGACGCTCGTGACCGGCGCCTGAATCACGGCAGGATGAAGATCGGAGTTCCCGGCTCTATCATCGAGTAGACGACCTCCATTTCCTTGTCGGAAACAGCAATGCAGCCGGCCGTCCAGTCGCGCCGACTTGTGCGTTTGTTCGGCCCGCCATGGATAAAGATGTCACCGCCGGGCGATTTTTCCAGTGCTTCCGCAAAGGAGATATCCGCTTCGTTCGGATAGGTGATGCCCAGGGAAAGATGGAACTCGGAGTTCGGATTCTTGTGCGAAATAAAGTAAGCGCCTTCAGGGGTCTTTCCATCGCCTTCGAACTGCTTGTGTCCAATCGGATCAAAACCTAGTGCTACGTCGTAGCTCTTGAGAACGCGGTCATTGTGCAGAAGGTACATCTTTCGGTCGGTCTTGTGCACCTGAACCTGAGTCACCTTCGGGCCGTTGTAGGTTCGGAATTTTGACCCGCAGGCCGATAGCCCGAAAGCCACCGCTAGGATGACGATAAGCCGAAGGATCCGCATCACTGTCTTGCCTGCATTATTTTTTGTTTTTGATACAAGGTTTTCTTGCCCATGGCTAGCGAGGCGATTCGACTAGCCAGTCACGGGTCCGTCATTTTTGACGGAAGAATCTGGCGACAAGCTCGACATGCGTTGACCAGCGGAACTGATCCACAACCTGAACCCAGTCCAGTTTGTAACCCGATGCGACAAGGACGGCGGCATCCCGCGCGAAGGTCTGTGGGCTGCAGGACACCATGGCGACCACCGAGATCTGGGAGGCGGCCAAACGGGCGGTTTGTGCTTCGGCGCCGGCTCTTGGCGGGTCAATGACCACGCCCGAAAACCGGTCTAGCTCATCAGGCTCAAGTGGCCTCCGAAAAAGATCACGGTGTTCAATCGAAACCCGGCGTAGACCCTGCATCTTGCGTGTTGCCTTGTCCAAAGCCAGCACCATCGCTGCGTCGCCTTCAGCGGCGTGGACTTCCGACGTTTCCGCAAGCGGAAACGTGAAGGTGCCCGATCCGGCAAAAAGATCTGCGACGCGCTGCTGATGCGGACCAAGAGCGGATCTGACCGCAGCCAGAAGGGCCGCTTCGCCCGCATGGGTCGCTTGCAGGAACGCGCCGGGCGGAGGGTTTACCAGGGCACGGCCAAAGCGCTGGTTGGGCGCATCGCGGAGAGCGACAACTTCGTCACCCCAGGTAAGCCGCGCGAAACGATGGCGCTCGACCACACGGGCCATTGCCATTTGCATCTCGCTGTCCAAGGCCTTGCCACCAGAGACACAGACATCGACGCCAGCATCCGACTGGGTGACTGAGATGGAAAGTTCGGCCGAGCGCGAGCCGCCGATCATCACAAGCTCGTCCAGTCCCGGAAAGGCGGACAACAGATCACCGTGCAACAGTTTGCAATGGGGAATCGCAACCAGCGCCTCGGATCCGCGGGCGTGGAATCCGATCATGACGCCGGACTTCGTGCGCCGCGCGGACAGTACTGCGCGCCGGCGCGATTGTGGCGGCGAGGTCGCCACGCCAATGATCGGAGCAGAAAGTCCGTGTGCGGCGAGTGCCGATTCGACGACAGCTTTCTTCCACGTTTCGACAAAGGCGTCAGTTGCATGTTGAAGCTGGCAGCCGCCACACGTTCGCGCATGCGAACAGGGCGGCTTTACCCGATCGACCGACGGCAAGACAATCCGCACCGCCGTAAGGACATCTCCCTGCAGTTCCCCTTCGACAACTTCGCCGGGTAGCGCGTTTGGCACAAAGACCGTGCCGTTTGGCGTGGTCGCCAAGCCATCGCCAAGATGGCCGAGGCGATCTATCGTTACTCTCACTCGGCGGCATCCTGTTCATCGGTTCCAAGAAAGCCGCCAGACTGGCGGTCCCAATAGCGTGCATAAAGTCCCTTACGGGCAAGCAAACTGGCATGATTGCCTTCTTCGACAATGCGCCCCTGATCCAGCACAATGATGCGGTCCATCGCGGCGATGGTAGAAAGTCGGTGCGCGATTGCCAAAACGGTCTTACCCTTCATCACGCGAGAAAGCGCGCCCTGAATGCTGGCCTCGACCTCGGAATCAAGTGCGGAAGTTGCTTCGTCGAGCACGAGAATCGGGGCATCCTTCAAGAAAGCTCGGGCCAAAGCTACACGCTGGCGTTGTCCTCCTGACAATTTCACGCCGCGCTCGCCAAGAAAGGCATCATAACCCCGCCTACCCTTGTGATCCGCCATTCTTTCGATGAACTCGTCTGCTTCCGCTGCTTTCGCCGCAGACAGAACCTGAGCCTCATCGGCATCCGGGCGGCCGTAAAGAATGTTGTCGCGGGCCGAGCGATTGAACATCGCTGTTTCCTGCGTGACCATCCCGATTTGTCGCCGCAACGACTCTTGTGTAATGTCGCGAAGGTCGACCCCATCGATCCTGACAGTTCCGGACTCCGGATCGTACAGCCGCAGAAGCAGTGACACGAGCGTGGACTTGCCCGCCCCCGATGCACCCACGATCCCAAGCTTTTCCCCCGCCCGCACGGTCAGCTGAATATCTTTGACGCCCGCTCTGCCGTGACCGTAACCAAAGGTGACGTAGTCGAATGCAATCTCACCGGCGACACGGGGCAATTCCTTTGCGTCAGGCGAGTCTGCGAGGGTATGCGGCACCGCGAGCGTTCGCATGCCATCCTCCACTTCACCGACAGAGGTGTAGATAGACATCAAGGTAAAGCTGACCCAACCGGACATCTGCGCAATTCGCATCGCAATCGCACCGGCGGCGGCAATCGCACCTTCTGTGGCGAGGCCGCGCTGCCACAAAAGCAACGTGCCGCCGATCAACATCACCGGAAGCACGCCGGCAAGCGTCATGAGCGCAAGCCGGAACCATGTGGAGATCATCCCGAATTCAAGGCTTCTCTCGCGAAACACGTCCATGGACTGCAAGGCAACCTGGTCTTCGAAATCAGCATGTGCGAACAGCTTGACGGTCTTGATGTTGGTGATCGTATCGACCACCTGCCCGGTCACCATTGCGCGCGCTGATGCCCGCGCCGCTGAGTTTGCTTTCACTTTGGGCAGGAAGTAGCGGATCATGGCTATATAGGCGACAAGCCAAACGGACAGCCCGGCTGCGATCCGCCAATCCACCGTCAAAAGGTAGACGACCGACCCTATCACCGAAGCTAACGCAAATGCGCCGGTGTTGATCGCTTCGGTGACGACATCTGTAACTGCACGGGCGGCCTGCATCTGCTTTTGAGCGATGCGCCCGGCGAAGTCATTGTCAAAAAAGGTCACGGCCTGACCAAGTGTCCAGCGATGCAGGCGACTTAGCACCAGCGGAAGGACGTTCGGACCGATCACCACACTGTTTGACGCTGACGAAACGCCGAACGCCAGCGGTCGTAGCAAAAGGTAGAACCCAAGGCAGGCAATCAGCAACCAAAGATGATCGGTGAAAAATCCAACCGGGCCGGCCTCGACTGCAGCGTCAATGACCCAACCCATTATCATTGCCGAGACGACCTCTGTCACCCCGGCAAGGGATGAAAACAGCGCGGCCAGCCAAAGCATCGGCCACGAGCCGTTAAGGCACCAGCGAAAGAACGCGCCCAACGATTGCGGTGGCGGTCCGTCTGCCGGACGGAATGCATCTATCCACGTTCCCATGCGCTGAAGCAGGCTCATTCTGCAACCTCCTCTAGCCCGATGAAGCCGCCGGATTGGCGCGCCCAGAACCGGGCGTAAAGCCCATTCCGGTCAAGGAGCGCTGCATGATTGCCGGTTTCAGCTATCTGGCCGTCCTCGATCACCACGATTCGATCCATTGCCGCCAGCGTGGACAAGCGGTGCGCGATGGCGATAACGGTCTTGCCACGCATTACCCCGTAGAGTGCGTCTTGAATTACGGCCTCGGCCTCGGAATCGAGGGCCGACGTGGCTTCGTCAAGGATCAAAATGGGTGCGTCTTTCAGGATTACCCGCGCCAAGGCGATCCGTTGGCGCTGACCACCCGATAGCTTGACGCCGCGCTCGCCAACCTGAGCGTCAAAACCCGTGCGGCCCTCTGCGTCCTGCAAACCCTGGATGAATTCATAGGCGTCGGCCTGTTTGGCCGCGGCGACCATCAGCTCTTCGCCTGCATCCGGACGCCCATAGATTATATTCTCGCGAACAGACCGGTGCAGCAGACTGGAATCCTGCTGAACCATGCCGATCTGTCTGCGCAGAGACTCCTGCGACACTTGCGAGATATCTTGGCCATCAATCCAAATTCGGCCTGATTCAGGTTCGTAAAAGCGCAACAGAAGCTTGACGAGGGTCGATTTCCCGGCGCCCGAACGACCTACGATACCAAGTTTTTCACCGGGACTGATCGTCAGAGAAAGACCGCGCAAGCCGCCAGACCCGCGCCCGTAATGGTGTGCCACATCTTCCATCACGATTTCGCCTTTAGTCAGACGGAGGTCAGCAGCGCCAACGCGGTCAACGAGGCCAATCGGATGCGTGATGGTTTCCATCCCTTCCTGCACGACGCCCAGCGCCTGAACCAACGACGTGAAGGCCCACATGATCCAGTAGGTCATGTTGTTCAGCCGAAGGACAAGGGCGGTAGCAGCAGCGACGGTGCCGACCGTTGCCGAACCCTGATACCAGAGCGCTATCGCCCACGCCGTGACCGATACGATAAGAAACCCGTTCAGAAAGGTCAGGGCGAGATCCATCTTCGTGACGATGCGCATCTCTTTCTGAAAGGTGGCGCGAGCATGTTCGATCGCTTCCTTGGCGTAGGCCATCTCTTTGTCATGATGGGCAAAAAGCTTCACCGAGTGGATGTTTGTATAGGCGTCCACAACCCTGCCCGTCACGGCTGATCGCGCATCGCTGGAGGCTTTGGACGCAGGACCGGCGCGCTGCACCGTCCACTTCACCAAGGCAGCGTAAAGCACCAGCCAAATCAACAGCGGCAGCACCAGACGCGGATCAGCATCAGCCAGCATGATCGCCGCGCCCACGACCGTAACGCTGGCAAATGCCATCGCATCAAAGGTCTGGAATACCGCGTCACCGGCGGCGGGTGGTGTCTGCATGATCCGGTTGGCAATACGTCCGGCGAAATCGCTTTCGAACCAACCAACAGGCTGGCGGATGACATGCGCATGCGCCCGCCACCGGATCATGGTGCCGAAGTTCGGCAAGATGGTGTTATGCAAAAGGGCGACATTGGCGACTAGAAGCAGGGGGCGAAGCACAAGCACCGCAAGCGCAACCAAGATCATTTCGCTGCCGTAGCCCTGCCACAGCGCGACAGGACCATTCGAGGCCAGCAGATCGACAAGCCGTCCGACATACCAGATCAGCGCGACGTCCGAGAATGCCGCGATTATCGACAGCACAGCCGTTGCCATGAACACCCGCCGGAACGGACGGATGAACTGCTTCAGAAATGGCCAGAGCCGCCGCGGCGGCGTATCCGTTTGCTCGTATGAACCATAGGGGTCAACGAGGCCTTCGAAGAACCGGAACACGTGCGAAGCCTCTCGTCAGGTCGACTGCGGGATATAGTCCGGGTTTGCGACAAGGGAAACCGCTAGCGAAGAAGTTCCTCTCGGGTCAGTCGAAGATCGGACTGGAGCCAGCGGTCTTGCAGGTCGCGCAGCCTACGCCCAAGCTCGGCGCCAGCAAGGGGTGAAAGGTCGTTTGCATAAACAGGAAAGCGTGCAGACGCCCCACGATCAACGTCGGCTTTCCACCCTTCAGGCGGGCTTCGGCCAAAAAGAGCGGACCTTACCATCAGCGCGGCGAGGCCAGCAGACTGACCAGTCTTCCAACCGATTGCCGCTGGCGCGAGATCGGACTCGGCGGCCGATCGGATGTCAGCGATGCGCCGGGCTTCTTGTCGTGACAAACGAAGGCTCTCGCGCGCATTGGGCGCCAGACAAGCAAGACGGCACTGCCAATCGACGGCGTCGTTTGATTCGATTGCCTTAAGCCGAGCGAAAGCCATCAGATCGGCGTCTGGTACCACCCGCTGCAGCACTCCCGCTTCCGCCATTGCAAAAAGTGCAGGCCCAGGGTCACGGGCGGAAAGGAGTTTTCGAATTTCCGCACCGACACGCTCGCGCGAAAGCCCGTCAAGTCCCGCCGCATTGTCAGCACAGGCGCGCAGGCCTGATGGGTCTATTCCGGCTTGGGCGTCGCCGTACCGGGCGTGAAACCGGAAAAACCGGAGAATTCGCAGGTAGTCTTCCCGAATCCGCAGCACAGGATCACCGACAAATCGCACCCGGCGGGCCAGCACATCCGGGAGGCCTTTGATCGGGTCCAAAACACTTCCGGACCGTTCAGCGTAAAGGGCGTTCATCGTGAAGTCGCGGCGCTGCGCGTCTTCGGTAATGTCGTCGGAAAACGCGATCACTGCATGCCGGCCATCGGTCGCGACGTCACGGCGGAAAGTTGTCACTTCGTGCGGCCTGTCATGCGCGATCACCGTAACAGTGCCATGCTCCAGCCCCGTTGGCACAGTCTTGAACCCGGCCTTTTGGGCCGCCGACTGAACCTCCCCCGGCGTCGCATCAGTAGCGAGGTCAATATCCGCCACGGGCTCGCCGAGAATAGCGTTACGCACGCATCCGCCCACCAGAAAGACCTTATGGCCCGCCTCCTCAATTGCTCGGCAAAGCGCCTGCGTTCCGGGATGTTCCAGCCACGGACCCTCAAGTTTCATCAATGAACTCGCTCCGCAAGCCCACGCAAGATCCGCGCCGTTGCGCCCCAGATGTAATACGGGCCGTAGGGAACAGCGTAATACTTCCGCCACTCGCCCAACCACTGCCGACGCTCAACGGAAAAGTTCGCGGGATTCAGCGCATGGCTGAACGGGACACTGAACACTTCGTCCACCTCCCCTTTTTCAGGTATTGCCCGGAACTCTTGCCGGACAATTGCCAGCACCGGCATGACGTTGAAGCCTGTCACCGTTTCGTGTTCAGGCAACCGCCCAATCAACTCGACAGCCCCGGCAGGAAGACCGATCTCCTCTTCCGCCTCGCGCAGCGCAGCTGCCTCGGCTGATCCGTCCGAGGCTTCTATCTTTCCGCCGGGAAAAGCTATTTGACCGGCATGATGCTTCAGGTGCGATGCTCGCTTGGTCAGCAAAAGATTGTCGCCCACAATCGCCACCAGCACCGCAGAAGGGCGCAGTAGTCGCCCACTTGGCCTGAGGCCGGGGTTCAGGTCAAAATCGGAGGAGTGCCCGGCAGACAGCGACAGGGCTTTACGCAACCTCGCTTCTGCCGTTTCGGTCATTCCGGATCTGTGCCTTCGAACCCGAGCGTCCTCGGATCGAACTCATAATGAGCCCCACAGAACTGACAATCAGCTGTGACGATCCCCTCGAGAGTTGTCATCTTGCTAATATCTTTCTGCGAATAGATGGACATCGTCTGACGGACCTTCTCTGGCGAACAGGAACAGCCAAAGCGCACCGGCTGCGACTCGAACGCGCGCGGACCCTCTTCGTGAAACAGCCGGACAAGGAGATCGGTTGGCGCGACATGTGGCCCAATCAGTTCCAGATCCTCGACCGTGTCGAGCAGAACATTGGCGCGAATCCAGTTTTCGCTCGCGTCCCCAGCCAAAATGTCCGCATGCGTCAGAAGCCCGCCCTCACCGGACCCCGCTTCAGCGGCAACCGATCCCCCGGCCTGAGGCATGTGTTGCAGCATGACCCCGCCGGCCCTCCAGCGAGCGGCCTGACCAGGTTCGCGTACCTGACCGAACGTCAGAGAAAAACGTGTCGGCAGCTGTTCTGATTGGGCGAAATAAGTCTCGGCGCAGTTCGAAAGCGAACTTCCCGCAATCGGGGTGAACCCCTGATAGGGCACCATGCCCTCACCCTGGTCGAGCATGACGGCGAAATAGCCCTGCCCGATCTGGCTGAAGGGATCAGCGTTGGTGTCCAGCCGATCTGCGTCATAGCTGGCATATGCTCGAATCCGTGCCGGCTCGCCGTCTTGCGTTGGCCCATAGTAGTCCGTGGCAATCAGCCGGGCTGGGCCATTGCCACGAATCTGCAGTGACAGCTTCCAGCGAAGTTTCACCGCTTGGCCGATCAAGGCGGTCAACAGCGCGGCTTCAGCCACAAGTGCCTCAATCACAGCGGGATAGGAGTGCTGGCTCAGGACTTGGTCCAAAACGCCGTCAAGCCGGGCGACGCGCCCGCGTATGCCCGTAACGTCAAGCTGAAATGGCAGGACGGTATCGTCCCAAGCGAGTTTAGAACCAATGGTCATGGGGTTTCCTAGCAGTGCCAGTACTGGCATATCGCGGCTATATAGTCAGGGCAACCGGCGGTCCAAGGGGCGAAGATGATCAGAAGATACGGTGAGCCTTTGAAAGCAGGCGTGCGCTACAAGCGCAGGCCCGGTGTCTACGCGATACTCTTGCGTGGCGACAGCATCCTTGCGACACACCAATCCGAGCCTGTTCCCGAGTTCCAACTGCCTGGTGGCGGTATCGACCGTGGAGAGCATCCGATTGGCGCACTGCACCGTGAAGTGCGCGAAGAAACCGGCTGGAGGATTGCGATCGAACGGCGCATCGGCGCCTTTCGCAGATTCACCTACATGCCCGAATACGATCTGTGGGCGGAAAAGGTCTGCACTGTCTATCTGGCGAAGCCGGTCCTGCGGCTTGGCCCACCGAGTGAGGCGGGACACAGCGCCGTCTGGATGCCCGTCAGCGATGCAATCACCTCTCTCGGCAATGAAGGCGATCGAGCTCTACTCGCCGGGCTGTTTGCCTGAATAGTGTAGCAAGACACCCGAAACGTCGTCCGGCAAAGAGTCGCCGCCGAAATGATCGACCAGATCCCAAACGAGCGCCTGCAAGATTTCCGGTCCGTCAAGGCTTGCTGACCGGCTAAGGCTTCGCGCGAGACCTGCGTCGCCGAAATCGACACCGTCATCTTTTCCGGGACACTCCGTCACGCCATCGGATACCAAGACAAGCCGATCCCCCGGCTCAAGGCGAACGGTCACGCTTTCGAATTCGGCAAATGGGATAAGGCCTATCGGCAGTCCACCTTTGCCGACCAGTTCAACCTTGCCCGACCTGCGCAGCACCGCCGGGTGCGGATGGCCCGCCTGGGCCACTTGCGCAATACCATCGCGCAGGTCCACTTCGGCGTAAGCCATGGTGAAGTACTGTTCGACCTGAATCTCGTCCAGCATGAGCCGGTTGAAGCGGTCCATTACCAGCGCAGGGGACAAGGCGTCGTGCCCTCCGTGCGCCAGTTTTCGGAACGCAAGGTTCTGGTCTGGCGTCGACCCGGTCAAAAAGCCAGCCAGACGGGCAGTCATCATTGCCGAGGCGACACCATGGCCGGATACGTCAATCGCGTAAATGGCGACTCGGTGATCGTCGATGCGAAAGGCCCCGACCAAATCTCCTCCGACACGCCCCGAGTTGCGTACCAGCAGTGCAGCCTTTGCCAAGCCGAAATCCTGCAGCTGGTCGCGAATCAGGGTCTGCTGAAGCTTGCGGGCCTCGATCAGATCGCGGTCGAGCGAATCATAGATTTTCTGCAGTTCCTCCAGCGTGCTTTCGATCATGTGGTTCTTTGCGAGCAGTTCTGCCTGCATGGCCAGCATCCGTGCGCCTGCCCGCAAACGGGCCCGAAGTTCGCTGCTGCTTACGGGCTTGGTCAGAAAATCGTCGGCACCAGCCTCAAGCCCGTCGGCAATTTCGGCCTTTTCCGATTTTGACGTCAACAATACGAAGTAGCCATAGGCCTCTCGGCGTAGGCCCCTGAAAGCTTTACAGAAATCCAGTCCAGAGATGCCCGGCATCATCCAGTCGCTGATCACGATGTCGAATTGGCAGTCGTGGCAAAGTTCCAGCGCCTCAGAGCCAGAGTTGGCTTCTATCACCACATAGCCCCATCGCCTCAGTTGCATGGCAACAACATGTCGCTGTGCGCGACTATCGTCCACCACAAGGACCCTAAGCGGTACGGCAGTTGCGCCCGCGCTTGAGCCCATGGCGTCTTCTGACAGTGGTGCCAGCAACATTTGCTCCTTCATGCTGCGCCAAAGGTCGGGCGGCCGGTTTAAGAGAAGGTGAATGCTAAGATTGAATATTCATCGGGGGGACCCGGTTACCGTTTGTTAGCTTAGAACCCGGATAGTCGAGGCGTTGCCCTGGCCGAGTGGAGCGTGCGATGATTGATTGGAAAAGGGTGGAGGACCTTCGCGAAGAGATTGGAGCGGATGATTTTCTCGACGTGGCGGGCATGTTCTTGGAAGAAGCCGACCAAACGATCGACCGTCTTTCGTCCGGTGCCGATGCTGCCCAGATCGGGCCGCTGCTTCATTTTCTAAAGGGCAGCGCGCTTAATCTCGGTCTGGTCGATCTTGCAAGACTTTGCCAAGATGGCGAGAAAGCAATCAACATCGGCCAGACAGCATTCGATCCGGTGCAACTTTCATCTGTCTATGCGGCCTCCAGGGCAGCACTCATAGCCGGGCTTGCAAGGGAATCCGCCGCTTAGATCAGGAATTCTGCCAAAGCATCGTCGGTCGTAATGTCGCGATAGGCGAGGTCCGCAGCGTCCATACGGTCCATGAAATTTCGAAAGTTCTCGGCATTCTTTGTCTCGATTCCGATCAGAACCGAACCGAAGTTTCGAGCGGATCTCTTTAGGTACTCGAAGCGCGCGATGTCGTCCTCTGGCCCAAGCATCGCCAAGAATTCCCGCAGCGCGCCAGGCCGCTGCGGCATTCGAAGAATAAAGTACTTCTTCAGGCCCGCGTAACGCTGCGCGCGTTCCTTTACTTCCGGCAAGCGCTCGAAATCGAAGTTTCCACCAGAGGTCACGCAAACGACCGTCTTGCCACGGATCTCACTGGCCAGTTCGGGCAGGACATCGACAGACAAGGCCCCGGCCGGCTCCAGCACGATGCCTTCGACGTTCAGCATTTCGAGCATCGTGACGCAGATGCGGTCTTCGGGTGCAAGCAAGACCTGGTCTCGATCAGCCCAAGACAGGCGCTGATACGTCAGATCTCCAAGTCGAGCCACTGCAGCGCCATCCACAAAGCTGTTCACCCTCGGCAGTTTCACCGGCCTGCCTTCGCGTAGCGCGGCCATCAGGCTGGCACCCCCCAATGGCTCGACAAATCGAAAATCAACACCGGGCGCTACCTCGCGCAGGTAGGAGGTGACACCGGCGGAAAGCCCGCCTCCCCCTACCGGAAGGATCACCATGTCAGGTGGTGTTGGCAACTGGTCCAGGATTTCCACGCCCACACTGGCCTGGCCCTCAATCACATCGGGGTCATCAAAGGGTGAAAGGAAATGAGCACCGGCTTTTTGGCAGAAAGCCTGCGCCGCAGCGAGCGTTTGGTCGAAGTAGTCACCCGTGAGCTCAATGCGGATATTCGTTCCGCCGAACGTCAGCGTCTTGTCGATCTTCTGCTGCGGGGTGGTCACCGGCATAAAAACCGTTCCGTGAACGCCGAAGTGGCGGCAGGCAAAGGCGACACCCTGAGCGTGGTTACCAGCACTCGCGCAGACGAACTCCTGCTGGCTGGCGTTGGTGGCCCTGATCTTGCGCATCGCGTTGAAGGCCCCGCGCAGCTTGTAGCTGCGCACCGGCGTCAGATCTTCGCGCTTCAGCCAGATTTCCGCGCCATACCGTTGCGACAGGTGGTCGTTGCGCTGCAGTGGGGTGGGCGGGAAGAGATCCCGCAAGGCAAGCGTGGCCGCGCGCGCGGCATCTGGAAAAAACGTCAAGGCTGCCTCTCAAACTGAACCAGGGCGTGTGCGACCGAGCGCGCCGCTTGCCCTTTTCTGACCATCGAACCCCATAGGTGCAAGCGAGTCGGTCATCCACTGGCTTTCTGCGGCAATTCTAGCGGCACGAGCTTTGACCCCTTGCGCCGGTATGCACGCGTCCCCGCCCTTGCCGGTGAACAAAAAACGCAATACACGCGGCCAAATCCGCATTCCAAGAGGCTCAGATGTCCGCACCCAAGAAAGTCGTGCTCGCTTACTCCGGTGGTCTGGATACGTCGATCATCCTGAAATGGCTGCAAACGGAATACGGCTGCGAAGTGGTGACCTTTACCGCCGATCTCGGACAGGGAGAAGAGCTGGAGCCGGCGCGACAGAAGGCCATTCTCCTTGGTATCAAGCCTGAGAACATTCACATCGTTGACGTGCGCGAAGAATTCGTCCGCGATTTCGTTTTTCCGATGTTTCGTGCCAACGCCCTTTATGAAGGACTCTACCTCCTCGGCACCTCGATCGCGCGTCCGCTGATTTCGCAGCATCTGGTCCGAATAGCTGCCGAGACCGGCGCCGATGCAGTAGCCCATGGGGCAACCGGCAAGGGTAACGATCAGGTCCGTTTCGAGCTGTCGGCCTATGCACTCAACCCCTCGATCCGGGTTATCGCACCTTGGCGTGAATGGGATCTTACAAGCCGGACAAAGCTTCTGGAGTTCGCCGAGACGAACCAGATCCCGATTGCCAAGGACAAGCGTGGCGAAGCGCCGTTCTCGGTGGACGCCAACCTCCTGCACACGTCTTCCGAAGGCAAAGTGCTGGAAAACCCGGCCGAAGAGGCGCCAGAGTTTGTTTATCAGCGGGTCACGCCGGTTGAGAAAGCCCCCGATACACCGGAATATGTTGAAATCGGGTTCGAGCGCGGTGACGCCGTGTCGATTGATGGCGGGAAATTGAGCCCGGCAACCATCCTGACGCGACTGAACGAGCTCGGCGGCAAGCACGGTGTCGGCTTGCTTGATCTTGTCGAAAACCGTTTCGTGGGCATGAAGTCGCGCGGACTTTACGAAACCCCCGGCGGCACAATTCTGCTCGAGGCGCATCGGGGAATCGAACAGATTACGCTTGATGCCGGAGCGGGGCATCTCAAGGACAGCATAATGCCGCGCTATGCCGAGCTGATCTACAACGGCTTCTGGTTCAGCCCGGAGCGGGAGATGCTGCAAGCTCTGATCGACAAGAGCCAGGAGCATGTGACCGGAACCGTGCGGATCAAGCTGTACAAGGGTTCGGCACGCACAGTTGCACGCTGGTCCGACCACAGCTTGTATTCTGAAAAGCATGTCACCTTCGAAGAAGATGCTGGTGCCTATGATCAGAAAGACGCTGCGGGCTTCATCAAGCTGAACGCCCTGCGCCTGAAGCTGATTGCAACCCGAAATGCGCGGGTAAAGGGGCGCTGATCAGATCTTGTGTGTAAGCAAATGCCGGTAGGCCGGCATTGCTTGTTCAACAAGGCGTTTGTCCTCGGTCGCCATATCAGGCAGCGGACCTTCCGCGGCTTCGAACCCGGTCGAGGCGTGTACGGCACTGTACCAATGCGGTGCCCAAACGCCGTCGTAGGGTTTTGGACCCTTTGGCCAATTCACCATAGCCGGAACGAAGTCGATGCCCAGCGCCGAACATAGCCTGGCCAACGTTCCGGAAGGGTCGGCCCTGACATCTTCCGCAGCCACCACAAGCGGCGCATGCCCGGTATTGTCAGCTACTTCGTCGAAAAGCTCGGCTTGCTGCACGAAGCCGATATCGGCCAGCGTAGGAGCTTCACGCTTCCGGGCATAGCTGGCGATAACCCTTGCAGGATGACGGATCAGAAAGACATTCGTAAGCTCGCACAGGAAGTTCTTTTTGAAATACGGAACCACATGGAGCGTCATGTGCTTTTGATACCAGTGCGGCTTGGCGTCAGGATTGGGGCCGGTGCAAAAGGCGGCAACCAACGAGGGGTCGGTCGGCTGTGATGCCATAACCTCCTTGCGCATCGGGTGGTCGATGTCGGTCGCGGCCAGATAGGCTGCATAGAATGGTTCGTCGGTCACCGCACAGTCACCACGCGCCGCGAAGGCATACATCATGGCTGTGGAAAGGTTGCGTGGTCCCGACCACATCGCGATTTTCATGGCAACCGCTTTTCCACCTGCGCATCAAGGGCGGTAGCCAACCGATCCTCCTCCCAGTCGCCGACCAGCGCCTCATGCACAAGCGCTGCCTGCGATTTGGGCGCCATCCCTCCAATCGGTGGATCGCGGTCGAGATTGGTTGGAAAGGCGTATCCCTCCGCGCTTGCGGCGATGGCATTCGCGATCTGCGCCGGGCGGAGGCTCCCGTTGTGTTTCGCAAACCGCAAGACCGGATAAAGCGCCTTGACCATTGCCGTTCGGTCGATCGATTCCATCGCCCTGCCATAGGCAGACGAAACCTGGAACAAATTGACCATCCGTTTGATATCGCTCGACTTGTTCGTGCCTGCCGCATGGAAAAGGGCAGGCGAAAAGAACAGCATGTCGCCCTTGGCCAAAGGAAGTTGCACGGCATTTTCATCGAAGTAGGCTCGGAAATCCGGCCGCCCGGTGGCGAGATAGCCTGCAGCATATTTCTGACTGTGCGGCAGGATAAGGGTCGGCCCCGCCTCGATAGGTGCGTCCACATGCGCGATCGCACCCTGCAAGGTCAACATCGGGGACATCAGTTGAACATGCAGCGGATAGCGAGCGACGTCAGAGGCCGACTGGAACCCCAGATGATAATCCCTGTGCGGCGATTGTGCCGCACCGCCGGGGTTCACCACATTCAACTGCGCGGTCACCTGATAGAAAGGCCCAAGCCAAGCCTCGCTTACGAGAGCGAGGAACGGGTTGGAATAATAGCGGGCAAAGTTTTCAGGTTCGGCGAGGCAGTGCTTTTCAAGACTGTTCCAGATCCGGTCGTTTGCGCCCGGTTTGGCAAAATGGTCTCCCCCACCGGTGCCCGCGCGATTTTGTTGATCGATCATGGCTCGGAACATGTCGGAGGCGCGGTCGATGACGGCAGCATCCGGTTCGGCGCCCTTCAGAACGATGACGCCGGGGCCATTCGCAAAAGCGTCGGCCCACTCAGCACAAAGGCTCTGGCAGAATGAAGTATCATCCAGCTGGGGTGCCAGCGACGGACAATCGTAAATCAGAACACCTTTCGAAAGCTGAGCCGCGTGAGGATAGTCGTCAAGCGGCGACACGCTGCTGCAGATCGCCACCAAGTCTTCGACGTTGCAGTCTTCGGAACGCAGAAATTTCTCGCTCTTGAGCCGCATCGAACGTTCCATCAACTGCATCTCTCGACTTTCCTCAAACTACGGCGCGTCATCTTCATGCCCCAACCAGTGCCTTGTAAAGCCCGCGCAACCTTTCGGTCATCGGACCGATCTTGCCGGTGCCGATTTGGCGGCCATCGATGGAGGCCACGGGGGTTTGCGCCCCAAAAGTTCCCGTTAGGAACGCCTCGTCGGCAGAGTAGGTGTCCACCAGCGAGAAGTTGCGCTCGTACACGGGAATGCCGTTCGCGCGACACAGGTCGATGACCTTCTGGCGGGTAATCCCGTTCATGCAGTAATCACCGGTCGAGGTCCAAACCTCACCTTTCCTGACAATGAAGAAGTTGCACGCATTGGTAGTGTTCACAAAGCCATGCACGTCCAGCATCAGCGCCTCATCGGACCCGGCCTTTTCGGCTGCGATGCAGGCAAGGATGCAGTTAAGCTTGCTGTGGCTGTTTAGTTTCGGATCCTGTGTCATCGGCAGGCCCCGCATGTGCGGCACCGTGGCAAGGCGAATGGGCCGCGGCAGTTTTTGCCGACTGTGTTCCATGATGATCACCATGGTCGGGCCGCGTTGCGACAGTTTGGGATGCTGGAATGGCCTCGTCTTCACCCCGCGCGTGACCATCAACCGGGCATGTGCGTCATTTGTCATGCCATTCGCGGCCTGCGTCTCCTTGACCGCTGCGATGACCTCGTCTTTGGTGCGGCCAATATCGAGGTCGATGGCTTTGGCCGCCTCGAAAAGCCGGTCAATATGTTCGCCCAGAAACGCCCAGCTTCCGTTGTAAAGTCGGATACCCTCCCAGACCCCGTCACCCAGCATGAAGCCGGAATCGTAGACCGACACCATAGCTTCTGCCTTCGGAACGACCCTTCCGTTCACCCAGATCTGGATCGTCTCGTTCCTTGCGTCATCTTCGGCTTGATGAGTTGAAACATTATCGGCCATTTGCACCCCCGTTTCACGCAGGCTAGGCCGGCTTTGTTGCAAGGTGAAGGGCCAGCATCACCCTTTGGTGACCTCACGTCCCGGTGAGTGGACCCGACGCTCGCCCGGCCTCAATGATTTCCACAACCTTGGAGGATGCGATCATGTGGAAATTGGCAGTTGCACTGTTGCTGGCCTCGGCCAGCGTAGCGGGGGCAAAAACAGAGAAGGCGATCGTCGCGGGCGGTTGTTTCTGGTGCGTTGAGTCGGATTTCGAGCCTCTGCCGGGGGTGAAGAAGGTTGTTTCCGGCTACACTGGTGGCACTTTGCAGAACCCGACTTACGAAAACCACGACGGTCATTACGAGGCGGTCGAAATCACCTTCGATAACTCTGTCATCTCCTATGACGCCTTGATCGAGAAATTCCTTCGCTCCGTGGATGTGCTGGATTCAGGCGGTCAGTTCTGCGACCGCGGTCCAGCTTATCGAACAGCCATTTTCGTCTCCAGCAACGCTCAGAAGGCTTCCGCCGCCAAGGCTGTGGCAGACGCTACAGCCGCGCTTGGCCAAAAGATCGTGACACCGATCAAGACTGCCGGGACGTTCTGGATCGCCGAGGATTACCATCAGGACTATTACAAAGGCAGCAACATCGTTTTAACCCGCGCCGGTCCGAAAAAGCAGGCCAATGCCTACAAGTTCTATCGCAAGGCATGCGGGCGCGACGAGCGCGTAAGGCAACTATGGGGCGCTGAGGCTTTCCCGCCTCAGTAGTTACCGGGCGGATCGCTTGCAGGGAACGACTCGTCGATCTGCTCATCGACGATATCCCATTGTTGCGGCTCATCTTGCATTGCGTCCGGGCCAGCCGGGCGCACGTGCCGGAACGCGACCGACGCCTGATCGCGCCGTCGGGAAAACATCGCCAGCGCGGCAAGCGATGCGATGGCGATACCGGTGATCATCGCGGTGCGTGTGGTGGGCGTCATCTGATCTTTCCTGTGCGTTGGCGGAGAAACGATCAACGACGCAATGACAACAAGGTTCCGTTGGCGAACACGGAACAAGCGGCACTTGCATCTGTTGGAGAACGGCAGCCACAGTTTGAGGATACGCCGTGCAAATACCGTCAGTTCCCGTGCCAGTGCATGCCGCTTTGGATGCCACGTCAGTCGCAGCGCTCGTGATTGCTGGGGCAGGCAGGAAAGATGGATTGCGCTCGCCACTTGTCGCCTCAGCAGCGGCGATCGCAGCCTACAGTCTTGCCACCAAGTATTCGGCCGATCGCGTCAGGCCAATCACAATGCGCACCCACCGGCGCCTGGACCAAGCCATTGGGCTCGGCTTTCTTGCCGGTGCCGCCTATGTACGCCAGCCCGCTTCGGTTCGCCTTGCACTAGCTGCCTTCGGCGCATTTTCGGTCGCCGCCGCCTCGCTGACACCCGACCGTCCGGTGCCATCGACTCGCCAGCTTGGCTTGGCGCGCACAGCGGTCGTACCACATCGTCGGTCACTCATTTCCGCCGAAGTGGCACGTGGCGTGGCATACCAGCGGCTCGGCATCGTAAACGTGGCCTTCTTGGGCGAACCGGGTGGGCCATGGGTTCTGGTAGATGCCGGTTTGAAGGGAACCGAACGCTTGATCCTGGCCGCAGCGAAAGAGCGCTTCGGGTCCGTTCCCCCCGATGCGATCATCCTTACCCACGGCCATTTCGATCATGTCGGAGCGTTGCGGTCCTTGGCAGAGGAATGGGACGTCCCGATCTACGCCCATGCTGCCGAATTTCCCTATCTGACCGGCGTGGCTTCCTATCCACCCGCTGATCCGGATGCAGGGGGTGGGTTGATGACCTCGCTGTCGCCCTTGTATCCAACAGCGCCAATCGACATCACCGACAGGTTGCGGGCTCTGCCAGAAAATGGTGCTTTGCCGGGGGCGCCAGATTGGCGTGTGATCCATACCCCTGGACACACGCCCGGTCATGTCTCGCTCTGGCGCGACAGCGACCGCGTGCTGCTGGCTGGCGACGCCATCATTACAACGCGGCAAGAAAGCGCTCTTTCCGTCGTGCGGCAAACCCCCGAATTGCATGGCCCGCCGGCCTATTTCACGCCAGATTGGTTTGCCGCCGGAACATCCGTCCGCGTCCTCGGCGAACTCTATCCCGACATCATCCTAGCAGGACATGGGCAGCCGGTGCGCGGCGACCGAATGAGGCTTATGCTTCGCCAGCTCGCCGAAGGCTTCGAAGCGATCGCAGTTCCGGCGCATCGCATTCCCCGGACGGTGATCGTGTCCTGATCAGTACATCAGGAAGCCACCCGATACGTTGATCATGGCACCGGTCATGTATCGGGCCATGTCTGATGCGAGAAACACGGTCGCCCCGACATGATCCTCAGGCAATCCGAGGCGCTTCATCGGGATAGACTGGACCATGGCCTGGCGTTCGGCCTCAGTCTGGCCCGGAGTCGTCAGCATGGGCGTATCCACAAGGCCGGGTGCCACTGCGTTAACGCGAATACCCAGTGGCGCCCAGCTTCGGGCCATACCGCGCGTCATCGTGGTGATGGCGCCCTTCGTGGCATTGTAGACCACCGAACCGCCAAAGCCACCCGACAGCGCCCCCTGCGAGGAATAGTTGATCACGCTGCCCGCGCAATTGGCATCGGCAAGACGGCGCGCGAATGCCTGTGTCAGAAAGAACAGCGCTTTCAGGTTTACGTCGTGCTGTGCGTCCCAGTCGGCTTCGGTGACAGTGAAGAGGTCAGGTGTTCGAAGGATGATCCCCGCGACGTTCACCAAAGTTGTTGCTCGTCCAAGGTCCGTCTCAATCTTCGCGATCAGGGCAGGCAATTGCGCGAACTCGCGCAAGTCGGCTGCGAAGCCCCGGTGATCTGGCCCCAAAATCCCAGCGACGCGATCGCAAGCGCTTTGGTCAAGATCAACCAATGCAACACGCGCACCCGCTTCGGCAAACCCTTCGGCAACGGCCCGACCGATTGCGCCTGTCGCGCCCGTTACGATTACAGTTTTCCCGGCAAGTCCCCAGTCAAGGTGCGTCATCTGTCCAGCCTTGCAGAGCGCACCAGATCCTCGTTGATCTGAATGCCAAGACCCGGTCCGTCCGGACGGTCAATCCAACCGTCCGTGTGCCAGACCGGCCGGTCTACGAGGTCGGCCTGTGCTGGGCCATAGACTGGCTGCAGTTCCAGCTCCTTGCATGCAGGACATGCGAAACTCAGCGCCTGACTTGCCGCCGAAACGATGGCGGTGGAAAAGTTGTGTGCGTTGGCCTGTCGGCGATGCGCATGGCAGACTTCCGCGGCCTTCAAAAAGCCGGTGATTCCTTCGATCCGTCCGGGGTCGAGGCCAATTACATCGACGGTCCCGGTGTTGACGATCTGCTCCACGCCGCGATGATTCCATTCCTTTTCGCCGTAAGCGATCTTCAGCGAGGTGGCGGCACGCAGGGCCTTGTACCCCTCGGGATCGTGGTCACCCAAGGGTTCCTCCAACCAGTGGACGCTGTAGGCCTCGAAGGCGCGAGCGCGCTGTATTGCGGTGGGAGTGTCCCAGAAATTCTTGATCCCCAGATCGATCATCAATCGTTTGTCGCCGATGGCGTCGCGCACGGTGCGCACAAATTCGACATCGCGGTTGTGGTCAAAGCCCAGATTGGCATCGCCCCGCTTGCCAAAGCCGATCTTCACACCCTGCATTCCTCCGGCAAGGTAGCCACGGATGTCTTCGGCCATTTCCGGGATAGATGCCTTGGTTCCGTGGATCGAGGCGACCGCTGCCATCTTGGTATTGGCCGGACCGCCCAACAGATCCAGCAGCGAGCGGCCGAGAACCTTGCCCTTCAGATCCCACAGCGCGATGTCGATGCCGGAAATGGCAAGCGAAGCTATCCCGGCGCCATTGCCATACCACCAGCTATGCTCTTTCAGCGTCAGCCAGATCGCGTGGGTGTGAAGCTCGTCACGCCCAACGACCAGTTCGGCCATGCCGTCGACCAACGCCTTTGCGGCTCGCGAGGCTTCGGGGAAGTAGGTGCAGCATTCGCCCCAACCTACCACCCCGTCCTCGGTCGTGATCTTTACCAGACAGACCGACCGCAACCGCGAATGATCATTCGGCTCGGGATAGGCGACCGGAATGGCTTCGACGCTGCGGATGGTCATGTTCAGTCCTGTACGCAGGTTTGCTTTTGTGTGCCCAAGCCCTCGATGCCCAGTTCGACCACATCGCCCGCCTTCAGATAATGCGGAGGCTTCTTGCCCATGCCGACCCCGGGCGGCGTCCCGGTCGAGATGATGTCACCGGGGTGCAGCGTAAAGAACTGCGAAAGGTAAGAGACAATGTGCGCAGCGCCGTAAACCATGGTCTTGGTCGATCCGGCCTGCATGGTCTGGCCATTTACCGTAAGCCACATCGGCAGATTTTGCGGGTCAGGCACTTCATCCGGCGTCACCAGCCAAGGGCCGGTCTGCCCGAAGTTGTCGCAGGATTTACCCTTCGTCCACTGGCCCGCGCGTTCGATCTGGAAGGCCCGCTCTGAAACATCGTTGATCAGGCAATAGCCCGCGACATGATCCAGCGCCTCGTCTTCGGTGATATATTTGGCGGGCTTGCCGATGACGATCCCAAGCTCGACCTCCCAGTCGGTCTTGACCGAACCGCGCGGTATCAGGATCGGATCGTTCGGGCCGCAGATGGCCGATGTAGCTTTCATGAAGAAAACTGGCTCCGGCGGAACCTGCATCCCGGATTCGGCCGCGTGGTCAGCATAGTTTAGCCCGATGCAGATGAATTTCCCGGTGCCCGCCACACAGGGTCCGAGGCGCGGCTTGCCGCTGACCGCCGGAAGAGTAGCCGGGTCAATGGACTTGAGGCGGTCAAGGTCCGTCAGCACGTCGCCTGCAAGATCAGGGATAACGCTGGACAAGTCGCGGATCGTTCCGTCTGCATCCAGAAGACCGGGCTTTTCTTGTCCAATCGGGCCATAGCGGAGAAGCTTCATCTGTTTTCCTTTATTCAGGCGGTAGAACCGGGGATGGGTTTGCGTACGCCCTGGCCCGTCAACGCGCGGGTAATTTCGTCTGCCACGAGGCTTTGTAGCCGTTCAACCGCAACATCGGAATACCACGCGGCATGGGGCCCAAGCAGAAGGTTTGGCGCTTGGCGCAGCGCGCTGTCAGATGGGAGCGGTTCGGTCAAAAACACGTCCAACGCCGCTCCGGCTATGGTTCCGGAGGACAGCGCTGCCGCCAGCGCTGCCTCGTCAATCAGGTCGCCTCGAGCCGTATTCACCAGAACTGCCGATGGCTTCATTCGCGCAAGGTTCTCAGCATTCATGATGCCGGTCGTTTCCGCTGTTGCCGGGGCATGCAGGGTCAGGGCGTCCGACTGTGCCAGAAGACCGGGCAAGTCGGTGAGGGTCAGTCTTGGAAACGTCCCGGAGAAGTACGGGTCATGCGCAACAAAGCGAAAGCCGAAGGGGGCGAGTCTTGCGGCCACTTCCTGCGCAATCCGACCAAAACCCAGAAATCCGATCGTCGTTTCCGAAAAGCTCCGCAGCGGCTTGGCCACCCCTACAGCGGCCCATTCGCCCCGCCGAACCGATGCGTCCAGCGAAGGAAGCTTGCGCAACAAGGTCAGGATCGATGCGGCAGTGTGATCTGCGACTTCCGCCGTGCAGTAGTCGGGCACATAGGCGGCTTTTACTCGGTGGCTGTTCAATGCTGGGATGTCGAAATTGTTATATCCGACGCCATATCGGATCGCTGTTGCACCAGCCGCCAGGCCCGCTATCGCCGCGCCGGTCAGGGGGGCGAACTGCACCACGGCGACAGTCGCTTCGCGCACTGCGTCAGCGACCTCTTCGGCGGTTTTGCAGGCGTGACGTTCAAAGCTTGCACCGCAGGCTTTCGCCGCGGCCTCTTCCTTGGTCAGGTCCGGAAAAGTAGCGTCCGTGACGACGACTCGCCCGCTCATTCAAGCGACCTCAGGCCGACAGACTTGCGCAAATCCGGGTTGCGCACATCGACTTCCTGTCCGGCTAGCGCATCAGCATCCGGGGTGCAAAGCCAGACGATGGCCAGCGCAGGCTCCTCTGCGGGTGCCAGGTTTTCCCTTGGAATTTTGGAAACCGGGTTCAAACCCGAAGCACGGATACTTCCCTGCATGTCGGTGTCGACGACACCAGGCGCAAAGCCGAAGATACGGATGCCACTCACTGCGTATTCCTCGTGTATCGCGCGCGTCAGCATCGCGAGGCCAGCCTTTCCGCAGCAATAGGCGCTCCAGCCTTCCATCGGTCGATGAGCCGCACCGGAGGAGAGATTGACAATCGTGCCGCCGCCTTTCGCAACCATGTGTCGCATCGCGGTCTGGGTCGCATGGAAAGCGGAGATAAGGTTGGTCTCGATGTTCTCCGCCCAAGCTTCGGGCGAGACATCCAGCACCCGTCCGATGGGGCCAATGACGCCTGCGTTGTTCACCAGAATGTCGAAGCCGTGCTCAAGAAGCGTGGCCATCGCATCACGGTCGGTCATGTTAGCAAGATGACCGGTGGCCTCGACAGATCCAAGTTCGCGCTGGGCAGCGGCGATGTTGGCGGCAGTGCGCGCCGTGAAGTGAACTGTCGCTCCTGCCTGAGACAGTGCTCTCACAGTGGCCAAACCGATGCCACGATTGCCACCGGTGACGAGGGCGGTCTTGCCGGAAAGGGCGCGGGATGTCACGGGTCGAGGCTCCATTGCTTGGGAAGAAGAAAGGGAAAGCCGGTGCGGCTATCGATGTCGATCTGCATGATTGGCGCCATCGATTCCGACCACTTGGCGTTGACGGGGTCGGTCTTCAGGTAATTGATCGTGGCTTGCAGATCGTCCGTCTCGAAATATCCAAACAACGTCAATCCATGCCGGAAAATATGGTAATTCCTTATGCCAGACCGGCGCAAAGTGGCGTCCATCTCGGGCCAAAGCTCATCGTGTCGCTGCTTGTATTCCGCTTCGCAGCCGGGGCGGACACCAAGAACCCATGCATAGGATGCCATCCTAAACCTCCGTAAGATAGTCGTGCAGGATCACTCCAGGCACGAGGGTGAATGTGGCTTTCCAGTAAAAGCCATCAAGCATTTCGACGACTGGCAACCGGTGCAGTGGCGCTTGGGCGTTGGGCCGTAGCTCCACGGTTGCTGGGCCTCGCCAACACTCCGCCACCTTGACATCAGCCAGCTTGCGTGAGGTCAGCTGCCTGATTGCCGGTGTGCCGTCGATGTGATCGATCGCTTTCAGATTGAGGTTCGTTGCAAACGGAAAGATGTCGGACAATTCGGATATGTCTGATTGTGCCTGCTTATACGCCAAGGTTCCCGTCAATACGTCGATCCCGTTGCGCTCCAGCGTCCCGACGATGAGGTCACCACGAAAATCAAGCTTCGGGTTGCCAAGTTTCTTGGGCTGCCCATGCAGTTCGCGGCCGTGGGCGACGCCGATATCGGACGACAGAAACAACCAAGGTGAATATGCTCCGATGGCCTTGCCAGGAAGCTCGGCTCCTACCATCACGTTGACCTCGTGGTAGGGGCCAAGCCAGTCGGTGTCGTTCATCCTGTAAATATGAATCATCACCCTGTCGCCGGTCGACACGAGGGGTTCTGGCAATAACGCGCGGATCGCCTCCGGGTGGGTCCGGTAGGTCAGTGTCAGGATTTCAGCGTTGCGAAACGTAAACGGGAACGGCGGCACCATTGGTGCGTCAAGCGGGGTGGAGAAGCCCGGTTTGATGATGTCGGCGCGGGTTGTCGGCCATTTCATCCGACAGCCTCCGGCCTGCCCGACGCAATTGAGCGGTACATTGCATCAAGTGTTTCAACCGCGCGTTGGCCGATCAATCCCGGCGCTTCGTTACGGCTGGCCGTGCCAAGGCAGATTTGCGCAAGACGCTGCGTGGGTTCGACGCAGGCATAGGCACCCTCTCCCTTTGGAATTTCAAGCACGGTGTCCTGCTTGTCCTTTCGGCGCAATTCCATCCGTTCCCGCTCGACGTCCAGAAGAAGCATCCCCTCACTGCCGAAGATGCGGATGTCCACCTGATAGCCGCAATGCTTGGGCACCGTGGACGACCCAGACACCACCGCCGTAGCGCCAGAGGCAAACCGCAAAGTCGCAGCGTCGTACCAGTCGACGCCCGCTGGGGATCTCCCGGCGATGGCGTAGACCTCGCTCGGCGCGTCGTCGACGAGAGCGTACATCAGGCCAAGCGCGTGGCTCAACTGTCCCCAACCATACCCGCCAGCATTGGCCGGGTCGGCCCATGTGTCCTTGCGGGGCTGGAACATGTGATCGCGCGTTTCGATCAACCCTTGACCGCCGAAAAGATCTTCGGTGGGTGACGCCATCTGGCAAACCACATGCCGCACCGTACCGACCGCGCCAGCGCGCATCAGATCGGCAGCCCTCCGTGTGAAATCCTTGAAGTTCCACCCATATGGAACGACGATCTGAAGGCCCTTTTCTGCAGCTTTAGAGACTATTTCTCTGGCCTGCGTCGCGCTGGTGGCCATTGGCTTGTCGATCAACACATGGGCACCTGCGTCCAGGGCAGCCATGGCCTGTTCGTGATGCACCGTATGTGGCGACACGATCACGACCCCGTCCGGCTTTTCCACGGCCAGCAATTCCCGATAATCGGTATACCCCTTAGCGATACCAAATTTTCCGGTGATTTCCCCAAGCGCAACCGGATCGCGTCGGTTTATCGCGACCAGCTCTACCGTTGCATCCGCCAGAAGCGAGGGGATGTAGACATGCGCGCCCCACCAGCCCGCGCCCAGAACCGCTATTCTTGCCTTACGCACCCGTAACCTCCCGAAGCGCATTGCGGACGTTGATCATATGCTGGCGCATGGCTCGCTGGGATCCAACCGGATCACGCGCCTGCAAAGCCGACAGTATGACCTGATGGTCTTCAATCGACTGTTGGCGAATGGACTTTCGCTTCTGAAAGGCCTGCCTGCCCTGATCTCCAAGAACCTGCAGAAGTTTTCCGAAGCGCGACAGAAAATCGTTGCCAGAAGCTTCCAGGATCGTCTTGTGAAACTCGACATCCGTGTCGTGGAACATATCCGCGTCCTCCGGGTCGCTCAATTGTGCAGCAACCAGCGCCGCAAGCCTTTCAAGTGCGGCGTCAGTCAACCGCTCGGCGGCGAGGCCGGCGAGCATCGGTTCGAAGTAGATGCGGGCGTCGAACAGTTCAGCCATGTTCTGAGCGTTCAGTGATACGAAGAAATCCAGCGGGGAAAGCAGCTCTTCAGCATTCAGCGCTGTGACAAAAACCCCACCGCCGTGCCGGATTTCCAGCACACCAAGGATCGAAAGCGCACGCAGCGCCTCGCGTACGGTTGGGCGGCTAACGTCAAGCTGTTCAGCAAGATCGCGCTCCGAGGGCAGCTTGTCACCAGCCGAAATTTGGCCGGTCTTCACCAGATCCAGGATTCTCTGAACCACCATCTCGGAGACCGACTTCTTGTTTATCGGGTCCGCGAGCGTTGCCACCAAGCGCAGTATAGGCTGTTTCATCGCGCCCTCGCCAGCAATCGACCGCCCGTATCCCGGATGATGGGAACCATGACGGACAGGATGAGCAGCACACCCAATACGCCCGTTTGGATATGGCCCGTGATGTTCTGCAAAGCCATGCCGTTGCGGAGCGCTAGGACGATGAGAATCGCGAGGATCGTTCCCGACATTGTTCCGGCACCGCCGAAAATGCTAACTCCGCCCAGAAGGACCATGGTGATCACGTCAAGTTCAAAGCCGCTTGCTACATCGCCCCGCACAGCCCCAACCCGGGCAGCGAACAGAAGGCCTGCAAGTGCCGAGACCATACCAGAGGCGATGAAAATCTTCGCTTTCACGGCCTTCACGTCGAGACCGGAATACTCGGCGACCGCGCGGTTCGCCCCGATGAAATAGACCTTCCGACCAAAAGCCGTGCGCTGGAGTATCAAAAAAGCCAGCAGCGCGAGCAGCGCGAAAATTACCATGGCCAAGGGAACCGGGCCAATGAACCCGGTCTGACCAAGGCGGTCAAACCACTCTGGAAAGTCGCTGATCCCGCGATCTTCGACCAGTACGCGGGCCAGGCCGCGGAAGGCGATCATCGTGGCGAGCGTGACGACCAGCGACGGTATTCCAAAACCGACGATGAAGGCGGCATTGAAGGCACCACACAGGAATCCGATCGCCAATGCGATTACCACTGCGCCGCCTCCCGGCACACCGGCTTGCACCAGCCATCCGAACGCACAGGCCGCAAGGCCCATGACAGACGCCACCGAAAGATCAATCTCGCCATTGATGATCACGAAGGTCATCACCAGCGCGACGATGATCTTTTCGACAGACAGCTGGAACATGTTGATCTGGTTGCCGACGGTAAGGAACACCGCAGAGTTCATTGCGTTGACCAGATAGATCAGCAGCAAGACGGCAAGCAGAAACCCCTCCCAGCTTGCCAATGTCGATCTCAGACGCGTCATCGCTGATCCCCTCGAGCCTTGCGTTTCAGGATTCGGCGCATCAGCAGGGTATCAGCGGTCACTGCGCAGAGGATCAGCAGACCAAGCACAGCCTCGCGCCAGAATTCGCTGACCACATCCCACCGGACAAGCGAGGTGTCGATCACGTCGATCAACGCCGCTCCGATCAGAACACCCAGGACATTTCCCGATCCGCCAAAGATGTTCACCCCGCCGACCACGACCGCGCCAACCGACTTCAGCTCCAGGCCAAGACCCGCAACCACCGTGATGTTGCCAAAGCGGGACAGGAACATGAATCCCGCCAGACCGGCCAATGCGCCGGATATCACGAAGGCAAGAAAGATGGTCCTACCAGCGTCGATTCCTGCAAACGCTGCAGCGTCAGGGTTCGAACCGATCGCAAAGAACCTTCGCCCGGCACGAAACCGCGTCAGAAAAACATGCGCGACCAGCACAACCGCGACCGAGATCACGACGATCCAGCGCATCTGCAGATCGCCTACAGTGAACGCGTTCTGCGTGGCAAAGCCGGTCAGCCAGGTGGGCAGCCGTTCCGTCGTGATCGAAGACCCGTCCGAACTTTGCACCAGGATCGATCTGAATATCGCCAGCGTGGCGAGGGTCACGATAATCGACGGCAGACGAAATCGGGAGACCAGAAATCCGTTCAAAGCGCCGAATATCGCGCCGATCATCATCGCCAAGGCCGGAACCAGCGGCGGCGGCAAGTCGGGATACACCATCAGGATGCCGCCGGTGAAATAAGCGGTGCAGCCCACGATCGACCCGATCGACAGATCGATGTTGCGCGTCAGCACGACGAAGGCTTGCCCTACCGCGATCAGAGCGATCACTGCGACCGACCCCGAAATCCGGTTGAACAACCTTGCGTTCAGGTAACCGTCGATCTGGCTCGCGAAGAACAGAACCGTGGCCACAAACACGCCAAGCAGCACGATAATGCGCAATGTCCCAAGCTGGATGCGCATCAGGCAACCTCGGCGGCGACGGCAAGTCGCATGACCGCTTCATCCGTCGCGGTATCTCCGGCGAACTCTCCCACAATGCGGCCCTCGCGCATCACCAGAATGCGGTCGGCTAGCGACAACACTTCGGGGAGATCGGACGAGATGATGATGATTGCGACGCCGTCTGTTGCCAGATTTCGCAAGATTTGATGCACCTCGGCCTTCGCCCCGATGTCGATGCCACGGGTCGGCTCGTCAACCACCAGCAACTGCGGCTTTGTATTCAACCACTTGGCCAACATCACTTTCTGCTGGTTTCCCCCGGACAGCGTTCCCACGGGAACCGTCAGATTTGCCGTCTTGATGTTCAGCTGCCTGCGAAATGCGGCGGCGTCGGAAAGTTCACGCATCCTATCGAGCCAACCGAATGCACCGGAATACTTGGTAAGCATCGGCAAAGTGATGTTTGCTGTAATACCTTCCGTCAGCGCCAGGCCAAGTTTGCGGCGGTCTTCCGAGACGTAGGCGATGCCCAATTCTTGCGCTTGTTTCGGGTTGGTTATGCTCACCGGTTTTCCCGATAGTTCAATCTTTCCCGCGTCGGCTGGGGCAACCCCGAACAGGGCAAGGCCGATGTCGGTGCGACGCGCGCCAACAAGCCCTGAAAAGCAGACGATCTCTCCGCGGTTCACATGAAACGAAACATCCTGAAAGACGCCGTTTCGCGCGAGGTTTGCCACGCTCAGCAATGTCTCGCCCGTGTTCTTCGACGCTTCGCGCGTAAAGCGGCCGGCCATGTCGCGGCCCACCATTTCAGAGATCATCGAGGCCTGGGTCACTTCGGACACTGGCCGGGTGGAAATATGGTTTCCGTCGCGCATCACCGTGACGGTATCGGCCAGTGCAAAGATCTCTTCCAGACGATGCGAAATATAGAGAACCGCGACTCCTTGGTCGCGCAGGGCACGCGCAATGCCGAAAAGTCGCTGCACCTCATGGTCCGAAAGTGAGGCGGATGGTTCGTCCATTATCAACACGCGGACGTTCAACGAAATGGCGCGGGCGATCTCTACCGTCTGCTGTTCTGCCAGCGTAAGTTCAGCCGCGGCGCGACGTGGATCAAGAGTTACGCCAAGCCGGGCTATCATCTCCGCAGCTTCTTCATTCAGGGCGGCCCAGTTGATCAATCTCGGCCGGTCCTGATGGCTGATGAAAATATTCTCCGCGACCGAAAGGTCGGGGAACACCATCGGTTCCTGATAGATCGCCGCGATGCCGGCACGTTGGGCCGCAGCGGTGCCGGCAAACACGGCTGGCTCGCCATCAACCAAAATCTGGCCGGTATCTGGCCGATAGATTCCGGTCATCGTCTTGATCAGTGTTGATTTTCCGGCCCCGTTTTCACCGACAAGCGCGTGGATCCGTCCCGCTTCAAGCGCCAGGGAGAAGCCGGAGAGCGCTGCCGTTCCTCCGAAACTTTTCGAGATATCGCGCATTTCAAGGACGGCAGGCATTCAGGTACCTTCGCGGTAAAGGAAGGCCAGCCCCAGGGAGCGGTAGGGCTGGCCGATGTCGATGGCGTCGCGTTACTTCGCTTCGGCTTCGACGTTGTCCTTGTTGTAGACGGTGAACGGTCCCATCAGGATGCGCTTGGCTCCGGCACGACCGGGATCTTCCTCGATCGTGTAATCGCCCATGCGTCCGGCTGTGAAAGTTTCACCAACCGCGCCGGTTATCTTGCCCGTCGCAAGCATGTAGGACGTGTAGTAGGTCAGATAGCCAAGGTCGACGAAGGACCAGAGCGCAAACTCAGGCGCGCAGCCGTTCATCGTGTAGCTGACCATTTCAGCCGGAAGCCCGAGGCCTGACACCTTCACCTTGTCGCACAGACCCTCGTCCTGCATGGCCTTCGCGCTGGCCTGGATGCCGACCGTGGTTGGCGACATGATCAGCTTCAGGTTCGGGTGGCTGTCGACCAATGCCAGCGCGCGGTTGTAGCTGACTTCCGACTGGTCATCGCCATAGACGGTGTCGACCAGCTTCATATTCGCGTATTTCGGGTCTTTCAGCGCCTCGTTCATCGCCGCGATCCAGGCGTTCTGGTTGGCTGCGTCCGGCGTGGCCGAAAGGACGGCGAACTCACCTTCGCCGCCCATGACCGAATGCGCCATATCGGCCATCACGACGCCGATGGAACCGAAGTCAACCTGAGCCACGAAGACGGTTTCGCCCTGACCAGATGGGATCGGGCTGTCCCACGTGACCACTTTGGTTCCGGCGGCCTGCGCCGCTTCGGCTGCTGGACCGATCTGGTCGCCGGCGTTGTTGGAAAGCATCACGACGTTCTGACCTTGGCTTCCAGCCGTGGTCAAAATCTCGATCTGCCCTGCAACCGAGTTTTCAGGCGTCGGCCCGGTGTAAAGCAGCGTTCCGGTATTGCCCAACTCGGCGTGCGCCTCTTCGGCACCACGGTTGGCTTGGTCAAACGGCAGAATGCCAAGGAACTTCGGCAGCAAAACGATGTTCGCCGCGCCACCCTTGTCGGCGGTCACCGCCTGCGCATTGGCAGCGGCGCCGAACAGGGCAGCGCACAGGGCCAAGGTGGAAACTGTCAGATGCTTCATGAAACGTCGTCCTCCCGTATTTGTTTCTGGAACCGGACAGGCTCCTCCGCCCCGGTTGGCAATATATTGGCCTGACCACTTTTACGATTGCAACGAATTTTTCCGCTGCGCTGCGGCGGAGCAGCGGCAGAAACGGTAAAATCTCTTGATATTAGCGGTTGCTCCGGCAAAACTTGTCAAATTGGTAAGGCCACTTATGGAAAGCGCCCGCGCATGAAACTCAGCGTTACGTCCTGGTCGTTTCCGGCCTGCACTCTGTCGGAGGCTTGGGGAGTTGCGCGCGCTTTGGGTTTTTCCGCCATGGACGTGGGGCTTCTGCACCGGCCCGCTCTCGACCGCGCGCGAATCATCTCGCAGCCGGAGGCTGCAACCGACCTGCTTGGTGGGGTGCGTGCAGCAAACCTTTACTGGCTGTTCGGGCCTGATATCGTTCAGAACGCCGTGTCAGATGCTTCGGCGCGCAGCCGCAACGAAGCTGAGTTCGACGCGGTCTGCCGCTTTGCCAAGTTGGCTGAATGTCCCAGCGTGTTCGTGCTGCCTGGTATCAGCGGCCCCGGTGCCTTCGATAATGCCGTCTTGGGCCTGCAAGGTCTTGTTCGCGTGGCCGAGTCGCATGGCGTGCAGTTGACGGTGGAGCCGCATATCGGCGGCCTGCTTGCTTCGCCCGATGCCACGCTCACCATGCTTGACCAGGTGCCGGGGCTGAAACTTGCGCTGGATTACGCGCATTTCGTTTGCATGGGTTTCCGTCAGGCCGAGATCGATGTTCTTGCGCCTCATGCCGCGCATGTTCACATGCGCCAGGCGCGACCGGGGGCGTTGCAGGCAAAATGGGGCGAGGGCGTTTTGGATTTCACCGCGATGGTGGGGCATTTGCGTGACGTCGGATATGACGGCTACCTTGCGGTTGAATATGTCCATCAAGCTTACATGAATACCCTTTCTGACGACGTTCTTACCGAAACCATCCGGATGCGCGACCACTTGCTGGCCTGCGGCGCCACTCATCCGCAAGGCTGAACTGCGCCGACGGTCGGCTCGTCTGGAACCGGGGCATAGCTGCTTGACGTTGTCTCAAGCCGGGGCGAGGCTCTCGCCGCAACGAGTTGGGGGCAAGCCGTGCGGTCATTTGCAGCGATTATCTCTCTGGCGTTGCTGGTCGCTTGTGCGCCGCGGGGCGAATTCACGGCAGCGCCGCCTGACCGCGGCAGCTTGCTACCCGAAACGATATTCGTCGGAACTTCTCGGGCGGCGGATGAGAATGGCTTTAACCGCGACCGCTCCGACACCGCCAGTTTCGTTCGCTATGACATCGGCATCCCCCCTGACCGGGAACCCGGCGAGGTGAATTGGCCGCCCAAGACCCGAAAGCCAGATCCGGAGAAGGATTTTCTGACGCTGAACGAATCACGCTTTTCCAATCCCGGCGAATTTCGCCAAGCTCTGAGCAAGGCAATGGACCTGCGTGGCCAGAAAGCTGCCGTGGTCTACGTACACGGGTTCAACAACACCATGGCCGAAGGTGTCTACCGCGTCGCTCAGATGCACCACGATCTGAAAGTGCCGGGTGTCGCGATTCACTACGCTTGGCCGTCACGCGGCTCCGCGCTTGGGTATGTTTACGACCGGGATTCTGCGCTTTTCGGCCGCAGCGGCTTTGAGCAACTTCTGAACGAGGTTGTCGGTGCGGGAGCCAGCGAGGTGGTCATCGTGGCTCATTCGATGGGCAGCGCCCTGACGATGGAAACCCTGCGGCAGATGGCGCTGCGAAAGAATGCCCGCAGCCTGTCCCGAATAAAGGGAGTCATTCTGATTTCCCCCGATCTCGATGTCGATGTGTTCCGCGCTCAGGCTCTTGATATCGGTATACTGCCCGAGCCGTTCGTCATTTTCGGCAGCCGCAAGGATCGCATTCTCGGGCTCTCGGCTACCTTGTCGGGCGCGGAAGAGCGGCTTGGTAACCTTGAGGACCTGAGCCGGGTCGCCGATCTCAAGGTCACCTACTACGACACGGCAGCTTTCAGCGTTGGCGATGGCCACCTTGACCCGGGAACTTCACCAGCACTGCTGTCGCTTTTTAGCGGCATTCTCGGCATTGATCTGGCATTCCGGACCGATGCGCGAGCGCGCGTCGGGCTGTTTCAGGGCTTGGTATTGACGGTTCGCAACGCCACCGAGATCGTGCTGGCGCCTGTCGGCGCAATTGCCGACTCGCAAGGCAGGTAAGGCTCTAAGACAAGCCCGCGCGCTTTGTTTAGCGCGCCGGGGATGCCGGAGCCACCGGTGGCGGGGGCGGCGGTGTCTTGCGGCGCACCAGGCGACCCTCAAAGCGGGCCCCGGACTCGATGGCGATCTTCGAGTGCGTGATGTCCGCGGTTACGGCCGATTGCGGTGCAAGGTTCGCTGAATCCGCCTCCGCCTCACCGGTCAGAGTGCCGGCGATGGTCAGGTCGATTGCGGTCACCGAACCTTCGACCACGCCATCCGCCACGATAACGATATTTGGCGCGCGAACCGAGCCCCGCACCCGACCGTGTATGTCAACCGGGCCAAGCGAAGTGATGTCGCCCTCAATCACCAGATCAGTCGAAAGCACGCTGCGCTGCGCGCCCTGGGCGGCGGGTTGGGGCCATTGCGGGTTTTTTTCGTTGGGGGCCATCGGGGTCTTCCTATTTCCGGATCGGACCTGAATGGAACAGATCGGCGCGTCAGGGGCAACCGGGCCAACGCTCTTTGCATGTCGGTGTCAGCGGGTTATCGCCGCCGCAGGTACACATAATACGCCCCGGACCCACCATGCTTCAGGTGTGCTTCCGAAATCTGAAGCACCGCCTGGCCAAGTGGTGGCAGGCGCAACCATTGTGGCACCTGATGGCGCAATGCGCCCATGCGTTGCGGGATCGGGCCGAGATCGTCGCGGCGCTTGCCCTTGCCAGTGATAACCAGAACGAGCCTAAGGCCCGCCGACTGCGCGTTCAGAACAAACCGGATGAGTTCGGGGTGTGCTTCTGCAAGGGTCAGGCCGTGCAGGTCGATCCGGGCCTCTGGCGCAAGCTTTCCACGGGTCATCTTGCCGTGGGTCTTGGCATCCATTTGCAAAGGGGCTGCACTCAAGATCGCCGGCAAGCTAGGGGCTAGGTCGTGTCGCTCGGCACGTCGCGCTTTTTCTCCAAGGGTGAACGGGTTGAGCCGCGGCCTCGCGTGTGCCAAAGGCTCGGGGGACTGCGAAGGCTCAGGTTTGTGAAAAACCGGATGTTCATGCAACGGACGAGCGGTGCGCGCGACGCTGCGCCAAAGCTCCTCCTCGTCGGGGCGCAGGGTGCGGCGACGGGCCATTGCTCAGCCTTCAGGAAGGAGCGCGAAGGCGCGATCGATCGGCAGCAAAAGAACCATGCGTCCATCGTCCTTTACCGTGCCTGCGGCGTCTCCCGCTTCCGCTCCGGTCCCATAAAAGATGTCGGCGCGCTGCGCTCCCTTGATCGCACCGCCAGTATCCTGCGCCATCATCAGGCGTCGGATCGGGTTGCGCCCATCCTTTTCGATCCAGACCGGGGCACCCAACGGGGTGAAGGCTGGATCGATGGCTACCGACCGCATCGTCGTTATTGACCGGCCCATCGCCCCGATCGGCCCCTGATCGGCCGTCAAATCCCCGATCTTGCGGAAAAACACGAAGGACGGGTTTGTGTGCATAAGTTCACGTCCAGCCGCCGGGTTACGACGGACCCAGGCGCGGATCTCCTGTGCCGACACCTGATCCATCCGGTGCGAACCGCGCCGCACCATTTCTTGCCCGATGGACCGGTAGGGTTGACCGTTTGCCCCGGCATAGCCCACCCTCACGACCGATCCGTCGCTCATCCGGATGCGGCCCGACCCCTGAACCTGCAGGAAATAGACATCGATGGGATCATCCAGCCATGCAAGTTCCAAGCCCCGTCCCGCCAGCGCGCCGCCATCTATGCTGGCGCGAGTATGGTAGGCCTGACCGTCGGCGAGTTCCGGCGGTCTGCGATATATTGGGTACGCGAACCGCGGGGTCCGCACCGTGGAGCCCGCAAGTTCCGGCTCGAAGTATCCGGTAAACAGCGCCGGTGGGGGGCCCACAACCACTGGCTTGAAGAACAACTCGAAAAAGCTGCGCGCCGATGCGTCATCCTTTGGCGTATCGGCGGCCACAGCGCAGATCGGGCGCCATTCGGGCGCATCGATCAGGTCACAAGTGCGCAGAAAAACCGCCAGCGCCTCGGCGTGCGTGTCGTCGCGCCAGCCATCAAGCTCTTCAAAGTCAAGCACCTGCGCCATGACGGGCGGCGCCATCAACGCCGCCACGAGGCAAAGGGTGGTGGCTTTTGCACGCATTGCAACGGATCAGTCGCCAGTGGCGACCAGTTGCCAGTTCGGATCGTCCACACCCATCCTGCGGGCGAAGGTCCAGACGTCGCGCTGACGCTTGATTTCCTTGGGGCTGCCCTCGACGATTTCGCCTGCCTTGTTGCGAACCACATAGGTCTGCTCGCCGACGAAGCGGACCGAAATTTCGGCCATTCCGCTTTCACGGTTGAAGGTCGCGTCGTGCAGCGCAAGCTCCTTCATTCCGACGAAGGTGGCCTCAACGGTCAACCCGTCCTTTTCGCGCTGGTCAATCGCTTCTCCGAAACTCGCTTCGACATCGTCCGACAGGAACGGGCGGATCCGGTCCAGCTCACCCTTTTCGAACGCCATCAGAATCATCTCATAGGCGCTGCGGGCACCGCCAAGGAACGTGCCGACCGAAAAGCCCGGTTCAGCGACCTTCATCGCCGCCAGCGCCTTTGCGGCATCGGTTCCGTCGGCGACATGGTCGACAATGTCACGGTCCGGCCCACCTTCGATCACCTCGAAATCGCGCTTAACGCGCGGGCGAACCTCGTCCAGCGGAATCGGCGGCTTTTCAAAACCTTCGCGGCTGCCAAGAACCGAGCGCAGTTTGAGGATAAGGAAAATGGCGATCCCGGCCAGCACAAGAAGTTGGATCAGGGAAGAACTCATCGGATACCTCTGAAAGCCCGTCGCGGGCAAAGGGGGTGGCTTGGCGCGGGCGCCTTGCATCCTTATGTAGGATGGGCCTTGCCCGAAGTCTACCAGCCGGGCCAAACAGTCATGCAAAGGGGCCGCTGATGTGGGTTTTTCTGGCGATCCTCGCAGTTCCGCTGATCGAAATCGGACTTTTCGTCACCCTTGGCGGCGTGATCGGGCTTTGGCCGACGCTTGCCTGGGTTCTGATTTCGGCGGGCTTGGGCCTGTTCGTGATGCGCCGGGTGGCCACAGATGGCGTCGTGACGCTTCGTCAGGACATGTCAGCCATGGGCGACCCGCTTTCGCCGCTTGCACAGCGCGCCCTGCTGATCATGGCTGCAATACTTCTGCTACTGCCAGGGTTCCTGACCGACGCTTTCGGCCTTCTGCTGCTGTTGAAGCCGGTGCGAACCCTTCTGATCGGTATCGCGGCGCGGCGCATGACAATCATGACAAAGCATGAAAACAGCCGCCACCCCGCAACGCCAGACGTGATCGACGGCGACTGGCGCGAGGTCGACACCGACGAAGCGCCACCCCGGCGCGACCGGCCCTCAGGGTGGACGCAGCATTGAGGGTGGCCGCGTGACCTGCTACCAACACGCCAAATTCAGGTGAGGAGAGGTCAGATGGCCGAAGAAACCAATGGCGGCAACGGCGGCGCAGCGCCCGCTCCGGCGCAACCGCAGATCAAGATGCAAGTGCTGGCACAATACATCCGCGACATGTCGTTTGAAAATGTCGTCGTCCAGAAGGGCCTCAGCGCAGCAGAGGTCCAGCCCGATATTCAGGTTGCTGTCAGCCTTGATGCTCGCAAGCGGTCGGTCGAACATCAGTTCGATGTCATCACAAAGTTCAAGGTTACCTCGCGCAACAAGGTCAACAACGAAACCCTGTTCCTGCTTGAACTTGAATACGGCGGCACATTCCACGTCGAGGGCGTGGCAGACGAACAGCTGCATCCGTTCTTGCTGATCGAATGCCCCCGCCTGCTGTTTCCGTTCGTTCGGCGGATCATCTCGGACATCACGCGCGACGGTGGTTTCCCCCCGCTGAATGTGGACACCGTCGATTTCATGTCGCTCTACCGGCAAGAGCTGGCGCGCAGGGCGCAAGCCGCATCCGCAGCTCCGCCTGCACAGCCGAACTGAACACTAGCTGATCAAAAGGACCGGCCCTTCCAGGCCGGTTTTCATTTGGGCACTCAGGCGCGCTTCATCCAGATCGCTGCGTCGCCCAGCTTTGCCACAAAACTTTCGTGGGCGGCGACTTCGGCAGGCGTAATGCGCGGCGCGAGGGGCGCCGGCCGCGGTGGCGGGCGCCATGAAGTGCCAGTCTGTGCCGCATCGTTGGATCGGGTCTGGGCGTCAGTGTTCAGCACAAAATCTGGCTGACGACCGCCGATCAACTCCAGATACACCTCGGCAAGGATCTCGCTGTCGAGAAGCGCTCCGTGTTTTTCGCGCGCCGAATTGTCTACTCCAAAGCGCCGGCACAGGGCATCAAGCGATGCCGGAGATCCTGGAAACTTCTGCCGCGAAATGGCAAGCGTGTCGGTCGCGCGCGCCGTGGGCAACACCGGATGACCCGCGCGCTGCAATTCGAAATTGATGAACCGCATGTCGAAGGCGGCGTTGTGAATTACTAGTTGCGCATCCGCGATGAACCCAAGAAACGCAGACGCTATGTTGGCGAATACCGGTTTGTCGCGCAGGAAATCGTCGCCAAGGCCGTGGACGTCGAAAGCCTCCTTCGGCATCGGACGCTCAGGATTGATGTATTGATGATATGTCCGGCCCGTTGGCAGGTGGTTGAACAACTCCACCGCGCCGATTTCAACGATGCGGTGGCCCTCGGCAGGGTCGAGGCCTGTGGTTTCGGTGTCGAGGACGATCTCACGCATGGTTGGCCCGGATATAGGTGATAAGCGCCCGCACGTAGGCTCGGGCGCTGTCCTCGCTAAGGGTTTCAAGAATATGTGTGGCCCTGCTTCGCTTTTCGGCATCGGGCATCTGCCGACCCAGGATCAAGGCAAACTGGGCTTCGGTCATACCCGCGCGCGCCAGTACCCGTTGTCGCTGCAACTCCGCCGGGGCGGTGACAAGTAGCGTCGCGTCAAGGCTGGTTTCGGTGCCCTTTTCAAACAGCAGGGGGATGTCCAGGACGACAATGTCTGCCTCGGCGTCGGACAAGAAAGCATCCCGGTCGGCGGCGACGAGCGGATGCACGATGGCCTCGATGCGCCGAAGGGCCGTGTCGTTACTTGCGATCCAACTTTTCAGCACGGCGCGGTCAACGGCGCCACTGGACGTCGCCGGCGGATACAGTGCGCCAATCGCTGCCACCGCAGCGCCGCCGGTCGCATAAAGCCGATGCACTGCTGCATCAGCGTCCCATACGGGAATCCCTTCGGCCGCAAACAACGCCGCTGTGGCCGATTTTCCCATCCCGATGGAGCCGGTGAGACCAAGCCGAAAGGTCATGCCGCCAAGACCGCCCTGCGGGTGTCCTCGTCTACCTCGGGGCGTTTGCCGAACCAGCGCTCAAACCCCGGTGCGGCCTGATGCAGCAACATGCCAAGCCCGTCGACCGTGGTGCAACCAAGCGCCTCGGCCTCGATCAGGAACTGTGTTTTCAGCGGTGTATAGACAAGGTCGGTCACCAGCGCCCGTGGGTTCAATGTTTCAAGCGAGACCCGGAAATCCGGCTTCCCGGTCATCCCAAGCGATGTGGTATTGACCACCGTCGCCGCGTCATCCAGCCGGTTTGCTGCCTGGGTCCACTCCTGAACGACGACCTTGGCCCCGAAATCTGACCGCAAGGCATCGGCGCGCGCGCGTGTGCGGTTGGCAACGCGAATTTCCGGGACGCCAACCTCGATCAGGGATGCGATGACCGCGCGGGCCGCACCCCCCGCCCCAAAGACCACAGCCGGCCCTGCGCCCGGCTGCCAATGCGGCGCGTTCTGCCGCAAGTTGGCGATGAAGCCGGAGCCGTCGGTATTGTCGGCGTGGATCTTGCCGTCCTTCCGGAAGATCAACGTGTTGGCCGCGCCGATCAGTGCTGCGCGATCGGTGATGATGTCGGCGATCTGCAGGATCGCTTCCTTGTGCGGGATCGTCACATTCACCCCGACGAATCCAAGGCGCGGCAGGGTGTGGATCAGCTCGGGCAGATCGTTCGGCGCGATGTCGATTGGGATGTAATGACCCTTCAACCCATAGCGCCGCAGCCAGTAGCCATGCAGTGCCGGGCTACGGCTATGCGCGATAGGGTGGCCAATGACACCGGCAAGCGGGATGCGTGGATGATCGATCATTGCGCGATCATGCCCCGAGTCCGCAGCCATGCCAACAGCGGCAAAATCGGCAAGCCAAGAATCGTGAAATAGTCGCCGGTGATGGCCGAGAACAACCGGACGCCTTCTTCCTCCAGCTTGTAGCAGCCGACAGCGTGCCGAATGCTCTCCCAGTTGCGGGAAACGTAATCGGCAAGGTAGGCATCCGACAGATCGACCATAGCCAGGTCAGCGACAGCGACATGACGCCAGACCGGCTCGGCGTTCTGATAAACGACGATGGCCGAATGCAGGCGATGGGTCTTCCCGCGAAGCGTTTGTAGCTGGGTGATCGCATCTTCGTGTGAGGTGGGCTTTGCGAAAATAGTTCGGCCAAGCGCCAGAATCTGGTCGCAGCCGATGACAACCGCATCTGGATGGCGCTCGGCAACCTTGCGGGCCTTCATCTCGGCCAGCGTATCGGCGATGTCGCGCGGCCCTGCGCCCTCGGCAAGCAAGGCGTCACGCAGCGTGTCTTCGTCGACGCGAGGGCTCAGGGCGGACACTTCAAGCCCCGAAGCGCGGAGGAGTTTCAGACGGACGGGGGAAGATGAGGCAAGGAGGAGGGACAAGGCTGTGGGCAAACCGGTTTTGTTCTGCTGGGCAAGTCCGCCACCTCGGTCGCCCTGCGGATTATCAGGGCGGCCCAGCGACGTCCCGTCAGAGATATCCGGTTGTTGATGGGGTTGTCACGGGGTTTGGGACAAGAGCTTCACTCAGCCTAGTGGAAAAGCCTGCATGTGGATGGTTGGCGGTGGTTTCTTTCCATCAAAATATTGATTTTATGACAAAGTTTTACCAGACAAAGGTTTTCATTTCCGGTTCTTCAAAGCTGTCCACAGGCCCCAGGCTGTGGACCGAAATGGGGATCAAATGGTCTATCCCGTTATCCTCAGCCCCTACATCATCATCATTCCTTTAAATCTTTTCTTCTTTATAGAAGGAAGAAAGAAGCGGAGATGGCGAGCATGGCAGGTTTCCTGGCCGAGTGGGTATTGGTGATCAAGGCACTTCATGTTGTGTCCGTGATCTCTTGGATGGCGGGGATTTTCTATCTGCCACGGCTTTTCGTCTATCATGCCGAGCAGGTTCAGGGGGGGACTACGACCGATACGATGTTTCAAACCATGGAACGTCGGTTGCTGCGTGGCATCATGAACCCGGCGATGATCGCGACATGGGTATTCGGCTTGGCTCTGGTGGCAGTGCCCGGCGCGGTAGACTGGTCTGCGATCTGGCCTTGGGTAAAGGCAGCAGCTGTTCTGGCGATGACGGTCTTTCACATGTGGTTGGCAAGGCGGCGAAAGGATTTTGCGTCAGGCAGAAACAGCCGCAGCGGTCGCGATTACCGGATCATGAACGAGGTCCCGACTGTCCTGATGCTGCTGATCGTCTTTGCTGTCATCGTCAAATTCTGATCGGTTGACTCTTGGCCGACCTCACGCTATCCGCCTGAACGCGGGGCAGTTCTGCCCAGGCATCTCCCATTCCAATGCTGCGACGATCCGCCCTAACGGCCGATCCGCCCCAAGGTATCCCCCGACATGACCGTTGAACGACTTAACCTGTCCGATCTGAAAGCCAAAACGCCTGCCGATTTGCTGGCGATGGCAGAAGAGTGGGAAATCGAGAACGCGCCCTCCATGCGGAAGGGCGAGATGATGTTCTCGATCCTGAAGGAACATGCCGAGGAAGGGTGGGAGATCGGCGGCGACGGCGTGCTGGAAGTGCTGCAGGACGGCTTCGGCTTTCTGCGCAGCCCATCTGCCAACTACCTGCCCGGACCGGATGACATCTACGTCTCGCCTGACATTCTGCGCCAGTTTTCGCTTCGCACCGGCGACACGATCGAAGGTGTCATCGCGGCGCCCAAGGAAAACGAAAAATACTTCTGCATGACCAAAGTGACGCGGATCAACTTCGATGATCCGGAAAAGGCGAAGCACAAGGTTCACTTCGACAACCTTACGCCGCTATATCCTGACGAGCGGCTGAAGATGGAAGTGGAAGACCCCACGATCAGAGATCGGTCGGCCAGGATCATCGATCTGGTCGCCCCGATCGGCAAGGGCCAGCGCGGCCTGATCGTTGCTCCGCCGCGCACCGGCAAGACGGTGCTTTTGCAGAACATTGCGCATTCCATCGCCACCAACCATCCGGAATGCTATCTCATCGTGCTCTTGATCGACGAACGCCCCGAGGAAGTGACCGACATGCAGCGGTCCGTGAAGGGCGAAGTAGTGTCCTCAACCTTCGATGAGCCGGCGACCCGACATGTAGCCGTGGCGGAAATGGTGATCGAAAAAGCCAAGCGGTTGGTCGAGCACAAACGAGATGTTGTTATTCTTTTGGACTCGATCACAAGACTTGGTCGTGCTTTCAACACGGTCGTGCCGTCAAGCGGCAAGGTTCTGACCGGTGGTGTCGATGCGAACGCGCTCCAGCGCCCGAAAAGGTTCTTCGGTGCGGCCAGAAACATCGAAGAGGGCGGGTCACTGACAATCATCGCGACTGCCCTGATCGACACGGGCAGCCGGATGGACGAAGTGATTTTCGAAGAGTTCAAGGGAACCGGCAACTCCGAAATAGTTCTGGACCGCAAGGTTGCCGACAAGCGCGTGTTCCCGGCGATGGATATCTTGAAATCCGGCACCCGTAAGGAAGACCTGCTCGTCGACAAGATGGACCTGCAGAAGACCTATGTCCTGCGCCGTATCCTCAATCCGATGGGAACAACCGATGCGATCGAATTCCTGATCGGAAAGTTGAAGCAGACGAAATCGAACTCCGATTTCTTCGACTCGATGAACACCTGACGGACGCAGGAGATTTCGGAAAGCGTGCAAGATGGACACGATCTTTGCCCCGGCAACTGCGCGCGGTCGAGCGGGTGTCGCCGTCATACGGTTGTCAGGTCCGCTGGCGCTTGACGTCACCGCCAGGCTTTGCGGCAGCCTGCCAAGGCCCCGGTTCGCCTCGTTGCGGCGGCTGGTCTGGCAAGATGAGCTGCTCGACGAAGCGCTTGTCCTGTGGTTCGCGAAGGGCGCAAGTTTTACCGGCGAGCCTGTAGCGGAGCTGCACCTCCACGGAGGTCCGGCAGTTGTAGCGTCGGTGATGCGGGTGTTGGGCGACCAACCCGGCCTACGATTGGCGGAGCCAGGCGAATTCACACGCCGCGCCCTTGAGAGCGGGGTCCTGGATCTCGCACAAGTCGAAGGCCTGGCAGATCTGATCGATGCAGAAACCGAAGCACAGCGACGTCAGGCCGTCCGAGTTCTTTCAGGTTCGATCGGAGCGCGGGTCAACGACTGGCGCCGACGGTTGGTGCGGGCAGCGGCATTGCTTGAAGCGACGATCGATTTCGCCGACGAGGACGTCCCGGTCGATGTTTCGCCGGAGGTTTTGGCGATTGTCGATGCGCTGATAGAAGAGCTTTCGGTCGAAGTGGCCGGCATTGCCGCGTCGGAGAGGGTCAGGGACGGCTTCGAGGTGGCCATAATCGGTGCACCAAACGCTGGAAAATCTACACTTCTCAATAGGTTGGCTGGAAGGGATGCCGCGCTGACCTCAGAAATCGCGGGGACCACGCGCGACGTGATCGAGGTTCGGATGGATATCGGCGGATTGCCGGTCACGATTCTGGATACGGCTGGTTTGCGGAGTACCGACGATCCATTGGAGCAAGCCGGTATAGCGCGCGCGGTCGCTCGGGCCGAGGCGGCCGACCTCCGGATCTTCCTTGTTGGTGGGGGCGAGGGGGCTTTGCCTGTTTTGCGGCGCGAGGACGACCTTCTGGTTGAGGGCAAGTCTGATCTCGGTGGCTCGCGCTCCGGTCGTTTGGCCGTATCCGGGTTGACCGGTGCGGGGGTCGAGGAACTCGTAACCGCGATAGGGTTGATCCTGTCGGCCCGGGTTGCTTCTGCTGGGTTGTTCATCCGTGAACGGCACCGTGCTGCGATGGTTGGAGGGATAGCTGCACTGGTCGAAGCCCGGTCAGAAGTGGTAAGCATGGAATCACGCGCAGAGTTGGCGGCTGATAACCTGAGGCGGGCGATAAGAGCACTGGACGCCCTGGTCGGTCGGGTCGACGTGGATGAGCTGCTCGGCGAGATATTCGCAAGTTTCTGTATCGGGAAGTAAAGGCGGTTTCACGTGAAACAATTCGACGTTGTTGTGATTGGCGGCGGTCATGCTGGGGTAGAAGCAGCAGCAGCGGCGGCACGGATGGGCGCCTGCACCGCGCTCGTCACGATGAAGATTGATGGGCTTGGTGCCATGTCATGCAACCCGGCCATCGGAGGGTTGGGCAAGGGGCATCTTGTGCGCGAAATCGATGCGCTTGACGGGCTGATGGGGCGAATGGCGGATCTGGCCGGCATCCAGTTCCGCTTGCTAAATCGGCGCAAAGGTCCTGCGGTGCAGGGCCCTCGGGCGCAGATCGACCGCAAGCTCTACCGCGCAGTGGTTGGTCGTGCGGTTCTGGCGCAGCAAGGCCTAAGCGTAATCGAGGGGGAGGTGGCCGGCCTCCTGCTTCGCGGGGGCAATGTGGTCGGCATTTCATTGGTTGATGGCGGTGAACTAAAGGCAGAGCGGGTTATTCTTACGGCGGGCACTTTTCTCAGCGGCGTGATCCACATAGGCGACGTGAAAACCATAGGCGGCCGCGTCGGCGACAAGTCTTCCGTTCGACTTGCTGAGCAACTGGGGGCATTGGATATCCCGCGTGGTCGCTTGAAAACAGGGACGCCTCCTCGGCTCGATGGCCGAACAATCGATTGGTCGGTATTGGAATCACAGCCGGGCGATGATCAGCCGGTGATGTTCTCCTTTCTGTCGCGGTCCCCGACCGCTCGTCAGATCGCATGCGGAATAACCCATACATCCGAAGCGACCCACGAAATCGTTCGGAGCAACCTTGAGAAATCAGCGATGTACGGTGGGCATATCGAAGGCGTTGGCCCTCGCTACTGCCCATCCATCGAGGACAAGGTGGTTCGTTTCGCTGACAAGACTTCGCACCAGGTTTTCCTTGAACCTGAAGGGCTTGATGACAGCACCGTCTATCCCAACGGCCTTTCGACGTCCCTGCCTGAGAGCGTTCAGCGGAGCTATATCCAGACAATACGCGGCCTTGAGCGGGCCGAGATTACCCAACCGGGCTATGCTATCGAGTATGATTATTTCGACCCACGGGGTCTTCACCGAACGCTCGAAACCAAAGCGATTGCGGGCCTGTATTTTGCTGGTCAGATTAACGGTACGACCGGCTACGAGGAGGCCGCAGCGCAGGGCCTCATCGCCGGCCTCAATGCTGCCGCGACTGCGCTTGGCCGCCCAGCCGTTGAGCTGAGCAGGACGAACAGCTACATTGGCGTCATGATCGATGATCTCACGTCGCGCGGCGTGACAGAGCCGTATAGAATGTTTACTTCTCGCGCCGAGTTCCGCCTCACCGTCCGGGCGGACAACGCAGATCAGCGCTTGACTCCAATTGGAATTCAAGCTGGCTGTGCCTCATCCGGACGGCAGGAAGCGTTCACACAAAAGCTGCAAGCGCTTGCCCATACGCGAGAGTGCCTGGAGGGCGCGGTTCTTTCCCCCGCCGATCTTGCCGCGGCGGGCCTTGTTGTGTCGGCCGATGGGCAGAGGAGGAGCGCTTATACTGCATTGGGTTTGCCAGGTGCTGATATCGGCGCTTTTGTGGACGTATTTCCCCAGCTTTCCGGGCTCGATGGCGGTGCGCTGATGCAGCTTCAGATCGAGGCGATCTACGATCAGTATTCCTCGCGACAGGCCCGTGAGGTTGAGGATCTGAAAAAGCAGGAAAACCAATTACTTCCAGCTGACATAGACTATGCCTCCCTTCCGGGACTATCGTCGGAACTCAAGGCCAAGCTGCTACGCGCGAGGCCACAAAACCTGCATCAGGCAGCTCAGATCGAGGGAGTGACCCCAGCCGCACTCCTTCTGCTGTTGTCACAAGTGCGCCGCTCAGCCATCAGGAGGGTTGGTTGACCAGCACCGCGTTGCTGGCGGGGCTTCATGTTTCACGTGAAACAGTGGCTGCGCTCCGGTCCTTTGAGGCGCTGATCTTGCGATGGACTCCAGCAATCAATCTTGTAGCGCCATCGACAGTAAGTACGCTTTGGAGTCGACACATCCTGGACTCGGCACAACTGTTCGGGCTGGCCCCGTCTGGCGCCGACCATTGGGTAGATCTTGGCTCCGGTGGTGGGTTTCCTGGTTTGGTGGTTGCGATTCTTGCCAAAGAGGCGCGGCCGGAGCTTTCCGTGACGCTTATTGAATCTGATGCGAGGAAGGCCACTTTCCTTCGAGAAGCGTCACGCCAGCTTGGTCTTCGTACAACTGTCATCGCAAAGCGGGCCGAGGCCTGCGCACCACAGGAGGCCAGCGTTGTCACAGCGCGGGCGCTCGCCCCACTCACCGAACTTGTTCCTCTCGCCGATCGCCATATGGGACCTGACGCGGTTGCCATCTTTCCGAAAGGCAGGAACTGGCAGATCGAACTGCAGGATGCACAAAAGAAGTGGTCTTTTGAGGTCGAGCCTGTGAAAAGCGTGTCCGACGATCAGGCTGCCATACTACTCGTAAGAAAGATCGACTGTGTCCCTCCCAACTGAAGAAACACGCCCACACATCATCGCGCTGGCCAATCAAAAGGGCGGCGTTGGGAAAACAACAACTGCCATCAATCTTGCTGCGGGCTTGGCCGAGCTGGGTTACAAAATCTTGCTGGTGGACATCGATCCACAGGGCAACGCATCGACCGGCCTCGGCATTTCCCCGCAGGCCCGCAAGCTCACAAGCTATGACTTGATCGTCGATGCCGCCAATCCACAAGATGTGGTTCAAAGAACCGATGTTGAACGCGTCTGGATCATTCCTGCCAATGCCGACCTTGCCTCGGCTGATCTCGAGATCGTTTCACATGAAAAGCGCAGCTACCTCTTGCATGATGCCCTGCACCACCCGGCCCTCGACAGTTATCGCTTCGATTATCTGCTGATCGACTGCCCGCCATCGCTCAGCCTGTTGACCATCAACGCCATGGTTGCTGCGGATTCCGTGCTTGTGCCTCTGCAATGCGAGTTCTTTGCGCTCGAGGGCCTCTCACAGCTCATGCTGACCATCCGCGATGTGCGCCGTTCGGCAAATCCCGCGCTGCGTATTGAAGGCATCGTTCTGACGATGCACGATATGCGGAATAAGCTCACCTCTCAGGTCGAGGCCGACGCCCGGGCAACGATGGGTGACGTGGTTATGAATACCACCATCCCCCGAAACGTTCGTGTAAGCGAGGCGCCATCACATGCGCTGCCGGTCCTCGCCTATGATACGGCGTCGAAGGGCGCTCTTGCCTACCGCGCGCTGGCGCGAGAGCTTTCTCAGCGCAGAAAAATCACTGAATAACAAAGGCTTGATACCGTGACCCGAAAAGATGAAAAGCGCGGCCTAGGACGTGGGCTTTCGGCCTTGATGGCTGATGTCAACCTTTCAGCCCCTGATTCCCCAACGGATCGTCGCGCCGAACAGGTGGTTCCGGTCGAAAACCTCGAACCGAATCCGCAGCAGCCGCGGATCGACTTTGGCCAGCAGGAACTGCAAAGCCTGGCGGACTCCATTCGCCAAAAAGGGGTCATCCAGCCGCTTATCGTGCGCGCCAAGGCGGAAAAGGGGAAGTACGAGATCGTCGCGGGTGAACGGCGGTGGCGCGCAGCCCAACTTGCGCAATTGCATGAAGTGCCGGTCATTGTCCGCGACCTGACGGACGGGGAAGTGCTTGAGATTGCCATTATCGAGAACATCCAGCGCGAAAACCTGAACGCAATAGAAGAGGCGCTTGGGTTTCGTCAGCTCATGACCCGCTTTGGCCACACTCAGGAAAAGCTCGCCGAAGCATTAAGCCGCAGCCGCAGCCATGTCGCCAACCTGCTGCGCCTGCTCAACCTGCCCGATGACGTGCAGTCGATGGTCCGAAGCGGTACGCTGACTGCGGGGCACGCCCGCGCCTTGATTGGCGTCCCGAACGCGCTTGAACTGGCGCGGCGTGTCGTCGGCAAGGGCCTTTCGGTGCGAGAGACCGAGGCTCTGGTTCGCGAATCGTCAGCGCCGCGCGGCAAGGGCGGGCAGGGACCGCGCGCGCGCCACTCCAGCAAGGATGCCGATACCCTGGCGCTCGAGGCGGACCTGTCCGCAAATCTGCGCATGCCCGTGCAAATCGACCACGAACCAGGCGGTGACAAAGGCCACGTCACGATCCGATACAATTCCCTGGATGATCTCGATATGTTGTGCCGGGTGCTATCCCTGATACCAAGGGATGCGGATACGTCGGACTATTGATCGCCAGTCTGACGTCCGGCCAACAGCGCGCGCAGCACGCCGTTCAGCACCATCCGGCCTTGGGCCGTCGCCTGGATGCGGTCAGGCGTCACCTCTACCAGATCCATTTCCACCAGCTCCGTGACAGCAGCAGGCGGCAAATCCTTGCCAGCAAGCGCGCGATACCAGACAAGCGATGCGCCTTCCTTCAGCCGCAGCGACATCATCAGGTACTCAACCGCCTGTTCTTCTTGTGACAGCCGGGCACGCGCCAATTCTCCGGGCTTTCCAGACAGCACCCCATCCATCCATAGCGCCGGCGCGCGTGGCGCTTCCGTAGCCCAACGAGCGCCATCCAGCGTCAGCCGGCCGTGTGCGCCGGGTCCAATTCCCGCGTAATCGCCCATGCGCCAGTAAATCAGGTTATGCCGAGATTCTGCGCCGGGCCGCGCGTGGTTCGATACCTCATAGGCGGGAAGGTTCGCGGCCTCGCACAGGCTTTGGGTCAACTCGAACATGTCTGCCGAAAGGTCTTCGTCAGGCAGCCCGCCCAGCAACTTCTGCGCGTGCATCCGCTGGAACACTGTGCCGTCTTCGATCGTCAACTGGTAAAGCGAGATGTGGTCCGTGCCAAACCCGATCGCCGCGGTCAGCTCACGCTCCCAATCCGTCAGGCTCTGATCCTGGCGCGCGTAGATCAGATCGATGCTTACCCGGTCGAAGTTGTCTTGCGCCACGGCTATCGCCCGCCGGGCCTCATCGCTTGAGTGAAGCCGCCCGAGGCGGCGCAGAGAGTGGTCATCAAGTGCTTGAATTCCAAGGGAAACCCGGTTTACACCCGCTGCGGCATACCCCATGAAGCGCCCCGCTTCGACCGAACCGGGGTTGGCCTCCAGCGTCACCTCCAGATCGTTCGCAATGGTCCATGTCGATCGGATACGGTCCAGTACCGCCGCCACCAGTGAGGGGTCCATCAACGACGGCGTGCCACCCCCAAAGAACACCGTATTCAAGACCCGGCCTTCGGTCTCCGCGCCGATGCGGTCAATCTCACGCAGATAGGCGGCCTGCCAGTCGCCTTGGTCAATGCTTGACGCGACATGGCTGTTGAAGTCGCAATAAGGGCATTTGGATTGGCAGAACGGCCAGTGCAGATAAAGACCGAAGCCCGCGCTGCGCCAATCACGCCTCCCATTCGCAGCAGAACGATCCCCGCCGGGGGTCACGCGAAACACTCCGCGACCAGTTTGCGGAAGGCGTCGGCCCGATGACTGACCGAGTTCTTCTCCCAGCGGTCCATCTCGCCACAGGTGATTTCCTGGCCGTCAGGCTGAAACATCGGGTCGAAGCCATGCCCCTGATCGCCTCGCGGCGGCCAGACGAGCCGACCGTTCATTATGCCCTCAAAGACCCTGTCCGACCCGTCCGGTTGCGCGAGAACCAGTGTGCAGTGAAAAGCGGCGCGCCACGGCTCCGGGGCCTTGGTGTCAAGCAGCGCCTGCCACACCCGCCGCATCCCGTGTGCAAAATCGCGCCCTGTGGGCGTTGTCGCCCAATCGGCCGTATACACTCCAGGGGCTCCACCCAGCGCCTCGACGCTCAGGCCGGAATCGTCGGCGAGTGCCGGCAGGCCCGATGCCCGCGCCGCAGCAAGGGCCTTGATCCGGGCGTTGCCGATGAAGGTTGCTTCGGTTTCTTCCGGCTCCGGCAGGCCAAGGTCGCCCGCGCTGACGACGTTCACCCCGTAGGGCTCCAAGAGCCGCGAGATTTCCTCCAGCTTGCCCTTGTTATGCGTGGCCAGCACCAGCCTGTCGCCCAAAAGCCGCATCAGAGACCAAGCGCGGCTTTCTGCGCGGCCACCAGCGCATCTGTCCCGGCCTGCGCCAGATCCAGAAGTTCCGTCATTTCCTGCCGAGAAAACGAGGCCCCCTCAGCGGACATCTGCACCTCAACGAGCCGTCCCGCACCGGTCATGACGAAATTTCCGTCCGTGCCAGCGGTCGAATCCTCGGCATAGTCCAAGTCAAGCACCGGCTGGCCCGCATAGATACCGCAGGAAACGGCCGCGATGTGGTCCATCATCGGGTCGCTGACCACTACACCGGATGCCATCAACTTGCGAACCGCAAGCCGCAGCGCCACCCACCCGCCGGTGATCGATGCGCAGCGTGTGCCACCATCGGCCTGCAAAACATCGCAGTCGATCACGATCTGGCGCTCGCCCAGGGCATTGCAATCCACGCCCGCCCGCAGGCATCTTCCGATAAGCCTTTGAATCTCTTGAGTTCTTCCAGACTGCTTGCCCGCAGCGGCCTCGCGCCGGGTCCGGCTATTGGTCGCGCGCGGCAACATGCCGTATTCGGCAGTCACCCAACCTTGCCCGGTGTTCTTAAGGAACGGCGGCGCCTTGTCCTCAATCGTCGCCGAACACAGCACATGCGTTTCGCCCATCTTGATCAGACAGGACCCTTCGGCATGTTTCATCACTCCGGTTTCGATTGAAACCGGCCGCAGTTCACTTAACTTCCTGCCTGACGGGCGCATGAGCCGACCTTTCCATGATGCAACCCCGAACGCAACTGGCCCCATACGGATTGACGGCGCGCAGCAGGCTACCGCATGAGTGACCCGAACTCCCTTCTGTCCGAAATGAATGACCGCACGCGCGAGGTCTTTCGCCGGGTGGTCGAAGGGTATCTCGATTCCGGCGGCCCGGTCGGCTCACGCACTCTCACGCGCAGCCTGACCGAAAAGGTCTCAGCCGCCACCGTTCGCAACGTGATGCAAGACCTTGAATACCTCGGTCTCCTTGACAGCCCGCATGTCTCGGCGGGCCGTGTGCCAACCCAGTTGGGCTTGCGGATGTTTGTAGACAGCTTGCTTGAGATCGGCTCCGTAGCACCCGAAGATCAGGAAAAAATCGACGCGACGATGGGCAACAACGACCCGGATGTCTCCAATCTCCTTGATCAGGTCGGCGCGGCACTGTCAGGCATAACCCGCGGCGCAAGCCTCGTCCTGGCCCCGAAACGCGAGGCGCCGATCCGACACATCGAATTTGTCAGTCTTGCCGCCGACCGCGCCTTGGTCGTGCTGGTCTTTGCCGATGGTCAGGTCGAGAACCGCATCTTCACGCCACCACCCGGACAAACCCCCTCGTCCATGCGCGAGGCCGCCAACTTCCTGAACGCGCTCGCCGAAGGCCGCACGCTGACCGATCTGCGGCGCTCCATCGCGACCGAAATCTCGCAGCGCCGGCAAGAGATCGACGTGCTTGCCCGTGATTTGGTGGAAAGCGGCATTGCCTTATGGGAAAATGCTGGCGAAAGCTCCGAACGCCTTTTGGTGCGCGGTCGGGCAAACCTGATCGAAGAAGCCGCCGATGCCACTGAAATCGACCGGATTCGCACCCTGTTCGATGATCTTGAACGCAAGCGCGACATTGCCGAATTCCTGGGTTTGGCCGAGGCGGGCGAAGGCGTGCGCATTTTTATCGGTTCGGAGAACAAGCTTTTCTCACTTTCCGGTTCAAGTCTCGTGGTTTCTCCCTATATGAACGCTGATCGGAAAATCATCGGCGCGGTGGGGGTGATCGGTCCGACCCGGCTCAATTATGGCAGGATCGTTCCGATTGTTGATTACACCGCCCAGCTGGTGGGCCGCCTTGTCTCGGATCGGGGCAAGGGCTGAAACGAAGACGAGGACGACGAGAATGGCGCAGGAAGACACCGCTCCGCAGGATCTGGAGCTGGAACAGGCAGACATGGCCGCCGATGCGGCCGAGTTGGAGGCGCTGCGGGCCGAGCGCGACGATTTGCGCGACAAGTTCATGCGCGCGTTGGCCGATGCCGAGAACTCGCGCAAGCGCGCTGACCGCGACCGCCGCGAGGCCGAACAATACGGCAGCACCCGGCTGGCCCGTGACCTTCTGCCGGTATTTGACAACCTCAAGCGCGCGCTGAACGCCGTTGGCGACGAACAGAAGGCCGCCGCCTCTGCCCTGATCGAAGGCGTGGAACTGACGCTGCGCGAGTTGGTCACGGTGATGACCCGCCACGGCATGACGCCCATCGCACCGGAAATCGGGGAAACCTTCGATCCGCAGATGCATCAGGCGATGTTCGAGGCGCCTCTGCCCGGCACCAAGGCAGGTCAGATCATTCAGGTCATGACCGAAGGCTTCCTGTTGCATGACCGCCTTCTGCGCCCGGCGCAGGTTGGCGTGTCTTCGGCAACCGGGCAATAGGCCTAAAGCAACCCCTTGATTTCATAAACCAACCGCAGCGCTTCAATCGGTGTCAACTCATCTGGGTGCACATCGCGCAGCCGCTCCTCGACGGCTGATTGCTTTGCGACCGGGCGAGGCTGGGCAGAGGGGGCCGCGCGAAACAATGGCAGGTCGTCGATAAGCGTCGACTGCTTGCCACCCTCCCGCTCACCCTTTTCCAGCGCCTCCAGCACAACCTTCGCCCGCTCCACAACGCTTGCCGGCAAGCCCGCAAGCCGCGCCACCTGAACCCCATAAGATCGGTCCGCCGCGCCTTTCCTGACCTCGTGCAAGAAGATCACGTCGCCTTCCCATTCCTTGACGCTGACCGTCGCGTTCTCCACTCCGGCCAGCTTTCCCGCCAGAGCGGTCATCTCGTGGTAATGCGTTGCAAAAAGCGCCCGGCATCGGTTCACCTCGTGCAGATGCTCCAGAGTAGCCCAGGCTATCGACAGCCCGTCATAGGTCGCCGTTCCGCGCCCGATTTCGTCCAGAATGACCAGCGCCCTGTCGTCGGCCTGATTCAGGATTGCGGCCGTTTCCACCATCTCGACCATGAAGGTGGACCGGCCCCGTGCCAGATCATCTGACGCGCCGACTCGGCTGAAAAGCTGGCTGACAAGCCCGATCCGCGCTGAGGTGGCAGGAACAAAGCTTCCCGCCTGCGCCAACAGTGCGATCAACGCGTTCTGCCGCAGGAAGGTCGACTTGCCCGCCATGTTCGGGCCGGTCAATAGCCATATCGCCGGCGTTCCCGCCTCGGTCAGCGCACAGTCGTTCGCCACGAACGGCCCGGCGCCCTGCCGCCTCAGCGCGCGCTCCACCACCGGGTGGCGTCCGCCAGTCACCATGAAGGCACGGCTGTTGTCGACCACCGGCTCGGCCCATGTTTCGGCAGCCGCAAGGTCCGCAAGCCCAGCAGCCAAATCGATCTCAGCAAGGCCGCGCGCAGCCAGACCGATCGGGCCGGAAGCGGCCAATATTGCGCCCTTCAGGCCATCATAGTGACGTTTTTCGATCTCCAGCGCATGATTGCCCGCGTTCAGAATGCGCGCCTCAATCTCGTTCAACGGTACCGTGGTGAACCGTACCTGACCCGCCGTCGTCTGCCGGTGGATAAAGGTTTCCGGCATCGCACGCATTCGGTCTTCGTGCGTCGTCGTCACTTCAATAAAATAGCCCAAGACATTGTTATGCTTGATCTTTAGTCCGGAAACACCGGTAAGGGCTGCATATTCCGCCTGCATCCGCCCGATGACGCCGCGACCTTCGTCGCGAAGGCTGCGCGTTTCGTCCAGATCCGCGTCATAGCCCGTTGCTATGAACCCGCCATCGCGCGCCAGCAGCGGCGGCTCGGCTACCAGGGCGCGGTCCAGAAGTCCGACCAGATCTTGGTGCCCGCGCAAGGCCGCAGCGGCATCGACCAACAATGCAGGGCCGTCGGTCAAAAGGCCGGCAATCTGATCGGCCTGCTCCAGCCCGGTCCGAATGGCAGCCAAATCGCGCGGCCCACCCCGATCCAGCGCAATCCGCGACAGCGCCCGGTCGATGTCCGGCACGCGGCGCAGCGCGTCACGCAGCGTTTCGCGCAACCGGGCGTCCTCACACAGCCCCCGCACAGCTTCGAGCCGCTTGTGGATCACCTCAAGGTCAAGCGATGGTGCCGAAAGCCGCCGTTCCAGTAGTCTTGCCCCTCCCGCCGTTACTGTCCTGTCGACAGCGCCCAGCAACGACCCCTCGCGCCCGCCAGAAAGGGCTGCCGTGATCTCCAGGTTACGCCGGGTCGCCGCGTCGATCTGCAAGGTGCCGCCCTGCAACTCCCGCACGGGCGGTCGCATCAGCGGCAAACGGCCGCGCTGCGTCAGATGAAGATAATCGACCAGCGCGCCCATTGCCGACACTTCTGCCCGGTCAAAGCTGCCATAAGCATCCAGCGAGCCGACGCCCAACATCTCGCACAGCCGCTTTTCAGCCCCCGTCGAATCAAAGCTGCCGCGCGACAGCGGCGTGACCGAAGCGCCCATTTCGGCAATGTTAGAGCCTATCTCCTCGTCGCGCGCCTCGCTTACCAACACCTCCCGTGGCGCAAGGCGAGCGAGGTCGGGGCCCAGCCGGGCAAGGCTGGACGGCATCACCCTGAACTCTCCGGTAGAAATATCTGCCCAGGCCAGCGCTGCCTGATCCCGTACCTCGGCAAAGGCGCAGAGGTAATTGTGCCGCCGTGCCTCCAGCAGGGAATCTTCAGTCAGCGTGCCCGGCGTAACCAGCCGCACGACATCACGCCGCACCACCGCCTTGTAGCCGCGCTTTTTCGCCTCTGACGGGTCTTCCAGCTGCTCCGCAATCGCCACGCGAAAACCCTTGCGGATCAGCGTCAGCAAATACCCCTCGGCGGCATGCACCGGCACGCCGCACATCGCGATCGGTTCACCCTGATGAAAGCCGCGTTTGGTCAGCGCGATGTCCAGCGCGGCGGAGGCGGCGACCGCATCGTCAAAGAACATCTCGTAGAAATCGCCCATCCGGTAGAACAGCAGCGCGCCGGGATTTTGCGCCTTGATCTCCAGATACTGCGCCATCATCGGCGTGGTGGCATCGTCGCTCACTCAAGCACCAGTCGGGGCGTCAGGATCGATAAGGTTCGCAGCCTTGAGGTCCGCCCAAAGCTGTGGCGGGATCTTCATCGCAACGTTTGCCGCATTGCTGCGCACCTGGTCAGCGCTCACAGCGCCGGGAATAACCGACACGACGGCCGGGTGCAGCAGCGGAAACTGCAGCGCCGCCGCCGCCAGCGGCACCCCATGGCGCAAGCAAACAGCCTCGATCGCCAGTGCCTTGCCCACCATGTCGGGCGCAGCGGGCTGATAGGCGTACATTACCCCCGGCGCGGAAGGCGCCGCCAGCAACCCGGAGGCAAACGGCGCTCCGATGATCACCTTGATCCCGCGCCGTGCACACTCTGCCATCGGGCCATGTAGTGCGGCTTGGTCGGCCAGCGTATAAGGCATTGCAACCAAAAAGAAATCGACATCAATCCACGGCGCGATGGCGGTGAAATCGGCCAGTGTGTTCATCCCCATCCCGACCGCCGAAATCACCCCATCGGCTTTCAGCCGGTGCAGATAGGCCAGCCCTGATCCGGTCAGCGCCGCCATATGCCCATCAAAGGCAGCCCCCTGATAATCGCGGTCGAGGTCATGGATGATCAGCGCGTCGACCGAAGGCTGGCCCAGCCGCAACTGGCTTTGCGCGAAAGAATGCGCGAACCCGTCAGCCGAGTAATCATAGCGCACCGCAAAGTTCAGCCCGCCCTTCCACTGCACGCGCGCATCCCGTCCGCGCGGCGCGGGCTCGTAGATCCGCCCAACCTTCGTCGAGACAAACACTTGATCGCGCGAAAAATTCCGAAGCGCCGTACCAAGCCGATGCTCCGAAAGCCCATGCCCATACCAAGGCGCGGTGTCGAAATAGCGCACCCCGGCATCAAAGGCCGCCGCAAAAGTCTCCTGCGCTTGGGCTTCGGAATACTCGGCAAAGATATTTCCCAAGGCGGCGCCGCCCATGCCGAAACGGGGCCAGTCTTCCGGCCAGCGCGGGGCAGGGGACGCAATCACTGTCACAGAACGTACCGTGATACGTCTGCCGACCGCGCCAGCGCACCGACGTTTTTCTCGACAAATGCCGAATCCACCGTGACAGCCTCCCCCGAACGGTCCGGCGCGGTGAAGGACAACTCCTCGAACACCCGCTCCATCACCGTATAAAGCCTGCGCGCCCCGATGTTTTCAACCGATTGATTGACCTCTGCTGCGATCCGCGCCAGCGCCGCAATTCCGTCCGGGGTAAATGTCACCGCCACCTCTTCCGTCGCCATCAGTGCGCGGTATTGCAGCGTCAGCGCGTTGTCCGTCTCGGTCAGGATGCGCACGAAATCGGTCTCCGTCAGCGGGCGCAATTCCACACGTATCGGCAGTCGGCCCTGCAATTCCGGCAACAAATCCGAGGGCTTGGCAATGTGAAACGCACCAGACGCGATGAACAGAATGTGGTCCGTCTTGACCGGCCCGTGTTTCGTCGAAACCGTGGTGCCTTCGATCAGCGGCAGCAGGTCGCGCTGCACGCCCTCACGGCTTACATCTGCTCCCCGCGCATCTGCGCGGGCGCAGACCTTGTCGATCTCGTCCAGAAAGACGATCCCGTTTTCCTGAACGGCCTCCAGCGCAGCCGCCTTTACCACCTCGTCGTCGAGAAGCTTGTCCGCCTCCTGCCCGATCAGCACATCGTAACTATCCGCCACTGACAGGCGCTTGCGGGTTGATCTTCCACCAAACGCCTTGCCAAAGATTTCCTGCAAGCCCTGCATCTGCTCCATGCCCTGTCCGCCCATCATCATCGGAAAGGTCGGTGCGGCATCGGTGACGTCGATCTCGATCATCGTATCATCCAGCGCACCGGATTTCAGCTTGGCGCGGAACATCTCGCGCGTCTGGTCGCGTGCGTCCTTGCCGCCCAGCGCCTCGATCACGCGATCTTCGGCCATTTTTTGTGCCTTGGCTTTCACATCCTCGCGCATCTGCGCACGGGTGTCGGCAATCGCAACGTCCACCAGATCGCGGATGATGCTGTCCACATCGCGGCCGACGTAACCGACCTCGGTAAATTTGGTGGCCTCGATCTTCAGGAACGGCGCTCTCGCCAATTTGGCCAGCCGGCGGCTGATCTCGGTCTTGCCAACGCCTGTAGGCCCGATCATCAGGATGTTCTTCGGGTAGACTTCATCACGAAGATCGTCGCCCAACTGCTTGCGCCGCCAGCGATTTCTCAAGGCCACCGCCACCGCGCGCTTGGCATCGTTCTGGCCGATGATGAAGCGGTCAAGCTCGGATACAATCTCGCGCGGGGTCAGGTTGGTCATTCGGTGCTTCCGTAAGGGGGCAGGCTGGATTTGCCGGGAAAGTTGGGCAGGCCGCACATCACAACAGCGCGCAACGGCACCCACCAGGTGCCGATCGCCGTAATCAGACCACCAAGTGCGATCAGGATGAAGGTCCAGGACCCGAAGTTGTTGCTGTCACCCATCACCCAGGCGATGACCAAGGCAATATAGGCAATCGCGGCGGTCAGGAATGACCGGCGGTCGATAACCAGCGCCAGAAGCGTGATCACCACCAGCGCAATAGCCAGAAGTCCGATGCCGCCCGCACCGCCAGTGTTGTAAAGCGTCAGCGCAACTGTATTCACCAGCGCCGGGGCGGCCAGCATGTGCAGCCAAAAGGCTGTTGCCGCGTGCCGGCCAAGCCGGTGCGGATCGCGCGTGTCGAACCACATGCCGGCCAGAAAGGCCATTGCGCCGAAAAGCAGGGTCGCCACCGCGAACTGCGGGCTTTCGCGCAGATCAAAGAGTCCCGCCAACCCGTTGCGATTGCCGGAAACAAACCCACCCAGCGAATCAATCGACGCCGTCATCGTGTAAATCGCGCCCAAGGCGAACAGGCCAAGGATGAAGGCCGAGAATGGCAGGCGAAACCGGCGATACCACGCCGCCATGCCAAGTGCAGCCAGAAGGAAGGCCGTCACCACCGTGGCGCGCAGGTTCAGGTTGCCCTGCGTCAGCAAAGTTACCGCCGAAAGATAGATGCCGCCGCCGAACGCCGTCGCCAGCACCATCGACGGCAGGTTCATTCGCCGCTTGAGGGTAAAGTAGCCCGCCCACCACCAGCAGATGCCGGCGCAGATCAGTGGCAAGATCGACAAGAGCGCCACGCCGCCGAACCAGGCCAGCATGGCCGCGATACCGGACAGCAGGATAACCAGGCCGATCGAAACGAAAATCTCTGAAAAGCCGCGGAAGAACTCGAACGGCTCATCCTCGGCCGGCAGGGCTGCGCGCTTGCCGGCCCGGTCATGGGCAAGCGCCGTGATCGAGGCGGCCTGCGCCTCGGTCAGAATGCCGGCGGCCACTGCGGCGCGGATATCTTCAGCTGTCATTTCGTAACCACTCATTACCTGTGTTAGCCACAGATAATGGGTTTGGCTGCCCAAACCAAGCCGCGTATTGGTATTTACGGTCCGTATATACTCCAGCCCCAATGTATGCACTTACGTATATACGTTGTGTCTATAAACCCATCTTGCGCTAACCTTTTCAACGGTTTACGAATGGGTCTTCAGCTGGAAGACTCGCCATGAAAGAAGAACGTCGCAAAAGACTGAGCATTGCCGAAAAGCGGGCCCTTTATGGCTCGCCGTCGGACGGTCAGAACGATCCCCTGATCCTTGGCCAACCGCTGCGCGGCTTCGATCCGCCCGATCTGAACGACATCGAGCCGGAGTGGATGCCCGTGGTGCAAGAAGTCGTGCCGCAGAAGATCCCGATCTCGCTGCGCGTCGATCCGGATGTGCTGGCGTTCTTCAAGGAACAGGGCCCCGGCTATCAGACCCGGATGAACGCGGTTCTGCGCGGTTACATGCAGGCCAAGAAAGCGGTCAGGCGAGGCTGACTCGTTCTACTGTCAGATTGCCGTTGGTGAACACGCAAATCTCGGCGGCAATCGCCATGGCGCGGCGGGCGATATCTTCGGCCGGCAGCTCGGTGGACATCAGGCCTCGTGCAGCCGCCAACGCAAAGTTTCCGCCCGATCCGATTGCCGCCACATCGTTTTCCGGCTCCAGCACATCGCCCGCGCCGGTGATGACGTAAAGGTCACGGCCGTCCGTCACGATCAGCATCGCTTCCAGATTGCGCAGATACTTGTCCATCCGCCAATCCTTGGCCAAGTCGACGCAGGCGCGCGCCAACTGGCCCGGTGCAGCTTCCAGTTTCTTTTCCAGCCGCTCCAGCAGGGTAAAGGCATCGGCGGTCGAACCGGCAAAGCCGCACACCACATCATGCCCGCCCGGCGACAGACGCCGCACCTTGCGGGCGGTCCCCTTTATCACGGTGTTGCCAAGGCTGACCTGGCCATCGCCGGCAACGACAACCTCTCCGCCGCGTCGGACCGCGAGAATCGTGGTCCCGTGCCAGCCGGGAAATTTGGTATCGGTCATGTCGGCCTCGCTCGTTTGCGGCACAGTATCGGCGGTCTTGCCGCAAAACAAAAGGGCGGCCCCAGCGGACCGCCCCTGATTTGGAAATCGCCGATCCTCAGATCGCAGACTTGATCCAGGTTTCCAACGCCGCTTTCGGTGCCGCGCCAACCTTGTTCGACACGACCTGACCGTCCTTGAACATGAACAGCGCCGGAATGCCGCGCACGCCCAGAACAGCCGGGCTTTCGGGGTTCTCGTCGACGTTCACCTTCACGATCTTGACCTTGCCTGCATATTGCGCGGCAAGCTCTTCAAGGGCCGGGCCGATCTGGCGGCAGGGTCCGCACCACTCCGCCCAGAAATCGACAACGACCGGAACGTCGGATTTGCGGACTTCGGCATCGAAAGTGGCGTCAGTGACGGCGACGGTTGCAGCGCCCATGATCGTGATCTCCTGTGGGAATTGGCTTTCAAGGCTAGGCACGGACGCTGTCAACGTCAAGGGATCGTGGTACGCTCCAGTGCCTGCCTCACGATATCGCGATGCAGCGGCATCAGCGTCGCCGTGCGGGTCCACAGAATTGCGCAGTCGATCCGCCGGTCGGGGTAGATCTGCGCCAGCATGTGAGCATAAGCGCCAAGCTGGCGCAAAAGCCCCTCCGGCACGGCCTCGGGCCGATTTGGGATCACCGCGTTCGATTTGTAATCCACAATCAGAACACGATCCGGTTCCAGCACCAGTCGGTCAATCGTGCCGGCCATGCGCCGGTCGGCCCACTCTCCGGTCACGGCACATTCGGCCAGCGTGCCAGATGCAAAAAGCGGCATAAGCTCCGGCGTCGAAAGCAAAACCTCAGCCTCCGCCAAAACGTCGGCACGCAGGCCCGCATCCCGCACCAGTGCCGCTGCATGATCAGCCCAGAACGCGCGGTCAACCCTCGGCAACCGCTCCAGCAAAAGATGCAGCGCAATACCCCGCGCCTTGGCGGCAGCTTCGTCCAGCAAAGGCTCGCCCGGCAGCGCTTTGGCGCCGCCCAGATCAGATGGCAAAAGCACTGCCGCCGCCTTCACGGGCACCGGCGCGGCGGTTCGCGCCCAGTCGGGGACTGCGGGCAACGCTGGAACTGTTACCGTCGTCACCCGATTTTCCGGCCAAGCCCCGAATTCGTGGCGCAATACACCACCTGCGAGCGGTGCAAGGCTCAGCCCTTCCGCCCCTGCGCGGACCAAAATGTACCAGGCATCGTCCTTGGTCACATCGCCCGCTGCCGCGACGATCAGCCAGCACCGCGCCCTTGTCAGCGCAACATACAGCAAACGCAGGCTTTCTTCCTGCCGCCGCTCCAGCCGAACCTGCCGCGCGGCCGATATCGGCGCCGGGCTTTCCGCCTCCGGCACCTTCCAGACCACTTGCCCGCCATCCAGACGGTAAATCTCGTCACGGTCCTGCGGCTTGCGGTCGGCAGTATCCGGCAGAATCACGATCGGCGCTTCCAATCCCTTCGCGCCATGCACCGTCATCACCCGGATGCGCTGTCCCTCACCATCAAGCTGGCGCTTCACCTCGACGTCATCAGTTGCGAGCCAGACCAGAAATCCCGTCAGGCTTGGCACTTCCGACCGCTCGAATGCCAGTGCCTGCGACAATAGCTCGTCAATGCCGTCCTCGGCCTCCGGCCCCAGCCGGGCCAGCAGCTTGCGCCGCCCGTCATGGCGTTGCAGCGCCCGTTCGACCAGATCGAAGGGGCGAAGGAAGTCGGCCTGATCGCGCATGTCGGCCAGAAACTCCCGCGTCTCGGGGTGGTCGGGGTGATCGCGCAGCGCTTCCCACAAATAGCCTTTTCGGCCATGCGAGAGACTGAATAGCTCCGCTTCCGACCATCCGCACAGCGGTGATCGCAGCAGCGCGGCCAGCGAAAGGTCATCCTCCGGCGTGTCCAGAAAAGACAGCAGCGCCGCCAGATCCTTGACCGCCATTTCCGCACCCAGCTTCAGACGGTCGGCCCCCGCAATCGCCAGACCCCGCGCCTTGCACGCCCGGATGATCTCCTGAAACAAAAGCGACCGACGCTGCACCAGGATGAGGAAGTCGCCCTCGTGCACAGGGCGCGCCGCCGGGCCGTTCCTGCTCGGGTTCAGCGGAATCTGGACGCCCGTCTCGATCATCCGCGCGATTTCATCGGCGATTTTCTCGGCCAGCCGCACCTGCGGGTTCTCCGCTCCCGGCAGGTCCACCGGGTCGAACCACTCGCCAGTGTCGACCTTGTCGCTCTTTTCGATCGGTGGCCAAAGGTCGACCCGCCCGGCCAGCGTCTCGTGAAACGCCAGATGGCTTGCCTCGCCGCCAAGTGCTGCTTGCAACGGCCCGGTAAAGGTCGCGTCCACCAATCGCAGGATCGCCGGCGAAGACCGGAAGGAATGTTGCAGCGTCAACCGCGCCAGCCCGTTCCCACCTCCTGCCAACCGGTCGGAAAAAAGGTCGCGCTTCTGGTCAAAGGCCGCAACATCGGCGCCCTGAAAAGAATAGATCGACTGTTTCTTGTCGCCCACGACGAACAGCGTGCGAGGCCGGGTTTGCGCGCCAATCCCCGCGATCATTTCTGCCGCAAGGCTTTCGATTACTTGCCACTGTTCGGGGCTGGTGTCCTGCGCCTCGTCAACAAGGATATGGTCGATCCCGCCATCCAGCCGGAACAACACCCATGCCGCCATCGACGGATCGGTCAGCAACAGCCGCGCGCGTTCGATCAGGTCGTCGAAATCCAGCACACCCAGCGCCTGCTTTCGCGCTGCATAAAGCGGCAGAAAATCCCGCGCAAATGCATGCAGCGCCGCGGTTTTCTCGGCGGCGCGGCGCGCTTTCATGGCATCTCGTGCCATTTCCACCCGCGCCATGAAGCAGTCGAATTCCTCGGCCCAGTCGCCCAGCGCCTTGCGCGCTCCGACAGTGGGAACCTTGGCCCGAACGCGGCCCGCCTTGGTCAGCACCGCTTCACAAGCAAGGGCAAGGTCCGCCGACCCGGGCGCGGCCACATTGATCGACGCCAGCGTTGCGGCAAGCTCCACCATGGTCTTGGCTTCCTGGCGACAAACCCCGATCACCGCTTCGAAAAGAGCGGCCTCGTCTCCGCGAAAAGCCAGACTGACGAAATGATCTTCCGGCACTGGGTAGGGCAGACCGAACACTGCATGGGCCGCCGCGAGGTCCATCGGCTGCGCAAATCGTGCGCGGTCGCGAGCAATCTGCTCGATCAGTTTGGTGAAATCCTCGGTCGCGCAAACCTCTGTCAGCCGGCGAAAGATGTCTGCGGTCGCACCCTCCGCCATTTCCTCGATGATATCGCTGCGCAGAAGCCGTGCAGCGCGGTCCTCCAGCTCGCGAAACCCCGGCGACACCCCCGCCTCCAGCGGAAACCGCCGCAGCAGCGTGGCGCAAAAGCTGTGGATGGTCTGCACCCGCAAGCCACCCGGCGTCTCGATCGCGCGGGCAAAAAGCTGGCGGGCAAGGCTCAGCCTGTCCGCCGAAAGATCTGCTTCGCCAAGGTCAACCAGATCTTGCCGCAGCACGTCGTCCGGCTTCATCGCCCATTCGCCCAGCCGCTTGAACAGACGGTTCTGCATCTCGGACGCGGCGGCCTTGGTGTAGGTCAGGCACAGGATGTGCTGTGGCTGCACCCCGCCCAGCAGCAGGCGCGCGACCCGGTCGGTCAACACCCGCGTCTTGCCAGATCCGGCATTGGCCGACAGCCAGGTATTCTTGCCGGGGTCGGCGGCGGCGATCTGCTGTAAGGCAGCTGCGCTCAGGGTCATCCGACGTCCTCCGGCTTTGGTGAATGTGACAGATCCCACTCGCCAAAGCGTGCCAGATGGTCGTAGTCCGAAGCAAAAGTAGTCTCGAACATGGCCCGACGCGCCGTATATCCCTGATTTCGTCTGGCGTATGCCGCAATCAGCCGATGCAGCCCGTCCCAGACCTCGGCCACCTGTTCCGGCGCCATCGCGGTTTCCACGATCTTCATGTCGTCTTTCACCCCGACATAACTGATCTTGCTGACAGGCATCGGGCCCAGCGACGCAAAACCGCCGTTTTCGGCCATCGCTGCAGCCAGCAAAAGCTGCTTGGCAAAGACCTTCTGCTGTTCTTCGCTTGGTGGCGCGCCAGTCTTGTAATCGATCAGGTGCAGCGTCCCGTCCGGCATCAGGTCGATCCGGTCGGGCGTGCCGAACAGCGTAAAGCCGAACTCCTCCAGCGTGATCGACCCCAGCACTTCCACCGCAACCGGATTGCCCCCTGTGTTGGTGGAAAACGCAATGAACGCCTCCGCTGCCCGCGCCAGTCGCGCCCGCCACACCGCCCGCGCCGAGGGCCAGGCCACCATATGTTTCAGCACGTCGTCGGCAATCTCGATCAGCAGCGCGGGTGTCGCCGGTTCGGTCTGGCTGCGGTTCACGAAATTCTGCAACACCTTGTGCAGCACTTCGCCACGCAACCGTGGGTCAGGTTCCGGCCGCAGCGGGTTCAGCTTGCGCAACCGCAGCACATAGCCCGCATAAATCGCATAAGGATCGCGGATCAGCGTCTCGATCCGTGTCAGTGACAGCTTTTCCGGCCGTGCCGCAACAGGCGGGCGTGGTGACGGGCGCCGGGCGGGCGGGATTTTCCCGACCGGCGCCTCAACCGCCGCTGCCAGATGCAGCAATGTTTCACCGCGCGACCGCATCGCAGCCAGCGCCTCCGGGCCGCGACGTGACGGCAGGCCGTCCATCAGGTTTGTCAGCCGGTTCAGCCAGCGCGACGGCACGGTTTCGGCGTCGGCATTGCGCAGAGGGCGGGTAATCACGACGCGGGGCGCGGCTACTGCCTGCTGGTAATCATGCGCCGAAAGCCCGATGCGACGCTCGGGCAGCAAAAGGCCTGCTTCCTTACGCATCTGGCGGTTCAGCCACGGGTCCAGCGGTGGTTGGGCGGGCCAGACCCCCTCGTTCAATCCACCCAGGATGACAAGGTCCGCACCCTGCACCCGCGCTTCCAAGGTGCCCCAGATCATGATGCTGGGGTGCGGCAAAACCGCCTCGCGCACCTCGCGTTGCAGAACATTTGCCAAAAGCGCCGAGAATTGCGCGGGCGACAGCAGCAAGCCGGGGTCGATGGTAGCCTCAAGATCGGCAATAACGCCCAGCGCCTCGATGCCTGCTTCCTTTTCCCACAGCGCACCGGCGCCTTCCGCGTCAAAGCCTCGCGCCAGGGTTTCAGCCACGCTGCGAAGGCGCTGCACATGGGCAGAAAGCGCCGTGTTAGTGACTGTTTCGTGCCCCGTCAGCGCACCCACGAGCACGCTGACCCAAGCCTCCGCGTGTTCCGATTTGCGGGCAGTGGCCCAGGCTTTCAGCGCCGTTTCGTCCGGAAAGGCCGGGCCGTAGCGGCGAATGTTCAGTTCCAGTTCGCGTGTCAGCATCAGGTGGCGGCCACGACCGGTGCCGGAAAAGGACAGCGGATGCTTCAACAGCGTCAGCAGCGCTTCCGAGGTCAGCTTGCGCCCGAACAGGTCCGCCACATGCCGCAGCAGACGCCCTGGCGCCGACAGTGCCAGCGGATGGCCGGCGGAATCGTCCGGTCTGATCCCCCACCGGTCCAGCACCGCCGCGACCCGCCGCGTCAGGTTGCGATCAGGCGAAATCAGCGCCGCCCGCGTCCCTGCTTCTGCGGCATCGCGCAGGATCAGGGCGATAGCCGTTGCCTCCGCCCGTTCCGATGGTGCCTCGACCAGCGTGACTTCTTCCGTCGCGTCCAGAAGATCCGGCAGCCCCGGCCCGTCGGTCAGCCATTGATCGGTCACCGGCGCTGGGCGCAATGACAGCGAAATCAACTGGTTGCGCGCGGGAACTGCGGGGCTGGCTGTGGTCCAGCGACCGATCGCAGCAGGGCCGAGGTCCAACATGTCCATCAACCGGCGAAATCGGAACTGCGGATGGTCCTCCGCTGTCAGCGCATCGGACATGCTGGCCCAGACCGGCTCGGGTAGATCGAAATCGAAGCCCGGCAGTACCACCGCTCCCTTCGGCAACCCCGCCACCGCCTGCATCAGAAGGGCCGTCGTGCCGCGCGATCCGGTCGACCCCGCCACGATCATCGGGTGATTGGGCGGCTGGGCTTCCCAGCGTGCGATCAGCGCAGCGACTGCCAGCCGTTGCCGCGCCTCGACGTCGGGGGCATCGCTTTGCAGCACCTCCGCCACAATGCCCAGAAAGGCCTGCGTCCGCGCCCAATGCGCCGAATGGTCCGCCACGTTCAACGCTGCGATCCGTTCCGGTGGCACCGCCTCGCCCTGCATTTCGTCGATCAGACCGGCAAGGCTGTCAGCCAGGTCGAACAACGCCCCTTGCGCGAACAGCGCGGGATCACTGCGCATCAGACGATCCAGCAGCACCGCTAGGTCAAGCCGACGTTGCAGCGGGGCGATTGCTTCGGGCAAGGCGGCTGCCTCTGGCCCGGCGCCGATTTCGGTCACCAGCATCAGCCTCGGCAAGAATCCGCAACCGGATTCGGTCAGGATCTCGGTTACCCGCCGCCGCATCCGCTGGGTGTTCAAAATGAGTGTCACTTGCGCCATCGCCTCGGGCGGCTGGTTCGCCATGCGCGCCCGCAACCCCGCGACCAGTTCGGCCGGAAAGTCGACGCCCGACGGCAGGCCAAACAGGCCGGATGCAAACTCAGCCATCTGATGCCGCTTTCAGCAGGCTTTCGGCCGCGACGATTCCCTCTGGCGTGCCGACATCGCACCATCCGCCCCGATGCACCAAGCCAAAGGCCCGGCCGTCCGCGATGATGTCGTCCCACGGCCGGTTCAGCGAAAACACCTCGTCAGAAATATGCAAAAGACGGTCCGGGTTGATCATGCTGGCCCCCAGATAGACATGCCCGACCGCACCTTTTGCCCGAGTGATCCGCCCATCCGCACCCAGCCGGAAATCGGAAACCTGGCCATGTGACGCAACCTCGGCCACCGGCAAAAGCAACAACAGCGCGTCCATCCGCGCCGCATCCCATGCCGCGGTCAGTTCGGACAGCGGGTTGTCACCGGTCCAGATCGCATCGCTGTTCAAAAGCATGACCGGGCCGTCGCCCAACAGCGGTAGGGCTGCCCGAAGACCGGCACCCGTTTCAAGGATTTGGCCTAGTTCGTGACTGAAATCCACCGCGGCACCGCGCAAGTGCGCCTCCAGTTGGTCCGCACGGTAGTGCAGGTTGACCACGGGCCGGCGAACCCCCGCAGCGTGGGCGACAGCCAGCGCATGGTCAATCAGCGGCCGTCCCGCGACCGGGATCAGCGGTTTTGGGCGGTCCGCCGTCAGCGCGCCCATGCGGGTGCCGAAACCGGCGGCGAAAATCAAAAGCGGGTAGGGCTGCATTGGGCCTCGATCCGTGAAAGAGCCTCGGGGGTTGGCGGGGGCAAAAGGTGACGGCAAACCTCGGCAAGCTCGCCCAGCGCCGGGTGCGCGAGGTTCTGCTGCAACTGGCCCCACACCCTGGGGATAAGCCGAACATAGCCCGCCTTGCCCGCTGTCAGACAAAGCCGCGCGAAGATGCCAAGGATGCGCAGGGCGCGCTGGGCACCAAGCGTGGCATAGGCGGCGGCGAAACTTGCGCTGTCCTGCCCGGTCGCCGCAGCGAACTTGCCCACCAGCGCCGCCTCGGTTGCGGCAGTCACATCGCGCCGCGCATCCTGCAAAAGCGATACCAGATCGTAGGCCGGCTGCCCCATCTGCGCCAGTTGGAAGTCCAGCAACCCGACCCGCGCCAGCCCCCTGCGTTCTGGCAGCCAGATCAGGTTTTCGGCGTGGTAGTCGCGCAGGATCAGCACCCTCCGCCCGTCCGCATGGAGGCCAAGTGCCGTGCCAAGCGCGGCCTTCAGCGCTTTGGGGTCGGGGCGGGTGCCGGTCACCGCAAAGGCATACCAGTCCAGCACAAGAAGCGCTGCCTCCGCCCAATCATCTGCCGTCAGGTCCGGCAGGCCCGCCGGTGCAGGATGGGCCTGAAGATGCAGCAAAACCTCCGTCGCCGCAGTGTATAGCGGCAGTTCCATAGCGGGCTGGTCGGCCAGCAATCGGGCAAACACCGCGTCGCCAAGGTCCTCCAACAGCAGAAAGCCGTCCGTCAGATCGGCTGCCAGCACATCCGGCGCCGAAAGCGAGAGCCCGCGCAAGTGGCGCGCAATCGCTACAAAGCTGGCCGGATCGTCGGCCCCGCCGGGCGGATTGTCCATCAAAACGGCCCGGCGCCCCTCCAGCGTCAGCCGTTGATAGCTCCGCGCCGAAGCATCGCCGGCCAGATGGGCGCGCGCGGCCTTGCCCCAGCCGGCCGCTGCGATGAACCGTTCGGCGGCTTGCTCACGCATCGGCAAGCGCCGCCTTCAAAGCCTGCAAAAGCCCGGCCCGCCCGCCTGACAGCAGCGCCACGCGCCCGTCGCCATGGTCGGCCAGCCGCAGTCGCAGCGCATCCCTTGGCGCGTGGCGACCCAGCCGGTCGGGCCATTCCACCAGACAGATCGCAGTGGTGAAAGCTTCGTCCAGTCCCAGTTCCCAAACCTCGTCCGGGTGGCCAAGACGGTAAAGATCGGCGTGCCAGATTTCGGCATCGGCAGGCCCGTAGGTCTGCACCAGCGTGAATGTCGGCGACGGCACGTCTTCGGCCCGGCCCAACCGCGACCGGATCAGCGCGCGGGCGAAATGCGTCTTGCCGGCGCCGATAGGCCCCTCCACAAGCACGGTATCACCGGGCTGCAACAACCCGGAAAGGCGCATGGCAAGCTGCTCGGTGTCCGCCGCCGAGGGCAATTCCACCGTCAGCGCAGGCTCTTCGGAACGGGTGCTTGGCATGGCCCGATTCTACCGTCCGGGCGCGGCACCGCAAGCCCGTTTCCGTCAGGCATAAAGCGGCGATGGCTCGCTTGTCTGAACTGTCAGCACGGGCGCATCCATCGCCACGACGCGGAAGGTAATCAGCGTCGCGCCACCATTGATCGGGCGGAACCGGCAGCCGACAAGTCGGCCATCCAGCAGCCGGACCTCGCCTTCCCAGGCCGATCGGTCGCCGGCGGTGACCACATATTCCATCGCATCGCCCCAGATCAGGCTCGGGGCCGATTGGTCGCGCCACCAGTTCGACAGCGTGCCGATGCTGGCCTCGGACAAGAGGACCGCGGGGTCGTGGTTCCACAGTTGCGCGTAGGAATGGTTCGACATCACCAACTGCCCACCTTGCGAAAAGACCGCAACCGCCTCGTCCACCGCGTCGATGACGGCCTGCCCAAGCTCCATGTCGGCCCGATAGCGCCGGGTTCGCGACATTTCAGACGAGATGTCCTCGAACATGAAGGCCAGCGCGCCGTTCGGATGCGGCCGTCCGATCACCCGGTAGGTCTGGCCGCCCGGCAGGCTCCATGTTTCCTCGTAAAGACCCGAGGATGCGTCTTCCTCGACCTTGATCATCTGCTTGCGCCAGGTCCGGTAATCCTTCGGTTCGGGAATCATCGAGCGGTCGCGCATCGCATCCAGCACCGATGTCAGCGTGGGCCGTCCGATCAGAAAATCTGGTGGCAGCGTGGTCAAGTCGACCAGTGCGGGGTTGAACAGTTGCAGCACCCGGTTGCGGTCAAAGATCGCGAGGCCGATGGGCAGGTGCGCGAAGGTCTTGGTCAGGGTCTGCATGAAATCGCGCAGCGACCCTTCCGCCTGCACTGCCGCGTTCGACGGCAAGGCATAGGCGATCCGGTCCTCGCCTGCCGGGCTGACCATCAGATCAAACCATTGCACGCCTTCTTTCAGGTCAAGCTTCTGGCGGTTGGTCTTTGCCGCCGGGTTGAAACTCTCCAGATCAAAGATCCGGGGCAGCGGCCACGAGAGGTCCTTTCCCGGCTCCAGAAGTTCGGCAGCGCGCATCAGATACGCATGATTGGCCCAGATCACTTCGCTTGCCGCGTTTTCGGTCCAGACCAGCACGGGCGCGTTGGCCAGCACATTGCGCAGGGCGGAAACCTCCTGCTGCTGGGCGGCTTCCGAGGCGCTGTCACGGCCGGGGCGGCGCTGTTCGGTGTCGGTGTTCACCAAGGTCAGACGGGTAATTCCGCCCAGATGTTCGCCGCGCAAGACTAGCGGCGGCGTGATTCCGGTCCGCGAGGGCAGGATGAAGCGGCCGTCCGACGGCAAGGTCAGCAGCCGCGCCTCAAGCTCGGGAAACATCGGCCCCAGCCGCGCCAGAAACCGCAGCCAACTGCCACCGCGCGCGACGCTTGCGGCCAGCATCGCCCGTGCGCTGGGCGTGGCATCGATCAGCGTCTCGCCGTCAAACAGGAACACGGTTTCAGGGGCGTCAGGGCGAAACACGCTCGCCGGGCCGGGCGCCCGGCGGTTCTGGAACGCGGCAAGCAGCAGAAGGCTGGCCAAGGCCACCAGCGTCGCCGTCACAACCAATCCAAACGCGAATGTCCAGTCGGCTGGCATCCGGTCACTCCACCAATCAGTCCCCCGAACTCAGCCTAGGGTGGAAAGAGTTAACCGATGGTTAAGCTTGAGGGTGAGCCGCCGGTTACATCTCGATCCGCTGGTTCACGCCGTGCGAGAGGTTCGTCGGGGCGGCAAGGTCGGTCATCGCCCAGACCGCCTCGACCACCGCGCCACAGCGTTCGGGGCGTTCTTCGGGCGTCAGGAAAGGGTCGGTTGCGTTGGCGAAGGTCAGTTCGGCCCCAGAACGCTCCAGCAAGGTCTTGGCGATGAACAGCCCCAGCCCCATGCCTTCGTATTCCGGTCGCCGCGACGGTGCCGCGTCAGATCGGCGCGCCCGCACGAACGGGTCGCCGATCCGACCGATCACATTCGGAGGGAAGCCCTCGCCGTCATCGATGATCCGCACCGTGATGGTCCGGTCGGTCCACTCGGCCTCGACCCAGACGGTGCTGCGCGAAAAGTCCACCGCGTTCTGCACAAGGTTGCGCAGGCCGTGGATGATCTCGGGTCGGCGCAGGATGGTCGGCTGCCGGGCGGAACTGCCGTCACTTGGCGCGACCTGGAACAGCACCGTCTTTCCTCGCGCCATGTGTGGCTCCGCCGCCTCGCGCAGCGCCGCACTCAAGGGCGCCTGACGCAGATGCAGGTCATCCTTCCCGACCCGCCCCATGTCGCGCAGGATGTCCCGGCAACGGTCGGCCTGATCGCGGATCAGCTGCGCGTCCTCCAGAAGATCGGGGCGGTCCTTCAACTCGTGCATCAACTCGGCACTGACCAGCTTGATCGTGGCGAGCGGCGTGCCCAGTTCATGCGCCGCCGCCGCGACCACACCGCCAAGGTCGGTCAGCTTCTGCTCGCGCGCCAACGCCATCTGCGTCGCCAAAAGCGCGTCCGACATCGACCGGATCTCCATCGCCACCCGGTGCGAATAAAGCCCCAGAAACAGGATGCCGACCACGATCGCCAGCCAAAACCCGAACTCGAACAGACGCGGCACCGCAAGTGCGCTGCCGTCCTCGAACCGAAGCGGCCAGTGCAAAAACGCCGCCAGCGTCACCAGAAGAATGGCCACCGCGCCCAGAAAGACCGTGGTCCGCAACGCCAGCGCACTGGCCGAGATGGTCACCGGCGCC
>LNFM01001741.1_pt1 | contig 71274 bp, 79 predicted proteins | sample 596031 | NCBI WGS metagenome assembly LNFM01 (sample SAMN04254537, study PRJNA301005) | activated carbon metagenome | isolation source: dual media filters at the Ann Arbor, Michigan drinking water treatment plant | place: USA: Ann Arbor
ACCTCTCAGTGTCCTGCGCGCTCGGGTTCCGGGTGCACGACAAGAACGAACGCTTGCTCGGCAACTACCCGACCTTGGTCGCAGCGCGGGCATCAATCGGTCGTGTCATCGAACCGCCGCGGGATGTCAATCACGGTCGCAAGACGAACGTCGTCGTCCAGCTTGAAGCGAAGGAGAAGAAGAAAAAGGCTGCCTAGGCCATACTACAGACTCACACTTGTCTTTTCTGCACACACTCGTGCACGAAAAGACAGGGGTGGGTTTTTTCGTTTCGGTTCTTTACAAATAACCTCCTTTTCTATATATTAATTTGATTGGGCGGATTGGCCGTTCCATGTTCTTGAGGAGGAATCTGATGAGACGTCTTGCGTTTTTTGCGCTCGGGGCTGCTGCCTTGTGCGCCGTTGCTTTCTCGCCCGGCCCGGAAGTTCTGCTCGCTGTGACCGTCATCGTCCTGACCGCCGCGCTGTGCGTCCTCGCCGTGCCGTGGCTGAAATCGACCTTCATCTCGCACTCCGCCGCCGACAGCGTTACCGGACATGGACATGGGCACATCAACCTGCGGGCCGATGGCCTGGGCGCTGGGGGTCGCCACGGCCCGCCGCACACCATTGCCGGGCTGGTCATCCTGACGCTCTGGGCGCTGATCCTTGCGATCTGGAGTCGCGCTGGACTTGCCGTTACGAAGCTTGGCACCTCGGCCGGCCACATCATCGTGCGGACGAACACCTCGGCGCAACCGCTGCCGTCGTGACAATATTGGGAGGGGCGCCAGGCGCCCCTCCACACCCTGACTCGTTAGTCTTTCTTAAAAAAGAAAAGACGCACGAGTCTTTTCTTTTGCCTGAGGATGTTTGTACCTTAACACGCACGGGGCGAGCCAAGTCACCGATGGGGTAATGCCCATGGAAGTAACATCCTTTAAATGAGGGTAGTGGATGTCCAAGTCGACCGTTCTTTTGACCCTTGGTCAGCATGAAGAAGGTGAACCGCGAGAAGAAGAGGTTCGCAAGAAACGATTTTGGCTGAACCAGGGGCAGTGAGCACTGGCGCTTGCGTAAGACCATCAGGGACGAAGCGCGAGCTTCGTCCCACAAAACCTCGTTCTTTTAATACTACACAAATGAGCCACCTGCGACCTTTTTCGCAGGCTTTTTTGTATCTGGTATACTAGGGTATTAATTTTATTGCCATGCCAATCAAGAAAAAAATCGAACGTACCGTTGTGAAAGCAAAGAAAGCAATTTCTAAAACAGCAGTTCCAAAAAAAGTACAAGCAAAGTCTGTAGTAAAAAAATCAGCACCTACTCTTAAGAAAAAAGACTATAACAAACTCGCACTTGCGCTCCATAAAAAACTTAAAGGCAAATTGTCTGTGGTGAGTAAAGGTAAGCTTGAGACTCGTGATGATTGGAGTACGATGTATAGTCCGGGTGTAGGTGCAGTGTCGTCGTATATTGCCAAACATCCCAAAGAAGCTCGTGAATATACAATTAAGAAAAATACTGTGGCCGTTATTTCTGACGGTTCTGCGGTATTAGGATTGGGTAATCTCGGTGCGTTGGCTGCACTACCGGTGATGGAAGGTAAGTGTGCAATTTTTAAAGAAATGGCCGGAGTCGATGCGTTCCCGATTGTGCTCGATACTCAAGATCCAGAGGAAATAATTAAAATTGTAAAAGCCATAGCACCGACCTTTGGGGGAATTAATCTCGAAGATATCTCGGCCCCAAATTGTTTTGTGATTGAAGAACGTTTGAAAAAAGAATTAAACATTCCGGTGATGCATGATGACCAACATGGCACGGCGATAGTGGTACTAGCCGGACTTATTAATGCCAGCAAAGTAGTGGGCAAAAAACTCGAATCACTTAAGGTGGTGATTGTGGGTGCTGGTGCCGCTGGTCGGGCAGTAACCCTTATGCTGCAAAAAGCCGGTATTGCCCAAATCATTGTGACCGACAGTAAGGGTGCAATTTATGCCGGCCGACCGGACCTAACGGGATACAAAAAGGAATTAGCGAGTACTACCAACCCTGAGAAATTAATGGGCGATGTAATGAGTGTGGTGGCAGGTGCCGATGTCATTGTAGGAGTTTCTGGTCCCGGCACGATTGCACCAGCTCATATCGAAAAGATGGCGGAAAAGGCTATAGTATTTGCACTCGCTAACCCAATTCCAGAAATTATGCCCGAAGATGCCAAACGTGCTGGGGCAGCAGTGGTGGCTACCGGTCGTAGCGACTACGCTAATCAGGTAAATAACTCACTTGCGTTCCCAGGAGTATTCCGCGGCGCACTCGACCGTAATGTTCGGGCGATTACGGATGATATGAAATTAGCGGCAGCCAAAAAAATAGCCAGTCTCGTTAAAAAACCAACCGCAGATCAGGTGATTCCGCCAGTGATGACACCAGGCTTAGTAAAAGCCGTAGCTTCAGTTATTCGGTAGCCAGATCTGAAGAAATAAAAACACTATCATATATGATAGTGTTTTTATTTGGTGGTCGACACGGTCTTTACTACATAGGGTTGTGATTAGGTCGATTGGTAGTGCGAAGAGAGGAGTTTGTATGATCGTGAGCCCCATGCCAGCAAAGTAGCAATAATACCCAAGAACCCGGCGAGTATGAATACGAGAGCCATACCCCGATCCGCGCCACTACCAAACCAACTACCGATGATGTCGACGCCACTTCCGGTGGTCATAAATGGGATAAACACAAATGCTGCTAAGGGTCCAATCAAGAAGGTGGTAACAGGTGTCGCCATACTTTCAATACTTTGTGCAAATCCAAATACTCGTCCCTGCTGTTCAAACGGTACCACGGCTTGCATAACGGTTTGTTCAGCGGCTTCAATAATAGGGAAGAAAATCATCCAGGTGAGCATTCCTACAATGAGCAGAGATACCATTGGTTGTATTGGAAATATAATACACACTCCCCACATGACTAAGTTGAGTATCATAATCAGTCGCATCGGATGCTTGCCCACGCCACGCATACTTACATAAATACTCCCACCAATACTCGCGAGACTAACGATACCCCACATAAAGCCCCAGGTTTGGACTGATACCAATGAAAGTCCGTATGGGTCCATCAAAGCCATAAAGACGCCCCCGAGGAAGTTGTTAAAGGTGTTAAATATTATGATACCGATCAGTCCAGGAACAGCTGCTGCCAACAGATACGAACCTTTAATATCGATACGTTTCGGTTTATCTTCGAGGTGTATAATTTCTTTTTCTGGCAGGGTAATAAATGTCAGATGTACTAACGCAATGAGGGTCGCGACAATGGCGACAATAATAGCCGTCCCCATACCAAAAAATCCGATAATCAGTCCACTAAAGACTGAGGTGACTGCAAACGAAAGTCCCATTGAGGCCCCAACGAGCCCGTTAGCCTTGTCTCGATTATCATCAAATAGCATGGTGACGATGGTCGATTGAGCAATCATCCGCAAATTGTTTGCCACTACACCTAACATCAGCACCACAATTAATGTCCAGAGTACGGGGGAAAATGGTTCTTGCCAGGTTGATTCCGCATTAGAGAAATAAATCAGCGCACCAATACAGTAGGCCACAAGCGACATGATACTCGATTGTACTAAGGCTGACTTTTTACGCTCTCGGTCAACAATCGGTCCAAAGATAAAACCACCAAATACTCCCGCAATAGCAAAAGCCCCCGCAATCCACGAAGTGGCGAGTACCGATTGTGTCTCGATATACACCCAGAAGGTGAGGGCAAACCAGACAAGGTTGTTTGTGATTCCCGCGAGAAGGTTATTCCCTAAGACATGATAAAAGATTGTTTGTTTTGGCATATATTAGGCGACAAATAAGCTTTTCAAAGTATATCATTTTGTACATACCGTCAATTTCTGGTATTCTCTTGCTACAGAAGAAAATGGAGAAGTGTCAGAGTGGGTAGAAATGTCTGGGAGACATGTCTACCGTCCCGATAGGGACGTGGACTATCAGATAGATCACTCTGTCACTTCGAAATGTTAATGGAGAAGTGTCAGAGTGGTCTATCGTGTTTCCTTGCTAAGGAAATAGGGGTTTGCGCCCCTCGGAGGTTCGAATCCTCTCTTCTCCGCGCTTTGAAAATACCACCTTCGGGTGGTTATTTTCTTGCGCGGAGAAGAAGTGAGTGACTAAACGTCACTCACGCGAGGATTCGAAGACCTTGCCAGCTAGTTTATGACGTAAGGAAATAAACTAGCGACAAGGTGTACTGGTCATGTAATGACAGAAATTCCTCTCTTCTCCGCCAATAGAACTAAGTATCGGAGTGACCTAACTACTCGAGACTAAGCGGCGACCCGCTTAGTCTCGAGTAGTTAATATTCTGGCATAATCATGCCAGTAACTAGACTCACAAAAAAACAGCCTCAAGGCTGTTTTTTTGTGAGTTATTTTTAGTATGAAATTGTAGGGTAGAACTTTTGTTGCATACCCCCCAGGGTATGTTATACTCGTATATATGCAACCAAACAAACAAAAATTAATCCACCACATCAGTCGACTGGAAGGACAATTACAATCAATTAAAAAAGAACTGTCTTCAACAGAACCTAACTGCGAAAAGGCAGCTCTTACCTTAAAGGCTGCCTCTCGTTCATTTTCAACCCTTCGCATGGCATTTGTCTCATGTTTTCTTGAACATAAATATCTCACTAAAAAAACAGACTCAGACAGTACCTACCAAGCTCTTATTCAAGTAATTAACGCCTAAATATATGAAACATATTTCGATCCCAGCTTTTAAAGAAGTAATTGAAAGTGAGGCAAATAATAGCACTGTTGATTTTATTAATGTCTGTACCCCTGCTGAGTACAAGGAGAAGCACATTAAAGGAGTTCGTAGCGTACCACTTGATACGCTTCATACTCGAGTTGCAGAGCTCAACCAGAAGAAAACCGTATACATTCACTGCCGCTCAGGTAATCGTGGACGACAAGCCATTGAAAAACTTCAGTCGCTTGGTGTGACAGCTGAACTGGTTAACGTTGAAGGTGGAATATTAGCTTGGGAAGAAGCAGGGTACGAAACTGGGTCGCACACCAACCGTCTCCCTGTTATGCGACAGGTATTTATTGGTGCGGGTAGTCTGGTGCTAGGAGGTGTAATTCTCACTCACTTTGTAGACTATACTTTTATACTCGTCCCTCTGTTTGTATCTCTAGGACTACTCGTGTCAGGTTTCACTGGCTGGTGCGGCATGGCTTTATTACTAAGTAAGATGCCTTGGAATAAATAAATACCATATGAATATAAAAATAATAAGTTTACTAGCCCTCCTAATTGTGGGAGGAGCAATGGGTTGGTTTTTAAATGGAATCCAAGATACTAAAGAGGTGCCGTTTGAAACAAAAACGACACCGTTAGAACCACAAGAATTAACAGCAGTAACGAGTGCAACCGACTTTGTCTCTATCCGTCCTGCGATCGCAGCCTTACCAGAACAAACATTATCTGACGAAGAGCGAAGCGGTCTCATTTTCATGAGAGAAGAAGAAAAGCTTGCTCGTGATGTATACAGCGTTCTCTATGACAAATGGGGACTGCAGATTTTCTCAAACATTGCCCAAAGTGAACAAACGCATACAGAAGCGGTTAGAACAATCCTTACAAAATACAATATTGCTGATCCTGTTACAGACGACACAATCGGTGTATTCGTAAATAGTGACTTGCAAAAACTCTATACGGATTTAACTACTCGAGGTTCAGTATCATTAGAAGAAGCTTTGACCGTAGGGGCATTAATTGAAGATTTGGATATCGCTGACCTGCAAAAACAAATAGCTCTGACAGATAATGATGATATTAAACTTGTATACGAAAATTTAATGCGTGGTTCTCGTAACCATCTTCGTTCATTCGTATCTCAACTTAGTAGCCGAGGAGTTACCTACACACCGCAATATATTACGCGGTCAGAATTTGACACCATTATAGCCTCAGAGCAAGAGACTGGATCGGGCGGAGGAAATGGCGGTCGTGGTTGGGGTAAGAATAGATAATTTGAAACTAAACCCTAATTAACTCACATAACAAGAAACATCTATGTCTCAAAAGTTAACCATTCATCCAATCTTTGATACTGATTCACACACTATTACCTATGTGGTATCTGACCCCGCTACAAATAAATGTGCGGTTATCGACTCAGTACTTGATTACCATCATAAAAATGTAACGACGGATACAGTGCTAGCCGACGAAGTTATTGCATATATTCAAGAACAAGGTCTTGAGAACGAATGGCTACTGGAAACACACATGCACGCAGACCACATCTCAGCTTCTAGTTATTTACAAGAAAAAATTGGTGGTAAAAAAGCGATTGGGAATCAAATTACCGTTGTCCAATCGTATCTTAAGGAAGTTTTCGACTTAAATGATAATTTCAAAACAGACGGTTCGCAGTTTGATCATCTCTTTGCCGATGGCGAAGAGTTTATGATTGGTAGTATCAAAGCAAAAGCCATCCATACTCCCGGACACACTCCAGCTGATATGGCATACCTCATTGATGGTGTGTTGTTTACTGGTGATACGTTTCTTGCTCCCGATATGGGAACTGCCCGTTGTGATTTCCCAGGAGGAAGTGCTGAGACAATGTATGATTCAGTTCGACACCTCCTTGAAACACTCCCTCCCGAAACACCAATGTATATCTGCCACGACTATCCTGAGGGGAAGAATCGAGAACTACTTTATACCACAACAGTTGGTGAGCAAAAGCGACACAACATCCATGTTAAAGACGGAGTTACAAAAGAGGAATTTAGCCGTATGCGAAGCGAACGAGATAAAACTTTAGACTTGCCCACATATATCTTTCCAGCCGTTCAAATTAATGGAAATGCTGGTTCGATAGTACCAGGTGAATTTATAAAACTAAGCTACAACAAAAAGGTGCTGTAGCGGTCACCTGATACTTTTATATGGAATTTGCTGGTTTTTTAGCCTCACTCGGTGTTGGCATTGCTCTGGGTCTTATCGGTAGTGGAGGGAGTATTTTAACTGTTCCTATCCTTGTATACCTGTTCAATGTTGATGTGGTGCTCGCAACTTCCTACTCACTCTTTATTGTAGGTGCAACAAGTGTCATTGGTGCCATTTCCTATTCTCTGAAAGGGCTCATCAATGTACGTACAGCAGTATTGTTTGGAATACCTTCCATCATAGCGGTTTTCCTTACTCGATTATATATAGTGCCTGCAATTCCTTCTGAACTATTCACGATTGGGTCTCTGCTGGTAACTAAATCACTGCTTATTCTCGTTCTCTTTGCCATCCTTATGATCGCTGCATCACTGAGCATGATACGAAGTAAGCGTGAAGATAATGTCACTAATGAAAGATCGTCTGCAACATTACCTGTTCATACACACCAGCATTATGCACTTATTCTAGCTGAGGGAGCCATCGTAGGTATTCTTACTGGTCTAGTAGGTGCTGGCGGTGGATTCTTAATCATACCCGCTTTAGTTTTGCTAGGTCGCCTACCAATGAAAGAAGCAATTGGTACTTCACTCGCTATCATCGCAGCAAAATCACTAATAGGATTTCTTGGAGAAAGTAGCATTACCTCGATTGATTGGCAGTTTCTCCTTACCGTTACAAGTCTTTCATCTGCTGGTATTTTTATAGGATTCCTCCTTGCTCGAAAAATCAGTGGCGAGAAGCTCAAACCAGTTTTTGGTTGGTTTGTACTAATCTTAGGACTCTACATACTTATTAAAGAGATTTTCTTTGCTTAACGTTGTAGATCTTGATTCATCATATACTTACAAATATTTAGCCCGAGGATAAAGTAGATATTTCCGACATAGCCTCAACACAGACATAAGTACTTAAGTCATCGCTTAGACAGAGAGAAAATAAATAATCTAAAGCAGAGTCAGCTCTTTATCTTTGTACATTATTCTTGATCGTAAGTTCGCCAGTAGTTCTAGCTTTTCGACGTCTGACTCTTCTTTTAATATGTATTTGGCGTAGTTTCTAATATCAGTATCTGGGTCCGTCTTTATCTTTTCTTTGGCTTCAAGCACTGACCTTTGGAATATATTGAAGCGTGCTATCTCATACTCTAACTTTTTCCTCCATCAATCCATGCTTTAGACGAAATTTAAAATACAGCTTGATATCAATGTAGGGGTACTTATACAAAAGGTACGAGGTCAATTTAGGGGGTATAGGGGGGTCGCAGGGTTTTTATCTACACACAGCTACGAATAAATCCTCTCGATTATCACGAATATAAGTTCTAACGTCCTCCACGACTCTCCGCAAATACCAAAACCGGAACAAAGCATAGGCTTTGTTCCGGTTTTGCTGTATTTGCGCTCAGATGCGAGGATTCGAAGCCGTTGCCAGCTCTTTTGAAAAAAGAGCGACAACGGGTACTGGTCGTATAAGCTGAGCTTTCTTTTTCTGCACTCGTAACATAAATGAAAGTAAACTTTAATTTAGTTACTCATTTGAAAAAGTAATGACAGAAATTCCCCTCTTCAACTCATGATATTATTTCCCCATAATCACAAAATATGAAAGCAATCATTTGTACAAAATACGGAGGACCTGAAGTTCTCAAACTGGCCGATGTTCCAAAGCCTACTATTGCTGACACTCAGGTATTAGTAAAAATAATGGCCTCTGCCGTTAACTCAGGTGATGTTCGTACACGTGGGCTTATGGTGCCCGGTTTCTTGCGTATCGTGATGCGTCTGGTGCTTGGCTTTACCAAACCGCGGAAACCAATCTTGGGAGTCGTACTGTCAGGAGTTATTGAGTCCGTCGGTAGTAACGTGACGAAATGGAAGGTGGGTGATGAAGTGTTTGCAATGACGGGATTTAAGTTTGGTGGTCATGCGCAATACGTAGCCTTAAAAGAAAACAGTACGATAGCCTTAAAGCCAAAAAACGCTTCATTTAATGAAGCCGCGGCCATTGTGTTTGGTGGTGCAACCGCCATATATTTTTTGGAAGCGGCCGGTATTACGCAAAAACCGAAACCAAATGTCCTCATCTATGGTGCTACGGGTGCAGTGGGTACAGCCGCTATTCAGATTGCAAAATCACGCAATGCGTCGGTAACGGCCGTATGTGGTGAAACCGGTGTAGATTTAGTGCAGTCGCTAGGTGCTGATACCGTGCTCGTGTATACCAAAGATGATTTTACAAAACTCCCGACGAAGTTCGACATTGTGTTTGATGCGGTTGGTAAAACGACCAAAAAGCAATGCAAACATTTACTTAAAGAGGGTGGTGTCTACAAAACAGTCGGCGGCTTAGAAACGGCTGCAGACAACGTGGCACAGCTCCATTATCTGCGTGAGCTCTATGAAGCAGGGAGATACAAACCGGTAATTGATCGAACGTACCCGCTTGAGGAAATGGTAGCTGCCCATACGTATGTAGATGGAGGTACAAAAAAAGGAAATGTAGTGATAGAAGTTGCGCACGCAGCATCATAGATAGTTATGACTAAACGATATCAGTTTCAATCAAAAATTGTACTGTATCCTGGAATGGGCGGTTGGCATTTTGCGGGAGTTCCAAAAGATCATTCTCAACAAATAAAAACAGCAGTAAAAGTAAAAGCGGGTTTTGGCTCCGTGCCCGTGACAGTCCGCATAAATAAAACGATTTGGGAAACATCCATCTTCCCTGATTCCAAGTCGGGGTGCTACCTCCTACCTATAAAAGCCAGTGTGCGAAAAAAGGAAGGTATTATGGCCGATGATAAACTAAACATCAGTATTACGCTGCGAGCGTAGCGAAGTCGCAAGGATTGGACGCTTTACTGCGGATTTTTCTTGGGATTAATTTTTTTAGTCTTCTCAAGCAAATCCTCCTCGGTAAATAAAATATTTTCTATCGCAAACGATGACCGGTTGCTCGCGCTCTTGCGAGATTTAGCGGATTTTTTATCAAGTGACGGTACCGAAAATGCCCGATTGGTTTTCTGAATTATTTTTTTCATAGTTAGTTTGAATATTTTTTAATAGCTTCCATAAATACATTCCCAAACTGCGTTAACTTCTTTTCACCCACGCCGTTAATTCTTAAGAAAGCAGCGTCAGTTTGCGGTTGATAGAGGGCCAGTTCACGGAGGGTTTTGTCGCCAAACACAATGTAGGCTGGCACACCGAGGCGTTGCGCTTCTGCGGTACGAACTTGGCGCAATACTTCAAACAGGTCAGTGTCGTAATTAATGTCACCGGTACCACGTATACTCAGTGCTGGACGGGCCGGGGCTGAAATTTTAGCGGTGATTAAGGCTGGCGGTGTTACACACCGGTCGCAGTTACCACAATTATTGTGAGTGTATTCTTCGTTAAAATAGGTAAGCAGAAACTTCCGGCGGCAGCTGTCTAAGGTGCCATACTGCACCGATTGATCGAGGTTATTTTGTACTTGTAGTTTATCTTCGGTCTCGGCCATTTGGCGGATAAAATAGTCGTGTTTAAATTTATCCGCCGCCGAATACAAGAGGACACAGCGTGATGGCAATCCATCACGACCGGCTCGGCCGGTTTCCTGGTAGTACCCTTCGACCGATTTGGGGAGGCTATGATGGATAACCAATCTGACATCGGGTTTGTCGATGCCCATACCAAAGGCAATCGTTGCGACCATAATATTCACTTCATCACGAATAAATTTTTCCTGGTTTTCCCGCCGCCTATCTGAGGATAATCCTGCATGGTATGTAGCCGCCTTAAACCCATGAGCATTTAATTTTTCAGCGATACTCTCAGTATCTTTTCGAGAAAAGCAGTAAATAATAGCACTCTTGTCTACATAAGAACTCAAGAGAGAGGCAATTGTTTTAAAAGAATCTTTCTTGGGTAACACTTCATAGCTTAAGTTAGGTCGGTTAAAACTAGAGGTAAATATTTTTGGTGCCGGCAAATCAAGTTGGCGCATGATGTCATTGCGCACTTTAATGGTGGCCGTAGCCGTGAGAGCAATAATAGGAATGTTCGGAAATTTACTACGCAGATGTTTCAGATTGCGGTACTCAGGACGAAAATCATGTCCCCATTCTGAGATGCAATGTGCTTCATCAATGGCAAATAAACTAATTGGTAGCGTATGAAGCAGATTTTCAAATGAAGTGAGCGACAATCGTTCTGGAGCGATATATAAAATTTTTATAGCGCCGTTTTTAGTTTTTTCAATAATGTCATTAATTTCGCTCGCATTCATACTGCTATTGATCATAGCTGCCTGAATACCAATGCCCAGCAGAGCATCAACCTGATCTTTCATGAGTGAAATGAGTGGTGAAATTACAATTGTAATTCCGTCTTGCAGTAACGCCGGCAGCTGAAAACAAAGAGATTTACCACCCCCTGTCGGCATTAGTACCACACAATCCTTTTTATCGAGGACATTTTGAATTATCTCTTCTTGCAGTGGTCTGAAAGTATCGTAGCCAAAATATTGTTTAAGAGTGGGGTGCATAGAGAAAGGTAGATATCATAGTATCTCACGGCAGACAATTATTTGAAAACCAAGCTCCTTTAGTCTATACTGTCGAACACAGAAGAGAGAATTCTGGAAGATTGGATGAGATGGTTACAATCTGCACAGTTGCTGATTGTAACGGCACAAGGTGCCGACCGCGATTCCAATGAACCGCGTGAGCGGCTTCAATTTGAACGAAGTGAATATATGGAAGATTGGATGAGTGGTTTAAATCAACAGTTTACTAAACTGTCGGCTGCGAAAGTGGCCCGTGAGTTCGAATCTCACATCTTCCGCCAATAGAACTAAGTATCGGAGTGACCCAGGTACTTCAAAACGCCCTCAAAGGGCGTTTTGCTATTCTTTCAGTTATATATCTGACTGATCAACTTAGCCAACTATTACATTAAGAACGAATGCCACAGTAGCTATTCCTATAGATCCGCCAACGATCCTCACCACTTTATTGCCAACTTCCTTAGTCGTAGCCACTATAAACCAGCGCACAAGTTTCCATACACCCCAGAAAGGCACGACAATGATCCATCCAGCAATAAAGACTCCATTAAGCACCTGCTCTCCAATAGTTCGATATTCCATATAATATCGATTAATGCTTACGATCTTTAGGCGGGAAAGGGTCATTACCAAAACTGTCTTTATCCTTAATGCGTCCATCAAGTTTATGGAATACGGCCTCAACCTTATTAGCTTTGGCAAGCTGGCGTGTTGCTGATTCTGCTGCGGCTTGTGTACGGTGCGTTGAGAGAGGGGTCGGTGCCCCTGCCTTCTTTACCGCCCAACCGCTTTGACTAGGTACACTATGATAGTTTTTCTTTGACATATTATTTACCACTTACTATTAATCCACTCGATAACTTTTGCTCCAAGATTCTTCCATGCTGCGGGACGCTTAGTGACATCAACGACAAAAATTTGGTCGTTGGCATCAACATGTTGTAAAACACCATCACGCAATTGTCCTGCAGTAAGTGAAGTCTCAATCAGCCATACTGACTCGAGCGGCTTTGCCCAGCTCGCGAAACTGTCAAGGTAAGTGTGGAGGTTCTGGTAATTCCTTCCTGGCGCTCGTAGGTCGTACGAGACTAAGTAAATGTTCATACTTTTTTATGTTTGGTTTATTTGTTAATACGCTCCTTTCGGGTATCGCATCCAGACTGGTGATAAAACCCAGATGTGATATCCTAAAAGAGGATATACTTATCCTAGCAGTTGGCTAAAACACTGTCAACGCCTAAAGGAAGTTTATATCCTAATTAAGGACACTATGAATAATGTATACGAATCAATAGCAAAGAAAATCAGTGCTCTACGTGCGGAGTTTGGAGGTAAGGGACTTACCCAAGAAGAACTCGCAGTAAAGATGGGGACAACAGCCAACACCATCTCACGGTGGGAATCTTCCGTGTACCGCCCTTCTGTAGAGGATCTCCACAAGCTCTCTAAAGTATTCGGTGTGAGTATCTCTACGTTCTTCCCAGAAATGAACGTTTCGGACAAGCATCACGCTCTTATGAGTGCTACCGGCGAACTAAGCCCTGCTGATATGGATGAGCTTATTGAATATGCAAAATTCCGTAAGGCCAGAACAATACTTGATAATGCAAACCGTCCCCGAAAAAAAAGCACTGAAAAGTAGCGACGTCTACGTTCAGGCCAAAGAAATGGCAAAGGTAAAACGTATTGAACACGGAGTTCGTACGAGCGACCTTAATGTGAATACACTTAAAAAGATACTAAAGAAAGAAGGTGTTCGTGTCGATCTGGTGACTGCTGTTGGTAATCGAATACGCGCCGCTTACTTCTCTGACGAGGACGGGTGTTCAATCATGCTCAAAAAGAGCTTGCCACAAGAGCCTAAGATGTTTGCTCTTGCACATGAGTTAAAGCACCATTTAATGGATCGAGAACTGATAGCAGAAGGAAAGATCCGTTGCGGTGACTACAATCGAAACAAGACTATTGAGGTTGCTGCCGAGGTATTTGCTGCGGAGTTTATTTTTCCCGAAGAAGAAATGTGTAAGTTTGTTGCAGGATTAGGTATTAAGCCTGGTGAATGTACAAAAGAGCAAATCGTTGAAGTGAAACGACAGAGTCCAGTGCCTGTCAGTTATATTTTTATCCAGAAGCGTCTGACTAGAATGAGAATTATTGAGGAAGAACAGTACAAAGGTGTTCAATTTCAAAAACTAGAAGAGAGTATATACCCATCCCTCTATAAACAAACATGGTTTAAAAATTATAGAGCGAGAAAAATTAAGGGTAGTTAAATACGACTGGGTTATTCATTGAGCAAAGTAAGGTTCTTGTCTTTATATATAATCCTAGATCTTAGATTTGCTAGTAGTTCTCGTTTCTCGACAGTCGAACCCTCTTTTAGAATGTATTTGGCATAATTTCTAATGTCAGTATCTGGATCTGTTTTTATCTTTTCTTTCGCTCCAAGCACTGACCGCTGGAATATATTGAATCTTGCAATCTCGTCCTCAAGTTTTTTCCTCATACCTAGTTCGTTGATATTAACCTTATCCAATATCTTAAGTAGTTCGAGTATTAAATCTTCCTCTCGTATATACATGTTCTTGCAATTGCGGTCTCTGGCTCGTGAGCAGGAGTAGTATATATACCTGTTCGCACCGCCATCCTTGAGCAGTTTCCATTTCTCTTCAGCCGATATACCCGAGCCACAGTATCCGCAGGTGAATAGCTTAGTGAAGGCGAACTCTTTGGTCTCACGCACTATCTGATCACGCTTGAGCTGAGCTTTAGATTTCTCGAATAATTCTTGAGTGATTAGTGGCGTATGTTTCCCTTGATACCAATTTCCACTTTTACGTGGTCGTTCGAAGACTCCGTAGTAGAAGGGGTTTTCTAGAATGCGGTACACGCCTCCGAGAGTGAGAGGCTTGTTTCCTCTGGTGTAGAAGTTCAGCTCGAATCGGAGCCAGTTGTAGACCTTTCGTCCCGACCATTGCTCATACGCTACCTTTTCAAACATCTGCTTCACTGCTGGTGCTCGGAGTGGATCAACAATCAGCTGGCATTTCTTGTCCATTAGCCCTTGCGTTAGATAACCTAAGGGAGCTTGTCCTGACCACAACCCCATCTCAGCTCGCGTTCTCAATCCACGCTTCACGTTGATCCCTCGGTTGTCGTTCTCGAGCTTGGCTTGTGACCCCAGAATCATCAGGAGGAACTTCTCATTCGGATTGTTACCGAACTTCTGCCCGAAGGTGCGGATTTCTTCCAGCTTACCTGAGTCCATCAAGTCCACAATTCGCCCCAAGTCACCAGCATTTCTGCTGATACGGTCTGGAGCCCACGTGAGGATACCGTTGTATTTACCTTCTCTGATCTCGTCAACTATCTCGTTGAACACTGGTCGTTGCCCAGTCTCCTTAGCGGAGTGACTTTCTCGCTTCATTGTCACCACCTCCAAGCACTCTCGGTCAGCCAGCTGGAGCATCTCCTTAATCTGGCTATCTATAGAGAGGACTTGGCGTTCTTCCGATTCCGTTGATTTTCTTGCATAAAGGCAGTATTTCACCTTTGTGGGGACTATTTCTTGTATAACGGTCCCATGTGGCATTGATATTGTTTGATTCATACAGACACATCAATGACGCAACGACCCATGTAAGTCTAGCGTATTGATAGTAGGTAATACGACTACACAAAAACGGTGGTTATGTTAAAATTGACTTATATCTACCTTATTTGGATATAGTTCTTGAAACAATTGAATTAAGAGCCCAACCGTCAATCATTTGATGAGTGGTTCGCAAAACCGACAAAAGTAAAAACCTCCTTACGAGGAATACTTTTGTCGGTCCCCAACAGGAATGTTGGGTGGATCCCCTCGGGGGTCGCCTCGTAGGGAGTTTTTTGCTACTTACATTATCCCAACCATCACTAAGATGAGTGGATAGAAAAGCCGACAAACATGACAAATACAAATACTCAGAATGAGCTCAAGCATCGCATTACCGAACTTGAAGCAGAAATTTCAATATTAAAACAACAAAAGAAATATGGACTTGTCTGGGAAGATAAGGCTGAAGATGTTGTTACAAATTGCGTGTCTAGTGTGCCCGTTCTATCCGAAGTTACATCTAAGAAGGTTTCTGATAATATGCCTTCTGAAAATATTATTATTGAAGGAGACAACTATCATGCTCTTTCGGTCCTAAACTATACCCATCGCAAGAAAATTGATCTCATTTATATTGATCCCCCATATAACACTGGAGCGCGAGACTGGAAGTACAACAATGATTACGTAGATAAAGAAGATTCATATCGTCACAGCAAGTGGCTGTCTTTTATGGCGAAACGATTACTACTCTCTCGAAATCTTCTAACGGAGGAGGGATTTATTGCTTGTGCCATTGACCACTACGAACTATTCACTCTCGGTTCACTAATGGACAATATATTTGGCGAGCAAAATCGCATTGGTATAGTTACTGTTGTTCATAAGCCGGAAGGTAGACAATTCGCTAACTTCCTTAGTCCTTCCAATGAATTCATGTTGCTTTATGCGAAGAACAAACAATCAGCCGCATTTCAGGAAGTTGTTTTGGATAAAGATAAAGAGCAGGAGTTTAACCTCACTGATGAGAATGGTAATTATAAGTTGAAGAACTTCATTCGGTTGACTGATGGCAAATACAGTCTGCGTGAAAATAAGCCCGATGGTTTTTACCCAATATATGTCAGTGCTGATTTAAAAGAATTTAGCCTCAAAAAACTACCTAAATATAGAGAGGCACTTCCTATTACTGACAGAGGAGTAGAGCGAGTTTGGAAAACGTTTGGCGACACATTTATGCAAAAAGTTGCTAACGGTGCAATTGTTGCCAGAGAGGAAAATGAACGAATTGTGCTATATGAAAAGTTACGTCCAAGTCAGGTGCTTGTAACTCACTGGAATAAAACCGAATATCATGGCTATCATTTTGGCACTAAAATCCTTGAAGAAATTCTCGGATCAAAACAATTCGACTTTCCAAAATCGTTACATCTCCTTAAGGACGTAGTAAAACTTACTACAAAACCAAACTCCGTAATCCTAGATTTCTTCGCTGGTTCGGGTACTACCGGACATGCTGTGCTTGAATTAAATAAAGAGGATAATGGTAATCGCCAGTTCATCCTCTGTACTAACAATGAGAACAAGATTGCTGAAGAAGTTACCTATCCTCGAATAAAAAAAGTCATTAAAGGATACGGAGATGTAGCTGGTCTTGGTGGTTCCATTCGTTACTACAAAACCAAATTGGTTGATGTTGAAAAGCTCCAAAAAGTTCCCGACGAAAAACGCCTCTCGCTAACATATCAAGCTGGTGAAATGATCGCTCTTCGCGAAAACACATTTGATGAAGTTGAGAAAAATGAATGGTGGCAAGTTTTTTCAAGCAAAGAGAAGACTGTAGCCATCTATTTCCAAGAAGACAAAAAGAAGTTACGGGAGTTAGTAAAAAAGTTAAGCAACAACCAAGAGGTCGCATTGTATGTTTTTTCATGGAGTAAAAACGAATATACCAATGAATTTGCTGAATATACCAACATTCGGGTGGAGGATATTCCTGAACCTATTATTGAAGTTTATAAGGAAATTAACCGTCTGAAATGATATGTTTGCCCTCAAGCCATTCCAAGAAAAAGCTCTCACTGATCTCCGCACAGCTTTTCTCAACTTGTGGAAACGAGGAGATTATCAACTGCCACTAGTGTTCCAGTCCCCGACTGGTTCTGGCAAGACCATCATGACGGCTCAGTTCTTGAAAGATCTCACGGGTGATCCGCAGTTTCAAGCTGACAAAGCATTTCTTTGGATTTCATTTAGTCCCGACTCATATCAGCAGAGCAAGGCGAAGCTTCACCAATATTACGGAGGTGCAGGTGAACTTAACTTGCTTGACATGAACGATCTTTCACAAGGTAAGCTACATAACAACAATGTATTCTTTATAAATTGGCAGAAAGTTGTTTCAACTGCTAAGGAAAACCGTAAGCTCCGTAGTGAGAATGAACAAGGAGTATGGTTTGACCGATTTATTGAAGCAACTAAGTCGGATGGTCGTGAACTAGTGTTGCTCGTGGATGAAGCTCATACACATTCTAGTACGGCGTTGGCTAAAGAAATTATTGATCTCATTAATCCACGAGTGATTATAAAAATAACCGCTACACCACAAGATACTGACATAGTACAAGCCGCCAAACTTGGGTCATACGTCCAAGTCGATCGTGAGGCCGTTGTTGAACAAGGCCTTATCAAAGAGAAGCTCATCTTCCAGACTGAAGACGAAGTAAAAAAACTTACTTCTAAGCATATCTCCAAAGACGAAGTATTGCTTAAACTCGCAATTGATAAACGAGTAGAACTAGAGAATGGTTATCAAAAGATACAAGCTTTAGTGAAGCCATTAGTATTGATCCAACTTCCAAACGACTACAAAGAAACAAAAATTGTTGAAAGTGACTCCAAAGAAGCGCTGGTGAGACAGTCCTTGGCGGAACAAGGTGTTCTCGATCATGAGATTGCAACATGGCTGTCAGGTCGGCAAGAAAACTTGGAGAATATCGAGAGTAACACTTCTGAGGTTAATTATCTTATTTTCAAACAAGCCGCCGCTACTGGTTGGGACTGTCCGCGAGCTAGTGTCTTGGTAATGTTTCGTGAGATTAAAAATCCGACGTTTCAAATTCAAACCGTTGGTCGCATTCTCCGCATGCCTGAAGCTAAACACTATAGCTTACCGCTACTCAATAGCGCGTATATCTACACTGATTATGAACGCAACACTATTATTGATGGTTATGACCGCGATACAAATGCTAGCTCACTGCCATCATGGAATCGGACTGAGCGGAAGCCTGACATAGAACCGGTGACACTCACCTCGTACGACCTTTCCCGAACAGACTACAACGACTTGGGTGATAGCTTCCAGCATACGTTTATTGAAGAAGCTAACGTATTTTTTGGTCTTACTCAGAAGAATGAACCAACTACAGTATTGAGGCAGTTGGAAGAACAAGATTTAGTTGTCGGTAGTGTGCGTCAAGACATTATCGTTAATCTTGAAATTGAAGACTACGACAACTACTTAGAAAACTTGCAGACCCACGAAGTCACCGCTTCAACCGAACTAACTAACTCAGATGTTGAACGCATATACAATCTTTTGTGTTATGACATTGTCTCTAAGCAAGATGAAGAAAAAGCCAAGTACGCACCCGCTCGATCGTGGGGTAAGTTGAAAACCGCCTTGAATGTGTGGCTCGGAACTATCACCAAGCTTTCCCGAACAGAAATATACGCCATGTTGGTAAATGATCTGAGTCGTCCCGCTAGTGTCCTTAGATCACTAATCACCAAAGTGTTTATTGTTTATCGTCCAGTTCGTGACGGTGAGGTAATCAAAAAACAGGAACGTCAGCAAACCACTCGCACATTGACACTTCCGCCGCAGGTATTATTTGTCACTGACGGCATCAAAAAGAAATACCAGAAGTCAGCCATGGATCCATTACTCTTGCCTGATCACATGTCAGAGAATGAAAAGAAATTTATTTCTTTCGTTGAGGATCACAATCAAGTGCTTTGGTGGTATAAAAACGGTGATAAAGGCACTGAACATTTCGCTTTGCCGTATACCCATAATGGCAAACAGAATCTCTTTTACCCAGACTGGATCATAAAAACTAAATTGACTGTTTGGATCATGGACACTAAAAGCGGTATGACGGCTCAAGATAATGAAACAAAAGCCAAAGCGGAATCACTTCAACAGTGGCTTAAAACTCAGTCGGGTATTGAAGGCGGTATTGTCCGGCCAGCCGATGGCTGGTTTATCCATCGGGGTAATAAGTATGCTTATGAACTAGAGGCTGGCTGGGAGGATTTGAATAAAGTACTGACTTAGTCGACGATAACAATTAAATTTCGTAAATGCTGCTCAGCCTGATATGAGTTCGCATGAGATAAGACTCCGAGAAAAGATTGTAGTGAAGCGTTTAGCTGTTCTTCTTCAATCTCGCTAGCTTTGTATGCACGAACTTTGGCAGTAAATTTACGCTCCATTCGTCGCTTCGTTTTGGTACGTACGAGACGATGATGGGGTCGTATCACATAACCAAGAAAATCAATACCTGACTCTAAGGTTCGGATTGATACTTTATTGGGGTGAAGCTGTAGCTTAAGTTGAATATCTAAAAACTGCTTAATGTCAGAGAGTAATGTTTGTAGGTATTCGGAAGAATCTGCGACTATCACAAAGTCATCTGTGTATCTGGCATAGTATCTGAGTTTCATTTTATGCTTCATGAATTGATCAAATTCATTCATGTACACGTTAGCAAACAGTTGAGATGTTAAATTACCGATCGGCAATCCTTTTTGTTCAAACAACGACTCCGACATAGAAAAACTAGCGACGGTTTCTTGCAGTAACCACCGTACGTCTGGGTCAGCAATTTTCCGAAACAATAACTCCAACAAAATCTCATGGTCTACACTGTCAAAAAACTTTTTAATATCACACTTCAACACATAACACGGACGAGTATAGTTCTTACTTACTTCTCTGGTCATAACTTCAAGTCGCTTCATGCCGAGATGGTTACCTTTCCCAATACGACAGGAAAACGAATCGTTTATAAATGTCGGTTCAAACAAGGGATTCAACATCTTAAACAAAGCATGATGGACCACTCTATCGCGCACAGTTGCTTTGTGTATGTGACGAACTTTGGGATCAGATATGTAAAAACTGTAGTAAGGCTTGTGTCGGTAAGTCCCATTCTTCAGTTCTCGGTACAACTCAAGCAAGTTTTGCTCCAGTCGATACTCAAACAATGCCACGTCAGCCTTCTTACGTTTGCCTTTCTTAAATCGCTCCCAAGACAACAGCAAATTAGCTGGTGAAATTATTAGTCCATAAAGAGTATTAAAAGTTTTCATATGAATGAATTTGATGTTCCGATTTTCCAAAGGTCATACGATTTGTATAAACAAATGCATGATTACCAGAAATTAATCCCTAAACATGACAGATACACTGTATACAGTAGAGCTGAAGAATCGTTACTAATAGTTTTGTCAAATCTGTTTAAAGCGAGTGCTGCCGGAAAAGACAATAAGTGCACTTTACTCGAAGAAGCCAGTGCTGAGCTCAATCTTTTACGAGTTTTCATACGACTACTCAAAGACATAAAAGCTCTTGATAACAACAAATACTTAGCTGTACAGTCGGAGATAGACGAGATTGGCCGAATGCTTGGTGGATGGATAAAATCCTTAAAGCGATAACAAAACGCATTCTATCAGAATGCGTTTTGTGTCGAAAAGACATTTCGGAAGAACACCCGAAGCCGACCCGTAGTTGTCGTTGGCATTGTCGGCCCAGTTCGTGTCGAACTTGACCTTGCCGTCGTTGAACTTGAAGTTCGGGGCGTGGTCGAAGCGATCATCGGCATCCGGTTACTGTTTTTATCCATCCGTACCACCGACAGTCGAGTATGGTTCTTGTTGGTAACAAAATATGCTCCCGTGTCTGTATTTAATGTGAAAGCAGTTGCTACGACACAACATCTTTGCCAGATAAAAACAAGCAATGTCTTTGTGACTATAGTACGCTCCCAGTATCCGTAGACACTGTGATTCTGACTACATCTTTGTCAAACAAAGAGAGCTCGGTGGCAATTATCCGTAAACGACTGCTCAATAACCGTAACTCACTCATAGTATAACAAGAAAATGCCCCTGACCGTTTCCAGTCAGGGGCAAAATTTGCGTCGAGTTGCTTCGCAACAATTCAAAAATCAAAGGTTCAAAAAGATCAAACCTTCAATTTTCAAAGATCACTGCGGAAGAACACCCGAAGCCGACCCGCAGAGGTCGCAGGCACCGTCGGCCCAGTACGTGCCGAACTTGACCTTGCCGTCGTGGAACCCGAAGCGCGGGGCGCGGTCGAAGCGAGCATCGGCACCCGGATTGTCGAACTCGTCGCCAGCGCAGTCGATCCAGAGATCGTCGTAGTGCATGAGCCGTTCCGGATGGGTCAGGATCATGATACCGACAGCGAACGCCCCGAGGCCGAACTCATTCCCTGCGAAGACCTCGCGAGCACGCCGGACAGAACGTCCACGATGGCGAATGCCGAACTGGGCGGGAACGATCAGAATGTCCGGGTTGCCCTGGGCATCTGCGAGTTCCGTCCAGAACTTCTGCGACTGAGCCGACTGGCGGAGACGTTTCTCGTCGAGCTGGCCGTCACGGTAGTTGTAGAACTTGCCGTTGCGGGTCTGCTTGATGGTGTCGAGCGCCTTAAGGAGTGCACCGCTGTAGATCGAACCGAAGATATTCGGGTTCTTCATCCAGTTGGGGATGGCGAACCAACCCTCGGCACCAGTCGGAAGCGGGACGTCGCCTTTCTCGATCTGCGTAAGCAGGTCAAGGTTGGCGAAGCCGATGCCGGAGAACAGCTCACGCAGACGGTTGCACTGTTCGGTCAGGCCCTTGGGGGCGTAGCCGGACAGATAGCCGTAGGTCGAACTGACCTCCTCATCCTTGAACTTGTCGGTGTTCGACAGCTCGACGAGGGCGAGAACGGTTGCGGCGTGGATGCGGCCGACGAAATCGGCGTTACCCTTCACGAGCTCTGCACCTTCCTTGCTGAGGTAGTTGGCGTCGGCATAGGCCTTCACCGCCTTCTCGGCAGCGTCGGTGGCCATGCGGGTGAGTTGCTTCATTTGGCCGTCGGTGGCCGGTTCACGAGTAAGCGTTGTCATAACGTTAGCTCCAATATGCCAGATTCGCTCCAGCTGTTGCGGCTCAGCTTCAGAAATGAGACAAGCTCGCCATTTCCCAGTAGTTGGGAGACGAGGAGCTTGCCTCATTTACAGTGATTTTATGTAAAGAACAATTAATTTATGATAACATGTATTTAGATAAAAGTCAATCTATAGAAATCCGAAGGTCATTCCGATACTCGAGATAGCTTCCCTTGGAAAACCTTCAGACTTTCATTTTGTTTTGGGGCCAGATTATGTAAGGCAATAATTGGATCAGGCAAGAAAGTCTGCAGTCTATATTTAACTTTGGTATCATCCTTGATTCCAAGAATATGTTCAGACATTTCCCTTAGATAAAAGTTGAGAGTATTTGTGGATTCAATAATCGCCTTAAGGTGACTTGACACACTGACTGATAAGTCCACCCCTGTTATTTCAGATAACTTTATAGTTATATCTTTAAATGCTAGTAAGTACTGGTAGTTATCAAAGGCATTAGATTTATGTACCAAAAAAGCTGGATAACTATATAGGCTCATTTCATCAATTTGTCTTAGGTAGTCACTCACGAATGGTAGAGCCAAATTAGTTTTATCTAAGCTCTCACCAGTTATATAAGTTTTGTTAAGACTAACTTCAAAGAATCGAGTTGGACATTCGCACACTGAGAGATCGCCGCTATTGATACGACGTTCGATAGACTGCATCACTAAGTCTTTTGCATCCATCCAAAGTTTCATTACTCTACCGTGCGGTAGAGTCGTCGCACCTTCGTGTGTCAAATAGCCGTCACTCTTGCAAAGAGGTGTACAATCATCAAAAAATGAACCGTCTTTGATTGTGTCTCGTATAACATTCTCGAGTTTATATTTCAAATCATCTAACTCGGCTAGCTTATTACGTAACTCATCCTCAGAGCTATAATGAATTGAGTACCGTGAAGCCAAACGCTTCGCAAAATTTAGTAGTGAGTAGCCCCCAAAGTGCAAATTGAAAATAACCTGCTTAACACTAATTTTTACCTCTAAAAGATTAAATTCCTGACCCCAAGGAATAGAGTCAATAATAGTTTTAGTGAGTAAATCAATATCATTGTCAGACAGCTCTTTTTTGTTAGCTACAATCCGAGCGATTTGTTCTTCAGCTAAGAAGTAAGAATGATCAGTGACTACACTTGGATCAAGCAAAAGAACATCCTCTTGTATATTCTTAGGTAAAGAATAGAACGTATGAAGATGCACGAAGCGGTCATACTCATAGCCCGAGTGTTGAAGAAAGAAGGTTCTAAATTCTGCATCCTGTTCGTCCAAAATCACAGCTCTCAGATCGTAATGTCGTCGTTGCGGGTCGTCTTTTCTGTAATAAAAAAGCATCGCAATGTGTTCCAAGCGAGAAAGGGCTAATTGTGTTGTCAGATAGCAGGTCTGCATGTCTATTTCGAGCTTTAAGTACATGTCCCAGAGATCGATGTATTTGTTGTACTGCTCAGCTTCTCTGTAGTTACCTGGCTTCCAAGTTTTTGTGAGTGTCACGAGATCAGCCTCAGCTAATAAATGCTTTCCTGTCTTTATAAAGTGGGCATCGTTTTTAATAACCAATAACGCTCGCTCTCGCGGAGTAAGGTTCCCTTTGCTTAGAATTTTGGTTAAGTCTTTCATGCTTATTTTCGCTGGTTAAGCAGTTGCTCCAATACATCGATACGTTGCTTCAGCTCTATGTTTGATATGTTCTTGGATAGAGCGAGGGCAATGTGTGAGATGACCAAAGCACGTTTAGGTGAAATCTTATTGGCTGCAACTTGTAACAGAGCGTCAGACAGAATCTCGTTTACATCAGCTAAGTCCAGTGATTTTTTAGTTTCATTCATATCCTAAAAGTTTTCGATTATTTCAAACCACGTCTTAACCTCTTTTGACTTTCCATACTTAGTAGCGTTTTTGTATAAAGCCAGCACTACGTTAGGCGTCAGCTTTCTCGCCCATGTATAGGTATGTTCAAGTAGCCCTTCATTCTCAATTCGCTTATTCCAATCAGTGAGTGTTCCGAGGTCTTTGACGTCATAGTGAGATGCGAACTCACTTTGAGTTTTAATTTGGAGTAGCTCAATCGCTATGTCGTCATCTATACCCATTTTCCTGAGTACAGCTTCAGGCTGACCACGCAGAAAAGTCGGTAATGATTTCCATGTCACATACGCTGTAAAGTCTTGTTTGCGGTAGACACCAGTGTTTCGTTTTTCATTATGGTGTCTGTTCATACGTTGTAACCAATACTCGCTTTTGATTGGTAAGCTTTTCTAGTCGCAAAAGACACACCTCGACATACTCTGTGTCTTGCTCAATACCAATACAAATTCGACCCAGTTGTTCGCAAGCGATGGCAGTACTACCACTTCCTAAAAATCCGTCATACACATAATCTCCAGCACTCGTGACATTCAATATCAATTTACGTAGTAGACCAATTGGTTTCTGGGTAGGGTGCAACTTAGATTTTTGTGGTCGAGGATGACAGATAACACTACTTATCTGAGCTTTCACTCGTTTATGTTTCTTATACCAACCATAGGCCATTAGTTCCTGCTGAGGCAGATAATCCATTCGTCCCATGACGGACTGGTTTTTGATCCATATCAACATCTGGCTAAAGTGTATTCCTGCCGTGTACATGCCAGTACGTAAGGCTAGAAACATACTGTCACAATTAAAGACATGGAAGGTGTTATACGAGTGCAGGTGTGGCAATATCGCTTCAATCCATGATTGCGTGAAGCGGGCATATTCATACTCAGTTTGCAGATGATCACCTTTGATAGCTTTAGCGTTCTTTTTACCCAGTTCAGCTACTCCAACTTTATTTTCAACATACGCTACTCCATACGGAGGGTCAGTAACTACCGACTGAATCTTTCGAGTGCCGACAATCTTCGCCACAAAGTCTTTATTAAGTGAGTCACCACAGGCAACCACATGTTTACCAACTGAGTAGATGTTTCCTGTATTTATCGTACTCATATTCGTTTAGCAGTTTGCTTGGTAAACTTTTCCCATCGGTCAATGATGATGCTCGCAAAGACCAAATCCTGCTCTACACCAAACCAAACACGACCCAGTTGTTCACAGGCAATCAAATCACTGCCACTACCACCAAAGCCAGAGAAGACGACGTGACCTGGGGCAGTGCAACGCTTCAGTGGTTTTTCATTTAAGCCGACTGGCTTTTGAGTAGGATGTAGATAGCTTTGGACATCATCTCGCTTCACAATCCAAAGATCAATCATATCGAGCAGTTCATTGTGGAGCTGGTTTCCAGTGGTGACTTCCTGATTAAGGATCTCATTTACGTTCTTGAGATTCTTATTGAGGTACGGCTTATTAGTTGTGCCATACACGGCAGGCTCATGAACACGGTTAAACGCTACCTGTGGTGTCATATTCTGATTGTTCTTTACCCAATAGCAGATGCGTCTAAAGTGAATACCGTACTGTTTGTATAAGGTCTGAATCGATCCAATATTGCGAGAATCACACCAATAGAGCCAGTGAGCATTAGCGTGAACAATTGCTTTAGCGGTACTAATACTTGCTTCAATAAAAGCAAAGTATTTTTCATCACTCATCGAGTCCTTGGAACTTGAATACTCGCCTCCATATTCCTTTGTATTACTGATACCCTTGTTATAGGAAAGCCCGATATTGTACGGCATATCCTGAAAGATGAAGTGAGCTTTCGTTTCGCCCATGAACTTCGACACGGATTCTTTATTGGTAGAGTCGCCGACAAGTAGGTAATGGTTGCCAAGTTGCCATACCTCTCCCAACTTAACTTTTGGTTCCACCATTTCTTCAATCGCTTTATCGACATCGTACTCATCCTCAGCTAGTTCGACATCGTCAAAGAATCCCTGAAGTTCATCGTCCTCAAACCCAACATCAAGTAGGACTGACAAATCGAAGTTCTTTAAAAGCTCTTCATCCCACGCTCCAGTATTTTTATTGAGCCGTAGATTTAGCTCTTGTTCCTCAGCGAGTGTTAACTCCCGAGAAGGTATCATGCATTCCACCTCCTTGTATCCAAGGTCAGCATAGATTTTTATTCGTTGCTCACCTCCGATGATAGTGTCTGCTCGTGACCCAATATTGAGCACAACAGGCACTACCGCTCCAAACTGTTCAATTGATTTTTGAAGGTCGTCTTTTTGACTGCCACTTATTTTTCTAGGATTGTATCCGTTAGGTACAAGGTCTTGCACCTTGCGAGTGGTCGATGACCATACGAGCTTTTTTGATTTCATGCTAAATATTGCTTAGGCACACGCTCTGTGTGTTAAGAATGATTTTTTCATTAAAGCGACTCCATCAATAGACCGAGTAAATGCGAGTAGATATAAAAAATATCCTTTTGATTAAAGGATATTTTTTAGCTCATCCACAGGTTTGTTTGCTCTGCTTTACTCGGATTAAAGATAGTTACGGAAAGTGATGTATTCGTCAGTAACGTGGACCAGAGGCTCTTTGGTTTTGGGATGTATATTTTCCACAGCATTCTTCTTTAGAAAGTTATTGAAGGAGTCAGCACTTTTACCTAGATTGGCACGATAATTAACACCTGCTTGTTCGTGCTTTGGTAGTAATTTATTAAACTCTTCAACTCGCATTTTATTAGTACCTTTAGGGAAATAAGCGATGATGTTTTTAAACAGTCGGATGAACTGCGGGTCATTAGTGCCAGACAGTTTGTATGAAAGCTTACCTATAGAGTACTGATAGATGTCGCCATCTTTTATGGTAAAGATTTGTTCCGAGACTGCTGTTTGTACCTGTACATTATGTGACAGGATTTCGTTATGCATTCGCTCAATGTCGAACAGACACTGTCTTAAGTCTAAGTTCGAGACTAGATTTATCGTACTCATGCGAGCGACAGCGACGTATTGATCGGGATCCTTGATATTAGCCAAAGCGATATTATCTCTATCCAAATCATTTTTATATACTTCAATTAATGCAGTGTATAGACCAACTAGTCTAAGGTAAGTACCAGCGATAGTGGTCTTGCACTTCTTTTTATACAGCTCAACTTGTGCAAGATAGTCTTTCTTTCCTTGAAATGCAGACAGGTTATCAACCCTAATAGAGTTATCTGACTCGAGTTTAATAGTGAGGAATGTACCAGCTTCAGCTTCGTGACCAAGTTCATAGAGCTTTCTCACGGCATCAGCTAAATCCATGTCTCTACCACCAAATCTATCCTCTGCATAAAACTGTCCGTTCAAGAAAGTATTGAGACAATGAAGACCTTCTCTAATTTGTGGATCATCCACCAGCTTTAATTTTTGAGAAATTTTGTCTAACTTTTTAGTCTCATCAGCAACCTTTGTTTTGATAGCCGTAAATTGTGCCTCGAGAGCTTTGTGTTCATCAAGAAGTGGTTTGGATTCTTTTGCTAGATGAGCTATTAGGTCAGCTCCTTCACTAGTTAAGAATGAAAAATAGTCCAGAAAGGTAATCTGGAATGATTCAGTATCTGTAGTCTTGGCTGTCGTCTGAAACAGCCGATTTTCCTTATCCAATAAGGTATTCATAGGAATAACTATAGCACCGTCATTTTATTTTGCCCGTTTTAGCGTTTTCTCTAAAATTTGGCATTGTTTGGCATTTCACTCTGGAAAAATCCTGTGAGAGGAATACAATATTTGTTAATAAACACATGAATCGCCGCACCTTAAAAGACATTAAACCTACTACGATTCAATACTGCCTATATGCACGTAAGTCCATGGAGGCTGAGGAACGACAAGCTCTTTCTATTGATTCCCAGATCAAAGAAATGATGTCAATTGCAGAGCGAGAGGGGCTGGATGTTGTTTGTACTAAGTACGAGTCGCACTCGGCAAAGAACTCAGGACAACGTGAGGTATTCAACGAACTCATCCATGATTTAAAGGCCAACAAATACAACGCCATCCTGACATGGAATACTGACCGCCTGAGCAGGAATGCGGGCGATCTCGGACAGATTGTCGATCTCATGGATCGTGGCGACCTTATTACCATTCGCACTTTCGGACAAACCTTTACCTGTACTCCGAATGACAAGTTCCTCCTCATGATTCTCGGCTCACAAGCTAAGCTCGAGAACGACAATAAAGGCATCAATGTACAAAGAGGAATGAGAGCACGAGTCGAGATGGGACTATGGCCCAGCGTTGCTCCGACTGGATACAAAAACTCGAATATCAAAGGAGAAGATTGTGTGAAGTATATCGACCCAGCTTTTGCTCCGATTGTGAAAGAAATGTTCGAGAAGACTGCTTACGATGGGTACACCAACAGACAAATATACTTTTGGCTTAAAGAGAAAGGTGTCCGCACCCGAACGGGAAAGTTTATGAATATGGGTTCTATCAATCAGATACTTAATCGCACCTTCTACTACGGAGTATTTGAATATCCTAAAGACAGCGGTAGGTGGTACGAAGGAAAACATGAGCCAATCATCACTAAGGAGTTATTTGATCAAGCTCAGAAAGTATTGAAACTGCACTCACGAGAACGAAGCTATAACAGACGAGGAAAAGAACCGTTCACGTTCGCACGATTCATGTGCTGTGGGTTATGTGGCTCAGGCATCATTGCCGATGAACATTTTAAGAGACCAAAGAACGGCAAGGTGCATCGGTATGTCTACTATCATTGCAGTAACGGAATAACGAGGACTTGCAAGGGGTGTTATATAAACGAGGAAGAGCTTATCAAGCAATTCACTAAACTCATAGGTACAGTTGATATTGAGTTTATCGGAAAGCAGGACGAGACCAACGTACTAATTGATAAATATTACGGATACGAGAGTTATCTGAGCAAGACTCCAATACCCGAAAGAACCCAAGAAAGGAAGGACTCTGATCTCAGGAAGTACACCCAGATACTGTTCAAGGATGGCACACCAGAAGACCGCCTAAACATCATAAAAAGCCTCAGGAAGAAGGTTGCTCTCAAAGATAAGGTGATTTACTTCGATCCATCCCTTGAGGAGTTAAAGCGTGTAAATTATTTGAAGTAGCCATAAAGACCCCTTGTTTCAAAAATGTTATAATGTACTCAGTTATTTAATAATCTAAGTATTTATATGGCAGACGATAAAAAGAAGCAGGGCAAGCAGGACGACAATCTGATTAACTTTAAGCAGAAGTGGGAGTTTGATTATGCACTTAAACAAGTGATCAAACAGGCTCCTGAAGGGACAACTAAAAAGGATGCTAAGGAAGCCCTTACAGAAGCTGCTCAGGCAATCAGTCCAAGTGAAGGTAGAACAAAAATTATGAAGCAGGCCCTTAAAAACCTTAAGGACTAACTTTAAGCCCCGACCCACTTACCTAAATTGACCTATCCTAAAGAGGTCAAAACGCCCTTACACGGCCTCACCTCTGGGGCACTTAACTCACCTAGCCCGCCAAGTCGTGCTAGCACGAGACGCATACAAAAGCAGTTCTTTAGGAGCTGTTTTTATTTGCGGTGCTAATATTTGTAATAATACCCCCTAGGGGGTATTATTGTGTCCATGAAAGAATCGCATAAAAAGTTAATACGTCGCCTCAAAATTATTGAAGGTCAGGTTCGTGGTTTGCAAGGAATGATAGAGAAAGACACCTACTGCATAGATGTCATCACCCAGACTTCCGCTGTAAAGCAAGCCCTTTCAAATATTGAGGATGTACTACTTGAAGAACATCTATCACATTGTGTAGTCAATCAAATTAAGTCAGGAAACGTAAAGAAGCCTGTGGGAGAAATATTACAAGTCTATCGTCTTAAGCGTAAGTAAGTATGGAACATCAACATTCAAACACAGGTCACGTGACTATCCACCACGCGGCTCCAACAACTATATGGTCTTATTGGCCTATTGGGGGGATATATATCGTAGCAACATTAGTCTCTCTATACTCTGTACAATTCCACGCCTACCCAGACTTCATGTCCCATCTCATGGGTTGGGTACTGATATTTTTTGGAGTAATTAAACTTTCGGACGTAGTTGGGTTTGCAGACGGATTTGCCAAATACGACCCTTTAGCAAAACTCAGTATTACCTACGCTCAGTCATACCCTTTTCTTGAGATAACTCTGGGTATTCTCTTTATTCTTCAATTACTTATTCTGCCTGCCACCCTCATCACGCTATTTATTTATAGTGCCAGCCTCTATGGAGCAGTACAGTCCCTATTGAAGAAAGAGACATTGCACTGTGTTTGCCTCGGAACGTATTTCAAACTCCCGCTTTCAACAGTCACCATTATAGAAGCAACCTTTATGATTGGGATGTGTATCTGGATGCTCGTGATGTTTAACAGTATGACCATGATGGTCGTGTAACAAATAAATTATTTATGAAAAATCAATCAATTGTCGTTATTATTGGACTGGGGGTATTAGTAGTCGGAGCAATTGCGTATAGCTTTACTAATACTGCACCTCAAGACAAATCAATGAGTATGAATATGGGTACTCAAGATGACGTGCCAGCAGGAATGCACCGGATGCCAGACGGTTCACTGATGGGTAATCCAACTTCTCCAACCAGTAAAACTGATTCTGGTATGGGTATGATGGGTGGAATGGACCACTCAATGATGATGTTTAAAAGTGAACGTGAATTTCTCGAAGGCATGATTCCGCACCACCAAGAAGCGGTAGATACTGCTAAAGAAGTGATAGCCCGTGGTGGTTCAACTCCTGAAATCAAAAAATTAGCGGAAGACATCGTGGTAGCCCAAGAGAAAGAAATCGCCATGATGAAAGAATGGTATCAGGATTGGTACGGTACAGCGTATGTTGCTGATCCTAACGATTATGAACCAATGATGCGAGACCTTTCGACATTAAGTGGGGCGGCGTTGGATAAGGTATTTCTGGAAGACATGATTATGCACCACATGGGAGCAATTATGATGGCACAAAGTGTCCAGCCATATATTGAACATAAAGAGATTACTGATTTATCTAAGGCCATTATGGAAACCCAGACAGCTGAAATCAGACTCATGAAGTCTTTGTTGCAAAACTTAAACCAGTAAAATTTTCCTAGGTACCGCTTATTAAAATTGAGTCAATAAATCCATGAAAAAGATAATTGTTGTTGGGTTTTTGATTATAGTTTTACTTAGCTTAGGGTATGTTTACTTGCATAAGATAACGCCAGCTTCTATATCTGTAGCTGATCAGATAGTTACAGAAACGGAGTTAGTAGTGTCTCCTCAAGTAGTTGAAACGACTGTGTTTATAGAGCGAATTACTTTGAAATATTCAGGATTTCTAGTAGTTCGTTCACTTGAGAACGGTCGTTTGAGTCAAATTATTGAAATCAGTCCATATTTGAGTGTCGGTGAACACAAAAATATTACAGTAGACCTAGGAGATTTTTACGATGGTAATACTGATCTAGTTGTTGTTGTTTACGAGGATGCAGAAAATGACCATATATTTAACGATCTCGATCAGCCCCTGCGTGACGCTAACAAACTTGTAATAGCGAAGTATGTAAAGACAGGAGAAGATGTTGCATCAGAACTATTCACTAACACTGGCGAACCAATGCCTCACATCATGGGAGGAATGAAGATGGAAACAGTACGATATACTAATCAGGGTTATGTACCTACAGAGTTGGAAATTCCTGTTGGTACAATGGTGCAATTTATCAATGAGAGTGATAGTGATATGTGGGTTGCTTCAAACGAACATCCTGGACACACTGATTTGCCTACATTTGATCAATTCTCACCTTCTTCAAAGTCCAGCACTTACACGTATATATTTGATGAAGTGGGAACATGGTCTTTTCATGATCATCTCAAGCCAGATTTTGAAGGTAAAGTTAAGGTAAGAAAATTTTAGGGTTCTCAATGTTTGTGTGTAAAATTATCAGCCTTACTTCATTTCATATCTTCAAATCAGTGTGCCCACGCCATACATATAATCTCAACATTTTCCGGCACGTAAGGAGCCAACACTTTTTTCGCCGCCGTTAACGTCGCCCCTGTAGTCAGCACATCATCACAAATGATTATTCGTTCAATATCTTCTAAACAATCAAGTTTTTTCTTGTTCACTGCAAATGCCTGATTCATATTTGCTAACCGCTCTGTACGGGTGAGTGAAGTTTGCGGGGAAGTATGAACCGGGCGAACCAAGAGACTCGTTGTAATTTTGGTAGGGTAGGGTGAGGCACACATTGATGTCAGTACTCGTTCTACTTGATTAAACAGACGCTTCCTCTGCCGTTTAGCGCTCAGTGGAATAGGAATGAGCAAGGTATTTTTACTTGGTAGTGTTGCTAGGTGAGTATGCACCAGTGCTCCGAGTAGTTTGGCAGCATGGTAGCTATGCTCAAATTTGCACGCCGCAATGGCTGCCTGTACTTCAGGTAGCTGATATAGAGAGAGGTAAGTGATGTCATGACTTTTATTTGGGCGATACCAGTTGATAAATCGCAAAGGTGTTACCTGTCTCAATAGCAGTTCATGATCCGTTGGTGGAAAAACAAAATCAAAAATATTTTGAAACGGGTATAGCATCTCTATAAGTATACGATAGTGATATGGTATGATTTTGTCATCATGGCTCTTTTTAAAATGTTTAAATCAGTCAGCAAAACTGTTAGTCAACAAAGCGCACATAACGGCAAAGTTGTTGGTATTGATATTGGTTCCTCATCAATAAAAGTGGTGGAGCTACAAAACCGCAATGATGTACTGACACTCACTACCTATGGTGAACTCGAGCTTGGACCCTATGCTGAAGAAAGTCCGGTTGGGCAGTCAGTGGTGCTACCGGCTAACATCGAGCGACAGGCACTCGTTGATATTTTGCGAGAATCGGCGGTCCACGCCAAACAAGCAGTCTTTGCGATGCCACTCTCCTCAAGTTTTGTGACCATTATGTCCATGCAAGCCACTGCGACCGAAGATATTTCTAGTCGAGTACGAGTAGAGGCGCGAAAATACATCCCTATTCCAATTGGTGAAGTAACACTCGATTGGGCAGAGGTTGATACTAACGGGGGAGCCGAGGCTACCACACGTGATGTGCTCTTGGCAGCGATTCAAAATGATGCGTTGGCACGCTTCAATGGTTTGATGGATACTATTGAATTGCCAAATACTCCGATCGAGATTGAATGTTTTAGTGCCATTCGTGGTTTATATGAGCAAGAGGAATCAGATAGTGCCATTATTGATGTGGGAGCTACTTCCACAAAACTTTACATTATTCGCAACGGCTTATTGCAGCGTATGTACCGGGTGCGGGCAGGTGGAGCAATTTTTACTGAAAAAATGGCCGCTGAGCTCGGATGTTCTTTTGAAGAAGCAGAGTTACGCAAGCGCACCATCGTCAGTACTGATGAACAGTTCCCGCAATTCCAAAAAATCCACCAAGTGGCCTACGACCGAGCCATCAAAGAATTTAAACAAGTGATTGAGGAGTATGAGCGAAAAATTGGTGTGCAGGTAGGGACTATCTATTTTGTCGGTGGGGCGTCGGTGTTTCCTGGCTTCGCTAATTTTGTGAGTACGGTTTTGTCACGAAAAGTATCAGTAGCGTTGCCGTTTAATCGGGTGGCGTATCCAGCATTTATGGAAGACACGATGAATGCAATTGGTTCGACTTTTGCAGTGGCGTTAGGTGCAGCGTTACGTTCTTTTGAATAAACCTGTCCACAGTAACAAAAAAAATATAGGTAAAACTGACATATAATATTCTCATGCCCGAGTCACCATCAAGTTCTTTTATTCCAAAGCGTGGAATAGGTAAAAAACCTACCGTAGTGCGAAAAAGTAATTTCGTACTCCTTTCAATAATCAGCTACGCCTTATTTGTATCTGCGCCACTGGCATCAGCAGCTGTCTTCATCTACGAACGACATACACAAAATCAATTTAATAAAGCGGTCGTAAATCTCGACCAGGCTATCGAAAATTTTAAAGAAGATGACCTTAAACGAGTTACGGAGTTTAGTGAACGACTTACCCTTACTAAAAATCTCCTATCCTCACACGTTTCAATTGAAGATCTCCTCAAGAAAATTGAATCTGCCACTGCGCAAACGGTAGTATTTAAGAGTTTGGACATTACGCGCCTAGATAAATCCACGCTCTCGGTAACTGGTCAGTTGTCGACTGAGAAATTCGACGGGGCTCTGTTCCAGCGTTCAGCGTATGATGCAGAAGAAATCATTAATGGCCCAGTTTTTTCTGACGTTAAACTCGTGCTGCCGGTGGTAGATACGGAAACAGTTACCAGCGTTGCTGACAAAGTCGTTGAGTTTAAACTCACCTTTAACGTTGCTACCGCTGATGTAATGTATTCTCCATTGGTGCAACAAGTAACGGCGCCTGTAGTTGAAACAGAAGACACTGCCGAAACCTCATCATCAGAAACAGACGACGAGGATAGTACAGTGTCTGATACTAATATATGAACAAATTTTCTTTTGTAACTCAACTCGGAATGATTGCTATTGCTGTAGCAATTGTTTTGATGTATATCGAACCTAAAATAACCGCGATTCGTGAGACTCAGGACTTAATTGCGAGCTACGAAGTTGAGACGCAAAATGTTTCTCAGGTGAACGAAAGTCTCAAGGCCAAAATCTCTGCCATCGATACCGTTACGCCTGAAGATCTGCAGGCCTTGGCTCGTTTTATTCCAAGTGATATTGATGAAATTTCAGTTTTAAAAGACTTGGGAACTATTATTGAGGCACAGTCAGTTACTGACTATGACATTGCGTATAAGGGAAGTAACGCTGGTCAAGCTGAAGATGAAGAAATTCCTAACGAGTACGGACCTGTTACAGAACACTATTTCTCAGCTATCTTTGAGGCTGATTATCAGCAAGTAAAAGCCGTGCTCGCCCAAATGGCTACCAACGACTATATGCTTCAAGTAACAAATATTAAAATCATAGACGCCGCTGATGGTTTAGTTAAGGTAGATATGAGTCTTACCGCCTTTACGTTGTCAGGGACAGCAGAAGAGATAACCCAACTATAATATGTCTTCACTAAAAAATATCCTTATCATACTAATTTGTATCGCTTGTGCAGGTTTTGCGTACTATGTTACTCGGTCAGATGGGAGCACTGCCGATATGGGGGCCAACTCAGCCGTCCGGCAAGAGTTAATCCAAAAAACACAATCATTTATTGAGCGCAGTAATCGACTGCAACAAATTACTATTGACCAAGCCTTTTTCATGGATGCTACGTTTACTAGTCTTCGTTCTTTTAGTACTCCAGTACCGAATCAAGCCCTCGGTCGTAACGATCTATTTGGTGAACAAACAACTATTGGAACAAGTGTCTCTCAAGATCCTGTAGAATAATTTTAGTATGAGTGTATTACTACTCCTACAAGAACGAGGCCTTATCACCGATGAGGTACTGACAAAAATAAATCAACTGGTTTCAATAGACGGCAAGCCAGTTGAAGAAGCTCTGCTTCAAAGTGGTATTGAGGCTACAACGGTGCGTACTACTTCAGCCGAGTACTATCAAGTGCCGGCCTTTGAAATTACCGAAGGTTTTGAAATTACGGCGGAAGTCCTGTCATACATTCCTGAAGACTCAGCACTGCACTACCATATTGTGCCGTTGCAGATTGTTGATGATATTTTGGTGGTTGGGGTGAATGACCCCGATGATCTCCAGATTCGTGAAGCATTAAATTTCATCAGCGCCAAACACAACATCCCGTACAAGATGGTGTTTATGTTGATGGCCGATATTGTCAAAGCTCAGGAATTCTACTCCAACCTCAAAGGGGAAGTGACCGACGCTCTGGTTTCCCTGGAGACAGAGCTTGATACTGAAATTGCCAAGAATAGTGCAGAAGGTGAGGAAGGTGAAGAAGCAAACTTTGAGCACATTAAAGAGGACGCTCCTGTTACCAAAATTGTAGCTACCATTTTACGATATGCGGTAGATGGTAAAGCTTCTGATATTCACATTGAACCAAACGAGAAAAAAGTAGTCGTGCGGTTTCGTGTTGATGGAGTATTGGCTACCAGCTTGGAACTGCCAAAAGGGGTGCAGATGGCCGTAGCAGCCCGAATCAAAATCCTTACTTCAATGCGTTTGGATGAGCGGCGTAAGCCACAAGATGGCCGATTTTCAGCGACATTTGATGGTCGTAAAATTGACTTTCGTGTTTCGATATTACCAACCAGTCATGGTGAAAAAGTGGTAATGCGTATTTTGGATAACGAAAAAGGTGTCCGTACGCTTGAAGACGTGGGAGTGTCAGGTCACCTACTCGAATCAATTAAGCGGATGCTTACTGAGCCATACGGGATTATTTTGATTTCTGGACCGACCGGTTCGGGTAAATCAACCACCTTGTACGCCATGTTATCAGCGCTTGATAAATCATCGAAAAACGTACTCTCTCTTGAAGACCCAGTTGAATACGATATTGCTGGTGTCAGCCAGTCACAGATGCGACCTGAAATCGGCTATACCTTTGCAACTGGATTGCGGGCGGCTTTGCGTCAGGACCCGGACATTATCATGGTGGGAGAAATCCGTGATAAAGAAACGGCCCAGCTCGCTATCCAGGCGGCTCTTACTGGCCACTTGGTTCTCTCTACCATTCACACCAATAATGCTATTGGTGTGATTCCACGTTTGATTGATATGGGCGTGGATCCATACTTGATTGCACCAACATTAAAGCTCGCGATTGCGCAACGTCTTGCGAGAAAAGTAAAAGACGGGACTGGACGAGAAGAGGCCGTGCCAAAGAGTATGAAGTACATGATGGATGATACCTTTAAATCGCTTCCAGAAAAATACAAAAACCGTATCCCTACTGGAGCAACTATTGTGCACCCTGAGCCAAGTCCAGGTTGTGCTACCGGGATGCGTGGACGAATGGCGATTATGGAAGTGCTCGAGGTAAATGAAGAGATTCAAGAAATGATTCTCAAAAATGCTTCAGAAGAAGAAATGTACAATGAAGCTCGAAAGCATGGTTTTATGACGATGAAAGAAGACGCCATCATTAAAGCGCTGGAACATAAAATACCGTATGAAGAGATGAACATGTTCGGTACAAAAATTGGTATTGAGGAAGTAGTAGAAGATGCTGATATGAACACGCTTGTCGATAACACACCCGTTGCGGCAGAAACTAGCGGTATAATAAATAGTAATGAAAATACTACTAGTTGATGACGATACATTTTTGCGTGACATGTACTCCACCAAGTTTTTGGAGTGTGGGCATGATGTAACACCAGCTATCCATGCCGCTGACGCGCTGCGGATTCTTGAAACGGTTCAAGATTTTGATTTGATGCTCGTCGATATGATTATGCCGGGGATGACAGGAGTTGAGCTTTTGGTTGAACTAAAAAATTCAATGCCGAATCTTGCGATGAAACGAATTGTTTTGTCAAACCAGGGCCAAGACCAAGATATCGAAGAGGCGACTGATGCGGGGGCAATTGGCTACATCATAAAAGCACAGTCAGTACCGAGTGAAGTGGTAAAAAAAGTTGAAGAAATCATGAGTAAACAGTAATACAAATAATAAATTATGGCAGTAGACTACAAAAAAGAATTACATTTACTTATCCAAACCGTTATTAGTGAACGGGCGTCTGACTTACACCTCGCTGTAGATAATCACCCAACACTGCGGGTTAACTCCTCACTGATTCCGCTCGTGCGCAAGCCAATATTGACTGATGTGGATGTCGCAAGCTTTGCTCAAGTAATGATGCGGCCCGAATTTTACGAACGACTCAAAAAACGAGACGAAGTAGACTTTTCCTACGAGAATGAAGAAGGGGTACGTTTTCGAGGAAATGCCTTTTTCCAAAAAGGACGTTTGGCTATTGCTTTGCGTTTAATTCCCAATGTTATTTTAACGCTCGAAGAACTGAATCTCCCGCCAATTCTCGAAAGCTTCACTGAAAAGCCACAAGGATTTTTCTTGTGTGTAGGACCTGTAGGGCAAGGTAAATCAACTACCTTGGCTGCGATGGTTAATCGTATCAATCAAAAACGAGCAGATCACATTGTGACGATTGAAGATCCAATTGAGTATATTTATACTCCACAAAAAGCCATGATTGATCAACGTGAAGTAGGTATAGATACCGCCAGTTACGAGACAGCGCTTAATGCAGTATTCCGTCAGGATGTGGACGTGATTCTCGTAGGGGAAATGCGTAATCCGGAAACTATTTCGATGGCGGTAACCGCCGCAGAAACGGGACACGTGGTATATTCAACGCTTCACACGAACGATGCAGCGCAGACAATTAACCGTATTATCGACTCATTCCCCGGTAATCAACAAGACCAAATTCGTGTTCAGCTATCCGCGTCTTTGATGGGAGTTTTTTCACAACGCTTGATTCCTCGTATTTCAGGTGGATTGGTGCCAGCGTACGAGTTGCTCGTAAATAATGCGGCGGTCAGTAACCTGATTCGTGAAAAAAGAACCCATGAAATCTATTCGGTGATTGAAACCGGACTCGAACAGGGAATGATTGATATGAACCGTTCGTTGGCACAGCTGGTGCAACAGGGAGATATAACCGTCGAAAATGCGTTTCGGTACGCTATCAATCCAAAAGGCCTCGAACGCCTTATCTAATTATGTTATTTAACTACGTCGCAATAGATAGTGTAAATGCTCAGCGGGAAGGTACCGTTGATGCTAGTAGTGTCGACTCAGCGATTGCGGCGGTTCAAAAACGTGGCTATACCGTAATTTCAATTGATCCCGTTGAAGAAAAGAAAAGTCTTTTTAATATTGAATTCAACCTTTTTCAAGGTGTTTCAAATAAAGAAATTGTAATTCTCTCACGTCAAATTGCTACCTTGTTCCAAGCGCACGTGTCCCCATTGCGTATTTTTAGATTGTTGTCAGCAGAAATCGAAAATCCCTACCTACAGAACATCCTTAACCAAATTGTAGAGGAGCTGCAGGGCGGGAGCTCAATTGCGCGAGCACTGGCGTCACACCCCACCGTATTTTCATCATTTTACGTTAACTTGGTTCGCGCTGGGGAAGAGTCAGGTTCGCTTGAAAAATCATTTACCTATCTGGCTGATTACTTGGACCGTTCATATGAAGTGACTTCAAAGGCAAAAAACGCTCTGGTGTATCCGGCGTTTGTGATTAGTATCTTCTTTATCGTGATGGGATTGATGCTCACGTTGGTAATTCCGAAGGTGGCGCAAATTTTGATTGACGCCGGTGGTGAATTACCTATTTACACCAAAATCGTAATTGGACTATCAAGTTTCCTGGTTGATTACATTGGCGTAATTCTGGTTCTCCTCTCAGGCGCTATTATTGGTTTGTGGCAGTTTATTAAAACTCCAGTGGGACGGCGGGCGTATGACGAATTCCTCATTTCATTACCATATATGGGTAATTTGCAACGCAAGCTTATTTTGATGCGTTTTTGTGACAACCTCTCGACGATGCTCACCAGTGGTATCTCGATTGTGCAGGCCCTTGAGGTAACCGCCGATGTGGTAGGGAATACAGTATATAAAGAGATTATTGAAGCTGCTCTCTCTGATGTAAAAGCTGGACGTTCGTTTGCTGACGCCATCTCTCAGTATCCAGAAATTCCTGGAGTACTCGCTCAGATGATTAAAGTTGGTGAAGAAACCGGTAGTCTGGGTGAAATTGTCGGTACACTGGCGGTATTCTATCGGCGTGAAGTAAACAACGCGGTTGATACGTTGATTGGTTTGATTGAACCGACTATGATCGTGTTGCTTGGTCTCGGGGTGGGAACTTTGTTGGCGTCCGTACTGATGCCGATTTACTCCATCACCAACAACTTCTAGATTTCTTTCCAAAACTACTCAATCTGCGTTGTTGCACTGCGGTAAGTAGTATCTCACCGTGAGAAAGTCTGGGAGACTTTCGCAAGAGGTTGTCAGCTCTTTTGGAAAAAGAGCGACAACCTGAATAGCTTCTGTAAGAAGCAAGAAGTAAGGCTCGCCACTACTTCCTTGCGCGCCTAGCATCTCGAGCAGTTTTGAAAAGAAATATGTATCGGTTACTTTTATCCTGCGTAAAACACTTAGTTGTCCACACGGTGGAAAATGCGGTAGTAATTACCTCGTATAATAGAGGGAGGTCACGTACAACGTAGACTTTTGAATTGTGATTGAGGCAGCAAGCTTATGTCTGAATCAAAAAAACGTTTCAATACTTATAAACTAAAACTAAACTCATGTTTAAACGAACTCTAGAACGAGGGTTTACCCTCATCGAACTCTTGGTGGTTATTGCCATCATCGGTATTCTCGCTGCGACTGTACTTGCCTCACTTGGTAGTGCGCGAACCAGTGGAGCAGATGCTTCTGCCAAAGGAAGTATCAACAGTATGAAGGCACAAGCAGAAATCATTTATGTAGGTGCTAGTTCATACGCTACTGTGTGTACGGGTACCGGTGCAACCAGTACAGAACAATTGCGAACAGCTATTGCTGAGCAAAGTGCTGACTCTGACACTACAGTGTCTCCTGGTGCAGCTACTGGACCGACTGCCGCTTCTTGTAACAGTTCAGCTACTGCCTGGGCGATAGCAGCACCAATGAACAATACAAACGGCGGAGCTTACTTCTGTGCTGACAGTACCGGATACAGTGGACAGCAAGCAGGAGGACTTACATCAACTACTGACGTTACGTGTGCTCCGTAATAAATTTAAATTTAATTTTCAAAAAGCGCCAATTGGCGCTTTTTGTTTGTCTGAGTAAGTGGGAATCGAATATTTGTCTAGGTGGTATACTGGTGTAACTATGACTGAAATGATAGCCTTGATGCCACCATACTTTGTTGCAACAGTGGCCTTTGTCCTAGGGTTAATCATTGGGAGTTTTCTTAATGTGTACATTTACCGGTTTCATACGGGTAAATCACTTTCCGGGTCGTCCCACTGTTTGTCGTGTCGGACACCATTACGTTTTTATGAATTATTCCCACTGTTTTCGTATCTCGGGTTACGCGGGCGGTGCCGGTCGTGTAGCGCCTTGATTCCGAGTCGCTACTTTTGGGTAGAACTTATCACGGGCGTCCTTTTTTTGCTTGTGGTACAATTTTTTTCAGATGTATATTTGTGGCCTGTCCTTCTGGTATTGATGGCTACGTTGGTGGTGATTTCGGTGTACGATCTAGCACATTTTATTATCCCAAATGCCTTCGTACTATTTTTAAGTCTCTTGGCACTTATGTTTGTTGGGTATGAAGTTTTTCTGACGGGAGATTTTATATCTGTGGTCTGGAATGTGCTGGCTGCACTACTCGCATTTTTATTTTTTGCTGGTTTGTGGTGGTACTCTGATGGTCGCTGGTTAGGGTTTGGTGATGCCAAGCTCGCCGTGCCACTGGCGTTTATGGTGGGTTTGGGTGGAGTTTTTTCGATGATTGCGCTTTCATTTTGGATTGGAGCACTTATCAGTGTGATGATTTTACTCTGGCAAAAATACGGTAGTAGGGGACAACTTGGCTTTCACCAAGTGTACCGTACCCTTACAATTAAAAGCGAAGTTCCCTTTGCGCCATTTCTCGTTCTCGGCTTCCTCGCAGTATTTATGGGCGGGATAGATGTACTAGTGTGGTTTAGTTATGCTCTTTAAATCTAGAATTCATTTTAATACATCACATACCTCACGACCCAGTCGGGGATTTGGATTAGTAGAATTGATGGTGAGTATCAGTATCATGACGCTCGTTTCAACAGTCATTTTGGTGAGAAACCGTTCTTTTAATAATGCTCTCTTATTGCGTAATCAGGCGTACGAAATTGCTTTTTCCCTCAGACAAGCCCAATTGTTAGCGGTGTCCGGAAACGAGGAATCAGCGGGGGATAGTAAGCAGTATGGTATTTATTTTAATGTGGCGTCAGAGCCAGGCAATGGCCAGTACCGCCTGTTTCGAGATGATAGTAATTCGAGCTCTAATCTTGGTCGCTATGATGGAGGTGATGAAACAATTGGCACTATCGGTACGCTTGATAACCGTTTTGAGATTCGAGAGATTGTGGACAGTGGCGACAACCCACTCGATAATGAACTGTCGGTCACGTTTGTGCGGCCAAACTTTGACGCCTTGTTCAAAGACTCTTCAGGTGGATATTTTTCTGGCCCTGTCTACTTAAAAGTTTCCCCCAAAGACGATAGTGGGTACACCAATGTGCCGTTTCGGTTAGTGGAAATAACTAGTACTGGTCAAATTAGTGTGAAATAAATATGACAATTCGACTTTCACAAAAAAATACTGGCTTTACCCTCATTGAAATGTTGGTGGCATTATCGTTGTTTACGATTGTGGTCACTATTGCGGTCGGAGCGTTCTTGTCACTGATTGGCGCGAGTAAGAGTGTGCAGGGAGAACAGTCTGTGATTACGACGCTCACCTTTGTGCTTGACAGTATGACGCGTGAAATCAGAACCGGGACAAACTATTATTGTGATGACCGAACAACTCTCCGCACGGGAACATTTTCCACCTCAAGCAATCGAGATTGTGTGACGGGTGATGACGGAGTTTCGTTTGTGGAGGCAGGTTCGAGTATCACGTCAGGAGCAAGCAATAAACGGATTGCGTACTACTTTGACACCAGTGGAGCAACAAATACCATTATGCGTAAAGTTGGGTCTGGTGCAGCACAGTCGATTGTGTCAGACGGCATTACGGTGACTGACGCGCAGTTTTTTGTTACCGGCTCTGATCGGTTGGGAACTGGTACTGATGTGAATCAACCAACGGTCACCATTATTTTAGAGGCTCGTGATGAAAACGGAGCTACCACCACCCTGCAAACTACGGTAACGCAGCGGGAATTAGATATATGACGCAAACACATACACCACAATCAGGTTTTAGTTTAGTTGAAGTACTAGTTTCAATCACTATTTTATTATTGGTAATTGTGGGTCCGCTGCAAATTATTTCCCGATCTATTAACAGTACTAATTTTGCAACTGAGCAGGTAAATGCCTGGTTCTTGGCACAAGAGGGTATTGAGCTAGCGCAAAAAGGACGTGACGATTTGGTATTGGAAGATTTCGAAGACAGACTAGGTGGGGGTAGCGGAACGAATCCAATGAGTGAATTTTTATCTGACTATGCAGATTGTTTTAGTGCTGATGGGTGTGGGTTAAATATCGGAGACGGTACAACACTCGCTGCCCCAGTTACCTGCGGTGTGTTGAGTAATTGCCGCTTGTACCTGACACCACGTACGGATAATGATCGTTCGAGCTATCAGCACTCAGTTGCAGGGAATACTATTACCCCATACACCCGGGTGATTACGATGGAGGAAACGAGCGCCTCTGGCAAGGTGCGTGAGATAAAAGTCACCTCAACGGTCACTTGGCGTACGGGCTCATTGATTTCTAGTCAACGGGTTGAGGCAGTGAGCTATTTATTTAATGTCTATGATACAGATTAATTTTAAAAACCAACAGTCGGGCTTTGCGCTTCTTATCACCATCTTGGTGTTGAGTGTGGTGGTGGCAGTGACGCTCGCTATTGTTGAGCTTAGTCTCAAGCAACTTAAGTTGTCGGTAGATTCAACTGATTCTGAAATTGCGTTTCATGCTGCCAATGCCGGACTCGAGTGTGCACGGTACATTAGACGAGTTCATTCGGATGATTTTGAAAATGGAGATGATATTGATGTTGAGTGTTTTGGTGATGTTGCTACCGTGAGTGCAGAATCGAGCTTAGGTTTTTCAACCAGTGGTGTCGGGGCAAACGGTGCAGTTTATCGTTACCAGCATGATATTGAGTGGGGTACAGCACCAAGTGTGCGGTGCACCAGCATGGATATTATTGTAGTGGTGGCTACCTCAACGGTCATAATTGGTGGAAGTGGGGCAGCAACCCTTAAAGACCGAATAAACGGCTACGAGAGTGATGAAAAAGTTTGTGAAGCGGGTGAGCGGTGCACTATCATGTCCGTAGTAGGGTACAGTAGTGCCTGTGGGTCAATTTCAGATCCGGGTGTCCTACGGCGTGAAATTTTGCTAGAATTGTAGTCATGTCAGCCTCAAAAAGGGATACCGATAGACTCGTAAAACTACGAGCGCTTATAGCCCATCATCAACACCTCTACCACACCGTTGATGCTCCCGAAATCTCTGATGAAGCCTACGACTCCTTACTTCGCGAGCTAGAAGCTCTAGAGCTACGTATTGAGGGTAAAATTTCAACCGTGAGTAACGCGGTGGGCGGCAGTGTGAGTGAGGCGTTTTCAAAAATTACGCACACGAATCGACAGTGGTCTTTTGACAAAGCCTTTACCTTCTTAGAATTAGAAGACTGGATTGCTCGTGTCCATAAACAAATAGCAGCAGCGGATACGAAAGTGGGCGACGTGACCTATGTCGCAGAGCATAAGGTGGACGGACTAAAATTAATTGTGACCTATACAGACGGAGTACTCGTCCAGGCCGTCACTCGAGGAGACGGGGTAACCGGAGAAGATGTGACGCACACAGCGCGTACCATTAAGGATATTCCCCAAAAATTAAAAGCCCCGCTTGATATTGTTGCCGTAGGGGAGGTGTGGCTGGCGGCAACAGAATTTGAACGCATTAACGCAGAGCGTCAAAAAAATAATGAACCACTTTTTGCAAATCCGCGTAATGCAGCGGCTGGTTCACTGCGTCAACTTGATCCTGAAGTAGCCCGCAGTCGAAATTTGTCTCTCACCTCCTATGACATTGATTTTGTAGATGTTAAAAAAACTGGTCTCGCTGTGCCAACGAGTCAAATGGAGGAGTTGCAGCTGCTTAAAAAAATAGGTCTGACTGTCAATCCACACGCAAAATTGTGTCGTACACAGAAAGAATTAGAGGCATACTATGAACATTGGACCACAAAACGTCGCTCGTTACCTTATGGTATTGATGGGGTGGTGGTAAAAGTAAATGATATCAAAACCCAAGATGTATTAGGTTATACCGCCAAAGCACCGCGGTTTGGTATTGCCTTAAAATTCCCGGCGGAACAGGTGACCACGGTAGTTGAATCTATTGAGTTGCAGGTCGGACGTACCGGGGTTGTGACACCAGTCGCATACCTCACGCCCGTTTTAGTTGATGGCTCAACTGTTTCCCGGGCTACATTACACAATGAAGATCAAATCAAGCGACTCGATATTCGAGTGGGTGATACAGTGGTGCTGCAAAAAGCGGGGGACATTATCCCTGAAGTGGTTGAGGTAGTACGCGAACTGCGACCAAAAAATACAGTTGCCTATCGTTTTCCAAAAAAGGTGGCGTTGTGTGGTGGAGATGGATCAATTGAACGCATTCCAGGTGAAGCCGCCTACCGTTGCGTATCTCTCTCGTCAGATTTTCTTCACCTCAAACGCCTCCATTATTTTGTTTCGAAAGCCGGTCTTAACATTGACGGCGTTGGTCCCCGGATTATTGATCAGCTAATAGATGCTGATTTAATTACTGATGCGGCTGATTTATTTACCTTGACGGTAGCTGAGGTTGAGGCCCTGCCAGGCTTTAAGCAAAAAGCCGCTCAAAATGTTATTACCGCCATTGCTAATGCACGGGTGCAACCAATCGAACGATTTTTAACAGCGCTTGGTATCGATCAAGTTGGTGAAGAAACTGCGCGCATAATTACCCGGCAATTTCCAACGATGCCAGACTTGATGCGTGCCAGCACACATGACCTGGCGAAAATCCACGGTGTAGGAGAAGTGGTGGCAGCATCACTCGTTAACTGGCTGGCTGATGCACATAATAAAAAACTGGTAACCCGATTACAAAAATACATTACCCTTACTGCTCCGAAAATTTCTAACACCCCTTCAGTCTTTTCTGGCAAGACACTAGTGTTAACTGGCACACTGGCAACTATTACTCGTGATGAGGCCAAAGAGCTTATTCGGACAGCCGGCGGGAATGTCAGTAGTAGTGTCTCTAAAAAAACAGATTATGTGGTAGTGGGTGAACAAGCCGGTTCAAAAGCTGCTGATGCAAAGGCGCTCGGGGTCCCTATGTTGTCTGAAGAGGAGTTTCTGTCATATATCGCGGGACGGTAATTTTGTGGTATGATGCGCTCATTATGACTAAAGAAGAAATCCGTACGTTGGGGAGCCTGTCTCGAATCGCCTTGACTGAGCAAGAGGTAGAGGTTTTTAATCAAGAAATCGACTCAATTCTCGAGTACGTCAGTGCTGTTAAAAATATTGCCGGGTCGGCCCCAGACACCAAATCACTGGGTGCGCGCTTTAACGTATTGCGTACTGATGCGATTACCAATACCCCAGGGGAATACACAAAAGCCATGCTCGCGGGAATGCCAGCTACATCCGGCCAATTTTTAGCAGTGAAGAAAATTCTCAAACAAGACTAATTGTATGGACATCACACAACTTCGCGCACAGTTTATCGACGGCACGCTGACACCCTTCATGTATATGAAGCAGGTTTTTTCGTTGATTGAGGAAAAAGATTCAGACATCCATGCTTTTTTAGATACCTACAAAACTGAAGCCCTAGAGCAGGCAAAAGTAGCCACTCTACAATATGCATCGCTGGGGGCGGAGGCACCAGCACTCCTGGGAATCCCAGTGGCACTGAAGAATAATATTTTACTGAAGGGGAAAAAAGCGACCGCTGCTTCTAAAATCCTGGAAAATTATGTTGCGACCTATGATGCAACGATTGTGGCGCGACTCAAAGAAGCTGGTGCAATCATTATCGGAGCTACGAATATGGACGAGTTTGCGATGGGTGGGTCAACTGAAAACTCTGCGTTTGGTCCCACTAAAAATCCCCGTGACCTCAAGAGAGTGCCGGGAGGGTCTTCAGGTGGTTCGGCGGCAGCGGTGGCGATGGGTGCTGTTCCAGTGGCGATTGGAACGGATACTGGTGGATCGGTACGGCAGCCAGCAAGCTACTGCGGAGTGGTGGGTTTTAAACCAACCTATGGCGCAGTGTCACGCTATGGGCTAGTAGCAATGGGTTCATCCCTCGATCAGGCAGGTCCACTTACGCACACTGTTGCTGATGCGCAATTGGTACATGAAATTATGTCGGGTCTCGATCCGGCTGATGCCACCACCATTGCAACTGATACGTATCCCAGTGTACCAATCAAAGAACACTACACCTTTGGGGTACCGCGTTCATTTTTTGCTTCTGGCGTTGATGCTGAGGTCATGAGATTATTTGAAGCAAAAATCGCGACTCTGAAAGCTTCTGGACACACCGTGGTAGATATTGAATTACCGATGTTTGAAGCGGGACTCGCAGCCTACTATATTGTGATGCCGGCTGAAGTATCATCAAACCTGGCGCGTTTTGATGGCATTCGGTATGGGTTAAGTGCTCCGGGGGATAATCTGCTCGCAGTGTATGAAAATAGCCGAGCAGCTGGTTTTGGAGCTGAAGTTAAGCGCCGAATACTACTGGGTACCTACGTACTGTCTTCAGGCTACTATGATGCCTATTATGGTAAAGCAGAACTGGTGCGAGCCAAAATGCGCGACGAGCTGGCCGAAGTATTTAAAACGGTAGATTGTATTATGACCCCTACCGCACCAACTCCAGCGTTTGTTATCGGTGCCCAGAGTGATCCACTCTCGATGTACTCACAAGACATATTTACCGTTCCGGTAAACCTAACTGGCGTACCAGCACTCTCGGTACCAATGGGAACTGTGGAGGCTGACAGTGTAGAGCTTCCAGTTGGGGTACAATATATAGGTCCGGCTGGTGGGGATGCTCGTCTGTTTGATATTGGCAAGCGAACCTACGATGCAACATTATAATTCTATATGGAAGAAACTGTCATAGCTACCAATACCAAACAAGTTGTTGGTTTTGATCTCCTTACGCCACTCTTGCAGGCAATTTTTGGTAGTGACGGGGTGTTTGCTGGTCTAAGCCAGGATGGCGTCATCAGCTTTTTAAATGGCGCATGGTCATTTTATGTAATCTTGGCCTACGCGGTATCATTTATATTTTTAGTTTTGTATATCTATGCATCTATAGAAGGTGATAAGTATGGAGATATTGAGCATGATTTAATTCACGCACAAGAAGAAGCCTATGCCATGAAAATGTCGGGTGGTATCAAATCAGATAAGTTTGCCGAATTACAAGCACACCTGGATTCCGAAAACCCTAACGACTGGAAACTCGCTATTATTGAAGCCGATATTATTTTAGATGATACACTCAAACGGCAAGGGTACGCCGGACCAACCTTGGCAGATAGACTTAAAAGTATTTCACCAGAATCACTCCATTCAATTCGTGATGCCTGGGACGCACACATGATTCGAAATAAAATTGCTCACGCCGGAGCTGATTTTGTCCTGACACAAAAAATTGCACGCGAGACCATCATGCGGTATGAGCGGGTGTTTAAAGAGTTGGGTGTTGGTGAAGCGGGTGAAGGAGGGCATCATTAGAAGGTTGGTTGCGGAATCGGTCACGAATCACTAAGTATATTTTCACTACGTTCAAATCTACTAAGTGTTCTTGACCACACCTCGCGGTTTCTTTTCTGGGAGAAAAAGAAACATCGCTGCGGTTTTCGATTCCGGACGTACGTGCCACTAGGCACGTACTAACCCGCAACAAAATGAAAAAGCTCCAGCATTTGCTGGAGCTTTTTCATTCACTATAGCTTTCGCTACTCTATAAATAGATTTGGGGTCTGGACTATACCTTTATCTTTTTGCCTAAGCAAAGTCAGATACTTACCATCTAGTCTCTACACCTTCCTTCAATAATAAATTATTAAAGGCTTGGCTCGGTATTGCCATGTTCTCAATTTGCAAGCAAACGAAGGTTTCACCGAATTTGGCAAGGATTCCATTTCACATTTCTGTGGATGAGCCCTCTTGAGCCTCCCGAGGTACCTCTCCTCTAACCCGCTATGGGAGAACTTGAAAAGTATACACTGAATTTTGCTTTTGTCTATTTTCAATTGCTGGTGCTATACTAGAGACCTATGCAATGTGTAATTTTAGCTGCGGGGAAGGGAACTCGTTTGCGGCCATTAACAGATACTACACCAAAACCACTCGTAAAAGTGGCAGGGAAAGCACTCCTTGATCATATTGTGGAGTCGCTTCCGAGTTCGGTAGATGAATTAATTATCGTGCACGGGTATTTGGGAGAGCAAATTATCGCGTACTGTGGAGACGTATATATGGGGCGAAAGGTTACCTATGTACACCAGGAGGAGCAGAAAGGAACCGCCCCAGCGCTGTGGTTGTGTAAAGAATTTCTCAAAGGACGATTCATGTTTATGTTTGCAGATGATATTCATGGCGCAGACGACTTAGCACGCGCAGCTTCGTATAGTCGAGCATTACTGGCAATGCCCACCAAGACCCCTGAGAGGTTCGGCATTATTGTTCGAAACCCAGACGGTACACTATCAGAGATAATTGAGAAACCGGTACATGCTCCGTCCAATCTTGCTTCAACTGGTGCCATGGTTTTGGACACACATATTTTTGAATTCGAGCCAACTGTTGAAACTAATGGAGAATTTTTCCTGACTGATGTAATTGCACAGTATGCCCAGAAGTACCCGGTAGCAATTGTCGAAGAACAGCTCTGGATCCCAATAGGATATCCCGAAGATATCGATAAAGCGGAAGCACTTTTAGCTGCTCTGAAGTAGCTGACACCTAACTACAATAAATGGATAACCAGCATATGTTAATATAAACATATGTCTAAAAGTAGTGAAAAACTAAAGGCGCTAAACTTACGACGCCAGGGCGAAAGCATAAAGGATATAGCAAAAAAATTAAAGGTTTCTCCAAGCTCCGTAAGTTTGTGGTGTCAGGGTATTCTGCTAACAAAGAATCAATTAAGTAATCTACGCAGTAAGCAAATTGCTGCAGGACAAATTGGACGACAAAAAGGAGCTGACACTAATAGGAACAAGCGCCTGCAAGCAATATCAGACGCAGAAAAAGACGCTAATAGTGACATCGGTAAAATATCAAATAAAGACTTATTTTTTATAGGATTAGGTATTTATTGGGGAGAAGGGGTCAAATCTCGAACAGGGCAGGCGGCAATTGTAAATTCAGATTCAAGAATTATAAAAATATCTAAATTGTGGTTTTCAAAATGTCTATCTGTGCCAGATGCAGATTTTCGTCCTTACTTGTATATTGCACATTCTCATAAAGACCGAGAAACCGAGCTCATTAACTATTGGGCAACGGCTCTAAATCTACCAATTTCACAATTCAAATCCCCGATTTATATTCATCAAAAACCAAAGCAAAAGTATGAAAACCATGATTCTTACTATGGGGTACTTGCTTTGCGTGTTTTGAAGAGTACTAACCTAAAATATAAAATTTTAGCGATGCTAAATGTGTTAAATGAAAGGCTAGAATAATCTAAAACTTCTGGTATACTGTCGCGACTTACCCTTGTCGAGGTAGCTCAGCCGGTAGTAGCACCGCACTCATAACGCGGAGGTCGCGGGATCGAAGCCCGCCCTCGACACAACGCAGGATATTGCCCTTTTAAGTAAAAGTGTATATACTCTTGCCACCTATTACGAAGGTAATAGTAAGCCTTTGCGGGCGTAGCTCAGCTGGTTAGAGCGCTTCCCTGTCACGGAAGAGGCCGTGGGTTCGAATCCCATCGCTCGCGCAGTAAGGTAAAACAAAAAACCATAGTCTTTTCAGACTATGGTTTTTTGTTTTCGCAAGCAAACTTCTTTGCTTGCAGACCTTGCTGCGAATCGGAGACATGTCGCTTTGCGACAGTCGAGATGGGGTCGAGAACACTTAGTAGATTTGGAACGAAGTGAACAAATATACTTAGTGATTCGTGACCAAAAAAAGAGCTAAAGTTATCCGTGCCAGAATGTCTCCACCTTCAAACTTTTAACCCCATCTGCTACACTAGCATCATGAAATCACCCCTAACGATCTACTGGTCCCGCCGCGACCTCCGCCTCGCCGACAACCCTGCCTTACTCGCTGCTTCCAAGCACGCTATTTCCAATAACTCAGCCTTCCTGCCACTGTTTATCCTAGAGGACTACATGACGGCCGGTGATCCCACCTTCCAATTTGGCTATCCTTCACGCTGGTTCCTGTCACAAACTCTCCCACAATTTTCCTCACAGTTTGAACAGTTTGCGATTGTGACCGGGAAAGGTGCGCAATATCTAATAGACCTCAGTAAAAAATATGAACTAACCGTCTATGTAAATGACGATGTCTATATCGATTTCTATAAACAAATTACTAAGTTGCAAAACGCTGGAGTAAATATCACCGTCCTCGAAGATGCTCTCTCTGTACCAAAAGAAACACGTTCTGGTGAAGGTAATTTATATAGTGTATTCACCCCGTTTAAGAAAAATGTCTGGGCACGATTTATCGCTTATAAACCACAAGCCACTTTCTCATCACCTTCAGAACTAACCTATCTCGCAGAAAATGAATTGAAACAATTTCCTAACTTGCTTGAGAATACATCAGTCGCTACAGAAGAAGTTTTTAGCAAAAAGCGATTACTCAACATTAACGGACAGACACTCGATCTCACTGAACTCATCCCAGAACAAAAGATTACCGGTTGGTACACCACCGAAGCCGAAGCCCTGAAACGCTTTTCTGATTACCTTACGTCTGGTGACCTCGATGCTTATAAGAAAAATCGTGATTCATTAGAACTAGATGCTGCCAATACTGACGAGGCTCGTATTGCCTATACTGGGAAAACATCCAAGATGAGTTTGGCGCTCGCCTGGGGACTGGTATCTGCACGCACACTCATGCAGATGATGCAGAAACACTTTGACGAATCGTTTGATAACCCGTTCTCAACCCGGGTAAGCGAAGGCGCCCTAACGTATATTTCTGAGCTTATTTGGCGGGAGTTTTATCGCTACCAGTTATTCCACCGACCAGATTTGATGGACACTGAATTTCAAAAGAAGTTTCAAGGGACAATACAGTGGGTAAATACAGAAATGGCCCAGGCTCGTTTTGTTGCGTGGGTTAAAGGCGAAACTGGGTACCCAATTGTGGACGCCGCCATGAAGCAATTGGCAGAAACTGGCTGGATGCACAATCGTTCGCGCATGATAGTAGCGAGTATCTTAACCAAAAACTTTGGCGTTGATTGGCGTTGGGGACAGGAATATTTCCGGGCGGTCCTCATTGACTTGGATGAGGCGTCAAATAGTGGTGGCTGGCAGTGGGGAGCGTCAGTTGGGGCTGACCCTAAACCAATTCGCATTTTTAACGCTGAACTACAAGCAAAAAATTACGACGCCTCAGGAGCGTACCAAGATAGGTGGTTACGAAGTGATGGCGCGTTTAGTCTGACTGCGCCGAGTGTTCCCATTATCGAACATAAGCAGGCTCGCGAAGAAGCCCTTAAGAGATACGGCCTTGGAGGTGAGGGGGCCCGCGATTACTAAATCGCGTGATAAAATAATGTCATTACTATAACTATATTTGTATGTCGGCATTATCTAAACATCACTGGTACATTATCGGATTTTCAGCTCTCTATTTAATTGCCGGCGGTATCTATTTTTTACGTGACCTCAATAATGAATTTGTTATCTATGTAGCAGTGATTGTCGCCATCTTTGCTGGAGTGTTTGCGACATTACGCGCAACGCAATTTCCCATCTGGATGCTGTGGCTCCTTTCGATTTGGGGATTAACGCATGTGGCGGGTGGTGCAGTACAAATTGGAGACCATGTATTATTTGCTCACCGCATCTATCCCTTCTTGGATTATGGTGGAGATTTTTACATTCTCAAATACGACCAAGTAGTCCATGCGTACTTGTATGGATTGGTGGCTCTGATGGCCCATCATACACTTAGGGTCCCACTGAAAGTCACCGGACATGTATTCTTGGTTGGTCTTGCTGCCGCAATGATTTCATTAGGAATCAGTGGTCTCAATGAAATTATGGAATTTTTGATTGCCGTCACGCTTGAAGAAAACGGCGTTGGTGGCTATGAAAATGCCATGCTTGATTTAATTTTCAACTTCAGCGGAGCGGTGCTTGCGCTAGGCATTTTGTTTGTAGTACGAAGGTTACATAAATAATATGTCTGAAAAACCACCTACACATTTTGATTCATCTGAGGATGCTTCCGTTGAAGAATTGCAATCTTTAGTTGACCAAGGGTTAATTGATAACGCAGTGAGGATTGCTGCGATTAAATTGGGGCAACTCGAGACTGTGGTTGCTGATGTGCAGAAAATTATACAAAGTGATGAGGGTGAAATAGCAAAAGGGAATTGGCAAGTAGCAAAGGTAGATATACTCAGACAAATAGATGAATTAAAGGACTTTTTAAAGCAGAATAATAAGTGATTTTGCGATATAGATTTAGTTTGCTACTATGTTCGTGCTTCGAAACCTGTGTGCTGCAGGAGTTAGAAGTCAAAGGGTGTCCGCGGCAAACTATAGGCACCCTTTGATTTAAGCCATCATAGCTCAGTTGGTAGAGCATCGCCATGGTAAGTCGCAATGACTTTGCCCTTTGGATAAGAAATTTTCCATCGAATCCCGAATAACGGTTAAAGACCAAAGTATGGTTAAGACCGTGGCACCACCTACGTGGGGCCCGAACGACTGACAAGGGGCACTTCACTGTGAATGCAGTATGTGTGATATACAGTCTAGTCCTCAGATATTACTTTTTTATAAACTGAGGTGTAAGCGAAGGCGAAGGTCAACAGTTCGATTCTGTTTGATGGCTCAAAAATAAAAAACCCGTTTAGGGTTTTTTATTTGCCATCAAAGAAAGCTTCCTGCGCAGCTTTCGTACAGAATCGAAAGTCGGAAACATGTCGCCTTGCGACAGTTGAGACGTGGTCAAGAACACTTAGTAGGTTATGAGCCGAAGGCAAATAACCTACTTAGTGATTCGTGACCGATTCTGTTTGATGGCTCCATGAAAAACCCTTAATGGGTGAGAAATGGGATTGGACCCATTTCGCAAGACTCATTGAGATATTGTATGACTGCAAGGAAATAAAATATCCAATGAGGGGACAGAATCTGTAGAATTCAAGAACACTTGGTAGAATCTGCACATAGTGCAAGACTATACCTAGTGATTCGTGACCGATTCTGTTTGATGGCTCAAATACGTTTAATTAAAATATTTCTGTAACTTTATATGTAAATTAAGAGTTATTATTAGTGCAGATTGCCTAGGGAGAATCGCACCATGAGTTCTTCGTACCGTTTGGTAACTAATAAAAAGCGTGAGTATCGTTGCGTTGATGTTTGTAATTGGATACAAACAACCCTGTTTGACATAGGTGAGTTACCAATTCAAGCTTTTATTACTCAGTACACGAGTTTGATGAAAAATGTATGTCCAGAATTTGGCGGCATTACGTTATCTGAACTCATCAAGTTAGCCAGAAGGCCACATGAGTTGTTGCTGTGTTGTTTTGAGCGAGATCAACTAGCAGCCTCAGTTCAGGCTTCATTAACGTTTCCAGCTGGTCAAGCTGTCGTGAGTGTCCGTAATCTGGTTATTGAATCGTGTGGCCGCGAGCTCGGACTTGGATCGTTAGTGGTTGAAATGCTGGAGGAGGCCTGTAATGAAAAATGGGAAGAGTATCGGAAACTTTCCTTTACTGCAACAGATACCTCAGGTCGTAATGATGATAGTCAGTTTACGGACATTGGATATAAGGTACATCCGGCGGTGCAATATGTCCGTCGTTAAGTCAAAAAGTGAAGCGGGTGGCAAAAATTCTGCCCACCCGCTTTTTTTGGTATACTACGCGTGAAATGTCAGAAACTAATTCCCGCATTACCGAAATTGAAACTGCCATGTTGGCAGCTGACTTTTGGCAAAACCCGGCAAAGGCGCAGGCTATGATAAAGGAACTCCAAGAACTAAAAGATTCTGCCGAGGGTAAAGGAAAATATGATCGTAATAACGCCATTATGACCATTGTGGCCGGTGCGGGTGGTGATGATGCGGAGGACTTCGCTCGCATGTTGCGCGATATGTATCAAAAATACGCTATCAGTCGAGGCTGGGGGGTGCTTGAAGTAGACAGTAACCAAAATGACAATGGCGGGTACCGCAACCTCACCCTCGAGATTCAAGGTAAAAATGCGTATGGCACATTGCGGGTTGAGTCAGGGGTGCATCGATTGGTACGTATTTCACCGTTTAATAGTAATGGTAAACGGCAAACCTCATTTGTATTAATTGAAGTATCTCCCCAAATTGATGATCTTTCTGCGGTAGCCATTCCTGATACCGATATCGAGGTCTCATTTGCGCGTTCTGGTGGTGCTGGCGGGCAAAACGTAAATAAACGTGAGACGGCAGTACGGATGACGCATATTCCGACTAATATCTCGGTCCATGTTTCTACTGAGCGTTCTCAGCAACAAAATCGTGAATTGGCACTGAAATTACTGGCCGGGAAATTATATGCGTTTGAAGAAGCGCAACGGGCTCGAGAGCTCGCCGGTCTCTCCATTGAAAAAACGGTAAAAATTGAGTGGGGGAGTCAGATACGTTCATATGTTTTACACCCCTATCAATTAGTGAAAGATCATCGTACAAATGTTGAAATACGTAACATCTCACCGATTCTTGATGGTGATATACAGGTCTTCCTAGACGCACACCCACTAGTAGCGTAAAATAGGGTATCTATGATTTACTTTGACAATGTTTCCAAGCTCTACAACGGAGGACGCTCGGCTGCAATTGAAGAAGTGACATTCCAGATTGATCCCAAAGAGTTTGTCTCAATTGTGGGACATTCAGGAGCAGGGAAATCTACACTTCTCAAAATGATTATTGCCGAAGACATCCCGACTCACGGACAAGTTTTTTTTGAATCACTCGACATCCATAAAATCCCTCGCACCCGTTTACCACAGTACCGTCGCAAAATTGGAACTGTGTTTCAAGACTTTAAATTACTCCCTCACAAAACGGCGTATGAAAATATTGCCTTTGCGATGGAAGCTAATGGTCGTAGTGACGAAGAGATTGCAGAAAACGTTCCGCAAGCTCTTGCTCTCGTTGACCTTTCAGATAAAGCTTGGAATTTCCCGAATGAACTTTCGGGGGGTGAAAAGCAACGGGTGGCGATTGCACGAGCGATTGTAAATCAGCCTGATATTATCGTAGCTGATGAGCCAACCGGAAATCTTGATCCGATTGCTACGTACGAAGTAGTACAAATTTTACGAAAAATTAATGACCTGGGAACAACAGTAGTCATGACCACTCACAATAAAGGAGTAATTGATGAATTGGGCAAACGCGTCATCACGATGGATGGAGGACGAATTGTTCGTGATGACCAAACAGGTAAATACGTTCTTTAATTATATTTGGTATGGTAACTAGTCTTCGGAGAATTTTTAAAGCAGGGTTTGTAGGGTTTTGGCGCAATGCCTATGTATCCCTCGCCTCAATATTCGTCATTACGGTGGCGCTCTTTGTGATTGGTTCTACTATGCTGATTGATCAGTTGCTCGGGGCATCACTCGCACAGTTGCAAGCTAAAGTAGACATTAACGTATATTTCGTAACGACTGCCCCACAAGAAGAAATTGATGCGTTAATTAATTCGGTTAAGGCATTGCCAGACGTTGAGCAAGTAACCTACACCTCCCGTGATGAAGCCCTCGCCGAATACCGAGCTAAAAATCAAAACGATAGCGTGGCGATGCAGGCACTCGATGAGTTGCGTGAAAACCCGCTCGGTGCCACAATTGCAGTTTTAGCCAAGGAGACATCCCAGTACGAGAGTATAAACCGCTATCTTGAAGAGTTAAAAAGTCCAATTATTGATGAGATTAACTACACCAAAAACAAAGAATCAATCGGGAAACTTGCTTCAATTATTGATGCGGTAGAACAGGCCAGTTTTGTAGCGTTGATGGTCCTTATCATGGCTTCTGTCTTGATTACCTTTAACACCATCCGTCTGGCTATCTTTACGGCGAAAGAAGAAATTTCTATCATGCGTTTGGTAGGAGCAAGTAACATGTACATTCGTGGTCCGTTTATGTTGCAAGGTGTGATGTATGGAATAATCTCTGGCGTATTAGCGCTCCTCATTTTGTACCCAATTGTTTTGTGGCTTGGTCCAAAAACTGCTCAATTTTTTGAAATAAACATTTTTGATTACTTTGTAAATAACTTCGCTTATATATTCTTGGTCTTGATTGGAATCGGTGTCACACTTGGTCTCGTATCGAGTGTGCTCGCCATTACCCGCTATCTCCGCGTATAAGTTGTATGAAGAAAGTCACCAAAACTGTAAAGAAAAATAGTGCACCTAAAAAAACAAAACAGTCTAAATTCATCTTCGTTGTCGGTGGTGTGATGAGTGGTGTTGGTAAAGGTATTACCTCATCGTCCATCGCTCTTATTCTCCAGGCTCGCGGACTCAAAGTCACCGCGCTCAAGGTTGATCCATACATAAACGTCGACGCTGGCACCATGAACCCCACTGAACATGGGGAATGTTTTGTGTTACATGACGGACTCGAAACTGATCAAGACATGGGAAACTACGAACGATTCCTCAATGTTGATTTACCGAGTGTAAACTACATGACAACCGGTAGTGTCTACCAATCAGTCATTCGTAAAGAACGAAATCTTGAATACCAAGGCAAGACTGTAGAGGTAGTGCCCGATATTCCACTCGAAGTTATTTCTCGTATAAAAACAGCTGCAAAGCTCGCTGATGCCGATGTAACGTTAGTTGAGGTAGGCGGAACAGTGGGGGAATACCAAAATGTGTTGTTCCTCGAAGCGGTCCGTATGATGAAGGGAGAGATGCCTGAAAACGTAGCGGTTGTAATGGTGAGTTATCTACCAGTGCCCGGAAGCATTGGTGAAATGAAAACCAAACCCACCCAAACCGCCGTGCGCACCTTAAATAATGCGGGGGTGTTTGCCGACGTCATTATTGCCCGTAGTCCGGTAGGGGTAGATCTAAAGCGCAAGGAAAAAATTTCACGTTTTTGTAACGTAAAAATGGAGAATGTTATTTCTGCCCCCGATGTTGCCAGTATTTACGATATTCCGCTTAATTTCGAAAAAGATAATCTCTCAAATCGGTTATGTGAATTACTTAATCTCAAGTACTCAAAAACGTCAGATTTGCGCGGCTGGAAACAATTTGTCGCCCATAGTAAAAACGGACGTGATACGGTCAAAATTGCTGTGGTGGGGAAATACCTCACCTCAGGAGACTTTGTGTTATCTGACGTGTACATCTCTGTGATTGAAGCCATTAAGTATTCAACCTATAAACTAGGTTTGAAACCAGTTATTGAATACCGGTCGTCACTGGAATTCGAAGATGGCAAAAAGCTTTCCGAGCTTAAAAAATATGATGGTGTGCTGGTGCCGGGAGGATTCGGGAAAACAGGTATTGAAGGGAAATTAAAAGTAATCGAGTACGTGCGTAAAAATAAAATTCCATATTTTGGTATTTGTTATGGTATGCAATTAGCCGTCCTGGAGTATGCGCGAAATGTTCTCAAGCTTAAAGACGCCAGTACTGAAGAAATAAACCCTAAAGCCACAGACCTGGTCGTTGGTATTATGCCCGAACAGCGTGAAAAAATAGCTAAATCAGATATGGGTGGCACGATGCGTTTAGGAGCATATGTTGCCAAACTAAAACCAAAATCACAGGCAGCCCTGGCGTACAAAGCTACCGAAATCACCGAACGACACCGTCACCGCTACGAAATTAACCCCGAGTATATTGCAAGCTTGGAAAAAGCCGGCATGGTATTCTCAGGCACTTCACCTGATGGACGCTTGATGGAGATAGTAGAACTTCCAAAATTAGACCACCCATTCTTTATAGGAACACAGTTCCATCCAGAACTCATAGCCCGCCCGTTGCGACCTCACCCTCTATTCACCGCCTTTGTAAAGTCTGCCTACGAATCAAAAGCTTAAAATCATGTCACTAACTTTGTCGCTGGTTCAAATAATTTATCTCACCGTGAGAAAGTCTTAAAGACTTTCGCAAGAGGTTGACAGCTATTTTAAAAAAATAGCGACAACCTGAACGGGTTTTGTAAAAACTGAAATATACGGCTCGCCAAATTATTTTCCCGCTTCGCGTTATTAACGCAATTTTAAGCTTTTGATAAAACAGTGAGGTGTATACTTACTAATAAACTTTAATTTTAATCCAACAATATGCATCAAGGAAACTGGACCTGTAGTAAGTGTGGGGGAGCCATCACACAATTACCCTTTGAACCTCGCAGTGAGAGCGGTCTCACGTGTAGTGCCTGTTTCGCCAAAAGTCGAAATGCAGCCTCAGCTGAAGGCGTTCAATCATCTGACACTCCAACTGGCGAAAAACCAAAAGTAGCAGGAAACTGGACCTGTAGTGGCTGTGGAGTCGCCATAACGAGCCTCCCATTCACCCCACGCGACACCAGTAACCTCAAATGTTTAGATTGTTTCAAAAAGAGTAAAGCCTAACTGAAGCGAACCTAGATATGTGGGTATGAACATAGTATACTATGTTCGATGCTTGGTAAATTTTTAGAAAAAGAAAAGGCTATTGCCTTACGTAAGCAAGGTAAAAGTTACAGTGAAATCTTGGAGAAGGTACCAGTGTCAAAATCCACATTGTCACTTTGGTTACGTGATGTTGATTTAACTAAAAAGCAAAACCAGGCTTTTTCTGTTAAAAAGAAACTGGCACAACTACGTGGAGGGGCTGCAAGAAAGGCTGATAGAATTAAACGCACTGCAGTTATAGCTGAACAAGCACAAACTATAGTTGGTAAATTAAGTGCCAGAGAAAGACTGCTTATAGGAGTTGCTTTATACTGGGCCGAAGGTTCAAAAGAAAAGCCGTATCGACCATCATCCCGTCTAGATTTTGCTAATTCTGATCCCATGATGATTCGCTTTTATGTAGATTGGTTGCGCAATACGCTAGATGTAGCTGATGAGGATATACAATTAATGCTACATATTCATGAAAACCGCTTATCTGAGCTTGTAGACTTTACAAAATTTTGGCTTAAAACTACTAGCTTAACATCTACTAATTTAGTTAAACCGGTGATAAAAAAGCATATCCCTAAGACAAAGCGACACAATACTGCTGACACGTATCATGGTCTGGTTGCAATTCGGGTGCGACGTAGTACTATATTGAATCGGCGGGTACAGGGATGTATCAATGCCATAGCAAATTCATAACAATTTGCCCGATCGTCTAATGGTAGGACTCCAGGTTTTGGTCCTGGCTATCGAGGTTCGAGTCCTTGTCGGGCAGCATAGTAGTCAAATCACCATTTTTAGGTGCATTTGCGATGATATGGAAAGGAGTTTTGAAGTTAGTTTCCAACACTTTTTTGTCTTTGATATAGAAGTTCCAAAGTAGAGAATTTACGATGTTTCTTTTTTTGTCTGGATTTCCTGTTTCAAATTCAGAAATGGCTCTATTACTATTTAGAAACACTTCTTTGGTGAGTTCCAAAGTGCTCAATCCAGTGTGAGCATTTGCAGTATAATTTTTCAGTTTAGTTTCCAAAGCCGTTTTTTCTGTGCCAAGCTTTTGGGCTTCCTCGGTATATAAATCATTATCAATTAGCCCAGAAGTGTATGATTGGAGTAATTTTCGCTCCCGTTGCTTCATTTGGTGTAATTGGAGATTCAGACTATCAATAGTAGTTTGCTCGTTATAAGTGCCATTTTCGTAACGTTCACGGGCCGCCTGATACATGATTTCGATTAGTTCTTCATCAAAGCGAAGTTTAGTAATTTCAGCACTAAATAGCTCAGTCACTTTTTTATCATCGAGATAGGATAAATGTTGAGAACAAATACCTTTGCCGTTGGTGCAATAGTAATACTGGTATTTACCTTTTTTAATCGTTGCTGTTAGGAGACAGCCACATTCAGCACATTTCATTAAGCCTCGGTAGGTGAAGGGGAGTTTCTGGGGTCGTTGTTTGGTTACAGTGACACCGTTCTTAATTTCCTGCACTTGATCAAAAAGTGACTTTGTAATGATTGGTTTATGAACGCCAGGGTATTCAGTACCTTGTGATTCCATTGTGCCGTAGTAGAACTTTTTGTTTAACAAACGTTCAACGAGACTTTTTTGCATAGTAAGTTCTTTGGCAATTTGCGAGTAACTATATTCACCCGTTGCGTACAGTTCAAAAGCCCGTTTAACTTTATACGCCTGTGATTTTACAATCACCAACGTTTTGGTATTTTTGTCATTTTTATATCCGTATGGGGCACGGTTAATCCATTCACCTCGGCGAAGTTTTTCACGGTTACCACGTTTAACATTTGCAGACAGTTCACGGATGTATTGATTTGCCATTAGTTGTTCGATACCAAAAATAAGCACGTTGTCATTGGAGTGATACGTTCTATCAAAGGTGATTATTCGTTCGAGGGTGCCTTGTTGAAGTAGTGTTTGAAGAATGGCTGAATCAGTTGGGTTGCGGGATAGACGGTCTGATTTCCAACACAAAATCACATTAGCTTCACCGGAACTAATACGTTTTATCATCTCATTGAACAGAGGGCGTCCAAATGTTTTGGCTGATTTAGATTCCAAATAGGTGTCTATGATTTCAATGTTTTCTCTACTAGCAACAGCTTTTAGTTCAAACGCTTGAGCGTCCAGAGACATTACTTGTTTATCTTCCGTGTCGGTTGATTTACGGCAATATAGTATCGCTTTCATGTTTTTTCTTAGGTGGTTTTATGCTTCCGAGGGTAATGTAATAAAACGCTCGGCGTAGACTTTCAAAACAAAATAGTGCAATTACGATGCTTAAAAAAGTAAATAAGACTAAAGTTGCCCAACTACCAACAGTTTCGTAACTCTCTTCATATTGGATTGATTTACGGGTAAGCAATCTCCATGTTTCAACTTTTTTAGCATTCTCGTTTACTTGTTCCCAGCCTAATTCACTTAGGGGCGTATATTTTTCAGATTGGGTAGGTAAATCACAAAACTCAGCGATATCTGCAGGGTCTAAACTTTTGTACCTTAGGTTATCAGATACGTTCCCAACGCTTACCATGAAATCTATGTACGTTGCTGATTTGAAGTTTCCACCCAGACAGCGAACTTTAGATGCAACAAAATCAAGTTTTGTATATGGTCTCATCTCGTCGTATTGAATCAGTACGAGAGCTCCAATTACAATCAACAGTGAAACTAAATAAACTACTTTTAGCAACCGATACCACCACAGTTCATTCAGTTCAGATATTGTTTTCATGTTTAACGTATAGTTTTTTAGTTATCTTGCCAACGAAGGGACTTTCATTCTCCCATTCGTTAATTGGTATCTCTGTAGCATATTCTTCTGCTAGGATTTCCGCAAGGTCATCTCTGATAATAGTTTCTTTAGGAATACCCCTTGTATACCGTAGCATCCGCATGGCATTGAACATTACTTCTTTGGCTCCTTTGGTAATGTATTTGGTGATATAAAATGCCAGTTTTCCAGACCCATCAGTTTGTCGGACATCAACATAACCGACCATCCATAATTTGGCGATTTCTCTAGTTTTCCTCTCGGTGCCGTGAGAAACAATCCGTCTACCAACGCGCGTATCTCCAAGATGCATTGGCACGCCAAAGAGAAGCCCATGAAAGTGGATTCGTCCGCGAGGAGAGAGTTCTGGTATGAATATTGATTCTGCCAGAGGGTACTTACCACGCATCCGCACTTGGAAACGGCGAAGGGCGTCGTTTGCATGGGATGCGTCAGAGGCATCTCCTCCAAATGTGAGGGTGACAAGAAGCGGACGTCCAAGCTCTTTAATAGCAGAAGACACCCTCCGCAAACATGTTTGTCTCGTTCGGTTAATATTATCGGGACGCCTTGCCCCAATCGGGCGATTCTTGTCTCGGGTACGGTGTATGCGTATTTTCGGTGGATTTGGTTTCCGTTGATAGCGTGTAATTTCTGTGAAGTGTCCATAAGATTTATAGATTAAGTGCATGAGTAATGTGTTTGTTACAACTATGAGTAATTATCAAGTCAGGCCTCCCTGCGGTCGGCCGTGGGCCTAGCGGGCTCCACGGCCCTCCCTTGCATGAACGCATCTTGTGCTTTAGCTAATTGCATTAGATCCGTCTGTGCTTGCTCATGAGAAATAACCAGCGCATGTTTGCGTTCCATGTATGTAATGTATTTCTCGATGAGAAGGGGACTGAATTGCATGGTTTAACAATGGCTAGCAACACTTGCATGGCTTGCAGACACGAAAAAACCACCCAAGAAGGGTGGTGAAAATAAAAAAGCCCCAGAAGGGTTGTTTTTAAAAATTATTTAATTGTGTAGCAAGCTGGTTAAGCAGTTATCTTTTTTTTTTCGAAGATAGCTTTGAACAAGTGTTTTATACATGCCATTGCAAGTATTGCTACCAACTTCTAGAGGAAAAAGTTGCTTTACATGTCCAAAAATTTGTATTTGAACTATTTCACCCAGACATCCCGCACCCACATATCGCTCTTCGAGACGATATGTGGGACCCGTACTGCGGGAGCGACGACATGCCTGGGTGAAACAATCAACAATTAGGTTTAAGATAAAAATTCGTTATATAATATTTTATGTCAATCAAATATAAAATTTTAAGACCTCCTCTGGCGCCCCGGTTCCACTTACCTTCTAAAGAAGAATTATTCAGAGTTAGTTCAAACGATCACGTAAAGTTAATGTTTCAGGTTGACGACGACATTGTTGAAAAAATGTGGGTTCTTTTAAAACAATGTGGTGATGATTCAGAGTGGACAGGGGAGCTTGATAATGAGCCTATTGGTGAAAAAAACTCAAAAGTATTAAAAGCCGGGAAAGAAATTAAATTTCATCCCTATGACATTGTTGATATTGCTCCACAGGGAAGTTTTGAGCAAGATGCACTCCGGGATGAAATTTATGCTGGAGTTAAAGCTGCTTTGTCAGAAAACAAGACCAGATGGTGGGAAAATACACCTGTCCAAATTTTAATGGTAGTAAGTGCAATATTTGGTATATATGGTGCAATGTTATTGATATTTTAAAAACAAAAACTCCGACACAATGCCGGAGGAACCAAAGTCTTCTATGGTCAGAGTTTAAGGGCGGGCTCGCATGTTAATCGGTTCTTCATTCCACGTCTGGTTGTATATCAATTTGTACAACTCAAATTGAACAAGTCTGGAAATCACCGCGGTTCATCACTACTTTTGCCAATCTCCCAGCAAGTAAGGTCACCCCTACACTAACGCAGTCATCAAGTTAATTGATTTTACTTCGGGACTGTTCTACTGAATCAGCCTGCTTTTAACATTATAACATATTTAAAACACAGTTATTGTTCCAACTTCGTTCCAAAAAGCCATTTTATGCTAAAGTTATTGTTATGAAAAAGACTACAATAGTACTAAGTACATTATTGATTTTGATTTTAGTTTGGTTTTTTACCAGAGAAATACAAGCAGATTTGCCATACAAATTATCTGGGGCTGAAGTGCTTAAAGTGAAAAATGAATGTGAGGTTCTAGCAAGAGGTAAGATTAATGAATGGAGAGAATTCGCCCCTTTTGTTGAATATAGTAGAAGTGGCTTTTCTGAACTGGGGGGATATTGTTATTTAGAGTATTATAAAAATTTTGATGACCAGAAATACATTGAACTTTATAATGCAACAGATGATAGAATGATTATAGTTAGGAGGTGGCCTGAAGATATTGGTTCGTATGATACAGGGTTTAACTGGTTTGTGAACGGAAAGAGAAAATATTACCAAAATACCTTTTAGATTATTGAAATAGCAAATAATTAATTGGTTAACAAAGTTCCAACATCGTCCCACACAGCCAGCACGAGAGTTAAACCGCCTTTAGGCGGTTTTCTCGTGCTGCCTGAAGCAAGGTGTGGGACACCTTGCGCCAGGGACTCGAAGCCTGTAAGGACCGAGTCCCTGTCAGTCCGTACAAAATGCCAAAAGAGGGATGGCTTTTTGTAGGGGAGAATGAACCATGACAACGAATTAGTCATGCTACCATCAATTCAAATGAATTCTTCCAGCATTACCTTACCCACGAACATTGATGAAGTTATTGCTCATTTGGATGCTATCGTATCAACATGTGAAGCGACTGGTTGTCGGATGGGTTATTTCCCAGCGATGTACAACCGGGTCACGAGGCAGGTTAAGCAACGCATCCTCGAGGGTTCATTTGAAGATAATGAGCGTATGGAACGGTTCGATGTTATTTTTGCTAACCGTTACTTGGTTGCGTACTACGCATACGCCCAGCATAAACCATGCTCTGAATCATGGAAAATAACGTTCGAAGCGTCAAAAAAATGGAGCCCGATGGTGATTCAACATTTGATTGCCAGTATGAATGCCCACATTTGTTTAGATCTCGGCATATCTGCAGCTGAAACCGAAACTGAAAACTTAGCCTCACTTAAAAATGACTTTGATCAGGTTAACGATATATTGGATTCCCTGATTGAAGAAGTCGAAGCAGAACTACGAGAAATATTCCATCCACTGACTACGTTCGATAAAATAACGGGGAACTCATACTGGCCAATCGCTCATTTGGGTATCGTTAAATCCCGTACTGATGCCTGGCATCTAGCTGAAGCCTATGCACAACTACAAACAGAAAAAGAACGACAAACATTTATCGAACTACGTGATCATCATGTGGCGGTGATTGGAAAAAGAATTCTGCAACCGCCTAAATTAATAAAACTGCTTATTGGAAAGTTTCGTAATTTTGAAAAGGGTACCGTCACCGATAAAGTGCGTATTATGAATCGGAAACTAGTACGCAATTAACGTTGGTTATATATAAAAACAACCGCCCCGGCGGTTGTTTTTATATATCAGCGGAGTCTTGGTCTACTTCACACTCTTCCAGTACATCTGCTCCTTAAGGAGAATCATCACTTCCTGCAAGAGATCCATTATTGTGGTACCGATCTGGTTAATTCGGTCAGTTTTGTTGAACTCAGTAATTTCACCCACCACTTCTTTGTCCTTAATCATCTCTTCAATTTTAGGGAGTAAGTCACTGTTCATATCAAGTCGCTGACTCACTTGGTATTTACCAGCGGCATCACGAGTAGCGATATAGACACTCTCAACGTTATTACCTTTTGGTCCGCTGTTACAGAGGTACCCCCAGGTAGCATCTTTACGGTGATAAGCCATAACCTTACTTTCTACATACCCTTGGTACACAGTTGTGACAGTGAGGGCTTCGGCAGTGTAATCGGTTGCTTGGATGGTAGAATCTGTTTTGGCAATAAAAATGACAGTGTCATCGTTTCCAACGCTACTTTCAATATACATATCAGTTGGGATGCAACTGAGAGCTTGGGCAGGATGATGTGTCAGACTAAACACGGCAACCACTACTAACGGAATAAAATATAAAGCTTTTTTCATAGAAATATATAATGATAATTAATTTTGATTCTATATAGACGACTAAAGTGGATCCCTCTTACAGTGAATATAGTATGACTCTAAGCTTCAAAGACATAGGGTAACTTTTTAAAAGGGGTTTGAGTAATAATGTATATATGAAAAATACTATTATAAAAACTATGGGCGGAGCAGCGATAGCACTTATTATTCCGTTGCTGGGAAATCAGTTTGTGGAAGGGTGGAATTGGTCTTGGCATGATTTTATCTTTGCCTGGGTGTTTTGGGTTGTGATGGCGCTATCTATTATTTTTATGGTCAGGAAATTTTCCCGTTATAAATTATTGGTTGGGACAGTAGTTTTCTTTGGTTTTGCGGCTATCTGGGCGATGCTGGCCACAGGCTAATGTTAGGGGTGCATACGTGGTATTATCAAGCTAGTGACCACAGAAACCAAAAAAAGTTTTACCCTCTTTGCTGTAGTGCTGCCGGTTGTGCTGGCAGGAGTCTTTGTTGTCTATGCATTAAACACTAGTAAAGTTACCTATGTGAGTGAAGAAGTTGCTGGTAAAAAAGATGCTACCACCGCCACTAAAAATAATGAATCAGAAGCAGTGCCGACAACACCATCTTGGCCGTTACCGCTTGATACTGCTGAGTATGATAAACGCCTGCTGGCGCTCGTGAACTATCAACCTCCCAAACCAGTAGCTGCTTCAAGTTCAGCCACTACTTCGCTAGCGGAAAAGCCTGTGTTGCCACTCTATAGTAGTACCAGTAACGTGACGATTCCGGGGAAAAAGTGGCCACCGGAAGCAGTGTATCCAAACGGGGGAGCCATCTTGCCGTTTAAACGGATTTTGTCGTACTATGGAAACTTTTTCTCACGGCACATGGGTATTTTGGGTGAGTACGAGCCGGATGAAGTCCTGCGCCGCCTTAATGAGACCAAGGCGTTATGGGAAGCGGCTGATCCTAATACTCCTATTCAGCTCGCTATTGAATACATCGCGATGGTAGCCCAGGCTGAAGCTGGTCGCGATGGTATGTACCGGGCCATGATGCCGGCTGCGGAAATTGAGAAAGCCTATAACCTGGCCAAAAAGGCCGACGCGATTTTGATACTTGATATGCAAATTGGGCTTAGTCCGATTGAAGTTGAGTTGCCTAAATTCAAAACCTACCTGGAGCGTCCCGAAGTCCATCTGGCACTCGATCCAGAGTTTTCAATGAAAACCGGTGACCGTCCGGGAACGGTAATCGGTACACATAGTGCCGCTGACATTAATTACGTCATTAACTACATGTCGGAAATTGTGCGGGCAAATAAATTGCCACCTAAAGTACTATTAGTGCACCGGTTTACCCAAAATATGGTTACAAATTCAGCTGATATTACTCCCACTCCTGAGGTGCAGGTAATTGTGGTAATGGATGGTTGGGGTTCAAAAGATTTAAAACGTGGCACGTATAGTCAAATCATTGTGCCTGAGCCGGTACAATTTGCTGGGTTAAAAATATTTTATAAAAACGACCTCAAACCACCAAGCACCGGTATCTTTACCCCGAGTGAGGTACTGCAGTTAAATCCGAAACCAATTTTTATTCAATACCAGTAGATAGTAATAGGAAAGGGCGTGACTCTATGTGAAGTCACGCCCTCCGTCATTGTTTTTTCAGAACGGCCGCCATCCGTAGTCGAGATAGGTCGAGCAGGCCTCATCACCCCAGTCCGCGTAGACACAGATGCGAACAGTTCTGTTGCAGATATCGTCCACGAACCAGCTGACAGCACTGGAGTTGCTACGGATGAATTTCTGCATGGTGGAGTAGCCTGCACCAGGGGTGCCACAGTACAACTCGGTGCTCCGCAGGTCGATACCCCAGCCCTGCCCATCGCCCAGCATGATGTTGCCCTGTACGCTTCTCGAGGCCTTCCAGCCACCGTAGAAGCTGTCGCCGATAGAGACGCCGCTGTCGTGTTCAGCGTTTGCGACGACCGGCGCAAGACCGACACACAGAGCAAGTGCAAGTCCAAAGAGCGTCTTCATGATATTTCCAAAGATCATTCCCATCACAACCTCCTTGTTGATTATGGACAGTATAGTACGTACAAAATCGTGTCTGTCAATATATAGTATTGTAGTGCAGGTCTGTTTGATGATTCCTCTTATGTAACGAGTCTGTGGAGGGCTCGTGTCTGCTAGAATATCTGTATGTCTACTACTATTGCTACCGGAGTGGTGCATATCGTACCTGCCAACCTCAAGCGGGCACTTTTAGAAGCTCCCAAAACACTAATCCTATGGAATGCGCTCACTCCTCTAGCTCGTAACGAATGGATTTGTTGGACGATATCAGTTAAGAAAAAAGAAACTCGCACCCACCACATTGAGCGCTTAATAGCAGAGATTAAAGCCGGTAAACGCCGCCCCTGTTGCTGGCCAGGGTGTCCGCATCGTTCGTAGGTGAGTTATACCCAACCTTATCCAGTCTCGAGTGCGGTATACTATAGGTATATGAATAGGTATACAAAAATTGGCTTTGGCGCCAAAGAAGCATTAGTAACTGCAGTAATTATTGGGTCATTATTCTTTGTTTCAAGCGATGTTAACGCGGCTACTGTCTGTACGTTTGATCGTGACTTACAAATGGGAGTCGTTGGTGAAGACGTGCGTTGCTTGCAACAGTACTTAAACGCGAACGGTTTTGTCATTACCACTACTGGTGGCGGATCACCGGGTAAAGAAACAACTGAGTTTAAAACTTTGACTGAAGCAGCGTTGATTAAATGGCAACAAGCAAACAAATTGTCTCCAGCCAGTGGATATTTTGGTCCACGGTCACAAGCGGTCTATAAGTCACTCGTGAGTGATGTGACGGTGAGTAAACCAGTCTCCACCTCAACACTCTCAAACGGTGTCGATATTTCACAAGAGGCACTTTTGAAAAAAGTGGAAGAACTTAAGGCGCAGCTTTCAGGTTCAGTAACAACGCCAAATACAACCAAAGCTCCATCAACAAATAGTGGTGCTGCCAAGCAACTGAAAGAAGTGACCGAGTCACTGCAAGACGCTGAAGAAGAAGTAGCAGATAATGACGATGCTGATGATTACCAAGATGCTCTTGAGAGTATTGCCGATGCACGCGATAACTTTTTTGAAGCCGTACTGGCCTACCTGGCTGGGGATGATAGTGATGCAGAAGATTATCTCGACGAGGTCGAAGATAGTATTGAAGATGCTCTTGATTCAGTAGGGGCTTCATCTGAGGCTAAAGAAGCAGAGGATTTGATTGAGGAAGTTGATGATGCTATTGATGAAGCCGAAGATGAGATTGATCAAGCGGATAAAGATGGTAAGGCTACTAGTGACGCAGAAGATACACTCGATGAGGCCAAAGAAGTGCTTGATGAAGCTAAAGTAGCCCTCGAAGATGAAGATTATGATGATGCTCTTGAGTTAGCAGAAGAAGCAGAGGATTTAGTTAATGATGCTATCGACGCGATTGGTTCAAAAGGTGGAGATGTAGAAGATGAGCTCGATGATGCTCGTGATGAATTAAATGATGTAAGGGATGAGGTAAAAGCACTTAAAAAGAAAGGAAAAAATGTTGGCGATGCTGAAGACTATCTCGATGAAGCCGAAAATCTGCTCGATGATGCTGAAGATGCGATTGATGATGGTGACGAAGATGAGGCTGAGGATTTGATTGAGGAGGCTCTAGATCTCATCGCAGACGCTGAGGACTTCCACAAACGGTGAATGAAGAAACGAGCGTAGCGACTATTCTGAATTTATGTCCCGATTTTTCCTCCTAAGGAAAATCGCTGGACCGCGCTTAGTAGTTAAAATTTTCCTTGCACTTCTTACAGAAGCTGTCCACTCATTGGGTATTTTTTCAAAATCCCTCAATGAGTCTTGCGAAGTGACATTGAGTCACTTCTCACCTTGTAGCGCACTCGTTTCTGAAAGTCCTAGTTAGCAAAACAAAAAATCACCCCGTTAGGGGTTTTTTTGTTTGTGGTTAAATATAAGATTATAAATCGTTTACCTCGTACCAAATACCTTTCGGAGGCCCGCCACGTGTTCTTCGTAGGTCTCACTACAGTAGAAGGTACCGTCATTATCGTGGAAGTAGAACAGACAATCAGTTTCCCGTGGATTCAAAGCAGCGATAATGGCATCAATGGATGGATTAGCAATTGGTTCTGGCGGTAGTCCAATATTCTGGTAGGTATTAAAGGGAGATTTTAGGTACTTATCAGCCGGGACAGGTACGGGCCACCACGGTTCATTTATATTGGCACCGCGCACATATTGCAGTGTCGCATCAATTTGTAAACGCATATCAATAAACAAGCGGTTCCAGATAACTCCTGAAATATACCGCATATCTTCAAAGTCATAGGCTTCGCGTTCAAGGAGTG
>LNFM01000869.1_pt1 | contig 71209 bp, 68 predicted proteins | sample 596031 | NCBI WGS metagenome assembly LNFM01 (sample SAMN04254537, study PRJNA301005) | activated carbon metagenome | isolation source: dual media filters at the Ann Arbor, Michigan drinking water treatment plant | place: USA: Ann Arbor
TGAGCGATCGCTGGGCCTCGATGCCAACACAGAACTGCATCTTGAGGGCATGGCCCGCACTGCCGGTAATGCGGTTGCGCAGCACTTCGAGGTAACCGGAGGTGTCGTAGATTCCAAGTCCATAGTAGTCGCTGTAGCTGCTGCCTGTTATCGAAATGGTGTTGTTATTAAACACGCCACCTTGCATGTATTGGAAGAATGCTGGGCGACCAAATACATTGGTGATGGTGTTGCCGGTGAAGACGGTACCCGGAGAGCGATTGCTGTTATTGCCGATATGAATGATGCCATGTGTTCCGCCTGTAATAGTATTGTTGATGAAACGGATGTTGCTGGATAATGTTGGACGGGCGAGGATAGCAGTTTTATCTTCTGTGAATGATGTTGTGGTTGGGGGTAAATTGAAAACAAGGTTTTCAAACGTTATATCATTAAGATTATTGATTCCATGGATAGCACGATTAAATGATGCACCTGTAGGTTCAAAGGTTAGGTTTCTAAAACGGAGGAAGTTGGTATTGTCAAGCCGAACAATATAATTCGTGGCCGCTGCTGTGGCGTTAAAAGTCAAAATTACGTTGGCTGCGTTGCCCGATTCAGATTCGAAGGTAACGGTGTTGGTAGAGGAAACGCCCGAAATGCCACCAATGATTACTTGTTCATTGAATGTGCCAGTTCGTAGGCGGAATGTTAATGGACCATTCACGCCTCGTGAAGTGACATCTGTAACAGCCGCTTGTAAAGTCGTATAAGTACCGCCACTGCCTACGGTAAAAGACCCGGAGAGGGGTTAGACCACCAGATTTACAGTCAATAGTAATCCAGCAATAAAAACAATCAGTCGAAAGAAAAATTGAGGGATAGGTTTAAACATGAATGCTTTATGTTAATCCGTCCTAATTTAATTGGTTTAAATCGCATTGAAATGAAGTTGTATGGTGATTTTTTAAAAATCCCCTTTTTAGGGGAGCGAATTTTGTAGAAATCCTGAATCCGCTTCAAAAAATTAAAAAAGAAATAACCTTTATTAGGGTTACTATTTTGAAGGACCTCCAAGCAGTAGTTTAAGTAAGCCTATAATAAAAGAAATTCAAGAAGGCCCTATTTTCTACAATCCCCAGTTCATAGCACGGCTATATTCCGCTTTTGTCGCCTACCTTTTTTACTTTGGTAGGATGACTTAGTTTGTAGTCTGTTGTTCGTTTATCAATGCGATAGCGTTTGTTTACATGACCTTTCGTATATTCCTTAACGCGTGCTTCAAACTCTATCAATGCGCCTTCTGTAAGCAAAATCTTTTCAAAACTTTTAGTATAACTAAACCAAAGATGGTCAGCTACATGCTGGTTTGTTTCAATGTCACGCACATCATTTAGTAAAATAGTATCTTCACGGTACCCTTTGTAATTGGTTTTTTTACCAATGCGACTAAATACAGCTCTGAATTTTTGTCGCTCACCTTCCCGATTAGCTAATTCCTTGCGCATAAGTAACGTTGAATCTTGCTAATCCGGTACCCTGAATCCTTTGGCTTCAATCTCCTTCTTCGTCATCTTGATCACATTCACATCCATCATAATCTTAGTAATCGGTTCGTCAATTGAATCAGTGGGTTCCATTACAATGTTATCGATTACATCCATACCCTGAAACACATGCCCATAGATGGTATATTTATTATCAAGCCGGGCTAAGCCATTTTTATTCTGAACAATGTAAAACTGGCATCCGGCAGAAAGCATTTGAGGATTGTCATCACGCCCTGCCGCAAAAGAACCATACACATGCCGGATAGAGTCATTAAACTCAGGAGCCAATAAATAAGGCGAATCTGCAAATCCTGCGGGTGTATCCGGGCATCCACCTTGCACAACAAAGTCTTTAATAACCCGATTAAAAGAAAGCGTATCCCAATATCCGGCCGTTGCCAATTTGATAAAACTGGCTTTGTGGTTGGGTGTTTCTTCGTAGAGCCAGATTAATACCTCACCCTGGTTAGTTTTAATTTGCCCAACTTCATACTGAGGTTCCGGAGAGCAGGCGAAGGAAAATAGAAGTGGCAGCAACAAATATATCTTAATCATAGATTCATTTTCTTTGAGGCCCTACAAGATAGGCAGATCCGTGTAGTAAGTCCAACCCTTACTTTTTCAACAAACGAAAAAGATTTACATTGATCGATATAGTTTTAAAATTTCATACCTTTAATCGAGTCCCTCTGCTAATTAATAAGAAAATGAAAACATTATTGTCACCCGATCCAATATGGCTCAATCACGCGCTGGCAACAGTAAGAATTATAGTTGGGCTGCTTCTTGCTTATCATGGTCAAGAGGTATTTGACCCTGCCTTGATGCAGACTTACATGACCTGGGATACCTTTAAAGGCGACACAGCAGCTTTTATGGTATATGCTGGTAAAAGTTCAGAATTGATTGCGGGTGTGTTGTTAACACTTGGTTTGTTTACACGCGTGGGAGCCATACTTGCTGCTGGCACTTTAGGGTATATTACTTTCTTTGTAGGACATGGACGCTTCTGGTATGAAGATCAGCATCCATTTATGTTTGTGTTATTTGGTCTGCTTTATTTCTTCACCGGCCCCGGAACGTGGAGTTTGGATGAATATGTTTTCAAAAAAAAGATATCCTAAGAAATTTAACTCCTGGCAATAACTAGATTATTTCGTGATGAATAATAAAGTTATCATAATAACCGGAGTTTCGGGAAGCGGAAAAACCACCGTTGGTTTAGCATTGGCTGAAAGATTACAGGCTTCTTTTTTTGATGGTGACGCATTTCATCCGGAATCAAACATAGCCAAAATGAGTTCTGGAATTCCACTTACCGATGAGGACCGATACCCATGGCTTAAAGCAATTAATGATTTTATCAGGCAAAAGGTATTGTCTGAAACAGTTGTTATCGCTTGTTCAGCTCTGAAGGAAACCTATAGAAAAATATTGTCATCAAACATAGATTCAGCCTTCGTGATCTGGGTTCATTTGCAAGGTAGTTATGATCTCATTCATGAGCGGATGCTCAAACGATCAGATCATTTTATGACCGCTACCATGTTGCGTTCTCAATTGGATGTCTATGAGAAACCAGACTATGGTATTTTTGTTCCTATCAATCAGGATTTAGATCAACTAGTTGATTACATTATATCTGAAATGAAGTTATCTGTTTACGAATAGGCTAACGGCAAACTGAAATTTCCGTGGCAATTAAGAATGTGAACTTCGAAATCCTATACAGCAATATACCCGCAAGTTATTTTTGTAGCGGTACAAGGATTGATAACAATGAGACACCATTTTTCGTTATTGACCAGTTAGCAATCGGATTTTGAATAAATTTTAGTGTAGATTAAATATTTGAATTCGATTCCTGTTCTATGATGAATTTAAATATGGTTCGTGTTGTCTTGATTATCGCTGTTATACTGATCAGTTTGTTTCATCAGGCAACACTTGCTCAGAATCATGCACATGATAGTAAAAAAAAGCTATTTGGGTTTAAAAGACTTGACGACACTGTTACCGTAGAAAAGCAGGGTATTTTTATTTTGCCGTTGCTGTATTACACACCTGATACACGTTGGGCTTATGGAGGCGCAGGAGTTTATTATTTTAAAACGGCACCAAAATTTGATTACGAAAAACTAACCCGGGTCTCCTATATCCAATTCCTGGCTGACTATACACAGAACAAACAACTTGATGTTTGGAGTTTGTGGAATATTTTTACCCGCAATGAGAATTATTTGTTTAAAGGAGAGCTTCGCTATCGCAAATTTCCGGATCGCTTCTTTGGTATTGGTAATGATACTCCCGCATCCAATGAAGAGCGATATGAATATAGTCTGGTGAGTATTAAAAGTTTAACGCTTAAAAAAATCAGGCCATCTCTTTTTGTTGGAGTTGATTATCATTTTGAATATGAATATGGGTTTAAGTTTAGCGAAGGAGGGTTACTTGAACAAGGAAACATTACCGGGTATCAGGGTGGGGTGGGTTCGGCAATTGGTGCAGTCGGGATTTATGACAGTCGGGATAATGCCATAAACGCTCGCACAGGAAAACTTATGGAATTATCTACCTATGTCTATACGCCCGCGCTGGGCAGCACGTTTTCTTTCTTTAGCCTAAATGGTTTGTATCAACATCATTGGCCCATTAAGAAGAACCAATCGCTGGCGTTGCAAACCAAATTACGATTGAGTTATGGAGAAGTGCCCTTTCTTGACCTTTCCGTTGCCGGTGGAGATGACATGCTGCGAGGGTATCCGAAGTATCGGTTTCGAGATAACCATTTTTTCGGAACTCAACTTGAATACCGGTTCCCCTTATTTTGGAGAATAGGGATGGTAACCTTTGCCGGTGTGGGTGATGTATTTAGTAACCTTAGTGATGTAAGTTCGGCTACACTAAAGTATTCTGTCGGCTCAGGGCTTCGTCTGGCTGTTAATCCTGCCGAACGGTTGAATATCCGGTTCGATTACGCAGTGGGCCGCGAAGGTGGATACTTTTATTTCTCTGTGGCTGAATCTTTTTAAGTTGGCTCAACTTCAATTCTAGGTTTGTTTACTTTTATCTTGCTCTTAGCCTTTTTATTGATCTGTATATTTACGATTTCGATCCCAAGTGCGAAGGCCATCGAGACATAGATATACCCTTTAGGTACATGAACATGTAACCCTTCAATCACCAGCACGGTACCAATCATGATCAGGAAGGAGATGGCTAGTATTTTCATGGCCGGATGTTTATTTATAAAATCACTTATTCTTCGAGCAAAGATGAGCATGGTCACCAACGAAATCACGATGGCAATAATAATGACTACTACATTATCCACAAGACCTATGGCAGTGATAATCGAGTCTAATGAAAAGACAAGGTCAAGGATTATAATCTGGAGAATCGCAGAACGCAGGGTTAGTTTTTTTGTAGCCTTAGCGCTTTCGGAATGGCCCTCTATGCGGGCATGAATTTCAGACGTACTCTTGCCGATCAAAAATAGGCCACCTATGATTAGTATTAAATCCCGGTAGCTAACGGCAAAATCATCGACATGAAAGAATGGTTTATTTAATCCAATTATCCAGTTAATGGCCATAAGCAAGAGAATCCGTCCTAAAAATGCCAACAAGATTCCAATCATGCGGGCTTTCTTTTGTTGTGAGGCAGGAAGACGACCACTTACAATAGAGATAAATACGATGTTATCAATGCCTAGTACTATTTCGAGAAATGTAAGTGTGATTAAACTGACGATTATCTCTGTTGAAAAGAAGTCCATGATTCTATTTTCGTATCTGTATAATTATATTATTGCGGAAATCTGATTTGGATGATCTGTCCATGGATGAAGTGGAGCTTTAGACGCCATTCTTCTTCTTTTGAATATCTTCAACGTCTCTTACAAATTTGGAAATTGTTGCATCGGCCTGGGCCCCATAGGCGTCAATCAAAGTGCCTTTTCTCCCATCATTTGTTTTGATCAGATATAAGATGGCATTATCCTGTGGGTCTGAGTAACCTTCAAATCGGTAGAAACTTGAGATTGCAATATCCATGGGAGCGTAGGAATTATTTTTATCCCCCGTTGTAAGCCCCTTGGATCCTACTTGGAAATTCTCTTTATATCCATTTTCAACTGCCTCATTAACACTTTCTGAGAGTGTTTTCATTTTTGGTGTTGCGTCATTTTTATTATCGATCATATAGTTTAAAATTTTTGGATAACACTCCTTAATTAAAAATCCTGCCAGAATAAATGGCTTCCAATAGGGTTCGTTTAAACGAGAATTATTTTACTGCTTTGGATAAACCAGGCGCCTTTATTTTATTGTCATTCTAAAAATGGTAGCATGCATGCGCTTCATCCACTCTCGCACGTTGAGATCATACCCCATTTTGTTTCCTTACGTACCCAACTTTTGTTTGTGTTTAAAGAATGAGATTTATTAAATAAGGTGAAGCGAGAAATCAACCTAATCCTTTATTGTATGATGTTGCCTCTGCTACCAATTTATCACTTGTTGTGTTTAATATTCCCGTATAAAATCTGTGAAATAGATAACATTTACACAAAAAAGTGTAGGGGCTAGCTACAGCCTTCTTTGTTCTTTTATATCATAATTCAGTCGTGCATAACAATTTCAAAATGAAGATTCATACGGCACCAAATAAATTTGAAAACTCTCATCTAGTTGTTTCTAAAAACCGGGGAAGATCGGGACTTTGCACCGTGATGGTTACACTTATGCTTCCAATTTTACTTTCTTCCTGTCAACCTGTTGCCGCAGGATTTGCTGGAATAAGTTTTGGAATACTCACGTTGATCGCAATGATAACCATGGGTGCTTTTGGTATACGATTGGAGACAAATAAAAGCAGCTATTTTAAAGCGGGAACGGATTGAATGAACAACCAATAATTAATAAAAACACAAAATGAAAAAGATTATTTTAGTAATGACAGCAGTCGTAATCGCAGTAAGTACTTATGCGCAATCGGAGCAGAAACTTCCCGTTAGTTCTGATACTACGGGGTATCAGCAATCAAATCAGAAACATTCTGATGGTTATATGATGAAAGGTGGCAAAATGATGTGTGTGAAAGATCAGAAAATGACTTTGTTGAAGAATGATACCACGTTAACCAACGGTACCATCATTATGACAACCGGTGATTATGTAAGAAAGGGAGAAACCAAACAAATGTTTAAGGAAGGTCAGCATATGGATCTTACGGGAAAGATAGTACCGATGACCAAGTCAAATGATCAGGTAGTAGAAGATGCAAGAAATAAAAGAATGTATTTGGTTACTGACACAATCAAAAATAAAAAGAATTAGTATCGAAGTATTACTAGAGTATGACAGCCTTCTTTGATGTACAGAAATACAGATTATGAATAATATTTTCAGAGGATTACTTGCTGGTTACGGTGCAAAAAAATTGGGTGGAGGTTGTTTAGGGACTATTATGGTTTTTATTCTGATCTGGGTGGTGTTGGGCCAATGTGGTTAGTAAAATAGTGTCAGTTAAAAAGGATTTTTAAACAGTGAACCAAGAAGGTCTTAGTAAGTATAAATTTAAACTTGTATTATTATGAATAACGAAAAAACAGTAGACGTATTAAATTCGCTAATCGAAATTAATAATGATAGAATGGAAGGCTATGAAACCGCCTCCAAGGAGACCGAGGAAAATGATTTGCAAGTGTTGTTTTCACGACTGATTAACACCAGTACAAAATGCAAACAAGAACTTACAAATGAGGTTATACGGTTAGGAGGCGTTCCGATAGAAGGAACGAGAATCACTGGTAAGTTTTTCCGTACTTGGATGGATGTGAAAGTTGCGTTAGCTAGCGATGATCGTAAAGCCATATTAGACTCATGTGAATATGGAGAAGATGCAGCTTTGTCGACTTATGAGGAAGCGTTGGAAAATGAAAGTGACTATCTTGACGAGGATCAAATAAATATGATCGAGGATCAATTTGAAATGATTAAAGCCGACCATGACGAAATTAAAGATCTGCGTGACCAGCTAATCGAGCAACGGTAGAATTTAAATACATCAAGTCGTATAAAAAAAGGTGGTCTTGAATTAGACCACCTTTTCATTTTTAATTGCTAGCTGCCTCAGACATGTAGATCAAATCGATCCAGGTTCATCACCTTATTCCATGCTGCTACAAAGTCTTTCACAAACTTTGCTTCGGCATCAGCACTTCCATATACTTCGGCAAGAGCGCGAAGTTCGGAATTTGAACCAAAGATCAGATCAGCCCGTGTTCCGGTCCATTGAACTTTACCGGTTGTACGATCACGACCTTCAAAAACATTTTGAGCACCGTCAGTTGAATTCCACGTAGTACCAAAGTCAAGCAGGTTCACGAAGAAATCGTTGGTCAGTGCTTCAGGCCTTTTGGTAAATACACCATGCTTCGATTGATTGAAGTTGGTACTGAGCACACGCATGCCACCAACAAGCACAGTCATTTCAGGTGCGGTCAGTGTTAGAAGTTGTGCTTTGTCAATTAACAATTCCTCGGCTTTCACAGTATGCCTTGGCTTAAAATAATTGCGAAAGCCATCAGCAGCCGGTTCAAGCACGGCAAAAGATTCAACATCGGTTTGGGCCTGGGTCGCATCGGCACGCCCGGGTGTGAAGGGAACTTTCACATCATGTCCTGCATTTTTTGCAGCTTGTTCTACACCGGCACATCCAGCCAATACAATTAAGTCAGCCAGTGATACAGTCTTGCCACTTGTGTTAAATTCTTTTTGAATTCCTTCAAGCTTATTTAATACTATTGCGAGTTGAGCGGGATTATTTACTTCCCAATTTTTTTGCGGAGCCAGACGAATGCGTGCTCCATTGGCGCCACCGCGTTTGTCTGAACCACGGAAAGTAGAAGCCGATGCCCACGCTGTTGATACCAGTTGCGAGACACTTAATCCTGCAGCAAGGATTTTTGTTTTTAATGCAGCGATATCATTATTGTCAATAAGTTTGTGCGTTACAGCAGGGATTGGGTCTTGCCAGATCAACTCTTCTTTTGGAACCTCGGGCCCCAGATAGCGAGCAATAGGTCCCATATCGCGGTGTGTTAATTTAAACCACGCACGAGCAAATGCATCTGCGAACTTATCTGGATTCTCAAGAAAGTTTCTTGAAATTTTCTCATAAATCGGGTCTACTCTCAACGCAAGGTCAGTCGTCAACATCATTGGTGCATGACGCAATGATTTGTCGTGTGCATCTGGAACTGTTCCCGCACCTGCATTACCTTTTGGCTTCCATTGATGTGCACCAGCCGGACTCTTTGTTAGTTCCCAATCGAAACCAAACAGATTCTCAAAATAGTTGTTGCTCCATTTCGTTGGAGTAGTTGTCCAGGCTCCTTCCAAACCACTGGTTATAGTATGAACGCCAGCTCCAGTACCGAATGTATTTTTCCAGCCAAGCCCTTGCATTTCAAGGCCGGCAGCGGCTGGTTCGCGATCTACATATTTGCTTGGGTCGGCAGCACCATGGGTTTTGCCAAACGTATGGCCTCCGGCAATAAGTGCAACGGTTTCTTCATCATTCATTGCCATACGGCCAAAGGTCTCGCGAATATCACGGGCAGATGCAAGCGGATCGGGTTTTCCATTAGGCCCTTCCGGGTTTACATAGATCAACCCCATTTGTACTGCACCCAGTGGATTTTCAAGTTCGCGATCACCTGAATAGCGCTTGTCGCCTAGCCAGGTAGTTTCAGAACCCCAATACACATCTTCTTGTGGTTCCCATACATCTTCACGGCCGCCAGCGAAACCAAAAGTTTTGAAACCCATCGATTCGAGGGCACAGTTGCCTGTGAGTATCATCAGGTCGGCCCAGGAAAGTTTCTTGCCATATTTCTTTTTGATTGGCCAGATCAATAAACGGGCTTTATCAAGACTGGCATTGTCCGGCCAGCTGTTAAGAGGGGCAAAGCGTTGTTGACCAGCACCTGCACCACCACGACCATCGGAGATTCTATAGGTACCGGCACTATGCCAGGCCATCCGAATAAAAAAGGGACCATAATGACCATAATCGGCTGGCCACCAAGGCTGTGAAGTAGTCATCAACTCGAAAATGTCTTTTTTCACTGCATTGAGGTCTAATTTTTTAAACTCCTCCGCATAATTAAAGGATTTGTCCATAGGATTGGACAGGGAAGAATGTTGACGTAGAATGTTCAACTTCAGTTGGTTAGGCCACCAATCGCGGTTGCTTGTACCACCGCCTGCAGTTTGCTTCAGGGCACCACCATGAAAGGGGCATTGAGCGGTCGCCTCATTCATGTCTCCTAAGGTTGTTTTCGAATCTTTCTTTTCCATTGGTTATCGATTAATTAAGTGTTTGAACTGAATTCATGATTTCTTAATGATAGGCTCCTTTAACGACTGGCACAATGACGAAAGTCATGTTGCAAGGTGACTAAAGCCTAAACAAGTTCAATCTTACTACCGACTAGCTAATAAATCAAATTGATTATCTTTATAAAGATATAGCCATTTTCTATGACCTTAACTCAGTTAGAATACATCGTTGCCCTGGATACAAGCCGCCATTTCGTGCACGCCTCAGAGAAATGTTTCGTTACACAGCCAACCCTGAGCATGCAGATACAAAAACTGGAAGATGAACTGGGTATCAGGATATTTGACAGGACAAAGCAACCCGTAATACCTACCGAAGTAGGAGCGAAGGTGATCGCTCAGGCAAGAATTATTTTACGTGAGGCGAATATGATCAAACAGATGATTCATGAACAAACGCATACGATGACGGGCGAACTTCGTATTGGCATCATCCCAACCCTGGCGCCTTACCTGTTGCCTCCGCTCTTTAAACAAATGCGCGAGAAATATCCGCAGCTACATCTCATTATTAAAGAAACGATCACCGAAGAAGTCATCAGTGAGTTAAAAAACAATCGCCTCGATTGCGGTTTAGTAGTTACACCTCTACAAGACACTTCGATCAAAGAAGATGTTCTCTTTTATGAAGAGTTATTTGTGTACGTATCCCGAAAGAATGCTCTTTACGATAAAAAGTATGTGCTGGCCAGCGAGATTAAACCAGACCAGCTGTGGTTACTGGAAGAGGGGCATTGTTTTCGCTCTCAGATTTTGAATTTGTGTGAACTACGAAAGAGTTCAGATCTTCATTTTAAGTACGAAACCGGAAACATAGAAACGCTCAAACGCATGGTGGACAAAAGTGATGGCATTACCATTTTGCCGGAGTTGGCAGTGATGGAATTTAGTAAGACGCAGATGAAGTTGGTTAAGAGACTAAAAGAGCCAAGCCCGGCACGCGAAGTAAGCCTCGTTACCCACCGCGATCACATTAAGACCAAACACCTTCAAATCTTAAAAGAAGAAATCCTTACGATCATACCGAAACAAATGCAAAAACTTCAGAACAAAAAGGTGGTGGAAATTAATTATTGAATGATTGCATGCGTTATTCTTTAACAAAACGTATTGTAGTTTTTAGTCTAATAATGTATTTTAACTGACTAAAATATTACCCTATGATTCGGATTATTAGCATCCTGATTTTCGGTTTAAAACTGAGTATTCCTATTTACGCTCAACGTGTTGACTTTCAGAAGCTGGAAAAGCAACGGGTAATTGTGCTGACCGATATAACTAATGAGCCGGATGATCAGGAATCTCTCGTTCGCTTTTTAGTTTATGCAAATGAATATGATATTGAGGGAATTATTGCTACTACTTCAGTTCACCTGAAAGATAAGGTCAGGCAGGATAAAATTGAACAGTGTATTCAGGCCTATGCACAGGTAAGGGATAACTTAGAAAAGCATGCTACAGGGTTTCCATCGGCATCTTATTTATTGAGTGTTACAAAATCACATTTACCCTTGTATGGTATGAAGGGTGTTGGCGAGGGAAATGATAGCCCCGGTGCTGATTTAATAATCAATGCAGTTGATAAAGCAGATGCCCGTCCAGTGTGGATTAGTGTATGGGGAGGCGCCAATTGCCTTGCGCATGCGTTGTGGAAAATTAAAAATACCCGAAGTAGTGAAGAAGTAAGAAAATTCATAGCGAAACTAAGGGTCTATACTATTTCTGATCAAGACGACTCTGGAAGGTGGATTCGAAATAATTTTCCGGATTTATTTTACATCGTGTCGCCCAGTTCCGAAAGTTGGTTGGAATACTACAAAGCTACCTGGACCGGTATTTCAGGTGACTTTCATTATAAAAATGGTCCCCTCTATAAGTTTGATATGGTAAGTAATCCGTGGTTGCTGGAAAACATAATCAATAATCATGGACCCTTAGGTGCTCTGTATCCGAAGTTCGAATATATAATGGAAGGAGATACACCTTCTTTTATAGGTTTAATAAATAATGGTTTAGGTAGTGCGATTAGTCCATCGTATGGCGGGTGGTCGGGTCGCTATGATTATTTTAAATCGTATGCTGAAGTTAAAGAGATCTGGACTAATTCCATTCGATCCATCGATGAGGTTACCGTAGATGGCAAAACCTATTATTCAGACCCGGCAACTATTTGGCGGTGGCGTGAGGCATTCCAAAATGATTTTGCAGCGCGAATGGATTGGTGTATTGCTTCCCGATACAAAGATGCCAATCATAACCCTGTAGTATCCATAAACGATAATCTTTCGAAAGATGTAGTAAATATTAAAATTGCCTCGGGTCAAAACCTAAAGCTTTCTGCAAAGGGAACAAAAGATCCCGATGGTAATAAAGTTGCTTTTAGATGGTTCATCTATAAAGAAGCCGGTTACTACACAGGTACATTGTCACTATCAAATCCGGATAAGGAGGCAATTGAGTTTGAGATGCCTACATTAAAAGCAGGCGAGAGCCTCCATATTATTTGTGAGGTGAAAGATGATGGTGTACCAGCGTTATTCAGTTACCGAAGAATGATTATAAACAATCTATAGTAAATTCTCCCAGCCGAATCAGGCTACCTTAATTTTCGTAAAAACCTGTAAATGAGGAAGAGTAAGGATAGCTATGCCTATAAACAAATTTGATAGTACCCACCATTCTGTATCAGACACCTGGGATACAAACATCAAGAAGAATATTCCAAGTAAGGCGATAGCGGTAAAGGGAATGGCCTTTTTAACCAAATAAATCCAACCTGCATAATCGTTGGCCAGTTTCATTTGCTTCCTGATTAAATTGAAAGAGATAAAGGAATGCCATAGTCCAAAATAAAATCCAAAACTAAGATACAGAGGTAGCCAATAAATAATAACGATTAATAAAATGCTTTGAGCCAAAAATTGGAAGAGCACTTTCTTTTCCCAACCCAGTCGGGAATGAATATAAAAGAGAATAAGGATATGTAAGCCAAGCAACAAGCAACTATAAGGAAACAACACCGTACCCCACTTCAACCAAAAAGCAGTACTAACTTTATTTTGTACTATCGTTTCTAGAATCGGAGCAGCTGAACTGATGTGGCTTGTTAGAATAAAGGCAATCAATAGAAATCCATATAGGGTGTAGAGAGCAGCGTCTATTTTTGTGTCTCTGCGCAGGGGCCAATCAATTTCACCAAAGTGATAGGCAGCCATTAAAATAAATGCAATCAACGATAAGGTTGGGAATAACCACCAGGCAATACCATAACATACCATGCTGAGCAGGTATTTAGTGAGAAACTTTTGAATTGAAATTGTTTGATTGCTATTGATAAAAGATTGCCTCTCTATAAAATAATCAAGTGAACCATGAGGAATACCTGTGAGAGTAATAATGAATATTAGAAAATAGAGTTGGATGTCTTCCTGTATGGGGAGTAGGTGTGCGCTGATTGCTATCAACAACCCTAAACCTAACAAATACTTTCTTAACTTTTCAAAATCAGCCACGGATCAATTTGGATTAAGGAATACCATGTGTTTAATGGGTTTAAGTAAGAGGAACCGGGAAGTTCCTCTTACTTATTACCAGATGATTAGGCTTTCACAGTAGATTTACTTGTAACTGCAATGCTGTAAACCACTAATCCAAAACCAATTTTATTGATGGCATCGGCAATGTTGTAGAACAAATCTACATTCGAGGCACTCCAGCCGAGTCCTGCATTAAGCCAACCGCCAGGCATACACATGTATCCGATCGGATAGACTGCCCAGCCTACTAATACAAACCAAGCGAGGGTCTTTATACCTCTGATCACTACAGGATCGCCTGATTTTTTTGCTAAATGAGCTACTTCGCCTACCCACGCTGTATACAAAATGTATACATAACCGATGGTTGAAAGTACTCCCCAAATAACACTGTGACTGGTAGACCCATCCGTGAAGGCTTCCCCAATGTAACCTGTTATCAACATCCAGACAGATGCAATGATGAGTTTCCATAGCAAGGAAACCTTAGCTCCAGCTGCTTTCGTTAATAAATAAAACTCCACGCACATTAAAGGCACAGTCAAGGTCCAGTCAATGTAACGCAGTGCAGTAGGGGTTTGCCCTGTAGCCAAATAATAATCGCGCATGTAATAATAGTGTACTGCAGCGATACCTGTGATTAAGCCGGAAACCAATAAGGAGAGTTTCCATTTTCCTTCTACGCTTCCTCTTTCCACAAAGAAGAAAACAGCCGCGGCCAGCATTGCCATGTAGCCTGTGAAGAATGTAAATGCAATCGGATCATCCACCGGGATGGCCACGATATCAGAAAGGATAGTGAACATATTTTTGTTTTGTTTAAAGTTTTTTAATATTCAATAAACATGACTCGATAAACATTGTTCACTGGTTTGTGTCTGATAAATAATTGAATTCAAAAAATATTTTAGTTTGTTTAAGTATTGTTAAGCTTTATCCATTTATAGTTGAAATTATTAAAGCAATTAATTTGCAAATGACATTGATGAAATGTTCTGCTTAATATAAAATGAATTCAGATCGAGAAAGTTTAAACTAAAATGAGATGAAACTTTTCAATAAAATATGTCTCATTCTCTAAACACTTTCTCATCTTTCGCATTTGTAAGCCATGCAGATTATTTCATCATCAACCATTCAGAGTTGGGAACGGTTTTATCGCGCCAATTTTGTCAACAGCCTCACGGGCTTTAAATCAGTTAGTTTAATTGGAACCATCAACCAAAAGGGACAACCTAATCTGGGTGTATTCAGTAGTGTGGTACATCTTGGTTCAGATCCAGCACTTGTGGGCTATATCAACCGACCGATACAAGCAGCACCTCATACCTTTGCAAACATTCAATCTACAGGGGTATACACGATCAATCATATTCATCCTTCGTTTTTAGAACAAGCCCATCAAACCAGCGCTAAGTATCCGGATGAAGTAAGTGAGTTTGATGAGGTAGGCCTACTGCCTGAATTTCTTGAAGACACACTGGCTCCTTTTGTCAAAGAAAGCAAAGTAAAATATGCGTTGACGCTTGAAGAAATCATTCCCATCAAACTCAATAATACATTTTTGATTATTGGAAAAATACAGCATGTGAAGCTGGAAGAGGATATCATATTAGCGGATGGCTTTCTGGAATTAGACAAAGCCGAATCCATGTGCAGTAACGGAGTAGATGGATACTATACGACTCAACTAATTGATAGGTATCAATATGCCAAACCTGGTATGAAAACAAAGAAGATTAAATTTTAGAACCAACATTCATTTCCTTTAAAGTGGAATCATTCCTGGGTACTAGCAGCAGGAAATCCATTCTTTGTTTATCAGTTGGGTCAATAAGTTCACAACCCAATATTGAGCGAAAAGGTGTGATATATGTAACACTTATCCATTCTGCTGTAATAAAATCAGTATTCTTATATCCCATTTTTATTCTCCAATTCAAGCGGGTTATTTTGATGACATGAATCATCATCCAGGATATAGCTGTGTATGAATAGGAGCCCAAAAGCAAATAAACTAAGGGAATAGCAGAATTATCAAAGACTTGAGAAGACTTCTCAAGTTTTAACAAACTCTCCATTGTGGTTTAAAGGCTTTTGATGATGCGTGTCATTATTAAATATTCACCTAACTGTCAGGGCATAGGCCTTGATCCTAGCTGCTACAAGAATTAATACTCATAATCATGAAATTGCTAACCAACCCTAAACAGAAATTATTCCTGAACGTATATTTTCAGGTACACCAACCAAGACACCTTCGCCCCGTTGGTTTTTTTGACTTTGGCTCGGAAGAAGCAAATTTTGATGATGTACTGAATAGAAACATTATCCGGAATGTAGCTAAGAACTGCTATCAACCGGTTAACCTGATGTTACTAAAACTTCTTCATCAGCATCCCAACCTACGGATAACATTTTCCATTTCGGGCGTGGCACTTGAACAGTTGGAACGATACTGCCCAGCTGTAATTGAGAGTTTTCGAATGTTGGCTTCCACCAACTCAGTAGAATTTTTAGGTGAGATGTACTACCATTCTTTATGTTCGTTAATTGACCATCAGGAATTCAACGACCAGGTAAATAAACATACCGAAGCCATGGATCGGCTGTTAGGGGTACGGCCAACGGTGTTTAGAAACACAGAGTTGATCTATTCCGATCGTCTCGCAAAAATGATTCATCAATTAGGCTTTACAGGAACATACATGGATGGTATTGAAAAAATACTAGATCAAAAAAGTCCGAATTCGTTATATAATTCTCCACACGCGTCTGACTTTAAGCTTTTTCTCCGCAACTGTAGACTCAGCGATAATGTAGCATTTCGATTCTCAGACAAAACGTGGAAAGAATATCCGCTTACGGCTTCAAAATATGTGAGCTGGTTAAAACAGCAAAAGCCATCCGATGGCAATCTGATCAATCTGGGAGTGGATTATGAAACATTTGGAGAGCATCGGACTAAAGGTAATGGGGTGCTGAAATTTCTGGAAGATTTTCTAAGCACGGTTACATCGCAGAAATCAATTAGAATGATTAACCCCACAGAGACTATTCGAAGGCTGCGGGCAAAAGAACAGATTTCCGTTCCTACTCATATTTCATGGGCTGACCAGGAGCGGGATATTTCTGCCTGGCTTGGAAATGATATGCAGCGTGAAGCGTTTGATTCTATGTACAAGTTAAAGTGAGAGGTCATGAATCTCAAGGATGATAGTCTCATCAATATGTGGCGATACTTACAAACCAGTGACCATTTTTACTACATGTCCACAAAAAATGGAAATGATAGTAATATTCACAACTATTTCAGTCCTTATCCTTCACCGTATGAAGAATTTATGAATTATATGAATGTACTATCAAACCTTGAACATAAAATACGGTTGAGCTGCAAAAGTTTAAGAAATAAATCTATTCAGAAGGGTGATGAGAGAATCACAAACGGAAGCGATACCAGGATTCAATAATAATCTAAATTAAACATCCATAGTTATGTTTTTCACCAATGAAAGTTTACAGGACTGCGAATATGCAGCTCATCTTCTTGCACAGAAAGTTATGCACTACAAAAATAATAATGCCGTTGTAGTCGGTGTAGGCCCTCACGGGACAATCGTAGGTCCCTCATTAGCAAAAGAGTTGAATTTACCATTCCATGTAGTCCTCTGCAGAGAAATGAAACATCCTGCCGATGAGACAATAACCATTGGGTCGGTAAGCGATGGTGAAGTGGTGATGAATATGAATGCGATAAGTCATGACATACCCCAGGATTTCCTTATGCGACAGGTTATAAATCTTAAATGTCAGATAAAAAAAGATTACAAAGCCATTTATGGTAACAGGCCCCAGCCTTCATTTCGAAGTAAGACGGTAATCCCCGTGGTCGATGTTCTTATAACCCCGGAAAGTTTACTGGCAGGGATTAAAGCTATTAAGTCTCACATGCCACTGCATGTGGTTGTAGCTGTCCCCGTGGTTGAACCACAAGCTGCGGCCAGAGTGGCTGACGAAGTTACCGACCTTGTTTTTCTTAGCTCGTGTTGGTATGCTTCGCCCAACACCCATGATCTTGTAACAACAGCAATCGCTACACCCAGCAGGCTCATGACATACACCTAGTTGACTCAACACTGCTGCGCATGTACTTCGCTCGGTCGAGAATGGAAGGCATTTCTCTCTTCTAGCGAGCCATCCTGCATGGTTTTGACCCCCTGACTTTGTTTAATACAAAATCGGAGGGTAACAGGTTAAAGCATCAAGTTAAGATTAGCCTTTGTTTTTAAAGATGCTCGCCCCGAATATGATTGTAATCAAAAACAACACCACAAAGATGTAGAATAAAATCTTAGCAATGGAAGCGGCTCCTGCTGCAATTCCGCCAAAGCCGAAGATAGCGGCAACCACTGCGATGATAAAGAAAATGACTGCGTAACGTAACATAGTTTTTGTATTTAGAGATTAAAATATATTTTTTAATGAAGGTTAAAAGTTGCTCATTCGCTGCCCCTCAGGTATCGGTGGATGAGGTTATATTTTTCATCCATCTCGAATTTTGTGCCGTTTCATAAACCCTTTTAATAGGGTGAAAGGATAGAATAGCCACTATCCAAGAGAAGAATATTCCTCATCATGGAAGAGGATTCCACAATCTGGCCTGATATAGCTTTCGTTTCCTTATGAATATTTATTGGGTAAACAGGTAAATTCAAGTATTGTCCTTTTCATGAATAGGCGTTGTCAATGGCATGACATTTTCTTATTGCTTTTAGATTGTTTAATTAATCATTAACTAAAAAAATAAACTTATGTATTTCAGAAATTTGGTTGGAGGGTTATTGGCGGGTGCAGCCTTGGGTGTCGCGGTGGGTATGCTATTATCTCCTGCTAGTGGAAAGAAAAATCAAAAAAAACTTAGCAAAAAATCAAGGCGGCTACTCGAAAATCTAAAGGGTGGTGCCGCTGAGTCTTCATCTTACCTAAAGCAAAAATATGATCAAGGCGCAGAAGAAGTCGCCAACAAGGCTAACCAGGTGGGAGGCGCAATTAGTGACAAATTTAATGGTAGGTAGTTAAAAAAATAGCTCCTGAATAGGAGCTATTTTCATTTTCTGTTAAGATTAAACTTTTTAGTTCGATCCGATATTGCCTTGTGCAACATAGGTAGGATCAATCGCACTGGTGCTAATGTTAATATGACCATTATAATCAGTAAGTTGATCATAATTAATCAGCGTGTTGTTATTCAGTTTCCTTACGGAGGTTACACTTTTACCGGTATTACCTGTAAAGTTATTTAAAGTAATGGCTACGGGACCTGTTGTAGCAACATCATTATCATAGATCTGAACAGGATAATTGCCCGTGGGTGATGTACCATTCAAGTTAACTGTAACCAGAGAAGAACCATTGACACGTTTGGCGAAGGTAACCTGCCCGTCAACACCTGAGTCATTTACAGTACCTAACGTATAGGTAGTAGACGAAGCAGTTAATTCATTCTGGCCAATATCGCCTTGAGCAACTAATGTTGCAAGATCCGTTGAACTAAGATGTGCATTTGTGTATCCGTTTAACAGAAGAAGTTCATCGTACGTGATGGCAGTACCATTATTCAATTTGGTCACCACAGTTTCGCTCATACCTGTTCCACCATTAACAGAATTTAAATCGATGATAATGCCCCCGGTTTCTGCTGCCGTATTTTCATGAATGTGCGCAGGGTGAGTATTGCCCGAAGTGGTGCCATTCAGATCGATGGTAACAACGGTTGTTTTGTCATCTCGCTCCGCAAACTTAACGGTGCCACTAATGGCTGGATTGGATACGGAGTTCATCGTATACGTCTTAGATTCACCCGTAAAACCGATGTCTGAATTGTCATCATCATCATTGCAAGCTGCTATAAACACTGTTGCCATAGAGGCAACAATCATAACTTTAAAAAACTTTTGAATTCTTTTTTTCATAATAATATATTTTTGATTTGATTCAGTAGGAAGGCAAATTCGTGCCACGCATAAATTGCTTTATGTGCGCTGAGATCGCATTATGATGATATAGAGCTGGGATTATTTTTTACACTTTGTAGAGACATAGAACATATTTCATTTTTCTATATGTTTTTAATTCAATCATGAGAATATCACGTTCTCGTGCTTTTAATTACGGCTATGAGATTGAGATAAAAATTATCTTGCATTGAAAAGATAGTGGCATCACCTTATAATATAGTTGGTTCATTAGAATTGGAGTTCTGGGTAGCGTATAATATTTCCTTCATTCTGTCCACATGTAATTGTAGTTCCGCGCCTTTGTCGCGGTAGCCCACATCTATCCTGGTCGATCCATTTTTCCGGACACTATTCTCCATTTTTTTCAATAAATTTCTACGTTCCTCCATCATTCGAAGTGCAATCCAGAGTGTAGATTCCAGCACTTCAACTTGTTTAACAGCTAAATCTTTTTCAGAATAGGAATGGCCGATGTGACAGCGATAGCGGTCAGTCTTTCCCTTTTCGTTTATATTCCACAAGCCACCTCCGCAATCCGGACATGCATAAATGCTTTTTTCGCCAAGCTGCTTTACATTTTCATAATCGATAACCACTCGTTCTGCTATCTCAGATTCAATAATTACATCTGCCGGTGCTTTCATTTCGACCGGCACGGGTAGGGTAGTCAAATAGATAACTTCGCCCATCCGAGATATAGGTACACAATAATCTACCTCCACATTTTCGATTATAGAAGTTGGCATGTCCGGGTACTCCGCATCCGTGGGCTCTTGCACCATGCAGGTACCGCCACTTCTTTTAATAGCAAGCATTCCTGTAGTGCCGTCATCCAGTGAACCCGTTAGCACTATACCAATTACCCTTGAGCTGTAAGCAGCCGCGGCAGATCGGAAAAGGACATCAATAGAGGGACGCCATCGATTTTCTTCCGGTCCCCGGCCAAGTATTATTTTGTTTTTTCTAATGAGTAAGTGATAGTCGGGAGCGGCAATGTAGATATGACCTCGCTTAATAGGAGAATTTTCCACGGCTGTCTGGCAGGTGAAGGTGGTATGCGACTTAAGCCGATGATAAAGAAAGTCCTGCATACCTGTTCGGGATAGATGCATTACGATAAATACCGCCATATCCATTTCCGGTCTGAATTGAGATACCAGTTCGGTGAGTGCCTTTATTCCGCCAGCAGACGTCCCAACAACAACGATATATTTTGGCTTATTCATTCTGTCAAATCAGGTTCTTTCCAATATGGGCAAGTAAGCACGGTTCCGTTAGTTTAGCTTTTCAACAGCCGCTTCAGCTTGTTTTGCCATTTCTAAATGATGTTCCAGTGTACCAACTTTTCCTGTAGCCCACGATTTCAAATCTGAATCTGAACCTTTATCAGCTTGCTTCTTAAATTTGTCGATGTCCTCCTTATGATCTTTCACCATAAATTCTGTGTAAGCGTTATCAAAGTCTTTTCCAGTTTTGGCCGCCAGGTCATTATATCTCTTTTGGTTTTTGTCGCTTAGTGCCGTAGGCAACGTGATGTTCTTCTGTGCCGCCAATGTTTTCAATTCTTCATTTGCTTTACTGTGAGCATCCACCATCATCTGCCCAAACGCTTTAACATTAGCCATCGTAGAATTAGTCTGTGCTAGTTGACCAAGTTGTACTTCCAACAAACCACCATCCGCTGCTGCCACAGCAAACTCCGTGTCATCCTCAATTTTTGAGTCTTCAAATTTCTGTTCATTCTGGTCAAGAGCTAGCTCCGTGCTATCTGAATTGTTTTTTGGATTACATCCTACAAGAACCAGCATGGTACTCAGAACCAGAACTGTTGCGAAACGAGTTTTCATAATTTTCATAGTGTATAAGTTTAAGATTTGTAAACATCTATCCATTGCCGTACCAAGAAAAATCTACCCGGATATAACCTCTGACTCAATATCAATTCTCAGTATTGTATATATCTACAGAAACCTGGGGCGTATTGTCTACAAGATCAATGTCTAGTTGTTAAGAGAAGCTTGGGTATAAATTCAGCAGATGAGGAAAGCAGGCATCAATGAAAGTGATGATCTATATCATGCTCACCACAAACCCATTCGAAAAAGTAAGTTATCCATGGCTGGCATAGAATTTCTTTGCAAGCCAATTAAAATAAACTAAAAAATAAGTTATGAAAAAAATCACAAGGTACTTTACTTTCTTAATGCTCACCGGCTTGATGTCGCTTACAGCATTTGCACAATCATCACAATCGCAACAGGATAACAATTCCGAGCCAAGGTCATTAAATGACAAAAATGTTAGCGACCGACTTCAAAAGGATTTGTTCAGCCGGAACACAACCCTGAATGGTCAGCCCATAAGCTGGTTTGACACCGGTGACGGTTATTATGGTACCTATTCCAATAATGATCAAAATTATATGACCCGTTATGATAAGAACGGGACGTATTTAGAAACAATGACTAAAAAGGAGTGGAACGACAACGTGCCTGCATCGCTTAGATCTTCCTTTGATGCTAGTCCTTACAAATCTCAAGAGGTAAAAAGTTATTGGGAAGTTTCTGACCCAGGCAAGAAGGGATATTATATGGAGTTTAACGACAATAATGGCAAAGTATCAAGAGTATGGGGTAATGATAAAGGTGAGTTTTCCAACAAGCCTTATAGTTCAAAATCAGTTGATTCATCACCCAATGGTTCAACACCAAAGATAAATTAATCACCGCTCGACATGAAAAAACTGAAAATGTTTATCACATACTCGTTCCTCATCTTGGGTGGCTTGGGCACGGTGTATGCTCAGAGTACACCTGTGGCGAGTGATACGATTGCTGATACTGAAAATAGACAGCAGCTTACCGACACCATAGATATGCAGGTGGATACAAGTAGCTGGCCGGTTGCTTCACGGATGGCCGTAAAAGAGATTACAGGCAAGTATGGTAATCCAGATGGGGTTACTGACGATGAATTTAATTGGCTTAACAAGGGGGTTTGGAAAAAGATCTGTGTTACCAAGGAGGAGTCTAAACATAGTTTCCCCATTGAACATACGGACATGATGACTACAACCATCAATTACAAAGTGCCCGAAGATAAAATGGATGACCTCGGTAGATTCGATGGAAGTGTAACCTTCGACCGTACACAAGGGACCTTAAGCGCACGATGTGATAAAGAAGGCAACAACATGCTTGCGCTCAACCTGGCCCATGATATTATCACAGGCAAAAAAACAGTTGAACAAGCACGTATATCTTATGGCGATATTGTGAAGGAAAGCATGAACGGTACAAATCCTGAATACATGCAAAAACTTACGTTCGAAACTGAGGCGAATACTGCCGATCCTGATAAAAACACGACTGGGCTAACCAAAGAAGACGTAGCAAAAGGGATTAAAAAAACTGCGAGCAACTAGAGTATTATATTATTAAAACGGAATATTTAAATTATACAAACATGAATAACGAAAAAACAGTAGACGTATTAAATACGCTTATCGAAATTAATAACGATAGAATTGAAGGCTACGAAACTGCCTCCAAAGAAACAGAAGAAGAGGATTTGAAAACTTTGTTTTCGCATATGATCGAAACCAGCACTACCTGCAGGGAAGAACTTACTGAAGAAATTGAAAGGCTAGGAGGCACTCCTATAGAAGGCACCAAGATAACAGGTAAATTTTTCCGAGCGTGGATGGATGTAAAGGCTGCTTTAACTGGTAAAGACTACAAAGCGATACTGAACTCATGCGAATATGGCGAAGATGTTGCCGTGGAAACTTACGACAATGCTCTTGCAAATGATGACGAGAACTTAGGAATTGAGCAGCGAACCATGATTGAATCACAACGTGAGGTGATAAAAGCGGATCATGATGCGATCAAGGAGTTACGTGATCAACTGGTAGCGTAGCAAGATTAGATTTTGATGAAACGGAGGAGGTCACTCCTCCGTTTTTTTCTTCACTTGTAAAATAGGATACTTCATACTTCTTTAAGCAGATCCCTCGCAACGAATAATGCTATACCATAATTTTTCGCAGAAGTAACATTACTATTCGGTAAACCATCATCCGACAGGTATCTGAAAAACCTGATAACAAGCTTTTGATAAAAATGCAGAATCAATGCTTACAAAGCATAAAATCAGATTGCGTTATCGCAATCATTTTCAAGATGATATTCCTTGGGAGATGCAGCGGTTACATACCATACTTCTATTACCACAGGCAGTTCCATTTCCAATCAAGGTGGATATTAGCACCAACCAAAATACTTGTTATAATACCAGAAATCACTCTGAGAATCCAATCCTTTAAGTGATTGCTTATCAAAGTAACCCACAAAGAAATCCACATAATCGAGAGATTCTTTAAAGACCTTATACCGGAACTGGAATTGCGTAACACTTAAAATTTCATCGGATAATGGGATAATCATGACAATTATCATAGTTTAAAAATAATCATAGTATTACTATTGCAACCATAAGGACTTACTATCATTTATGAGGTTTGCCCCTGGATTCTATGAAAATCGCACTTCAAGATATCAAGCTTAACCTACGTGCTAGCATAGTCGTTTTTTTTGTTGCCATTCCGTTATGTCTTGTCATCGCTTTAGCGTCTGGAACGCCTTTGTTTGCCGGTATTGTAGGTGGTATTCTGGTAGTTGTCGCCAGTGATTCATCAAATATTGCTGAGGAGGAAATTAATTTATCTGAACTCTCGAATAGTTTAAAAATGTAAAATATTTAAACGTAAAGAACCATTCACGCGCCAAAAGAATATATAGACTTTAAATTAATTCAAGCCATGGAAAGCCTTAACAATATTCAGATAAAAATTAGTGAATCAGTCTACACTAAAGATCCGGCTTCATCCGATCTTGGAAAAAAAATCATTCATCAAAGTATTGAACTGATTGACAAACTTGGCTTTGAAGCTTTCACTTTTGCAAAACTTGCTGACAGCATACCGTGTACGGAAGCCTCCATCTATCGTTATTTTGACAATAAACACAGGTTACTGATTTACCACCTCACCTGGTATTGGACCTGGCTGGACTACCGTATTACCATCGCAACGGCCAACATTAAATCTCCGGAGGAACGGCTGAAGATAGCCCTGCGGCTGCTAACCACACCACTTGAGCAGGAATACCGCATACCACAAGTGGATGAGGAAGCATTGTACAGAATTGTGATTGCCGAATCGCAAAAAGTTTATTTGACCAAACAAGTAGATGAAGAAAATAAAGAGGGATTGTTTTTAAGTTATAAACGACTTTGTAAAAAGGTGGCTGGCATTGTTAAAGAAATAAATCCTGGCTATCGTTATCCTACGGCATTGATTTCGACAGTCGTAGAAAGCTCCTATGATCAACGCTATTTTGCCAATCATCTGCCATCCCTTACTGAAATACCGATTAACCATACAGATGGCATTACAGAATACTTAACGGAACTGGTATTTAGGGTAATCAGTACTTCGTCCCCGAATATTACTACAACGGACACTTGATTTTGCTATTCAACGGTAACGCTATGAGTAGGAGTAATCGGATAAAGTTCGATTAGAAAAAATGAAGAAGTCAATATATGGTAACAAAACTTATAGGTTTCAACACAAGCGATGGAGAAGTAAATACTTTTTTTTGAATTTAGTATGAAATTAAAACCCTAATCAAATGAAAACGATACTAGTATGCACGGATTTTTCACCCACGGGGAACAATGCCGTGAAATTTGCTGTCCAATATGCGTCATCAAGTAAATATAACCTCGTAGTATTCCATGTTGTGCGCATGCCAAAATTTAGTCCAACAATAAGTGAAGCAGGATTTCTGGAGATTGAGAAAAAAGAGGAGAATATTCAAAAGCAAAAGCTCGCAAGCCTGCTGGAAAAAATCTATCGCGATCTTCATCTTAAGAAGAATGCAAGAAAAGTTAGAGTAGTAGCCAAGAATGGGATTTTTGTGACCGAAACGTTAGTCACGGCTGCGAAAAACCACAAGGCTGATCTGATTATAGTCGGGACTCACGGTGCTACCGGTTTAAAACTTTTTGGAAGCATCAGTTCAGAGATCATTTTTAAAGCTTCTGCTCCTGTACTGGCAATTCCACCCCGGTATCGTTATAGAAAAATAAACACGATAGTCTATTCTTCTGATCTCAAAAACCTGGTGAATGAACTTCGCTGCATAGCGCCTTTCGCTGGCCCAGAGAAGGCGGTAATAGAAATTCTCAATTTAAATTTTGGTGAAGGCCATGCTAAACCAATCATAGATGAGAATGACTTGGTGAAACAGGTGAAATATAAAAGACTGAAAGTCATTGTACAAAAAGAACAACCAGGGCTAACGATTATTGAACAGCTACAACGGTATTTAAAAAATCACAAACCAGAAATACTAGTTATGTTTCCCGAAGAGCGCAGTTTATTTGATAAGCTCTTTGTACGAAGTAAAACGGAAGAACTTGTTTACCAAATAGAACTTCCTTTACTCACCTTTCTTAAATCGCGTGTCAAATAATACGACTAAGTATCATTGTGAAAATTCTCATGCGCCATGCATTAATTTCCAATAAACATAATCAACTGAGCTATGAATAAAATAATGGTTACTACAGACTTTTCTGTTAACTCTAAGGCAGGGATTCGCTTTGCCCTTCAATTGGCTAAGCAAACAAAAAGCAAACTCATTTTTTTTCATTCGCAGGAATTGCCAAAGCCTACCCGCTGGAGTTTAGAAAAGTATAATTCCTATACGGCAGTTGAATTGAAAAAAACGCATGCCCGACTCAGACAATTTGTAGATAAGATATCGCACGAGACCGGATTGAAAGCCAGAGATGCGCAGTTTGTTGTTGCTGAGGGGTATAAGGTAGATCATGTGGTAATTGACTTCGCCAAACACATCAAAGCTAATTACATTTGCATGAGCACTCGGGGCGCAGGTGCATTTAAAAAACTGATCGGTACAACTGCTTCAGCTATTCTCACTACTTCTCCCATACCTGTTATAGTTGTGCCTAAAACATACCGCGTAACTCCAATTTCTCACATCTTGTATGCCTCGGATTTTAATAGTCTTAAAGGAGAAATAAACAGAGTAGTTGGTTTTGCCAAGCCGCTGAAGGCAAGAGTATCCGTTTATCATTATGATTTTCTTTTGCCGCTGAAAGAGGTAAAAATGAAATTAGAGAAGGTGGCAGCCCGGCATGCTTCAAAAGGTGTGACATTCCAATTCCGGAAATTACATGTCGAAAATTCACTAAGCAATCATTTGAAAATGGATATTAAAAAGTCAAGACCAAACCTGGTAGTGCTGTTTACAAAACAAAACAGAGGTTGGTATGAACGGATATTCCTATCCAGCAAATCGGCTGCGCTCTCGTTTGATACAAAAACCCCTTTGTTAGTTTTCAGAAAAAGGAAAAATTAATCAGGTTCCCAATTTATTTAAGGAGCATGATTTAGTATAAATTTAAAAAAATGGGATCCATCAACCTCAACTGAATATGGCGAATTGCAATAAGCAAAACATAGTCAAATCATGAGTAGTCTGTATGTATACCTTTTGGGTTTTATTGGTTGCGCGGCTGTTATCGTGTTTAGCGGAACTAAGCTTGCGAGGTATGGTGAAAAAATTGCCAGGCTTACCAGCTGGGGCAACGCCTGGGTAGGCCTTGTTCTAATTGCCTCCGTAACCTCATTACCTGAATTAATGACCAGCATCGGATCGGTAACACTCGTTCAGGAACCAGACCTGACCGCAGGTAATGTATTTGGCAGTTGCGTGTTTAACCTGTTCATCTTGTCACTGATTGATGTGCGTATCAGAAAACCGATCACCTCCCTTGTGAAAACCAGCCATCTTTATGCCGGGTTATATGGTGTCATTCTCATTGCCTTGAGCGGCCTTGCTATTATGCTGAATGATATTACCCCTGTGTTCTTTTGGATAAGCCCGTTTTCAATTCTCCTTATCCTGGTTTATTTCGGTGCGATTTGGGGAATATTTCAGTTTACTCAATCAGATAAAGCGGATAAGCAACTTGTTGTTGAAGATGAGGAGCATAAAAAGGCTGAACTTAAAAAGGCAATTACCGCCTATGTTGCCAACGCCATTTTAGTGATAGGCGCTGCGGTATTCCTTCCTTCCTTTGGCGAACAGATTGCCGAGCAAAGCGGATTAAGTAACACATTTTTTGGCACCGTATTTCTGGCAGCGGTTACTTCCCTGCCCGAATTAGTGGTGTCTTTTGCGGCTATCCGTATGGGAGCCTTCGATCTCCTGGTTGGTAATCTTTTAGGTAGCAACGTATTCAATATTTTTATCCTTGCGCTTAGTGATCTTCTCTATACAGAAGGTTCCTTATTTGCCAATATCAACGAAGAGCATTTGGAATCCGTGATGGTAGTCATCATGATGACGGCTGTAGCGGGTCTTGGATTTATGGCTAAACCACAAAAAAAGAGAGTGTGGCGTTTAAGCATAGACACTTTCATCATTCTGATTTTATACATAGGCCTGATGGTAACCTTATTTCTTAAAACGTAAATAGAATTTATACCGCTTCCACTAATTGTATGAACCACTATCTATTACCCATATCAGAAGTTCAGGAGATACTGAATACTGGAAAGCTCGGATTGAATAGTATCGATGTCAAAGAAAGAATCCGAACGCATGGCCTGAACAAACTGCCTGATAAGAAAAAGCTTTCCGTGGTGGCACTTTTTTTCAGGCAATTTAAGAATCCGCTGATCTATATTCTTTTTGCTGCATTCGTCATCAGTTTGTTGACTTCGCATTGGGTAGATGCGATTATAGTTTCTGTTGTAATTTATGTGAGTAGTGTGATCGGCTTTTTCCAGGAATATAAAGCCGGGCAGGCACTGGAGCGATTGAATAAGCTGATCCGCTACGATGTGAAGGTGCTGCGTGACGGAACACCCGTTTCTATTTCTCACGAACAAATTGTTCCAGGCGATGTGATCCTCATTTCATCGGGCGATAAGATTCCTGCTGATGCGCGAATCATCGAGGTTAGCAATTTTTCAACTATTGAAGCCTCACTCACGGGTGAGTCGCTGCCATTGTCTAAACAAATCAATCCATTACCCGAAACTACTCCGCTTGCTGAACGGAAAAATATGATCTATGCGGGCACCGTGGCTGCCAGTGGAAATGCAAAGGCTATCGTTACCGCAACTGGAACAAACACCGAACTCGGTAATATCGCTACCATGGTGCAGTCTACTGAAGAGGAGCAAACACCTTTACAGGTGCAGTTATTAGTTTTTGGAAAATGGTTAGGGATAATTCTGGTGGTCATAAACGTTATCATTTTTGCCGTTGGCATTTTTACCGGAATCCCCTTATTGGAAATGTTTATGACCGCGGTGGCGGTAGTTGTATCGGCAGTACCCGAGGGACTGATTCCTGCCATGACCGTAATACTCACCGTGGGTATGAATAAACTGGTGAAGAAAAACGGATTGGTGCGAAAACTGGTGGCAGCTGAAACGCTGGGATCAGTCACTGTTATCTGTGCCGATAAAACCGGTACACTTACACGTGGTGAAATGCGCACCGACAGCTTTATTGCTTACGATGAAGTGCTACACGGAGCAATGACTCCAGCATCCTTACATCCCGACATAAAAAAATTACTTGAAATATCGGTGATGTGCAACGCGGGATTTATGCATAACGAAAAGGGTGAGGTAAAGGCAAGCGGCAACCCCACCGACAGGGCGCTGCTTCTCGCAGGTCATGATTTCGGCATTGACCGGAATTCTCTACTTGAGCAATCACCGGTAATTGCAGAAATCCCATTTGGGTCAGAACATAAATTCATGGCCACGCTTCACGCATCACCCGAGAAACAACTTTTAAAAATAATTTATACCAAAGGGGCACCTGAGAAAATACTTTCCTTTTCAGGATTCTATTTTAGCAACGGGTCCATCTTCCCGATGCGGCAAGAGGATATAAATAGAATTAAAACAGCGTTTCAGGAATTAACCTCCAAAGGATTACGGGTAATCGGACTTGGATTTAAGAATATATATGAGCCCGGTGAGCATCCATTCTCACCGGCTGACATGAAGGATATAATTTTTGCAGGTTTGGTGGCATTCCGGGATCCGCTTAGGCCGGAAGTGGTCGATGCTATACAGCAATGCCGTGAAGCGGGCATCAAGCCCGTCATGATTACAGGCGATCACAAACAAACTGCAGCCACTATTGCCAATGAACTGGGTATGCAGGTGGGCGCAGACGAAGTGATTGAAGGTACGGAATTGGAAATACTTTCGGATGATGAATTATCGAAACGCGTGGGCAACATCAAAGTTTTTGCCCGCGTAGAACCTAAACACAAGAGCAAAATAGTAAGCGCCTTTCAGCACAACGGAGAAGTGGTGGCCATGACCGGTGATGGAGTAAACGATTCACCAGCTCTGAAAAAATCAAATATTGGTGTTGCCATGGGCAGCGGTACCGACATTTCAAAAGATGTGGCTGACCTGGTTTTACTGGATGATAATTTCAATACTATTGTTGAGGCGGTGCGCAGGGGTAGAATAATCTTTGATAACATCCGCAAAGTACTTCTGTTTCTGCTCACCGATGCCTTTTCAACAATGATTGTAGTTGGAGGGGCCGTATTGCTTGGACTACCGCTACCATTGCTACCCGCACAAATTCTGTGGATAAAACTGGCCGAAAGTTCATTGCCCGCCATGGCGCTAGCCTTTGATGAAATTGATGAAGGCCTTATGAAACGCAAGCCACGTGATAAGAATGAACCGCTCATCAGCAACGGAATGAAAAAGTTGATCCTCTTTTATGCTCTGGTTATGGACACGTTACTCTTCATCATTTTTTACTATTTCTGGAAGACCACCGGTAATCTGGAGTTTGCACGAACCGTAACTTTCGTTGCGCTGGGCATGAATACCTTCTTCTACATCTTTGCCATTCGCGGCTTCCGGCTACCTGTTTACAAGCTTAATCCATTTGATAATAAATATTTACTGGCAACATTGACTTTAGGAATAAGCCTGATCCTGATAGCGGTGTATATTCCATTCTTTAACACCTTGTTGCACACGGTTCCGCTTGGATTCAGCGAATGGTGGATATTAATCAGTTATGCAATTCTGAGTATTGTTGTCTATGAAATCGGAAAGCGGTTTACGATAGCTAAAGAGTACAGTACTTAAAGTAATTTAATGATAGATGTTGTTAGAAAAGATCGTTTAATTTTGAATACATTTCGATGAAAAGAAGAAAGTTGCTTAAAGAGTAAGATCAGAGAATGAGTCAGAGATGGGATTGAACAGGATATAGTGCTATTATAACAATTTGAATCAGAAGATCATGAAAGTACTTTTTTGTACGCGCGAGTACCCACCCCATGTGTATGGCGGAGCCGGTGTTCATGTGGAATACCTGGCACGCGAACTATCCCATTTAATGGAAGTAGAAGTGCGCAGCTTTGGCGATCAGAATAATGAAGCTGAACAGTTGCGGGTTTTGGGATTCAATTCAGATCCTCTGCCGCTGGCCAATACAAAACCTGAATTAGCAACCATCTTTAAAACCCTTAATACTTGTATTCAAATGAATAGCGGGGTTATGAATGCCGACATCGTGCATTGCCATACATGGTATGCCCAGTTTGCAGGCATCTTATCAAAACTTTGTTACGGCACACCCTTGATTGTAACGACTCATTCACTGGAGCCTCTCCGGCCCTGGAAACGGGAACAATTGGGTAGGGGCTATGACGCTTCATGTTGGATTGAAAAGACAGCTATTGAAATGGCCGATGCCGTCATTGCCGTATCGCAGGAAACCAAAGCGGATGTACTCAACTATTTTAATGTAGAGGAGAAAAAGGTTAGCGTAATTTACAACGGCATTGATCTCGATGAATACAACGTAACGGATGACACATCCGCGTTGGACAAATTCGGGATTGATAAAACCAAGCCCTATGTACTTTTTGTAGGCCGCATCACAAGACAAAAGGGTATTATCCATTTGGTGAATGCGATCAAATATATAAATAGCGAAACGCAGGTGGTATTATGTGCTGGTGCACCAGACACGGAAGAGATTGGTCGTGAAATGAAACAAAGCGTGGAAGAAGTTCAGAAAAACAGGAGTAATGTAATCTGGATTGCCGAAATGGTAAGTAAGAAGGAGGCGATCCAATTGTATTCGCATGCGGCTGTGTTCTGCTGCCCTTCCATCTATGAACCCTTTGGCATTATCAACATTGAAGCGATGGCGTGTAAAACAGCCGTGGTGGCGAGTAGTGTAGGTGGCATTAAAGAAGTCGTGGTGGATGGAGAAACCGGAATCCTGGTACCACTTGAACAGGAAAATACAGCACCCTTTGAAGCTTCTCATCCGGACAAATTCGCAAGAGATTTGGCCGCAGGGATTAATAAACTAATGTCCGATGAAAAATTAAGAGAAACCATGGGCGCCCAGGGTAGAAAGAGAGTAGAAAAATATTTTGACTGGAAGGCGATAGCCAGGCAAACGGAAACTTTATATAAAAAAATTCTGAATCATGATTAACGATGACGTAATAGCGATCATTCTGGGCGGAGGCCAGGGGTCGCGTTTGTATCCATTAACAGCTAAACGTTCCAAACCTGCCGTACCGATTGCAGGTAAATACCGATTGGTAGACATCCCGCTATCCAATTGTATTAATTCGAATATCAGCAGGATGTTCGTGCTCACACAATTTAATTCAGCCTCGCTTAATCGTCATATTAAGAATACGTACAATTTCAGCTTGTTCAGTCGTGCATTTGTTGATTTGCTGGCTGCCGAACAGACCATGTCTAACAAAAGTTGGTTTCAGGGAACAGCCGATGCCGTGCGTCAAAGTATGCACCATTTTCTCAATCATGAGTTTAAATATGTATTGATTCTTTCTGGTGATCAGTTGTATCAAATGGATTTCAACGTGCTGATTCAACGGCATATTGATAGCGGTGCACGGATAACGATCGCTACGCTGCCGGTGAAAGCAGATGAGGGAGTTGAATTTGGGATTATGAAGACGGACCACGAAAGCATGATCACAAGTTTTATAGAAAAACCGAATGCCGAAGAAATCCTAAAATGGAATTCTGATGTGAGTGAGTATATGCAATCAGAAGGACGGTTATACCTGGCATCGATGGGCATCTATGTGTTTGACAGAGATTTGTTGATCGAGCTTATGAATGATCCGCATACCATTGATTTCGGAAAGGAAATCATTCCACAATCCATCCGTAAACACAAAGTACTCAGTTATCAGTTTGAAGGTTATTGGACAGATATCGGAAATATCCGTTCCTACTATGAAGCTAACCTGAGTTTCACTGATGGGATACCACATTTTAACTTGTTTGACAATAGAAGACGCATCTATACCCATCCCCGAATTCTTCCTACTTCTAAAATATCAGGGACGTTAATCAATGATTCTGTTATTGCAGATGGTTGTATCATCCATGCTGCTAAAATAGAACGATCTGTTATTGGCGTAAGGTCGAGAATCGGAAAGGGGAGTACGGTTATCAAAACGTATATGATGGGTAGTGACTCTTATCAAACGCTGGCAGAAATTGCGGCCCGGCCTGGCGACATCTTGATGGGCATTGGTGAGGATTGTCATATTGAAAATGCTATTCTGGATAAGAGTTGTCAAATCGGGAATAATGTCACGATTATTGGTGGTGCGCATCTTCCCAACCAGGAAACAGATTTGTATGTAATTGCGGGCGGAATTGTAGTAGTAAAAAAAGGAGCCACTATACCCCCTGGTTTTGTATTAAGTTAGGTAGTTAAGTTGGGTGGTATACTATAGCCGATTCTTACTGTATATAATACTACTGTGAAGTCGCATTAAAAGATACTGATTGATGGTCTCGCATCGTTTCCTCCAGGAGAGGATGCATAAAACGAATTGATAAGCTTAAACCGTATCATCACCTTCGAAAGACGATACTTAACAGGGAAGTCGATTCGCAAAAAGCAATGTCTGTAAGATCACATAAGCCGGCAGCATTGTAAAAGTTACTGATTCAATAAAAATCTGCCAGCGATACAAATCAATTACCTGATGAGATGCACAGTTCCTTTTATTACCTTTTTTTCTTTCTGGCATGTAAGGTATTGAACAAACCAGTAATATACCCCGGCACTGGCGTCACCGCCTGTCCATCCTTGTTGTGCAGATCCCTCAAACATCTGGCTTCCATACCGGTTGATGATCACTAATGATGCATCCTTTGGGGTGCCAACAAGTTTAAAGATTTCATTACTTCCGTCACCATTCGGTGAAAATACATTCGGTACAAATACAGTATCGCTGGGTTGAATCACAATCTGCTTAAGATCACTTTCATAAATACAAACACCTTTGCTAACCAACACCTGGTAATAACCGGATTGGCTGACCTCGTGCCTTTGGTCCCTATCAAAGAGCAATGTTAATGGCTCTGAATTGGAAGGACTAAACAGCCAGGTAAACGTGGCATCCGATGGCTCACTTACTATGATGTTCAATTTATCTTCGGCACATACTTCTGTATAATCTGCAACGGGTTCTATCGTTACCTTCAGTTGATCATTTATGATGATAGGTTGTGAACTAATTGTACATACATCATAATCACCTATTACTGAATATGATCCGTGCTTATCCACTTCAATTGCGCCACTGGTTCCAAGCACTGTGTTTATATTATCCTCCGCCCGAAATAACCACGTGTACGTTGTGCCTGGTATAGGCGAGCGTACCTGAAGGGTTACCATACCCTCATCGCAAAGATTACCTTGCGTGCGATCAATTACGGGCACCGGTGCAGGCACGACCATCACGTCAGCATCCTTCGTATATATGCATCCGACAGTCGACACATAGGTATAGGTAGCTTTGTAAATACCAACATTCAGGTTGGTGGCAATAAGTTGATTATTGGAGATGCCCATACCGATCCAAGTGCCATCTGGTGGATCAGCCAGGAGTTGAACGGGTGTTGAATTTCTTTCGCAAGTTTTAAAGGGAGAATCAATCACTATTTCTATTTCTTCATCGCTAATGGTAATTACAGGAGTGAAAACCTCACAACTTTTGGTGTAGGCTTTAAGTTGATACTCGCCCCGTTTGGTTGCAGTTATAGTCGGTGTTAGAATCTCCAAAGGAGCAAAAGGTTGGTTTATGTTTGTCCGGAAATACCACAGGTAGTTTACGTTTTCTTCGGGTGCCACTTCTATAGTTACTGAAAAGGATTTGTTTTCACACACTGGTAAAAAGATGGGTGTAAGCAAGCGAGCTACCGGTGGATCTTGCACTTCAATTCTTAAAATCCCTTCATAAGCACAACTCGGTGTTTTATACCGGAATTCGTGAATTCCAGCGCCTGCTATTTTGGGATCAAATCTTCCTTCTGCAGCATCAATAATTCCCGGTCCCGTCCAGGTTCCACCAAAAGGATACCCAAACAGATCAATGCTAGCGGCTGAAGAGCATGCCGGTGGAACTAGCTTTATAATAGGAGGGGAAGGAGTGACATATACAGTTCCTGAAAGTTGCCCGGTGGCAATATCTTCAATAGAAGCACCAATAAAAAAATCAGAATTATCCATATACACTTTCACTCCGTAATAATCCTTTTTAAATGTATCACCCGTTATGTCAATCAATCGCACAACATCCTGCCAGAAATAATCTTTTGCTTGAAAAACATATGCTCGGCCCGGCTTATTTCGAGCTGTAACACCGTCTTTATAGAAGTCATTGCCAGGAGCTCCCACCAATACTGTATTGCCTGAGTTCTTTAATGAATATCCAAACAATTCACCTTCCTCGATGACCCGTGGCAGGATTTTGGTTGTTTCAGTTCGGGATGACCACGCCTCACCCGGCTCTTTTGTATATACATACACAGCTCCCACATCCCAGGTGCCTCCATGATCTTTGAGTGGTGCCCCAATAAAAATGGTGTTATCATTTATGGAATTGGAATGACCAAATAAAGATCCGTTGGTGACCAGGTAATTAAAGTCGGGTGAAATTTGAATGCCCTCTGGGTCGGATGGAGACAATGTATATTTTGGTTCCCATTGATCTTGCGCATTTATTTCAAAAATGGTATTGCCTGCGAGTAACGTTTCGTTTTCAATAGAAACAGCTATCGTAGTGCTTCTGGCAAAAAAATTTCCACCACTTGCTTCTAAACTTTGGTAAAAAATCCATTGAGTGCCATCGAATTTGTAGATGGCCATCATAATGCGATAAGGATTGTTCTGCACATATGGAATGATCAGCCAATTATCAGTCATCGCCAGGTTATCACCATAAGCATACACTATAAGTTGATCTTCGGGCAAGGCAATTTCCTGCACCAACTGGGAAGCTTCCCAACCTGTTGCTCCTTTCTTATATACAAAAACACGGCCTATTGCCGAATGACCACTTTCAAAACCATTTGCCCCAACGGCCAGATACTCCTTATTAAATGCCAGGGCACTTCCAAAATTATCGTCAAAGCGCGAAGTGCTGGGGGCCAGTATTTTTGATTTCATATTCCAGCTATTGCCTTGTTTTTGATAATAATAAACGGCACCCACTCCTGGCACATTGGTGCCATCGTTGGTTGCGCCAACAAAGAGATGATTATCGTAGCCCACAACAGTATTACCATAAAAATGCCCGGCAGTACTTTTCTTTTTTGGATAAATTAGATTGCTCTTCCATTCTGTTCCCTGGTTAGAAAACGATTTAAGGGCAATAGTCGCGTAGTTGTTATCAGGAATAGGTACAAATCCAAGTACGGCATCCGTTTGTTGATTGCAAGCGATCACTGTGCCATATGGGTTTAAATTACTAAAGGCACCTGGTATTGAGGGGGCGTAATCTATATTCTGATAAACGGGTGTGCACCACCCCGCAACACCTTTTTTAATTAGGTTAAAGTGACCGTCTCCAACCGTTGACTTGGTGCTAACGAGCAAATCAGTACCATTGGTGATAAGCATTGCGTTGCCGTATTGTGTATCGTTAGTTCCTGGCAATGTCAAGAAAGAACAGGTAGGAGTAGTGTCTTCCCAGTTTCCGGAGATTGGTTTTTGATAATATAATATTCCTTGCTTCAACTGCCCATCAACACTTTCAGCAGCAGGAGTAAATATTCCATCATTTGTTAACACAATGTTATAAGCGCCTAATGCGAAAGACAAATCGTTACGAGGTGACAAGGTTGCCTGTAAGGTCAAGTTAGAGAAGGTTCCGCTGGGATCATGAAAAATGAAGAGGTTGCCGCCAACTTCCGTATAGGGGCTTCCCGTTACCAGGTGATTATCTTTTAAAGCCACACCTGCGCGACCAAAATCGGCTACGTTGCCACGGGGCGCAATTAAACGCTTAGGTATAATCGGACTATTCCAATCCTGAAAAGGTAATTTATGATAAACATAAATAGCCCCTATGTAATACGGGTTTGCATTGGAAGCGCTAATAGGTGCATAAATATCTGTGATGGCCACCGTTTGTTCATCATCCGCAATAGCAATGGCTCGATTACCATAGGGGTTAATACCAAAATAGAAACTTCCTGCAACACTAAGGGAGCTCAATTCTGTTTGTGACGTCCAACCACCAGGTCCCTTTTTAAAAATGTAAACTTTGCCACCGAACGTACTGCAGCTCACAAAAAGATAGTTTTCAGAAAGCGCAACCCCACTACCAAATTGCAAGGCATCCACGGGATCGCTGGGTGCCAGAGTCGCAAGTTTCTCCCACGTATCATTAACCTTTTCATAGATGTATACGATACCTGTAAGGCGGCCTAAGCTATCACTGTTAGGCACCCCGATAGCCATATATCGATCATACATCGCTACCGATCTTCCAAAATCTGATGAGGTGTCAATACTTGGCTCGGGTACTAGTTTGGTAAAGTCGGTAAGGCATTGTGCATAGACCGTGATGGATGCAAAAAACAAGATGAGCGTAGAAGAAGGGAGCTTCATTCATCAGATTATTCTTAAAAATAGAATTAAAAGTTGAATAGTTTAACACGAAGTAAAATAAGAGTATCGTACTTGCTGGTCTCGCATCTTCTCCCGCAGGGGACTATGCATAAAACGAAATAGGATCGTCCCCTTGACTTGTGGCGGATCAGGTGTTTACAATGACGGGTGCAGCAGGCGAAGATTCTTTTGGTTTCGGTTCTTCCACGGTAGGTGGTTTTTTTTCTGGCAATTCTTTCGACTTATCCATAGCATTATAATTAACTTATCAGGCTCAAAGAAAATTCAGGCCAGCATCAAGCTTTGTCTTCACATAATTAATAAGAAGGCTATTACTGCTAATTTGGGTTATTTATCTACAGGCGCTGACAATTATCCTCAGAAACGAGACAAGATTTTTTTATTGTGTTTTAGTGAAGGCAACTTTAAATACCAAAATGGGTTTCGAATTCTTTAGGGTGCCTCATACTTTTTGAAAAATATTATCTTATTAAAGTTATCTTTAACCACATGATTAAAGTCATCATTATGAAAAAAGGCATTGTACTGACACTAATTCTATTTATAGTCATTTTTCTGTCAAGCGCGCAAGATAACCATCACTATCAAACTGATTTTTCAAAAGAAGAATTCGCACAGCGCAGATCAAAAATATTCGATGCTATAGGCAACAATGCTATTGCTCTGATTCAGGGTGCGGGCGGACTTCCGGGGTTCAGCGTTTTCCGCCAGTCCAATACATTCTATTACCTCACCGGACTTGAATCGTCTCATGCCTATCTGCTGCTGAATGGTAAGAACAAGCAGGCTACTGTTTACCTTCCACACCGTGATGTAGCCACTGAAAACAATCAGGGAAAAGTACTTTCTGCCGAAGACAGTGAACTGATAAAACAATTGATAGGAGTAGAGCATGTAAAGGGCATTGAATTTTTGTCTGCCGACCTGATAGGCACCGGTTTGATCCGGCCTCCGGCTCCCTTATTGTTCGCTGAATTCAGTCCCGCAGAGAATGGAAATGACAGTCGCGATGAACTGCTCTATGCGCAGGCCCGTACATCTGCCGATCCGTGGGATGGACAACCTGCACGCGAGGCGATGTTCATTCAAAAGTTACGGGAGCGTGTTCCGCAATTTGAAATCCGCGATCTGTCACCCATCCTCGATGCGATGCGGGTGATTAAAAGTGAAAAGGAAATTGAACTGATCCGAAAAGCCACACAAATTGCTGGCCTCGGAATCATCGAAGCAATTCGGTCAACCCAACCGGGTGCCTACGAATACCAGCTTGATGCCGCAGCTAAATATATTTTTCACCTGCACGGGGCGCGGGGTGATGGTTATTCCTCTATTATTGGCGGAGGTACCAACGCTTACATGGGACATTACTTTCATAAAACTGATGTACTGAAAGATGGTGATCTGGTGCTGATGGACTATGCTCCCGATTATCATTATTACACCAGCGATGTTACCCGCGTCTGGCCTGTAAATGGAAAGTTTACCAGCGAGCAGAAGGAACTTTACAATTTCATCGTAGCCTATCGCGATGCACTTTTTAAATACATCAAACCCGGTGTCACGTCCAATGAGGTGCTCGATAAAGCGGAAGCCGACATGAAGCAATACCTGGTAGGTAAAAAATTTGTGAAGCCGGCACATTTGAAAGCTGTGGAAAATGGATTAAAATTCCGGGGGCATTTTCAACACCCAGTCGGCATGGCCGTGCACGATGTGGGTCGTGTACATGGCATCCTGTTGCAAGCTGGAATGGTCTTTACGATCGATCCCATGATCTGGATTCCTGAAGAACGGCTATACATACGCATTGAAGACATGGCTCTGGTAACAGTTGATGGTGTTGAAAATCTCAGTGCTTTTGTGCCTTCAAAAATCGAGGATGTTGAGGCTACCATCAAAGAAAAAGGTTTGATGGAATTTCGTCCAGCCGTTGTATTACCACTCAAGAAATAATTGTAACCATACTTGATTCCCCAATGAAACATATTCCTGTAAAGAGATTTTTCTATAAATTGATTTTAATGGTGCTGTTGATCCCCGCAGCATCATTCGCTGATAATTATCCTAAGAATCCGAAAATTGATGTATTGAATTATATCTTTCGTATTACACTGTCCGATAACACGGATGCCATACTGGTTGAAGCGACTGTCGATGTTAGGTATGTAGGGGATGGAGTGGAAATACTCAGACTTGACCTCGTGAAAGCATCAACCGCATTGGAAAACAAAGGCATGACCGTGAGCAAGGTTGAATCCGAAGGCAAAACATTAAGCTTTACGCATGAAGGCTGGGAATTAAAAGTTAAACTACCAGCACCCTCAAAGAGCAATCAGCGAAGTGTGTATACAATCACCTACTCCGGGATGCCGGCCACCGGACTTAAAATTGCCAACAACAAATATGGTGATCGTACTTTCTTCAGTGACAACTGGCCTGACAAAGGACGAAACTGGTTGCCGATCATTGATCATCCTTACGACAAAGCTATGTGCGAATTTATCGTTACGGCTCCCGCGCATTACCAGGTAGTATCCAATGGACTGAAGATAGAAGAATCCGATCTCACCAATGGAAATCGCATTACCCACTGGAAGCAATCAGTTCCCATCGCCTCGTGGCTGTATGTATTGGGTGTGGCCCGGTTTGCTGTTCAATATGTTGATCAGTTCGATCATAAATCTATCGAGACGTGGGTGTATTATCAGGATCGGGATAAAGGGTTCTATGACTTTGCTGAACCAACAAAACAGGTACTTGAATTTTACAGCGCCTATGTCGGCCCATTTGCGTATGAGCGATTGGCCAACATTCAATCCAACAGTGTAAGCGGTGGGATGGAAGCAGCTTCTGCAATATTGTATAGTGAGACCTCCGTGGTGGGCGATCGCAACGAGCGCTGGCGCAATGTGGTGATTCATGAGATTGCGCATCAATGGTTTGGTAATGCTGTAACAGAATCCGATTGGGACGATGTGTGGCTCAGTGAAGGATTTGCCACCTATTTTACCCTGCTGTTTATTGAACACGCCTATGGTCGCGATGCATTTATGACTGGCCTGAACGATAGCAAGAAAAGGGTCGATGCATTTCATGCGAAGAATCCCAACTACCGCATCGTGCACGATAACCTGCAGGACATGGATCAGGTGACGAGTTCGCACACGTATCAGAAGGGAAGCTGGATTTTACATATGCTGCGCGGTGTAGTGGGTACTGAAAATTTCTGGAAAGGAATCCGATCCTACTACGGCAAGTATATGAATGGCAACGCAACCACTGCCGACTTCAGAAAGGAAATGGAAGAAGCATCAGGTATGGATCTGAAGGTCTTTTTTGATCAATGGCTCTACAAGGCGGGCGCAATGAAATACAACGGGTCATGGCAATATGATGAAAAAAAGAAAGCTATTAGAATTACTCTTGATCAGGTGCAGACAGATGGAAGTTTGTTTAAGATGCCTGTACAAATTGCGATATACCCCTCAAACGGAAAAAAATTCACTACGACATTGCAGGTAAATGAAAAGAAAAATGAATTTAGCATCCCGCTTGATACGGCACCTCTCAATGTAATATTGGATCCTGATGGCTGGATATTAATGGATGCGAAGTGGGCAAAGAAATAGAATTCTGTTTGACAGATACTCATCCCATTACACCCCAAGCAGCAAGAGTTCTGAGTTCACAACGGCAAACAGGATTCCGAAAGGAATACTCGCACACTGGTTCTACCCGTTTTGACTTTTTATAGGGCAAGTCCAGATAGGGCATTTCACCAGTTTTACTACATCTTCTGTTACACTGCCGGAAAATAAATGAGCCAATCCTCTGCGTCCGTGAGTACCCATAACGATCATGTCGGCTTTTGTTTCGTTTACAAAATTGACAATACCGTCTTGTTCGTGAAAATCATTCCGGGTATTGAGCGTGTAATTGGTAAGTTGATAATGCTTTGCATACTCTTCCATGCTTTCCATTTCATCCGCAGTACGTCTCATGTTATAAGGGGTATTCACCAACAGCAAATGGAGGCGGGCAGATAAAAGCAACTGGAGTTCTTTTACCTTTTTAACGAAATGAACCTGATCAAACTCCAGCGTGGTTGGAAATACGATGTTTTTGATGCTGGATAAATGGAAGGATTTTCTCACCGCCAGCACGGGCACTTTCGATAGCCTTACCATTTTTTCAGTATTTGACCCTATAAAAAACTCAGTCCATCCACTGGCGCCATGCGTGCCCATCACCACAAGATCAATTTTGTTGTCGGTACTGAACGAAAGAATAGTCGAGGTAACCGGTCCTTGAATCACAGTAAAAGTTACCTGAACAATCGGTGGGTGTAAAGCCTTCATTTTTTCAAAGTCGTTCTTTGCCCGCTGCTCAATTTCCTGAATTACTTCCGGACTGAACGCATAGGGAACAGCACCCATGGCAGTTTCGTAAGCAAAAGGTAGATCAATAACTTTTAATAGATAAACTTCGGCCTGGGTCACTGCAGCTATATTCAGGGCAAATTGATAAGCTTCCAAGGCAGGTTCGGAAAAATCACAAGGCACAAGAATTCGTTTCATAATTTTTTTTAAAAGGTATGCGGAATTACGACTTGTAACTATGATAAAGGTCAGGCCTATAAGTGAATGATGTCATTATGCGATGGTCTTATATCAATATTTAGTTAATTTCCGATGGCAATTCTCCAGCGTCTCCTCAATAAACTCCTCCCAACCTCTACGGCTAATTTTTGTGGTCACCGTCCACGGAAAGGCCAGTAGATTTTTCGCCTTAGTCATTCTTAGAATTTCCTGAAAGTAATGTTGGGTATTCTTTTTCGTGCGTGTAGAAACAAATGCGGAAATTCCTGGCAGTTGGGTCTTCCGACCTACTTCCGGATAGAGTGGTTAAGGAGTTAGTACAACTACTTATGTACTTTATAAGCCTACCTTCCCAGCAGAGTCTCCTGAAGGGTTAGGACCCTATAGCGGCTTAAAATCATTCACAATTGTCTCCATAAAATCTGGTATGTTTTTTAGCGGTACTATCGTATGCAAACAAGTACCAACCGAACAGAATCCTTTAGTGATGGCGTGATGGCGATCATGATCACGATCATGGTATTGGAATTAAAGCTTCCTGATTTTAATGAGCGTCAAAATATGGAGAGTGTAAAAAATCATCTTCTGGAACTTATCCCGCATTTTGCCGACTATATGTTCAGTTTCGTGATGATTGGCATTTTCTGGATGAGCCATCATCACTTGTTTCATCTGCTTGAGAAGACTGATAATTTTCTCATCCGGTTAAATCTGTTTTTTCTTTTTTGGATTACCCTTATCCCTCTGGTGACCGGAATTGTAGGAGCCAATCCGCTGTTGCCTGATTCGATTGCCATGTATGGAGGTGTGATGTTGATGGCAACCTTATCGTTGTCTTATATGCGAAGCTACACCTTAAAAAACACGATGGTGCACGCAGATGATGAAGGGAAATCCAAAGGAAATATCTATCGTGTGTCCAAAGCAGGTAAACAGAAAAGCTACATAGCCAGCATTTTTTATCTGGCCGCGATACCATTGGCTTTTATAAATATTTATCTGGCTTATGTGTGCTTTGTTATTCCCATAATTTTGTTTTCCCTGCCTACACCTAAAGAGGAAGAAAAACTTGAAAATACGATTATAGAAAGGAATAAAAATTAATTTGCAGGGTCAGTTTCGTTGCAGGGGCTGACCAAAAGTAGATCTGTCATCGAGGACATTGAGCTGCGATCCCGGTGATTGCACACAATTCTGGATCTATACTTTTTGGACCGCCTCAGCGCAATTCGTTTTGCTAACTTGTGCTTCAAGAATTCAATCCTTTAATAGAAAATGGAAATATAAAGTCAAGCACCACATTATAATGTGCCTGCGACACATGGTCTTTAAACGAGTGCATACTTTTGCGAATAATAGCAGCGTGGTCCTGATCCAACTTATTTACAATTGCCTCCAATTCCATCAGCTTCATTTTGATGGCACTATCCCGGTTTATTTTCCCCAATGGCAAGGCTTTATTAAGCGTATTTAATGTAATGCTAAAGGTTTGGTGTACATCGTTGAAGAAGTCAACCAACAACGGATCGCTGGAATAGGTTTTGATGTGAGCAAAATCAACAGCACTACTTTCTTCATTTTCATCCAACTTGCCATCCGCATTGGCAGCCAGCAGTGAAATGTATGCTGGAAATTTAAGGAGCGATTCATATTCTTGTGTAGTCAGGTTTTCAAAAAGTATCATACTGTATTTGTTAATGTTTCTGTTCTCGATTATTTAATGTTTGCTCATTTTGTTGATGATAGTATCTAAGGAGGACATTAGCTTAACCAGGGCACCATCCACACGTAATCTAATGTGTCAGCCCTGCTTGACACGGCAAGGGGTAGTCGGTTTGTTCTAACATCCAGAAAAAATAACAGTAAGTTTGCTTATCCAGCTATTGATAAATGAACTTTTGTCTGTAACCGAATACTTATCTTCTGCGAGACCTGAAAAACAGTAGGGAGGCCACTATTACCAGTACAACAATAAATAGCCACCAGCCAGCGTGCATTCCCATAAAACCGTAATCTCTCTGATGCATCATAACTTTATCGATTTATTAGTTTAATTTACTGGTATCCTTTTCTTTCATCTTTTTCATCATCTCCATCATATCCGGATTATCCATCATGGACTTGCACATTTGAGACATCATACTTGTATCGGCTTTAACGGTCTCCATCATACCTGACGTCATACGTTTTTTCATTTCCGGATCATCTTTCATCATCTGGGTCATCATACTCTTGTTCTCCATCATGGCTTTCATTCTTTCATGCATCAGCATTTTACCATGCTCTCCCTTCATGATGGCATCCATCATCTCTTTTGACATCTCATGGTCACTGGCGATGTTATTCATAATCTTTGTTCTTGAATCTGATTTTGAAAGAACCCGATTTGGGGACTGACAAGATGCAAATAGTGCACTAAGGGCAATAAGCAATAGATATTTATGTGTTGGTCTCATGATTTTGTTTTTTGTAGATTTTAATATTAAAATGGATCGTTAAGATCACTTACGCGAATGAGTTTTTTATTGACAAATTCCTGAATACCTGATTCGGAAAGTTCACGACCAAAACCAGAACGTTTGGTTCCACCAAAGGGAAGATCGGCTTGTGTCCAGGTAGGATGATTAATAAATACCATTCCCGTATCAATTTGATCAGCAATTTTTTTACCGCGCTCGATGTCCTGGGTAAAGATGGATGCGCCCAAACCAAAATCGGAATCGTTGGCCAGCTTAATAGCTGCTTGTTCATCTTTCACTACATAGAAGGAGGCAACCGGACCAAATAATTCTTCATGATAGGCCGCTATGCCAGGTTTCAGGTTGGTGAGTATGGTGGGCTCCATAAAAGCACCTTCACGATCGGCACGTTTACCGCCCAGTAAAATCGTTGCACCGTCATCCACGGAGCGTTGCACCTGATCGGCAAGTTGAACGGCTGCTTCTTCACTACTTAATGGACCTAACTCTGTGGCTGGATCCATCGGATCACCAACTTTCATTTTTGATAAACGATCCTTAAACTTCTCTATAAATGTTTCAGCAATTGCTTCTACAGCAATGAACCGCTTGGAGGCTACACAGCATTGACCATTATTATTCATTCTGCCGACCACTGCCCATTCTACAGTTTTATCCATATCGGCATCTTCGAGGATAATAAACACATCATTACCGCCTAGCTCCAGTACAACTTTTTTCAAATATTTTCCGGCTTCTGCAGCCATGCTGGCACCCGCTGCTTCACTTCCCGTTAGGGAAACTCCTTTTATTCTTTTGTCGGAAACCAATGCTGTTGCATGTTTGCCCGAGATAAATAGGTTTGTGTACAATCCTTTAGGCGCTTCTGCTTCTTCAAAGAGTTCTTCAATAGCAGCAGCACATTGTGGCACGATGGAGGCATGCTTCAACAAAACAGTATTGCCCACCATGATATTGGGAGCGGCAAAACGCGCTACCTGATAGTAGGGGAAATTCCAGGGCATGACGCCCAACAACACACCAATCGGACTGCTGCGAACGATGGCTGTTCCAAATTCAGGATCGAGTACTTTATCCGCAAGGAAGGTTTCTGCATGATCAGCATAATAATCAAGTATATCCGCACTCAGATCAATTTCTCCTTCCGCCTGGACGAGAAGTTTACCCATTTCCAGCGTGATGGTTCTGGCGAGTTCAGATTTTTTTACGCGCATGAGCGTTGCTACTCTATGCAGCAGGTCTGCCCGTTGTTGGTAAGTAGTTTCTTTCCAGTCAGTAAAGGCTTCATGCGCCTTAGCGACTTTGGCATCAACTGTTTTCTCCGTCATTTCTTCAAACGACTTTATGGTCTTATTTGTATTTGGATTGGTAGTTTGGATGGACATGTCTTGTTTTTAGATGTATAATTTGTTGCAGTTGCTACTTTGAGAAACTACTTCTCCCAAAGCTTCAGCTTATGCATTCATTTGGAATAATGATGCCAACTAAAAATCGGCTATAGAAATCGATACAGACGTTATAGAGCGTGCAATTGTAGAGAATTTCAGGCACTGGGGTAATAAATCCCAGCTTAAAGAATGCGAGTAAACTGCGTGCAGAGAGATAAACACCCATTCCTGTGGCGGAGACTCCGCTTGGAAGTGAAAAGGCCAGTAGAGACTTGAGTGGGAAATATTGTCACTAGAACCTCCTAGAAAGGATACCCGATCGCAATGTTTAAAATCAAATTTTCACGTCTCCAGGCCGAACTACCAAAATCAATTTCATCAAATACCCAGCGGTTCTTTTCGTCTCGGTATGGTTTACGCAATGGAAAAGCAAGATCAAAACGCAACACAAAAAAGTTAAAGTCAAAACGCAACCCAAAACCAGTACCTACGGCAAACTCTTTTATAAATTTTGACTTATTAAACTGACCACCGGGTCGCAGGCTGTCCTCCCGGATGAGCCAGATATTGCCGGCATCTAAAAACACAGCCCCCTTCAATACTTTTATAATATCGAAACGATACTCGAGGTTTGCTTCCATTTTTATATCGGCACGTTGATCGATGAATACTATGGAATCCTGATCTAGATAGTTATAAGTACCGGGGCCGACAGAGCGTACAGGAAATGCACGCAAACTACTGGATCCGCCCATCGAGAATTGTTTGATGTAAGGCATGTTTTCTGAGTTACTAAAGGCATACCCTATACCGGCCTGCAGGCGGGTGGCAATTTTGTTGTGAGTATCAAACTGGTGATAATATCTACCGTCAAGCTGCGTACGAACGTATTGCGAATACGGAAGACCAAATAAGGTGTAGGGTTCCTGTTCCCTGGTAAACCTTAAAGACTGTATGGCGTGGGTAACATTTCCTGACACGTCTAACCTTCCGTTAAAGTAATAATTCGATCGCTTGATTTTTTTAATAGTGTATTTCTCTTCAATGTCGTCATTCAACTGGGTGTTGATGGTGAATGAATAACTGGTGCCCAGGATAAACTGATTTTGAAATGAGTTTTTTAAAGTCGGATTTGCGTTTAACAATTCATCAAATTCAGGGGATGTCCTGGTGCTTCGCACGAAGGTGAAATCAATAGGAAGCAACTCATGGGTTTTGAGTGTGGTCTCACGCCAGGTATACCCTGCACTTATGTTCGAAGAATTCAACCTAAAAAATTGAAGTCGCTGTTGAAAAATATAGCCGAGCTTCACTTCTGTTTGGGGCAGGTATTTAGCGGCATTGTATTGGATTTTGAAAGGCGTAATAAATCGGGGTACAGCAAGACTAGCTTCCGCGCCAATTTCTATGGCATTCAACGGAGATGTTTGTTTGTTGCGCACCTGCCACTCATACGATCCATTTAATTTCAACTGAAACATTTCTGCACCGCCAAAGATATTTCGGTTGGTAAAAGTGAATTCCATGCCGGGCCCGACAAAGTTGTTTGACTTTGTAACAAGGTCTACCATAAACCGGAATGACTTTTTAAGTTGAGGTGTGAGATAAATATAAGCGCGAAGTCCGGAAGAATCTTTTCTGTTGCCACGATATTTTATGTTCACATACTTGAACGTATTGAGGCCCATGAGGTGGCTTAATGTATATTCATGATTGATTCGTCTGTAAATACTATCGGGTTTCAGGTTAATTACGTCCGTTAATATTTTTGGTCGAAAGTTATGTTGATTGTCTATATACGTGAATCCATCAACGCGGGTAGTGTCACCGGTGGTCGCCAGGCTATCGTTGGATAGCGTATAGTTTGGAAATACATACACTTCTCTCACGCGGTAAATGCGTCTTGCCCGATCCGGAATTCCCGGCTCAATGGTCAGATCAAGTTCCACCATTCGGTCGCCCACCGTTGTGTCTGCTTTAAAAAGCAAATAGCGATCGTCAAAATAATAGTAGCCTGCATTCTCTACGATCTCTTCAATGCGCTTTTGCTCGGCACTCAATAACTCCAGACTATAGCGCTGGTTCTCTTTTAGTATAGAAGTTCTTTTTATTTCGTTGAGTTGGGAGGCTTGCATCGTGTCAAGGAATATATAATTAATAGTTTTTAGCCTGTACGGTCTTTCTAGCACCACCGTATAAATTGCGGTGCTTTTTTTACGCTTTGTTTTTATTTCATAACTCACTTTGGATTTAAAATATCCCTCATTATTTAACTGGCCTGCGAGCGCCTGAGCAGTTTGATCTGGTTTGGCGTCTGTCAGTAGCACAGGCGGCTTACCAAATTTCTTTTTTAGGAATGGTCCGAGTCCCTTTTTCTTTTCCGGATCTGCCAGGTAATAAAACCAAACTGCAGGCCGCATTCCTAAAAACTTTCCATTGGGTTCTGGTCGGATCAAAGTTTCTAGTTCTTTAGTGAGTTCAGGCTTTCCGCCAATTGGTCCTTGCGGCTTTAAATGCACTTCGCCACCGGAGTAAAACGTTTCGCCTTCTTTCAGAAATTTAGTGGCGGTGCATCCCGTCAGTAAAAGGATACAGGACAAAGAAGCCTGCAAAAAATAGGTTTTACTTCTCTTTAACATCGTTCTTAAATAATTCCCGCAGTGTGTTGTAGTCCTTGATATAAATAAGACCCGCCCCGGTTTCGATTAGCTCGCCATCAATCATATCGTAATTACTTGTTCTGAAACCAGTAATCCGGAATCTGCCGTCAGCCGTTAATTTGTATTCAAGCGCGAGGTCGCCTATATAATCCGTTACCGTTTCCTGTGAGGTATTCTCACCTTCTACATCCACGTTGCCCGAGAGTTTTACAACAAGCCGATCGTTTAATAAAGATTTAGAAACACCCAGTTGTACTTGTGTGTCACCCTGCGCTTCTCCCGTAGAATAATCTTCATACGATTTGATATCGAGGCTTAGCTGCACGCCTTTAATATTTTCGGAGAGCCGATTGAGTTGGTCAGATAAAATCCGACTGACACTGGTGCGGGTGGCGTTTCCAACATCCGATCCGGCCTGGCTTTCAAGAGGATTATCAGAAACAAAACGTTTGAGAATGAGTAATGAGAAAACCTGTTTGTTAACATCTGATTCACGCGAATTGATGTCAGTTATTTTTGAATAGATGGCTCCGCCAAAGGCACCTCGCTTCTCCACGGGCATATCAATTTGAAACGTAATTTGCGGAGCCAATAACTGCCCTTGGATATCAAGTTGCACAAAGAACGGTAAGCGTTGTCGATAGGAATTAAGTTGCGCCTTATCGGTAGTGTTGATTTGATTGGAAATAAGATCCAATGGAGTTGTTTCCACTTCGAAACGTGCACGAAGATCCATCTGCGCATTCAATGGATTACCTGACCAGATAATAGTACCACCTTTATCAATCTTAAATTTGCGCTTCACGAGTTTGTAGAAGGAGAGATTATAAGAGCCTTCGGAGATTTCATACCGACCGGAGAGGTTCATATTACCGGAGGCACTCATATCAAAAGTAAGGGTTGAATTTCCTTTCACGGAAAGTCTGTCACCGGTCTGGGGATCAATAACAATGTTTAATGTTTCCTGATCACTTAATGCCAGGTTTGCATTAATGTCGAGGCCTGTAAAAACGGAGGCAATCGTGTCTTCAAGATGAAGGTCAGCCAAAAAGGGATCGAGTATGGCATCTTTATCAATAAATTGTACAATACCGCGTTGCTCCATCACACTTTTCTGGTCCTGTGGAACCACATAAGTAAGTTCACTGCCCTTACTTAAACTAACCGTCATGTCAAGTTTAGGACGATTGGAGTTTCCGGTAATGTGGGTTTCCGTATTCACATTTACCTTCCCATAAAAGAGTTTGTTATCTTCTGCTGTCGTATTCAACAATTGAAAATTATTTGCAGTGAGATCGAGTCGAAACCGGAATTCCTTGTAGGCCTCTGTAAGTATGTTACCTTTTATCACAGCCTTGTTTTTGTTATCATCGCTAATAGTAAAGTCATTAAAGGCAATACCGGTCTCCTCAAAGGAGATCGTTTCATTTGTCAGGAAGAAAGTACTATTCAAGTAAGTTGAAATGAACGAAGCATCTTGAAAGGCAACCTGGCCTCGGATAACAGGCTTCTCAAAGTTTCCGGATACTTGGAAATCACCTTTCGCAATTCCTTTTACATTTTTTAACTGTCCGGTAGAGAGCGGTTCAATCAGCTTAAGATTAAGCGGATCGAAGCTTACAGAAAGATCAAACTCTGAAGTATTTTCATCAGAGCGGTAAAATCCATCAGCCCTCAGATTGGAATCTTCATTTTGGACAACTAAATCAATTCCGTATCGATTATCTGCATGGCTTAGTGCCAGGGTTAAATCTCCGTATGGTTGTTCTAATATTTCTAAATTCTCAATCTTAAGTTTGGAATTAAATCTTCCTTGCGCTGAAGTTGTAAATTTTATATTGCCATTCAGTTTACCATTGGCAGGCATTACCCCACGTACTATCCGAGTTAAGCTCGACAATTGAAGTTCCTGAAATTCAACCGAGATTGTAGAATCTTTTACGGTGGTTATCAAAGCAATTTTTTCCTGCCCGCCTGTAATCGCAAAATTGTGAGCTTGTATTCCCTCCGAACTAAAGTCGAGGTAATTGTCTTCGGGCACTTTCCATTCCGTGTAATTTAAAACAACCTGGTCCTCAAGAAATCTAAAACGAAACTTATCCTGTTCACTGCGGATCACTCCACCCAACACATATTTCTTTTCGTTTTTCGAATTCAAAATCTGGAAGGCAGAATGTATGGAGTCGTTCTGAATTTTTCCAGTCAGTTGCACAGCGTCAATCGTGAGCGTGTCTTGCGTAACATTCTTTAACCGAAACTTATATGCCAGGGCAGTGGCATCCGAAGTAATAAGCACCGAAAGCGAATCCACAGCCGTGGTGGCATACTTAATCTTCGTAATATCTATTTCTATGGTAAGCTTGTTTTCTATGCTATTAAATTCACCCTTAATTTTCCCCGGTATAAAAGGCTCTAACTCAGGGATCAGGATTTCTGTTATGAGGTCAGTATTTTTTAATGTAAGATCAAACTTGAAATTTTGTGGTGACTTATAAGCTGTTATAGTTTTATCTTGCAAGGAGAAATACTGATTGATGTGTTGCCGCATCACACTGGCGAGACTAAACAAATTAAATGTTCCGTTGAATTCACCCGAAATAATATCCGATTGTATATTCATGCTGCTTTCACCTTCCTGATCGAGGCTTGCAAACAAAAGTGAATCGACCATGTAAAGGGATTTGCCATTGTAAATGGCAACTTTTCGAATGGCGAGGTCACCATTAATCACCTGAAAATCGGACGTAGCAAGATTGATGGCCAGTGTGCCTCTTGCTTTTAACGGGCGCTCAGACAGGTTGAGATTTTGAAAATTCGCGTTTTTCAATTCCAATGTGAAGTTGTATAAGGGAATGTCCTGTTGATAGTCAAGATCGCCTGTTAAAACAAAATCCAGATTTTCATCATGCAAAGAGCCCGTACCAGAAAAAAGATACTTGTTGAGAGTTCCTTCCAGACTAAAATCTTTGTAGTCATATTGATTGTATTGAAACTGATCGACTGTAACACCAAAGGTCGTGTTCATGGTTTTCATGGTGAACCCTGAACCTTTTACAACCGCCTGCATGTCCAGCGTACCCATTGTTTCCGGTTGTTTAAGAATTCTACCGATGTGTAACTGTGTGGTTTTTAGAGCAACATCGTAGGTGGGCAAAGGCGAGAGGTTAATGTTACCTTCGGCATTTACACTACCGATATCGCTGGTGACGGTAGCGTTAATAGCTGACACTTTCGTTGTTCCCTTGTAGTTGCCTTGCACTTCAATCCACTCGGGCAGTTGAATGGATGTTGGCATCAGAGAATCCACAACCACTACTCGTATGTCTTCGGCTGTGGTATGAAACTTTTGAAGCTCAATATTCATTACTGCCACCTCAAAGTTTAGAATCTCTTTTATACTTCCCCGCAAGGCAAGGGTTGTATTTTTTAGCGTTTTAAGGTTGAGTTGCCTGATAGTCAGGTTGTCTAAGGTACCGGTCACTTCCGAATCAACGACAAGGGTTGTTGCTTCCGGCAGTGTAAGCGGTAAACTATCCAGCAGGGTGGGAGACAGAAAGAGAATATCCTTTAAGGCAACCGTGGATCGATGCAGTTGAAAGTCGAGTGTAGCTTGTTCGTATTCTGCAAGTGATGGAAAGGTGGCGCTACCTTGTAAATCAATTGTAGTATTACCAGATCGAATCGCAAATTTATTTAACTCAAGCTGCTGATCAGTCAATGCCAGGTCACTAGAAAATGATTGTAATGTAAAACCGCTTTTCTCCTGAAAGGATAAATTATCCAGGTTTACTTTTGAGGTGTTTCCTTTTATCGCTATGTCATGCGCTAAAAGTTGAAACTCCATGATGGATAGATGATTAAAATCGAGAGAACCTTTTACAGGTTTCGTATTGAAGTCATCGTATTGCAGTGTATTATCAGCCAATGTGACTTCATTGATTTTAACGTCCCACGGAATGTTGAACCCTGCAAATGGAATATCTTCTTTCTTTATTGTGATGTCGGGATTTGGGTTTTGCTCCTGACGATATGAAATGACCGATTCTTTTAATTCTAAAAGATCAATGTGTATTATATTCTTGCTTAGGTCAATTTCATTTACTTCAATTTTGAATTGAATTAGATCAGCATGGATATCTTGCCCTTCAAAACTTTTGTAATGAACGTTTACCTCGTTAAACGTAATCTCCTCAAAGCTGATGGCTGGAAGTGCTCTAGATACGGTATCTTCAATAGTGCTCTTGGAAATAGGTCTACTTTGTATGATTTCAGCTTGTGTCTTCGTCAGTTCCAATGACTCGATAGCATAGATAGATTTATCAAGATCAAATTCATCCATGCTCAACTCCAGATTTCCTATGTCTAGCGCAACATCATTTCCTTCAAACTTATCTTCATACGTAAATTTGGTCTCCGAAATCAATACCGTTCCAACGCTAAATTTCCAGGATGTTGTTGTATCGGCAGGTGCAGGGGAATCTCCGGCAAACGCCTGCACGATGTAGTCGAAATTAAACGTGCTGTCGGCAGCGGAACGTTTAATCGTAGCGGTAGAATTTGTGAGTTCAATTTCGTTAAGTTCTATCCGGTTTTGAGTGAGCCCCCATAAATCTGTATCTACATTCAACTCACCAGCATACAATAACGTATCGCCTGACTGGTCTTCGAGGTACACGCCTTTCAATACTATTTTTTTGGGAAAGGATATGAAAATATGCTCTAGTTGAACTTTCGTACCGATTTTATTCTCCAGGAATGAAACAGCCTTTTGTGTTATTTTATTTTGAACAACAGGCAGTCTGATTAACATAATCACTACAAGCAGCAAAACGATAAGCGTTACCAAAAGCCATCCTGCCCCGCGCAGAATTTTACGCAAGATTCCTTTTACGTTGTTAACATCTTTCACTTAAGTAACCAGAATTAATAGCGGAGTAGGTTATTATCACTACTCTTGCTGAGTTTAAAATGACAATTAACAAGCCAGCTTATTTGCTTGTAATTGCCATGAACGTTTGGTGTTATTGGGTAGATATTTCCCCACTGTTGTAAAATTATGCTAGGTATAAAAATGGAGTAATTCCGGGGAAACCAGGGAATCACAAGTTGCAATTCCAATTATGCTTCACCCTTTGGCCTGAGTACTGATAAGATACATTGGAACATGATAGTCGAGAGCTGGCATTATTCGTGCTCAAGACAACTAAACTATAAAAACAAACATATGAATACAACCTCAAAAGTAATTCTGGGAATCACCGTTGCCGCTGCTGCGGGTGCAGCCATTGGAATGTTATTGGCTCCTGAAAAGGGCACTGATCTTCAAATGAGGATTAAAGAAGGAGCGAAGGACTGGTTAAGTAATTTTACAGGGTTACTGGCAACCGGGAATGAACTGGTATCCGAATTCAAGAGTAAGGCTGAGAATGTAAAAGAGTGGCAATCTTAACCGAGCTAACTTATTCGTTATACTTTTTGTTTCCTCTGTTCAACTCCCATTAGTCATAAATCTAAGTATATGAACAGGATTAGTAATTATGATGAACTGGTGGCCGCGCGGATAATGACCGAATCCATCATCTCGGACCGGAGGCGAGTCATTCACGAACGTGTAACGCACGTGAAGAGGAGGATAGCTCCAGTGCTATTGTGGAAAGTAGGCACTTTCATTGCCATTGATTTATTGATAGGTCGGAAGCTGCTTAAAAGAGCAGGGTGGATTACCCGATTACTTATCCCAACTTTATTAAAGAGGTTTTCTTCCAGGGTAATTGAAAACGTGAAGAAGGATTAGGGGTAATGTTATTCGTATTACGACATGAGGGGACAATGGGTAAATTGCTTTGGTAGGGCTCTGTCCCGTGCCTGCCTATTCCAGGAGTTTTTTGGAATAGGCGGGCACGACCACTCTGAATATAAGACTTTAGCGAATGCTTTAGTACAATTCCACTCTCACTCAGTCAACGAGAATTTCACCTTCTTTATTATCAATTAGTTGCTTGCCAGTAGCCACCGAAGCGAGAAACTTTAGGATATTGATCATCTTACTTCCATCTGTATCCCAGTAATACGCGCTCGATGGAGTAACTTTAATGAGTGAAATATTAGGGTCCTCTTTACCTTTTTTAAACCATACCTTTGCAACGGGAGTCCACAATGCTTCAATCTTGTTTCTATCCTGTATGATTTCAGCTACTCCGTTTACAACTAAGTAGCTATTCTTGCCCGGATGTGAAAAGAAAAGCTGCACGGCATTATTTTTTTGAATCGCTATGTTTTTGTCACTGTCGATTTCACTAAAAAACCAGATACTTCCGTCTTTATCTACTTCCTGTCGGCTCATGGGCCTGCAAGTGGCTCCATCATCTGTTTTTAGATCTGTGCAGAACAAACAAATGTCGATGTCATCAACAAGTTGCTTTAACTTTTTTATCCCTTCCCCGGCATTTAGATTTGTTTGGCGCTCCATATCGTTTATTGTTTTCGTCACTACATCCTAAACAATGCCAGTGGCTGAACCCCCTAAATCAAATAACAAAGGGTTAAAACTTCTAAAGTTGGGGCGGAATGGGAGAGGGGTGGGTATTTCAATTCCTGTTAAGGATTTCAATGACTCAGTGCAGTTTTCAAATATTTCAGGCGCTGTTTAATATTTTTACATTTCGTTAACATCATTTTACATTTGAAACAGGGCCGAAATCAGGTTAGTCTGTACTTTTGAGTATCATACTTTACCCAATCAATCTATGCATTTCCTACATCTTACCCTGTTAAATTGTGTGTTGATCTTCTCTGCCCCAACGGCTTTGGAATCTCCAACATCTCCCACAAAGAGCGTTGAAACGAAAGCAACCAACATCATTTTCCAATCCAACGATGGCGGCCAAACCTGGCAAGACATCAGCAACAGTCTGCCTGTAAATCAACAGCCTGAAGATTTTTTTGCAGGCGATACTGATCTCTATTTACGTGCTAACCAGGAAATGTATCGCAGTAAGAGTAATCTTAAAACTCCTGTTTGGGAAAAAGAGAAGGTTATTGATCAACGAAGTACTATTGCTTTCAATCGATCCGGAGTGATGGCCTACAGTTATGATGGACATATTTATCAAAAAAACCACTCATCAAATCCCGATAGCTATCAGGACTGGTTGCCAGTCTATACAAATCTCATCTCGCATTCAGTAGCAACTATTTTTGAAGCGTCTGATGGTACGGTATTCTTAGGTACAGGTAAGAGTCTTTCCAAATCTGCCGACAAAGGACAAAGCTGGAAGCTAGTCCAAAAAGGCTGGGTTGGGGATATCGTGGAGTCAGAAGGTGTTCTGGTGGCGACTGGTCAAAAAGGCATCATGCGTTCTACCGATAAGGGTGAACACTGGGAATGGGTAATCAGTGAAGGCGGTGTGGGTATCGCTGTTGAACGTATCAAAGGTGGCTTTGCTGCGATTTCGTATAACACAACCCACAAAGCACGAAGGATACACGTTTCAATGGATAGTGGAAAAACCTGGCAAGCTATTGAAGCAGGACTTCAGCCCTCTGCGTCAATATCTTCCATCAAGCAAATCGGAAAATATTTGGTGTGTGGGCACCCGGATGGAATCTTCCGGTCAGCCGACATGGGTAAAACCTGGAACATGGTTCATCCCAGCGTGGCTAACAACAAGTTTATGCCTATTAAAATATTGAATGCTAATTTTAACGATCCGGGCAAAGTGTTTAAGCTATATGTTTCCGGCTATGTAGTGTACGCTGTGGCGCGCGAATCGGGCTGCTGATCACAATCCAGATACGTCAGTTGTCGGAGACTGATCAAATACTACCTTCAATTTGATGCGTGTTGATTGACCCGCAACGTTCACAACTAATCGGTACTGATTATTTTTCCGTCTTCCATAGTGATCGTTCGTTGGGTCTTAGCTGCAAAATCAAGGTCGTGGGTAACAATCAATAATGACTGGTGATATTCTTGTGCCAACTCTTTGAAAATATTAAATACGATATCGCTGTTTTTTTTGTCCAGATTGCCGGTAGGTTCATCACCCATAATAATCAAAGGGTCATTGATCAACGCCCGTGCGATGGCCACACGCTGCTTCTGACCACCACTGAGTTGATTGGGATATTTCAGGGCTTCCATTTCTATTCCCAGTACCTTTAGTTTCTCATAGGCGTTGTGTTCTACTTCCTGCGTGGTAAGCTTTCCGAATTTGAGCCCGGGCAGCATCACATTTTGGAGACTATTGAATTCATTGAGCAGATAATGAAACTGAAAAACGAATCCTATTTTTTCATTTCTCACCTTTGCCAAGTCTGCGTCCTTTTTATTTTTCATGGTGATATTGTCCAGCAGCAGCTCTCCTTCAAAACGCGTATCCATGGTAGATAAAATATAAAGCAAGGTTGATTTTCCACAACCAGATTTTCCTACTACAGAAACAAATTCGCCCGCATGAATTGAAAAGCTCACATCCGTGAGCACCTTCACGGTAAGGGGATCGTGGAAGGATTTACTAATACCAACGGCCTCGATAACTTTTCTCTTTTCCACTTTATTTTCCACGTATAATGTCCACCGGATCTATCCTGCTTGCTTTTCTGGATGGAAAATATCCTGCCAGATAGGTGGTGATGATTGAAAACACGGCCCCAATCAAATAGAACTTTGGATTGTAATTGATCGGATAGGTTTTTACCGTGGGTAAGGAAGCAGTATTGAATGGGATTTCACCAATCAATGCGGAAAGTCCTAAGCCAAGGACTAAGCCAAGTGCACCACCAACCACCCCAATTGTGAGCGCAATGGTGAGGAATATGGCATTGACATCTTTACCAGAAAAGCCGGTAGCTTTTAAGATGGCAATGGAATCCATTTTTTCATAGATCATCATGTTCAGGATATTGTAAATTCCGAAACCGGCCACAATAAGCAACGTGATTCCCACTGCATAGCTAATGAGGGTCCGTATGGAACTGCCCGTTTCGAATTGTGCATTGGCAGTTTGAATGTCAATCGCTTCTGTTTCAAAGAGCTTATGGTATTGGCTTGCCAGTGCCGGGGCCATGGTCATGTCATAAATTTTGATTTGAATATCGGTTACATAGCTTGCGGGTTTACCAAGCATTTTTTGAGTCGTAGCCAATGTAGTATAGCTTTGCACTTTGTCGATTTCTTCAATCCCCGATTGAAAAAACCCAACTACTTTCAGCGTAAACCGGGTACCATTGCTCGTGGTTATTTGAATGTTGTCGCCAATTTGAGCGAGCATTTTTCGAGCGGCACCTATACCCAATACAATACTGTTGGGCGTATTTTTTAAATCAATGGTTTTGCCCTCTACCACATAATCCTGAAAAGTAAAAAGTCTGTTTTCTGCTTCTACATCAATTCCGTTAATCACGCCTGTTAAATTGATTGCCCCAACATTGTAAAAAATGGGAACCGTAGTTTTTGGTGCAACACCCCGAACATGGGGATCATTTTTTAATGCCTTGATGATGGCTTCGCTATTACGAATTTCAAGAAGTTCATTTTTAGGTTTCACATGCCATACAAAATGGTAGGCTCCAGGGTAATCAGTCGACCTGGTTATAGGTTGCAAGTTAGTCGGTAAGATTTCATTATAGAGTCTTACATGGGGTGTTCGGTTAAGGATCAGATTGTCGAGCAGATCGTTTAACCCCGCCATAAAACTTAGTAGCGTGATAAACATGGTAATACTGAAAGTGACGCCAAAGGCAGCAACCATGGTTTGTTTGAGCCGGGCCGTGAGTAAAGCCAGGGAAATCCTGGTGATCAGTTTGATTTTCATTGCTCAGGGCGAATGAGTTCTTCATTCACATCTAAACCAGAAAGAATCTCAACCATTCGGTAATCTTTCAAACCTGTTCGTACAATCAGTTGATTTCCTGATTTGTTCACAACAATTGAGTCGTTGAGCAAGTAATCTCTAGGGATGAGCAAAGCATCTTTCTTAGTGCTGATCAAGACATTGGCTTCAAAAGAAATATTGGGATAGAGCACCGCGGGTGGATTGATAAATTTGGCTTCTATGGTGAATGTTTTGCTTTGTAAATTCATGATGGGATTGATTTTTGATACCACGGCATTAAAAACCGTATCCCGATAGCTGCTCAGCTCTACCAACACAGTCATACCCAGTTTGATTGCCACAATGTCATATTCATCGATCTGCATTTCGAGCAGGTAGTTGGTATCATCGCCCAGGATAGCTATCGGAGTTTGAGGGGTGACAATTTCTCCTTTGCTGAGATTCATCTGATAAACCTTGCCCTTTATTTCACTTCTTACGAGGTAGTCGCGGGCGGTTTTGTTACTGATCAACAAATTATTTTGTGCTTGTTTGGAGAGGTACTTCAATTGCCTTTCGAGCTCCTCCAGAGCCTCCTTGGCGGATACATATTTTGATGTTGAACTCTTGTATGCCAATTCCGTTTGCTCCAGTGTTACTTTGGTTCCGATGTTCTGCGTCCACAGTGTCTTTTGTCTTTCAAACAATAGGGAATCGCTTTTCCTTTGACTATTCGTTAAATCGACCAGTAACCTGGCTTCTTCCAGCTTGCCGCGATTGACCGGCATCGCATTAAACTCAGCTGCTAATTTAGCATTGTCAGTCAGTAGCTTTTGGGTCTCATTCGCAATGGATAGGATAGGGGAGCCAACTTCTACTGCTTTACCCTCGTCTACAAAAACTTCAGTAATAATTCCACTTACGCTGGCAAAAACCTGGTATTGATTTTCACTTTTTATTACACCCGAAGCATATACGGATTCGGTGATGTTTTGAATGACTGGCTTTATCGTTTCCACATCAGATCGACAGCCTGCCAAAAGAACTATAGAAAAGAATATGGCATTTTTCATGGCAGGCCGACTGATAAAAATCATTTCGATTAAAGTTAAATGATTTTTATTAAAAATACCATGTGTTGAATCCGTCATTGCGCTTTTCAGTTTCACTGTGATTGATGGTTGAACTATTTGAGAAGCATAAGTTGGTTTAGGATGGTTGCATCTACCCAGTGCTTTACATTTGGATCGATCCTTTCATAATCTCCCGCTAGTAATATTTCCTTGAAGCCCGCTTCGGTTTCAAAGACAACTTTTCCGGGAATGTAAAGTAAGAGTGCCAGAACTTTGGAGACATGTTCTTTTAATTGCACACGTCTAAAATTTGAATGACATTGGCAATCTTATGGTTCGATTTATAAAGTACTTAATTCTCAATGGGTTCGCTTAGTTAGTATACAAAGCCCAGGATAGTCACTGCATGGCACACTGTTCCGCAGAGTGTAAACACGTGCCAGATAAAATGATTGTATTGATTTTTATGATCGTACACAAAGAAGAAAACTCCGCCTGTATACAGTAAGGCTCCCGACACAAACCAAAATAAACCCCAGCCGGGCATTTTATTCCAGGAAGGTTGCATAGCCATCACTGTCAGCCAGCCCATTGCTAAATATAGAGCAATAGAAAGTTTGCCTATACCGAGCGGGCCAAACGTTTTATAAATCACCCCGAGAATAGCAAAGCTCCACACAAGTACAAACAACGTCCAGCCGAGTGTACTTTGATTGACAACAGTTAATGTGAAGGGTGTGTAGGTGCCGGCTATTAAAAGAAAAATAGCACTGTGATCAATAGTTTGAAAGATTCGTTTCATTCGGCCTGGCGTACAAGCATGAAACAACGCTGAGGCGAGATACAGTGTCATCATGGTGGCCCCAAATACACTGGCACCGATCATCGCAATGGTGCCGCGAGGAATGGCTGTTAAAATAAGGATCGGGGTGATGATAGCTGCGGCAATGAATCCCGCACCGTGGCTGATGCTGTTGGCGATTTCTTCGCCAATGCCTTGTTGACGATATAATGTGATGGTGGCGGGTGTGGTTTTCATATTCAGGATTTGCTGCATCAACATCCGATTACTTCGGCATGACAAACAAATCTACCTAACCATTTCTCGTATTATAAAGTCTTGTGTCATTGAAAAGTAATACTCTCATCATTGAACCAATCCCAAGATTTTACGAATTAGGTGAAGTGAGTTTGGAGTGATAACCCATGTTGATGAGCTGTAAGTTCCTTTCGCAGCGGAGTCTCCTGAAGATTTGGAATGAGGGTTAGGAGGGACTCCGCTTAAATTAGAGTCCTGTTACAACGGAACTACAAAGAGAATCGGTAAGCCAACATTGAGCATAAAACTATTTCTAAAGGGCGGAGTCCCGAGGCGGAGACTCCGCTTGGAAGGAGAGCTGAAATACAGCATTTCAATCCAGCATAGTAGAATTATAAGTTTTGCGGTATGCTCACCTATATGTGCATATTAAGCCTTGATGTAAATAAGTTGTCTGAACGAGGTTAAATTAACTCTGATTAAAATCCTGGACTTACTATAATAGAAAGAGGTATATTTCAACAAGAATATTTACACGATGAATTGCATCAAACTGTTTCTATTTTCTGTAACAGCACTTTTAATGTCATGCCAAAAGGAGACCTCGAACCAGCCCAGGGTTTTCGTTTTTACCGATATCAATATTGATAAGGGTGACCCTGACGATAGGCAATCGCTCATTCATTTACTCTGGTATGCCAATGAGCTAGATATTAAAGGAATTATCCCCGACCGCAGAGATGCTATGGGTTTGGAAGCCTGCGAGATGGTCGTAGACGCCTATGGTAAAGATTATGATAATTACAACCTCAAAAAGAAAGGTTATCCTACACCCGCAGACATAAGGGAGTTGCTGTCCACCGATACCGATGATACCCGGAATCTGTTTACGAAGGCTGCATCCGATACTTCCAGTCCCCTATGGGTTCTCGTTTGGGGGAGTATGGAGAATTTTGGCAATACGCTTCGCCAAGATCCTGAGCTCGCTAAAAATATCCGACTGATAACCATTGGCACACATCTGTTGAAAGAGGAAGACATTCCACATCTTCCTGAAGGATGGAAAACAGAGCAACCTTGCACCCAATTTAACTGGAACGGTCACGGACGAAACCAAATCTTTAATGATTCCTTGTTTAATGATATGTGGTGGCTCGAAATCAACTGGACATACGAAGGTATGATGAGTGGCAATGAACCAGCCGAAATTTTCGAAAAGCTTTTAGACTATGGCGCTCTGGGTGAACATATGGCTGAAGTGGTTAAAAATCAATCATGGGCGCGATACTTCAGGGTGGGTGATACGCCATCTGTGCTTTATGTTATTGACCCTAAAAACGACTTGAACAACCCTGAGAAAGGAAGTTGGGCCGGTAAGTTTATCAAACCATTCCCCCAGGAAAGGCCAAACTATTTTACCGATTTTAACGGGCCTGTGGAATGGGACTATCATAATCCATGCAAAACATGGCAAAACCATGTAGAAGTAAGCCGCATGGCGAGAGGAACATTGGAAGAAAAAAGAACTGAAATGTACCAATCCTTGCTTACCAAGTTAAAGACCGTGTACAACAATTGATATCAAACTGAATACAAAGAAATTATTTTAAACAATAACCATAAACCCTATACAAATTGAAACCGTTAAATCTAAAAAGAGATTCTAGTTAGCATAAATAGGGTTGACAATGCCGATATGAAATTAGGACAAGTTGGGAGTTGGTATGGTGTTACTTTCGCAGCGGAGTCTCCTGAAGATTTGGAATGAGGGTTAGGAGGGACTCCGCTTAAAATTAAAAAAGAACTGAAATGTACCAATCCATGCTTACCAAGTTAAAGACCGTGTACAGCAATTGATATCAAACTGAATCCAAAGAAATTATTTTAAACAATAACCATAAACTCTATACAAAATGAAACTATTAAATCTAAAAAAGAGATTCTAGTTAGCATAAATAGGGTTGACAATGCCGATATAAAATCAGGACAAGTTGGGAGTTGGTACGGTGTTTGTATTTCATTCAAGTAAATTAACCTTATATTACATAAGATTCATTTGCAACAAGCAGCAATTGCAGGATGCTTCTTTAACTATTTGTAAACAAATTCAAAGAAATGAAAACCATGACAAAATCAATTACCCGTTCAACTATAGCAGCCGTGCTACTAGTTCTTTTGAGCCTCACATGTAACAATGTCATTGCGCAATTGCGCACTCCCAGTTCGGTAGGGAAATATGAAAAAGGTACAGTAACGCTTAAAAATGGAGATACGATTAATGGATATATATTCATCGATATGATGAATCCCCAGGAATTTCAAAAAAGGGTTAACCTGATTGACGAGAAAGCCTATACAGCTTTCAGTGCCGGTGAAAATGTAGATAAAGCCGCTGTTGTGTATGATGCCAATGACTTGCAAAGTTTTACACTTGAAAATGGTAAAAAATTCAAACAGGCAAAATATGCTAATCTCTTTGCGAAAAGAAAACAAGACCAGATTCCTAATAAACTGATGTTAGAAGTTGTTACGGAAGGAAAGATTACCGTTTTTAAAAAGTATCACCACACCCAGGGTATCGTTACTCCTTACTTACCTGACCGTACGAAAGTGAATGATGCTGATTATGTGAAATGGCAGGAAAACAACTTTGAGATTCTTTCCCAGAAAAAAGGAGAGGAGGCGAAGAATATGTCTACCATCAATTTAAAGTCTCTTTTTGGCGATAATAAAGCTGTGTTAACTGCTTACGGTAAAAACAAATATGGCTTTAGAGATCTTTTTGTAAAAGGACCTGTCTTTGAATCCAGTTTCCAACTAAATACGCTAGAGGCTTTCACCAAATTGGTAGAGGATTATAATAAATAATAAAGCGGTTGGCGACACAACGCTGATTAAAACCTCTGCAGTCAGACTACAGAGGTTTTTTTATGCCTAGGTCATGCAAGGCCAACAAGTTATACATCCAAATGAACAACATAACGTTCATGGAATCCTGTATAAAAGTGTGAAGAATAATGGCGGTCTCCTTTCCAGCGGAGTCTCCGGAAGCGTTGCTTGGTGGTGGGAGGGACTCCGCATCAGTCCTTACCCTACTTAATTGGGTACATATGCCCATCGGCACACTATGGGTTGCACCGTAAAAGTTTCAAATTGTACTGTACTATTTACATACCTGTACTGAAAGTTTTCGAAATTCACCGAACTCATTTCAGAGTCGCATCGGCAGATTGCGAGATGCACCGAACAAGTTTCGAAATGTAGCGGACCATTACATACTCGCACTGAAATTTTGTGAATTCCACCGTACTCATTTCGGAATCCACCGTAACCATTTCGAAATGCACCGTACAAGTTTTGAAATCCACCGTAACTGTTTCGAATTGTACCGTACCCATTACATATAGGCACTGGAAGTTTTCGAAATGCACCAGACTCATTTCGGAATCCACCGTACTCATTTCAAAATGCACTGTACAAGTTTCGAAATCCACCGTAACAGTTTCGAATTGTACCGTACCGATTACATACTCGCACTGGAAGTTTTCGAAATCCACCCTACACATTTCGAAATCCACCGTGCACATTTAGAAATCCACTGTACAAGTTTCGAAATCAACCATGCACATTACAGGAGCGTACCGATACGGTTTTAATAAAAAAATAATTTCTAAAAACGAGAAGTTTTTATGAAAAAATGCCTGCAAACGTGCCAGTGTCTTTCAGGTTTCAGCTATGATAAAATATATAGTTTATAAAATAATTGAAAAAATTAAAACATGGTGGCGGCTGCTACGTGTGTAGGCATATAACATAAACAATAACTGTTATGTCACACTTAAAAAACATGCAAGCCTTTGGGAAGCTCACGGGCATCTGCACCGGGTTAGGAGGAACCTATAACCCCGGACAACAAAACCTTCAGGTGAATGCGATGGCCACCTTAATGAACATCGCTCAACAATCCTGGGAAGAAGTGAAGGAAGCTCAGTCGGCTTACGACAAGGCGACCAACGACCGCGAACTCGGATTTCGGAAAATACGCAAGCTTAGCTCCAGCGTCTATGGCATGCTGAAAACTTCCGGAACCAATAGGTTGTTGTTGGCTGATGCCCGCAACTGTAAGCGCAGAATTTGGGGCGCACCAATTTCAAGGCCACCGGTAGTGGATGTAAACCAGAACGAAGAAGAAACGCCCAACACGCGTCCCTCTTATGGTCAGGGGTACATAACCATAGCGGAGTATGTCGACAAGCTGGTGAAGATTGTCGCTTCGGAGCCGAAGTACCAACCCAATGAACCGGAACTTACGTTGGCTGGCCTTGAGCAAGTGCGCAATGATTTGTTTAACCTCAACACTGCGGTAACAGCCGCGGAGATTAGGTTAGAAGAAGCACGGATTAAACGCAACACCGTTTATTACCTTGCTGCGGATAACCTGGTGGATACTGGGACTGCGGTGAAGACCTACGTGCGCAGTGTGTTTGGCTTTCAAAGCCCGCAGCATCAACAGGTACAAAAGATTCGTTTCACTAAACCCAATTTGTAATGCGACACATCGCTGATTAAAACCTCTGCGGTCAGACTGCAGAGGTTTTTTTATGTCTTAAGCTATTCAATGCCAACCAGTATATATCCGATTAAACAACAGTATTTTAAGCCAATCCAGAAGAATTAAGACAGATGCCAATCTGCCAATTACTTAACCAATATGGTTATATAATGGCGAGCGTTATGTTAAGTAGCTTTGGCATCCGGGCTAACCCAATCTTCATGGAAAGTTTTTTTAGCGAGGGCATTTCAGAACCCAATCTCAATCATTTACAACGGGCTGGGGCAGCGACACTCTTTGGGCAGGCTTTGGTCTTAGCGTTGGCATGTGTGGCCTGCACAATGTGTGTTGCTGTTGCGCTGATAAGTAATAAGGATAAAGCCTGAAGTGATTCAGTAGGAGCGAGGGTGGAACTATGATGAGACTTCATGAACTTATTGGTTCTTCTTTTTCATTCCAAATAAAAACCTCATCGTATTGTACGGTCGAATGAATAGGTGATATATTGTTACTGTAATAGAGAAGCAGACAACTAGTAAGAAAATGAGTTTTAGAGAGACTTCATCATTGGTTCCAACCACATAGTAAGCTATTATCACAATTACCGTTTGATGCAAAATGTAAAAAGGATACACTGCCGTACTCATGTATTGAAGTGATCTGTAGTCTTTGTTTAAATACCGCTTACCATACCCTAAAGATGCAAACACCCACATCCAAGCATTTAAATTCTGAAGACCCAAAAAAAGATACGTTTGCGGCTTTTCAATCCAGTTCTCCCAGATGTCAAAAGGTTCCCAGCCATTCCATCTGAGAATGTTAATTAATAAAATAGATAAAACCGAAAGCTTTAAAAACAATCGCCTTTTTGCTTCAAGGGTTTCTATTAATTGTGGAAATCTATAGAACAATAGCCCGGCAACAGTAAAGAATATGAAAAAAGAATGCCTTGCTATGTCATGTATTAAATCGTAAGTCGTTTCATAATGCACGGATAAAAAGGAATAAGGAATTATTGCAATCAGAACAAAAACAAATAACGAATATGGCCTTCGAACAAAATGCTCCAGCCCCTGTGTAAACTTATTGTCCTTTTGGAGTGCTTGGAATAGAGGGATTGATAAAATATTATAACAAAACAGGTAAGGGATAAACCACAGGTGTAACCAATGAAAGTCTCCATTTGGCCACCACTTAAATTCCAAAAAGGATTGATAAAACTCAAAATAGCTTTGATTATTTCCCTCCAATTTCCTTTCAAAGAATATTTGAGGAGCTACAAGTATAAATGTCCAGATAACGGTAGGGATTATTAAACGAATAAATCGTTGAGTCGCGAATGCTTTCCAGCTTAAACGTTGCATAAGAATATAAGAGATATACCCAGATACAAAAAAAAGCAAGGGCATTCTAAATGATGCCATCCAATAGTTAATTTCTAAAAGTGTATTGCTTGTTTCTTTATTTTTAATATGCCAGTCCGATTCCGCTACAAATACCATAAAAACGTGGTAGACGAACATCATTAAAATGGCAATAACCCTTAATAAATCAATGTAATGATATCTGCTACTCTTCATAAAATACTTCTTTGAGCCAAAGTATGATTGTTAGCACTGACAACACTGACAGATACATTTCCTTTTTTCCGAAATGACTCAACATAAGCATGGGCCTCTCGAATTTGTTCCAAAGAATAATTCCGATCAATGACCGATTTCAATTTTCCCGCTTCGATCAGTTCTTTTAAATGTAACAAATCATTGATACCGTCTTTAGGAGAGCCTGTCACCGACACATACTTTCCGTTTGGTTTCAACAAAGCTTTGCATGCCGATTTGGATGTCTTTCCAACAGTATCAAAGACTACATTGAATGAAGAAGGGATTTTGGTGAAATCCTCATGCGTATAATCAATCACCACATCTGCACCCAGTGATTTTACAAGATCCATGTTGGAAGCACTACACACAGCTGTCACGTTGGCTCCAACCGCCTTGGCTATCTGTACGGCAAATGTTCCCACACTGCCCGAGGCTCCGTAAATCAAAATATTATCACCCGCTTTCAAACCTGATGATTGAATAAAGCGCAAAGCTGTTAGTCCGCCAATAGGAACAGCTGCAGCTTCTTCAAACGTCATATTCTTTGGTTTAAGCGCAATCGAATCATTTACCTCCATGCACTTGTATTCGGCATACGCACCAAACTTGAATCCACAGGAAGCAAACACTTCATCTCCTTTTTTAAATGTTGTTACATCCGTGCCAACTTCTTCAATAACGCCTGCGAGTTCAAAACCCAAAATCTTCACCCTTCTGGGCTTGAACAAACCGTTGAACAACCTTGCCAGGAAGGGATCGGCCTTTCGCATTCTCCAATCACCAGCCGTAACCGTGGTAGCATGCACTTTGACAAGAACTTCATTCTTTTTCGGTGTTGGTTTCGCTATTTCCCGAAGTTCTAATACTTCGGGTGAGCCATATCGTTCATAAACAACTGCTCTCATATGTTTAATATTTTAAGATTACTTACGATTTACTCGTGTCTGACTTAAATCCTTTTGTGATAAGATAAATACCTAACGAAAACTCAAAGACAGCAACAAATAGTGCACTTAATCCCGCCAACGGTTCACGCTGCTCAAGTAACCCGAACATAACCGAGAAAGTACCGGCTAAAAGTACTGGCCCACCAATAATTCCAATAATGGAAAGTCCTCTTGGTACCAATCTTGAATGATACAGTAAGAAGCCCAACAATATATCATCCACAGCCGGCATGAGGCTTTGCCCGATAAGAAACATGCGGTCATACATAGTAACTAGTGTACGACTTATCGCTAGCGCTTCTGTTCCGGCCGATGATCGATGTAAGGACACAACCGTAAGCAGGAACAATACCCCAAGGAATATGGTGGCAGCTTCCAGTATTCTTGCACCAACTAAAGCGAGAGCCATAGCTTCGTTTTGTTTTTTGAGAACTGGATATAATACTACGGCAGTACCTATACCAGCTAACGCCACAACCAATTCAAGAATATTTCCAATGATAACGTGGGTGTCAGAATCCGCTCCCACTATGAAATCCGATTCGTGAATCGGACCATAGAGGGTAAAAGCGGGAATTGAGACAAAGGTGAGCAGGTAAAGTATACCTGCCGTGAGCGAAGTTTTACGCAGCGGAGTCATGGGGTAGATCCTATTAGAAAATGTTTTCCTTAAAGGGCTTAAACATAGTGACGCTGAAGCTGAGCATTTGATTATAGCGAGTAATATCACGTGATAAAGAAGTCAATCCGTGACCATAGCGCACATCAAGGGCAAGTTTGCTTTTCTTTACATCAAATACATAACCTGCACCGGCTTGCCAACCCCAATCGAATCGTTTAAAGCCATCGGTGTTATTGAAAGAGACTCTTCCGGCTTCTGGCCCGCTGGTAGTAATCCGGCCTGAAAAAATGTAAGAGGCATACGGACCAGCATTAAGATAGAAGCGGCCCATGTGAACGCGTGCCATTATCGGTAGCTCTGCGGAGTACAATTTTATAGTGGACTTATCTTGTATTAATCCATTACCAGTACTGAGTGTTCCACCTTTTGTGGCATAATAAAGTTCACCTACCCAGGAAAAGTGTTTGGTTACACCTGCCTGAAAGGATAAACCGGCACGGAGGGCACGAACACTTTCCTTGGAAGATTTTAATTCAGCATTCTTCCCTCCATAATTAAAGTTGACATCAGATGTGGTTACAACAATAGCGACATGACTACTTTGACCGAATGAATAGAGGGTGGTTATTAGAACCAAGCCGACTATAAGATTTAAGATAGTCAGTTTTCCATGAACGCGGGCTTTTCTGTTGATAGAGTCTGTTAAGTGTTTCATTTTACTTTTTGTTTATGTTGTGATTAAAAGGTTTCTGTAATTAAATCTTTGTTTGCCATCATACCGGCCACAGTTCCCATAGCGACAGCATTCGACACGGTACGGAGTCGGGTAACATTATCACCACAAGCGTAGACTCCAGCCACCGTTGTTCTGTGTGATGAATCGATTTTGATATACCCTTCTGGTGTTAGCTCACAACCCATTTGGGCAGGGAGATGGCTATGCTGTTTAAATTCAGGCCGGGCATAGAGGGTCGACACCGTAGTTGAGTGCCCATTTTCAAATGAAATGCTTTTCAAATAACCCTGGGCATGGTGAAGTGCCTTGATCGGATGCTCAATAACCGGGATGTGGTGTTGATCCAACTTCGACTTTTGCTCAGCATGTAAGGTTGCAGCACCGTTGGTGAAGATGATGAGTTCGCGAGTCCAATTGGAAATGAGCGAACCAAATTCAAAGGCATAGTCACCGTTGCCCAGAATTCCAGTTCTGGTATTTTGCACTTCATAGCCATGACAGTAGGGGCAATGAAGAACTGACTTACCCCAGCAATCTGCGAATCCAGGAATAGCGGGCATCAGATCAACTATACCTGTCGCGAAAATGAGTTTCGTGGAAGCGAATTGAACTCCAGTATCAAGTCCGACTATAAATTCCTGATCGACTTTCTCTACACTGACAACGAATCCTTCAACTTGGTTGACTGATAAATACTTCCCTACTTGTTGCCTTGCCAAGGTTGCAATTTCATCTGGGCGTTTTCCATCGTGCGTTATAAAATTATGGGAGTAGGGTGTAAATCGATTAGCTGGCTTACCAGCATCGATTAGCAACACCTTCCGTAATGCACGACCCAGCGCCATAGCTGCTGACAGTCCTGCATAGCTTCCACCCACAATAATGACATCAAATTTCTCTTTCATTCTTTTACTATTAACTTTTGAATCCATTGGAAAATAAGGAATAGCAGCGGCCGTCAGTGCACTGAATTGCTGAAGGAATTTTCTTCTGCCTAGTAGCTCTTGATGACCCGCTGTATCCATATTCTTTACTTTGCAGTTGGTTCAGATGAGAATTTTTTGAGAATAACATCTACGAATGGAACACCAACAAATACAATCCACGGCACCAGCGTAATGGTGAGTAAGAAAGTACGTTGATAAAGAGGCAGTACCGACAATGCTTCTCCAAATAAATAGAGGAACAGCGTGATAGAAGGGTAGATGACTGCCCAGATTTTGAGCGATGCCATCAATTTCATTTTTGTTTTCATCTTGTCTTTTGTTTTTGCTTTTACTGGAAGCAAAAGTAGAAGGAAGAAGCGCCAGCTAGATAGGACGATTATGAAGTCGGGTGGGACTTAATGAAAGTTCTTGCGAAAGGCCTCCGGTGTATGGCCGGTCAGCTTTTTGAAGAAGCGGATGAAGTAAGATACATCCTCATAACCCAGTTGAAACGCAATTTGGTTTACTTGGTTTGGGGTAGCGAGAAGATGGCGTTTGGCCTCCAGCAGGATTTGGTCTTCAATGAGTTCGGCCACGGTCTTCCCCAACAAATTTTTGGTAATGGAATTGAGTTGGAAAGGAGAGAGGCTCACCATGTCGGCATAAGCCGATGCTTGTTTCTTTGAACTGATGTTGACCTCCAACAAATCCAAGAACTCTTGCAGCTTTTCTTGTTGATATGTAATGGCCTTAATGTTATCAGACTGGTTGGATTGCCGATACCGGAGATATTGAATCAGGAAAATTTCAAGTGTTGCTTTGATCACATTCTCGTAGCCTTCTTGCCTGCTGCGGTATTCATCCAACATGGTTTGGAGAATAGTGCATAGGGTACCGTTCCCTGTTTTATCAAGCTGGCAGTAATTGCGATTGGCCGCTTTGCGCAGTAGTTCATTGCCAATATTGGCAGACAGGAATTGAAAATTTTTGCTGAATTCCAGCAAATAACCTTCACTTCCCGCCTTTAATTGCAGGCTATGTACTTGCCCAGGCCGCATGAAAAAGATCGAGTTGGTTGTTACGGGATGCTCAACAAAATCAATAGCGTGGATACCTTTTCCTTTGCAAACAGCCAGAATAAAGTAGAAATCATGCCGGTGAAGGTCCTGGCTCATATCTTTTCC